>WBZV01000128.1_pt1 | contig 52066 bp, 59 predicted proteins | sample 5204221 | NCBI WGS metagenome assembly WBZV01 (sample SAMN12344360, study PRJNA552823) | activated sludge metagenome | biome: Activated sludge suspended growth; feature: Nitrification reactor; material: Wastewater; isolation source: activated sludge from nitrification reactor of wastewater... | reverse complement strand
CCACCACCCCCGGCAAGGTCATTTTCCAGAACGAGCTTTTCCAGCTCATCCAGTACGAGCCGACCACCAAGGATCAGTACAAGAAGCCCTTCCTCATCGTCCCGCCGTGGATCAACAAGTACTACATCCTCGACCTGCGGGAGAAGAACTCCTTGGTCAAGTGGGCCACCGACCAGGGTCACACCACCTTCATCATGTCCTGGGTCAATCCGGATGAGAAGCTCGCCCAGAAGAGCTTCGAGAATTACCTGCTGCAAGGCTCGGTGGAAGCCCTCAACCAGGTCTGCGCCCACACCGGCGAAGACAGCGTCAACATGGCCGGCTACTGCCTGGGCGGCACGCTGCTCATGACCACCCTGGCCTACCTGACCGCCGTCAAGGACAAACGGGTCAATTCCGCCACCTTCTTCACCACCATGCTCAATTTCTCGGAGCCCGGCGAACTCGGCGTCTTCCTGGACGAGAACGCCGTCGCCGGCCTGGAAAAGAAGATGAACGAACGCGGCTACCTGGAGGGCACCGAAATGGCGGGCACCTTCAACATGCTGCGCGCCAACGACCTGATCTGGTCCTTCGTGGTGAACAACTACCTGATGGGCAAGGATCCCTTCCCCTTCGATCTGCTCTACTGGAACTCCGATTCGACCCGCATGCCGGCTGCCATGCACAGCTTCTACCTGCGCAACATGTACCTCGAGAATCGCCTCAAGGATCCCGGCGGAATCACCCTGGAGGGCGTCAAGATCGACATCAGCAAGGTCAAGACGCCCTGCTACTTCATTTCCACCATCGAGGACCACATCGCCCCCTGGAAGAGCACCTACATGGGTGCTCGCCTGCCCTCCGGCAAGACCAAGTTCGTCCTGGGCGGTTCCGGCCATATCGCCGGCATCGTCAATCCGCCGGTAGCGAACAAGTACGGCTATTGGGTGAATGACGCGACCGACGGCAACCTGCCCGAGAGCCCCGAAGACTTCCTGGCTGGCGCGACCCAGAACGCCGGGTCGTGGTGGACCCATTGGCAGAGTTGGGTCACCGGCTTGTCGGGCGGCAGCGCCATGGTTCCCGCCCGCAGTCCGGCGAAGGGAAATCTCAAGGTGCTGGAGGACGCCCCGGGCGCCTACGTGAAGTTCCGCCTCGACGCACAGAAAAAGGCCAAGTAAGCGGATCGCCGCTCGTAAAAAAGCCCGCGGAAAATTCCGCGGGCTTTTTTTCGCCGCTGAACGGAGCTGTTGGGGGCAGGCGCGCTTTACTGAACGCGCACTTCGACTCGCCGGCCCTCTTCGGGGGAGCCGCTGCCCACCGTGCTTTCGGGCCTGCGCAGCTTGATCCGGCCGGTTTCCACGCCACCCGCCACCAGCGCGTCACGCACCGCCAGGGCACGATTGCGGGCGAGTTCGGCATTCTGGGCGGCGTCGCCGGAAGGGTCATGGAAGCCCGAGAGCAGCACGATGCCGTCCTGCTTGGCGGCCAGTGCCTCTACCGTTTTGCCGACCACCGCCTGGTCTGCGGCATCGAGTTCGGCCTTGCCGACCGCAAAATAAACTTTGGCCAGCGCATCACCGACCGGCGCGACCTCCGCCTCCTGCGCCGCCACTGGGGCCGACGCGGGCATTTTTCCGGCGCCCGCAGCAAAAATGGCGCCGCCGGCTGCGAGCATGATGCCCGCCAATGCACCGATGAATACGGCTGTGGATTCGTCGTCGTCGTTTGCTGCCATGGATTCCTCGCGGACTGGGGTTGGAAACGGTGCATTCTATGACATTCAGGGCGCTCCGGAACATTCACTTCGAACCCGCCGCCGCGATCGCTGTCGACATTGCAGCTGTGCCGGACGCACAGCTGCCATTCCGGCAAGGAGGCCCACCATGATCGAATCCCCAGTCGTCAGCGTCCATATCCCGCTCGTCCTGCGCAGTTATACCGGCGGCGCGGAAGAGGTCACCGTGAGCGGCGACACCGTCGCCGAGGCGGTCACCGCCCTGGAACATCAGCATCCCGGACTATCGGGCCTGATCTGCGAACCCGGCGCTCCTGCGCCGCGCGCTCACCTCCAGGTCTTTCTCGGTGGCCAGAACATCCTGAACCTGCAGGGGATGGACACGCCCATCGGTAGCGAGGAAGTCCTGAGCATCGTTTCCCTTGCCCGGCGCGCCGCCTGACGTACCCTGGGACCCCGGCGCTGCCCGCGGCAATCGAGAAGGGGGCATGGGGTTGAACATCGGGCGGCCAACCGCGAGATTGAAGCACTGGCCGGTCCGGCATCGGGCTTCCGCCCGCCGGCGCCTCCCGCACGAGGTGCGGCGGATCCACGAGTTCACGCTAGGGGAGTGATACAGCGCCATGGAGACCTTCGCTGTCGGAGCCGGGAACAACGACGCCAGGAAGCGCATTCTGGTCGTCGATGACGACCGTTTTTTCCGCGTGTTCCTGGAAAAAGCGCTCAGCACGACGTTTTCGGTGAGCTGTGCGGATTCGGGCGAAGCCGCGCTGGCTGCCTTCGCGAACGCCCCGCCGGATCTGGTCGTGCTCGACGTCGAAATGCCGGACATGAACGGTTTTTCGGTGTGCCGCAAAATCAGGGAGATGAGCCGTACGCCGGTGATCTTCGTTACCGCCCACGAATCTCTCGACTATCAACTCGAAGCCTTCGAGGCCGGAGGCAACGACATCGTCAGCAAGCCCATCGCGGTACCCGTCCTCCTGCGCAAGGCCGATCTGGCGATCCGTACCCACGAGGAGTATCGGCAACTGGACGCGGAGAAGCAGCAGCTTCAGACCATGGCGATGAATTTTCTCTCCACCATGGGACAGAACGGCGTATTGATGAATTTCGTTCGCTCCAGCATCCAGTGCCGCCTTCATGAAGCCCTGGCGGAAAAACTGGTCGAAGCGACTCGGGAATTGGGTTTGCACTCCTTCGGCGTCATTCGCCATGGCGAGGGAGAGGTCACGTTCCGGACCGAGGGAGAGCCCACTCGCCTGGAAGGGGACATTCTGGCCAAGATATCCGGCCTGGGGCGCATCTTCCAGTTCAAGAAGCAGTTGGTGGTCAATTACGATCGAGTCTCGATCGCCATCACCAATCTCCCCGAGGACTCGCAGGAACGGACCGGCAACATCCGGGACCAGGTTGCGGTCCTGGCGGAGACCGCTGAGGCGCTTTGCGACAATGTGGCCATGCGACAGGAATCCACCGCCCGCGCGGAGCAATTGCAGATGGCGCTGTTTGGCGCCAGCACCGCCGTCGAGTCGCTGCGCAGCCGTCACCAGGCGATGCTGGCCGACACGCGCATCCTGTTGCAGGAACTGGTGGACGTCATCGAAAAGGCCTATTCCTGGCTGGGAACGACCATCGATCAGGAAGAAAAGATCAGCGAGATGATGGATCGCTCAGTCCAGCGCATCCTCACCCTGCTCGCCACCCGCGGCCAGTACGACGACGAATTCGAGCACGTACTGCACGCGCTGAGGGGCAGTCAGAATTCGGGCAGCAGCGATCTCTGGTAAGCGGCGGGTGCGCTCCGGCGCCCCGCGGGAGGCGGCGTCAGTGAAGGAAGCGGGGCAGCGCCTTCAGGCGTGGCCACTCCACGGCATCGAGCATGTTCTTCACCAGCAGGCCAAGTTCCGTATCACCCGTGATTTCAAGCTCACGAGTGAAGAACAGGGTGTCCGGATCCTCCTGGCGGGAGAGGAGTTGCAGGTAGGCCGAAAGATTGGCTGCAAAGGCCAGGTCGGGTTCCCGCTCGACGCGGAAAAGGGGCCGGAAGAGGCCACCCCGATAGGCGAAGTTGGCTTCGCCCCCAGTGTCGTGGACGCGTACCCGGAATTGCTTGTCTTCCAGGACGGCCAGGGAATCCTCGGGCAGCAGCTTCATTTTGGCGGCGGCATTGAGGCCGGCCACCAGGCTCAGGGAATGGGGCCACTGGGGTAGTTTGCGGCCAATGACGGCGATGATGCCGGGCAGTTGGAAGCGGGGAATGCTAAAGCCTTGGGGCACGGTCAGGCTCCTGCGAAGCGATAACAAAGTGTGGCGCAGCGGCCCTGGTCAGGCGCGCCGACGAAGATGGTCGCTTGGCAGAACGACGCCAGGATCATTCTGCAAGCGCTCCCAACTGGGAAAGGGCGGCGGTGTGGTGCTGCGCGATCCCGGCATCGCCGAACCAGTAGCCGTCCACCAGGCCGCTGGGGTTCCAGCGGCGCGTGTCGGGGGCGACTGCTGCGCCGCGGCGGGCGGCGTCGAAGGCGGCGATGATATCCGGGATGTGGGCTGCCTGGGGGCTGATGCGGATGGCGTCGACGCCCAGGCGGAGCATGGTCGGGACTTCATGGAGCAGATTGTGGCTCTGCGCCGACATGGTCTGGATACCGTTGATGGTGAGGAATTCCTGCCCTTCCCGGGTCTTCAGGGTGAGGCCCTCGGCGTGGTCCAGACACTTGAACTGGCAGTCGTCCTTGTTCAGGTTGTAGTGGCGGGCGGTGAAGCAACGGGCGGAGAAGGCGAGCGGCAGCTTGCCGAAGACGAAGACCTCGGTCTCGACGCCGGCCGGCCGGCTGGCGTGCAGGGTTTCCACCAACCTGCGGTCGGCCTCCAGGGGCGGCACCCAGCGCCGCAGGCCGTAGCGGGCGAAGGTGGCCAGCGTCGCCTCGTTGTAGATGTTGAGGTGAGGGCCGGCGACGAAGGGCCGTCCCTGCACGAGATTGACGGCGCCCAGGTCGTTGGCCTCGATCATGCAGCCAGGAATGGTGACCAGTTCGTCGATGAGGCGGCGCAGGGACTTCAGATCGCTTTCCGACTCCAGCAGGGCCTGGGCGGAAACGACGACTTGTTTGCCGGCGTCGGTGAGGTCGCGGGCCAGGCCGATCCAGTCGGCGGTACGCAGCTGCTGGCGACGGGAACACACCACTTCGCCGATGTAGATGATGTCGAGGGCCGGGTTCTCGGCCATTTCGGCGTAGAACTCGAACACCTGCTGCTTGGGCCAGAAATAGAGGAGGGGGCCGAGAGCGAGTTTCATCGGGTCATCTCCACGGCCGGTTGTAGGCGCCCAGGGTGGCCTGGTTGCCTTCCGAAACCTTGGCCAGTTCGGCCTGCCAGTTGGGCTTGACGTGATAGCGCTCGCTGCCGGCGGCCAGGGCGTCGAGGGCGGCACGCAGGGTCCGGGTGACCTGGGTGACGTAGGCGGGGCTCCTTTGGCGGCCCTCCACCTTGATGGCCTTGACGCCGATCTTGACGATCTCCGGCAGGATGGCCAGCACGTTGAGGCTGGTGGGCTCCTCCAGGGCGTAGTAGGTTTCCCCCTGGACCTCGAAGCGCCCTTTGCAGAGCGTCGGGTAGCCGGCTGGCTCGTGGTCGGCGAAGCGGTCGATGAGAATGCCGTTCAAGCGGGTTTCCATCTGGCCGGGCTGCTTGTCCCACTTCACGTACTTGGCCGGCGAGCAGGCGCCGACGGTGTTGGGCGATTCACCGCAGGCGTAGGAGGAAAGCCAGCAGCGCCCCTCGTTCATGACGCACAGGCTGCCGAAGCCGAAGACCTCGATTTCCACCGGCGTGTTTTTGATCACGTGTTCAACCTGCGCCAAAGTGAGCACCCGCGGCAGCACTGCACGGCGGATGCCAAATTCGCGGTGGGCGAAATTGATGGCCTCGTAACTGGTGGCCGAACCCTGGACGGACAGGTGCAGGCGCTGCTGCGGATGGCGCTGGCGGGCGTAATCGAGAAGGCCAACGTCGGCCAGGATGATGGCGTCCACGCCGAGATCGACAGCGGCATCCACCGCCTTCTGCCAGTCGGCGACGCGGCTGGGTTGGGGAAAGGTATTGATGGCCAGGAGCACTTCGCAACCCCTGGTGCGGGCGTAGCGGATGCCCTCGGCCACGGTCTTCTCGTCGAAGTTGAGGCCGGCGAAATTGCGCGCGTTGGTGGCGTTCTTGAAGCCGAGATAGACGGCGTCGGCGCCGTTGTCCACCGCAGCCTTGAGGGCTGGCAGACTGCCGGCGGGGCAGATGAGCTGGGGAAGCGCGGTCATGGACGCGGGCGAAAAAGTCGAGGGCCGGAGTATATTCCCGTCGGCCGGTAACCCCTTGATCCGGGTCAATACACGGCCCCGCGAGGCTTCGGGTATCATCCCCCCACAAGATGCCGGGCGCTTGCGCACCAGGTTTGAGGAGACATGGGAATGACTAGGGCTAAGGAACGCGTACTGGTGATCGACGATGAGCAGATGAATCTGTTCATCATCGAAGAGTTCCTGGTCGATGAGGGACTGGACCTCGATCTCCACAGCGACCCCCTTGCGGCCTGGGAACGTCTGACCGGCCCAGGCCCCGGCTACGATCTGATCGTCCTCGATCGCATGATGCCCGAACTCGACGGCATCGAGTTCCTGCGGCGCGTCAAGGCCGAAAGCCGCTTCGCCACGATCCCGGTCATCATGCAGACTGCCGCATCCTCGCCAGAGCAGGTTCGGCAGGGCCTCGAAGCGGGGGCCTACTATTACCTCACCAAGCCCTACGAACCCGAGGCCCTGATTCACATCGTACGTTCCGCCCTGGACGATTTGCGCGCCCGGGCAACGGTCCAGCGCGGTGCCGCCCAGGCCGAGAGCGGGGACGAAATCCGCTTCGGCATCGAAGAGCGCTTCGTCACCCTGGACGACGTGGCCCGTCTGGTGCCCCTGCTGGCGGCTCTCTGCCCGCAACCGGAGACGGTGGCGCCTGGCCTCGCCGACCTGATGGTCAACGCCATAGAACACGGCAACCTGGGAGTTACATACAAAGAGAAGGCACTCCTGAAATGGGAAGGCCAGTGGGAGGCTGAAATCGCCCGCCGACTCGCTCTCCCCCAGTTCCGCGAGCGCTATGCGACAGTGCGCTGCAGCCGTACCACGGACCGCATCACCTTCACGATCACCGACCAAGGCGAGGGTTTTGACTGGCGCAAGTACCTCGATTTCGATCCGGACCGCGCCTTCGATCCCAACGGGCGCGGCATCGCGATGGCCAAGATGATGAGCTTCGGGGAAATCGAGTATCAGGGACGGGGCAACATAGTGATCGCCAGTATCCGCCTCACGGGCGGCTGACAAAGGTCGGACGGTAACCCAGGGCGAGACGGATGCGCTCGGCCACTTTTTCCGCTTCGCCACGACTCCCGTAGGGGCCCAGATGCAGCCGGTGGATGCCGTTTCCGGCGACGACGCGAATCGGCTCGCCCAGCCAGTCCAGTTCGCGGCCGAGATGATTCTTCATGTTTTCCGCATTGTCGGCGTTGCCGAAGGCGCCGAGTTGCAGATAGACCCCCGGCGCCGTCGCAGGAGCTGACGGGGTGGCCGTCGGGACGGTCGCCTCCTCCCGCGCGAGGCGCCGGGTGAGTTCCTCGATTTCGTCCTTTTCCAGCGGCGGCGGGGGCCGGGTGGCGCCCTCGCCGGGCAGGATGGCCTCGACTTCGACCAACCCGCTACCCCCCGACACCAGGCCCAGCTTGTAGGCGGCGGTATAGGAAAGGTCGATGATGCGCTCGGCGTGAAACGGGCCGCGGTCGGTGATCCGCACCACCACCGACTTGCCGCTCTGCACATGCGTGACGCGGGCGTAGGAAGGCAGCGCCAGGGTGGTGTGGGCGGCGGTCATGGCGAACATGTCGTAGGGTTCGCCAATGGAAGTCTTCTGGCCATGAAACTTCTTGCCATACCAGCTGGCGACGCCACGCGCCCGGTAGGGACGCAGCGCGGTGTTGGGCACGTACTCGCGGCCGAGAACCACGTAGGGCTTCATGGCGGGCTTGTGCAGGGGTTCCCAGCGCGGTTCGGCGTCTGGAACGTCGTCCAGCCCCTCTGGGATTTCCTCGCCGGGCCCATCGTCTTTGTAGAAGCCGCCCCCTTTTTTGAGGACAACCTGAGGTTTTCGGGTAGGCGTCCGTACCGGTGCCGAGGCCCCCGGTCCCGCAGCGGACTCGCCAGCCGGCGGCGAAGGCGGCGCGCTCCCACAGGCGGCCAGCAACAGGGCCAGGCCCCCGGAAAGGGCAGTGAGGATGCGGGAAGCCGCCGGGTTCATTTCTGTACCAGCATGCGGTGACTGTTGATCGACATGAGAATGCCGATGCCCAGGAAGAGGGTCACCAGGGCTGTGCCCCCATAGCTCATGAAGGGAAGGGGAACGCCAACCACCGGCAGGATGCCGCTCACCATGCCCATGTTGATGAAGGCGTAGGTGAAGAAACCCAGGGTGATGGCGCCGGCGAGGAGGCGCGAGAAGAGGGTCGGCGCCGCAGAAGCGATCATCAAACCACGCGCGATGAGCAGGGTATAGAGGAAGAGCAGGGTGACATTGCCGGCCAGACCCCACTCCTCGGAAAACACGGCGAAGATGAAATCGGTGTGGCGCTCCGGGATGAATTCCAGGTGGGTCTGGGTGCCCTTTAGGTAGCCCTTGCCGAGCGGTCCGCCGGAGCCGATGGCGATGGTCGCCTGGATGATGTGGTAGCCGGCGCCAAGAGGGTCCGATGAAGGGTCGAGGAGGGTCAGGATGCGCTTCCTCTGGTAGTCGTGCATGAGATTCCAGAGCAGGGGCGCGGCCGCCGCCCCTGCAGCGCCGAGGGTGGCGATGATTTTCCAGGGCAGGCCGGCAAAAAAGATCACATAAAAGCCTGCTGCCCCGACCAGGATAGCGGTTCCTAGGTCCGGCTGCTTGGCGATCAGGGCAAAGGGGATGAAGAGCAGGATGGCAGCACCCGCGTAATGCCGCAGGCGGAGGACGGATTCGTATTTGTGAAAGTACCAGGCCAGCATGAGCGGCATGGCAATCTTCATGATCTCCGCGGGCTGTATGCGCGTCACGCCGATGGGTAGCCAGCGGCGCGCGCCGTTGACCTTGACGCCGAAAAGGAACACGCCGAGCAGCAGTACGATGCCTATCACGTAGAGCGGGATGGCAAAGCGCATCATTTTCTGGGGAGGGACGCGAGCGACCAAGCCCATGATCGCCATGGCGAGGACCATATGCAGGGCCTGGGACGCGCTGCGATCGACGCCATCGTAGGTGGCCGAATGAATGGTCATCACGCCGATGGCCATTATCCCCAGCGCGATGGTAAGGAGGGGACCGTCGATGGGAGCAACGATGCTCTTGATGCCACGTCTAAGAAACCCGAGTGCGTCGACCATGGCTGCCTTACTCGTCCTCGTTATCGTCTTCCACCGCGGCGGCATCCTCGCCCGCGGCGCCGGCGGGCTTTTTGCCGAGGAGATAGTAGTCGAAAACCATGCGCGCGATGGGCGCGGCAGATTGGGCGCCAAAGCCGCCGTTTTCCACCAGGATCGCCAGGGCGATGATCGGTTTATCGGCGGGAGCGAAAGCCACGAAGAGGGCGTGGTCGCGCAACTCCTTCTTCACCGCACTTTCCTTGTACTGGGAACCCTTGAGGGAGTAGACCTGGGCAGTGCCGGTCTTGCCCGCGGCCTCGTATGGAGCACCTGCAAAGGCACGGGCACCCGTGCCTTCCTTATTAACGCCGACCATGGCCCGCTTGATCACTTCGACGTTCTGCGCCTTCCAGTCGAGCGTGCGTATGGGACGCGGTTCGATGAGCCGCCGCTCGCCGCTGCGGCTATCGACGATTTCCCTCACCAGATGGGGCCGGAACATGACGCCATTGTTGGCCAGCGTAGCGGTGGCCTGAGCCAGCTGAATCGGCGTGTAGGCGTTGTAACCCTGACCGATACCGATGGAGATGGTCTCGCCGGCGTACCACTTCTGCTGCTCGGGGCGCTTGAAGCGTTGTTTTTTCCACTCCGGCGAAGGCAATACGCCCTTCGATTCTCCGGAATCGTCCTTGCCTAGATCGACGCCGGTCCGCTGACCGAGCCCGATGCTTCCCATGAAGCGGGCGATCCCGTCGATGCCCAGATCGTTGGCCAGCATGTAATAGTAGGTATCGCAGGAATGGACGATGGATTTGTACATATCGACCATGCCGTGACCGCCCTTCTTGTCGTCGCGGAAGGTGTGATTGCCAAAGGCAAAAAAGCCGGGGTCACTGATCGCCTGGGCCGGAGTCCGCTTACCCGCCTCCAGGGCGGCCATGGCCATGAAGGGCTTGAAGGTCGAACCCGGGGGATAGGCGCCGTTAATGGCCCGGTTAAGCATCGGCTTCAAGGGGTCTTCGTTGAGATCCTTCCAGTTTTCCGGCGCAATGCCGTCCACGAAGAGGTTCGGGTCGTAGGTCGGCGTCGATACCAGGGCCAGGATCCCGCCGGTGGAAGGCTCGATGGCCACCAGGGAACCCTTGCGATCGCCGAACGCTTTTTCGGCCATTTCCTGCAATCTGACGTCCAAGGTAAGCGCGAGATTGTTGCCTGAGACCGGAGGGGTACGCCTCAAGCTACGAATGGCCCGGCCACCTGCATCGATCTCCACCTGCTCGTAGCCAGTGGCGCCGTGGAGTTCGAATTCATAGTGCTGTTCCAGGCCGGTCTTGCCGACATGGTCGGTGCCCTTGTAATTGGCCTCCTGCTCCTTGTCGCGAATCCACTCCTGGTCTCGCTCGGTGATACGGCCGATGTAACCCAGGGCGTGGGAGGCAACGCTTCCCAGCGGGTACTGCCGGAATAGCCGAGCCTTAACCTCGAATCCCGGGAAGCGATAGCGATGGGCGGCGAAGCGTGCCACTTCCTCGTCGCTAAGCCGGGTCCGAATGGGAATGGATTCGAAATTCTTGGCTTCGTCCAGAAGACGCCGGAAGCGTTTTCTATCCTTGGGCTGGATGTCGATGATGCCCGCCAGTTCATCGATGCTGCCATTCAGATCGGCGACTCGCGAGGGCGTCACTTCGAGGGTGAAAGCCGAGTAGTTGCGCGCTAGAACGACGCCATGACGATCGGATATTACGCCCCGGTTCGGCACGATGGGAACCAGGGCGATGCGGTTGTCTTCGGCGCGGGTACGGAAATAATCGTGTTGCACTACTTGCAGGTACACGAAGCGGGCGAAGAGCAGGGAAAATGCCACCAGGACGGCAACCCCGGCAATCGCCGCGCGGAAGCGGAAGCGCTCCAGGTCGCCATCCGGATTGTGGAAGTGACTCGCCATCGCCGGTCGCGATCAGATGGGACGGTTGTCGTCCCGCTCCACGGGCTGGAACTGGGGCAGGAGGAGAAGGAAGGTCGCCGGAATCCAGAGCAGGGTGGCGATCAGCGGCCCGACGAAATAGCCCCAGCCGGGAAAATCGGCACCCGCCGCGAGGCGCACGCCGGCCTGAACGACCTGGGCAAGAAAAAGCAGGGGCATGATCTGGAGCGCCTGCTGCGCCAAGGGAAACCACAGGATGCGCCGCGAGAGCCCTGCGGCGGCGAAGGCGAGCAAGACGTAGGCAAGGCTGTGCTGCCCGAGGACGGCACCATCGGCAACGTCCATGAGGATGCCGAAAACGAAGGCCCAGCCCATGCCGACCCGCCGGAATTCGCGCACCGACCAGAAGCAGAGCACCAGCGCCACCCAATCCGGCACCCCCGGCCAATGGGCAGTGGGGACCAGATTGAAGAGCAAGGCGGCGACGAGGCTGAAGGCGATGAACCAGGGCCTGACCGGCAACAGAATGCGGGAGGAACTGAAAGTCGGTTGCATCAGGCACCGGCCCCCGCCGCCGCGCGCTTCTTGCGCACCCGCTGCCCTTCGCGTTCGCCGCCGGACTCGCTTCCCCTTGGCTTGGACTCCGGCGGGGGCGGCGGCAGATTTTCGCGCGGATCGAGAATCATGATCTCACCGAAATTTTCGACACCCGCCACCGGCTCGCAGTAGATGCGGGCAAAGGAGTAGGCGCTGTCGCGCTCCACCTTGACCACCCTGGCCACCGGGAAGCCCGGCAGGTAGATGCCGTCGAGGCCGGAGGTGACCAGACTGTCCCCCGGTTGCACGTCGGCGTTGGCCGGCATGTAGCGCATCTCCAGCATGCCGTTGCCCAGGCCGAAGGCCACCGAGCGCAGGCCACTGCGCAATACCTGCACCGGGACCGCCTGATCCTTGTCGGTGATCAGCGTGATTTCCGCAGAAAACGGAAAGACCCGGGTAACCTGACCTACCACCCCGTTCTCGTCGATGGCCGGCTGACCGGCGACGATCGACGCCTGCTGCCCCTTGTCGACGACGATGCGACGGGAAAACGGGTCACGTGCCGTGTAGAGAATCTGCGCCACCTGTCCATGGGCGTTCTCACGCTCCTTCACTGCAAGCAGCTTGCGCAGCCGTTCGTTCTCGACCTCCAATTGGGAAAGCCGCTGCAGATTGGGCGCGCTGACCAGCTTGGCGTGGCGCAGCTCGGCGTTTTCTGTGCGCAGGCTATCGATCCCCACCCAATAGGACTGAGCGAGGTCGACGAGGCTGCCGGGCGTCTGCGCCACGCGTTGCACCGGATCGACGAAAAGAGCGACGCTCTGGCGCAAGAGATCCAGACTCTTGAAGCGCAGATCGACGAAGAAGAGCGCAATCGATGCGGCGACGTAGAAAGTCAGGAGGGCCAGCGGTGCTGGCCCTCGCTTGAAGAACGGCGGCGGTGCGTGGTCGATGCCGGCCACTGGCTCTCCGGGTGACCTACTCGGAGGCGAAGATGCTGCCCAGCTTGTCCATCTTTTCGAGGGCCAGGCCGGAACCCCGGGCCACGCAGGTGAGGGGCTCGTCGGCCACGATCACCGGCAGGCCGGTTTCTTCCATCAGCAGGCGGTCCAGATCGCGCAGGAGCGCCCCACCGCCGGTGAGCACCATGCCCTTCTCGGCAATGTCGGCGCCGAGTTCGGGAGGAGTCTTCTCCAGAGCCGACTTGACCGCCGAGACGATCTGATTGAGCGGATCGGTCAGCGCTTCGAGGATTTCATTGGAAGAAATGGTGAACTTCCGCGGAATGCCCTCGGCCTTGTTGATGCCGGAGACTTCCATCTCCTTCACCTCGGCGCCCGGGAAGGCGGAACCGATGGATTTCTTGATGTTCTCGGCGGTGTTTTCGCCGATCATCATGCCGTAATTGCGGCTGATGTAATTCATGATGGCTTCGTCGAGCTTGTCGCCGCCCACCCGCACGGAACCGGCATAGACCATGCCGCCCAGGGAAATGACGCCGACCTCGGTAGTGCCGCCGCCGATGTCCACAACCATGGAACCGGTGGCCTCGGCCACCGGCAGACCGGCGCCGATGGCCGCAGCCATGGGCTCCTCGATGAGATAGACCTGGCTGGCGCCAGCGCCGATGGCGGACTCGCGGATGGCGCGACGCTCGACCTGGGTCGAGCCGGAAGGCACACAGATGATGATGCGCGGGCTGGGGCTGAAGAGCTTGGAGTCGTGCACCTTCTTGATGAACTGCTTCAACATCTGCTCGGTGACGGTGAAGTCGGCAATCACGCCGTCCTTCATGGGACGGATGACGGTGATGCTGCCCGGCGCCTTGCCAAGCATTTCCTTGGCCTCCTTGCCGACGGCCTGGATGGTCTTGCGAGCGTTGGGACCGCCTTCGAGGCGGATGGCGACGACCGAGGGCTCGTCGAGGACGATGCCGCGGCCGCGGACGTAAATGAGGGTATTGGCCGTGCCAAGGTCGATGGCAAGGTCGTTGGAGAAGTATTTGTTGAGGAATCCGAACATCTGGGAAGCTCCGCCGGGGGTGCGGTAGGGAAAACTTTTATGATACCTTATAACGCTTCCCAAAATAAGGTTTCTGCCCATTTTTTACGCAGAACCATCCCCGTGGAAACCCCCATGTCCCTTACCCTGGAACAGGTTCGGCGCATCGCCCACCTCGCCCGCATCGAGGTCAGCGCCGGGGAAGCCGAAGCTTCCCTGGAGCGCCTGAACGGTATCTTTCAACTCATCGAGGCCATGCAGGCCGTCGACACCCGGGGCGTGCCGCCCATGGCCCACGCCCAGGATCTGAGCCAGCGCCTGCGCGCGGACGCCGTCACGGAAGGCGACCGCCGCGCCGCCCTCCAAGGCGTGGCGCCGGAAGCCGAAGCGGGTCTCTACCTGGTGCCCAGGGTCATCGAATAACGAGGAGCAAGGCGCCGGGCCCACGGCTCGCAGCGCCCCATTGATCATGATCGAACGTTCTCTCAAGGAACTGTCTGCCGCCCTGGCGGCCCGGGAAATTTCCAGCGTCGAGCTGACCAGCCTCTACCTCGACCGCATCGCGCGCCTCAATCCGGACATCAACGCCTTCATCACCGTCGATGCCGAGAAGAGCCTGTCCGCCGCCCGTGCCGCCGACGCCCGCCTGGCCGCCGGTACCGGCGGGCCGCTGACCGGCATTCCCATCGCCCAGAAGGACATCTTCTGCGCCGAAGGCTGGCTCACCACCTGCGGCTCGAAAATGCTCGCCAATTTCGTCTCGCCCTACGACGCCACGGTGATCCGCAAGCTGGAGGCGGAAGCCGGCCTCGTCTCCCTGGGCAAGACCAACATGGACGAGTTCGCCATGGGCTCGTCCAACGAAACCTCGTATTTTGGTCCGGTAAGGAATCCCTGGGACCGCCAGCGGGTGCCCGGCGGCTCCTCCGGCGGCTCGGCCGCCGCCGTGGCCGCCCGCCTTGCGCCGGCTGCCACCGGCACCGACACCGGCGGTTCCATCCGCCAGCCGGCCGCCCTGTGCAACCTCACCGGCCTGAAGCCCACCTACGGCGTCGTTTCCCGCTACGGCATGATCGCCTTTGCCTCCTCCCTCGATCAGGCCGGCCCCATGGCCCGCAGCGCCGAGGATTGCGCCTTGCTGCTCAATGCCATGGCCGGCTTCGACGAACGGGATTCCACCTCCCTGGAGCGCCCCGCCGAGGATTACAGCGCCGATCTGGACCAGCCCCTCGACGGCCTGCGCATCGGCCTGCCCAAGGAGTTTTTTGGCGAAGGCTGCGACCCCGCGGTGATGGCCGCCGTGCGCGCCGCCATCGGGGAATACGAGAAACTTGGAGCGAGAACCGTCGAGGTCTCCCTGCCCAACTCCCACCTCTCGGTGCCAGCCTATTACGTCATCGCACCGGCCGAGGCCAGTTCCAACCTCTCCCGCTTCGATGGTGTGCGCTACGGTTACCGGGCGCCCGAGTACGGCAACCTCGACGACATGTACGCCAAGACCCGGGCCCAGGGTTTCGGCGCCGAAGTGAAGCGCCGCATCCTGATCGGCACCTACGTGCTCTCCCACGGCTACTACGACGCCTATTACCTGCAGGCGCAGCGTATTCGCCGCCTGATCGCCGACGATTTCGTCGCCGCATTCAAGGCGTGCGATGTCATCCTCGGCCCCACCTCGCCGTCCACCGCGTTCAAGCTCGGCGAAAAGGCCGCCGACCCGGTGCAGATGTACCTTTCCGACATCTACACCATCGCCGTCAATCTGGCCGGCCTGCCCGGCATGTCGATCCCCTGCGGTTTCGCGGAGGGTCTGCCGGTGGGTCTGCAACTGATCGGCGACTATTTCGCCGAAGGCCGGCTTCTGAACGTCGCCCATCGCTACCAGCAGGCCTCGGACTGGCATCGGCGGACACCGGAGTCCCTGGGGTGAATCGCAGGCGGATTGCTGCGCTGCTCGCGCTCCTCGTGGCCGCCTGCGCCGAAGCTCCGCCGGCGCCTGAACCGCCCGGCGAACCCCCGGCGGCGGCTGCAGAGCCCGCCGCCGCGCCGCCACGCATGGAATCCCAGCCCCTCAGGCACCTCGCCGGCCGCAATCTGAAGCCGATGCCCACCCGACCGCTCAACGTGAAGTCGAAATGCGCTCATCGGGACGCCGTCGGCACCCAGACGCGTCTCAATCTCCTGGTCAAGGACGCACAGGTCAAGACCTTCAGCGCCCAGATCGCCATTCCCAAGCGCGGGGTTTGTCGCTTCGATCTCAAGAATTTCCAGCAGACGGCCACCTTGCCCCAGGCACTCCTCAAGGCCAAGGACGGTTCCGGCTGTTCGGTGCGCCTGTGGGAGCAGGGCAAGGAGGTCACCATCGCTTTCAACAGTTGCCCCAAGGCCTGCGAGGGCGAAGCTTTCAACTATCTCTGGCCGATCCTGGTGGATGCCAAGACCGGCCGTTGCACGTGAGAAAAACGTCATGACCCAATGGGAAGTCGTCATCGGCATCGAGACCCACGCTCAGCTGGACACCCGCTCCAAGATTTTTTCCGGCGCCTCGACCGCTTTTGGCGCCGCGCCAAACACCCAGGCCTGCGCCGTCGATCTGGCGTTGCCGGGAGTCCTTCCCGTGCTCAACAAGGCCGCCGTGGAGTGCGCCATCCGCTTCGGTCTGGCCATCGGCGCCCAGGTGGCGCCCAAGTCGGTCTTCGCGCGCAAGAACTACTTCTATCCTGACCTACCCAAGGGTTACCAGATCAGCCAGTTCGAGTTGCCGGTGGTGGTGGGCGGCACGGTGACTCTCCAGGTCGGGCAAGGCGACAAGGCCTATGAGAAGGTCGTCAATCTGACCCGCGCCCACCTCGAAGAGGATGCCGGCAAATCCCTGCACGAGGATTTCCACGGCAAATCCGGCATCGATCTCAACCGGGCCGGTACGCCCCTCCTGGAGATCGTTTCCGAACCCGAAATGCGCTCCTCCGACGAAGCCGTGGCCTACGCCAAGGCGCTGCACGCCCTGGTGCGCTGGATCGGCATCTGCGACGGCAACATGCAGGAAGGATCGTTTCGCTGCGACGCCAACGTCTCGGTGCGTCCCAAGGGCCAAGCGGAATTCGGCACCCGCCGCGAGATCAAGAACCTCAACTCCTTCCGCTTCCTGAAAGAAGCCATCGACTACGAGGTCCAGTGGCAGATCAATGAGATCGAGGAGGGCCGCAGGATCCAGCAGGCCACTGTGCTTTTCGACCCGGATAGCGGCGAAACCCGCACCATGCGGACCAAGGAAGACGCCCACGATTACCGCTACTTCCCCGACCCCGACTTGCTGCCCCTGGTCATCGGCGCCGACTGGATCGCTCGCATCCAGGGCGAACTGCCCGAACTGCCCGGCCAGAAACGGGAGCGCTTCATGGCTGAATTGGGTCTCTCCGCCTACGACGCCACGACGCTCACCGCCAACCAGGAAACCGCCGATTATTTCGAGGCGACCGTGGCCATTGCCGGCAAAGCCAACGCCAAGCCCTGCGCAAACTGGGTGATGGTCGATCTGGCCGCCCGCCTCAACAAAGAGGGCAAGGAGCTCGCCGAATCGCCGGTTTCCGCCGCCCGACTGGGCGGGCTGATCCAGCGGATCGCCGACAATACGATCTCCAACGCCATCGCCAAAAAGATTTTCGAAGCCCTGTGGAACGGCGAGGGTGAGAGTGCCGACGCCATCATCGAGGCCCAGGGCCTCAAGCAGATCACCGACAGCGGCGCCATAGAAACCCTGGTGGACGAGGTTCTCGCCGCAAACGCCGCCAACGTGGCCGAATTCAAGGCGGGCAAGGAAAAAGCATTCAACGCGCTGGTGGGTCAGGTGATGAAGGCGGCCAAGGGCAAGGCCAATCCGCAGCAGGTCAATGAATTGCTGCGCCGCAAGCTCGCCGCGCCGGAATAGGTGGCAGACCCTGGCCGGCCCGACTTACTGGGCGCCCGAGACCGCCCCCGGGTGGGTACGCCGCGTATTGGCCTGGATGTCGATGAAGCGCCGCCGATCTTCATCGTATTTCTTGCGCACCAGTTCCAGTTCGCGCTGCTTCGCGTCCAGGAGTTCGGTTTGCGCCTTGATTTCGTAGTCCGCGTTGCGCAGCCCTGAATCAACGTCGGCCGGCAGGGTGCGGCGCTTGTAAAACTCCGCTTCGTCGGCCCAGCGCTTGCGTTCCTTCTGCACGGCAGCGATGCGCTGCTCGGTCTGCCGAATGGCTTCCTGAACCTCGCTTTCCGCGCGCTGACGTGCGGTCTCAATGTCGTCGAGGCTGCCATAAGTCTCAAGCAGCGCCTGATCCTTGCGTCGCTGGATCCGTGCTGCCTCGTCAAGCTCGCGCTGACGCTTGGCGTCAGCGGCCCGTTGCGCCCTTTGCTCGGGAGTCAGGGCGCCCTCGACCTCCTTCACGACATTGCCGGCGGAATCCAAAATTCGGTAAGGCTTGCCGCGACACTGTTCCGGCAAGCCGTCCGCACAGACGCGACGACCCGATGCAGGATCCTGGCAACAGTACAGATTGGCCGCCTGAACGCCTACCGATCCCAGCAACAAGCTGGCCAAGAAAACGGCTTTAGGCAACACCATATTCCTGCCGGTAGCGTGCCACGGCCTCTCGGTACTCCGCGAAGTCAGGACGGTCGGCCAGAAAGGCCAAGAGATCGACCAGGGTCGCCACCGCCACCACCGGGATACCGTAATCGCGGCCAACCTCCTGCACCGCGGACAGTTCGCCCTGGCCGCGCTCCATACGATCGAGGGCGATCAGCACCCCGGCGGGTGTCGCGCCAGCGGCACGAATGAGTTCAACGGACTCCCGCACCGAGGTTCCCGCGGAAATGACGTCATCGACGATCAGCACCCTGCCCCGCAGTTCGGAACCGACAATGCTCCCGCCCTCACCATGGTCCTTGGCCTCCTTGCGATTGAAGGCGAAGGGCAGGTTGCGGCCGCGACGGGCGAGGGTCACGGCGATCGCGGCCACCAGGGGAATCCCCTTGTAGGCGGGACCAAAGAGCATATCGAATTCGACCCCGCCGGCGGCCACGGCATCCGCATAAAAGCCGGCCAGTCTATCGAGGGAGGCCCCATCATTGAACAATCCGGCATTAAAGAAATACGGCGAAAGCCGGCCGGCCTTGGTCTTGAACTGCCCAAAGCGCAGGACATTGCAGTCCAGCGCGAACCCGATAAACTGCCGGCGGAAATCCATCGTTTGCCCGACTCCACGAATCGTCTCGAACCGGCCTCAGGCCGGGGAAATTGCCATGTTACGCATCATCTCCCTGAACCTCAACGGTATCCGATCCGCCTGCACCAAGGGAGTCCTTCCCTGGCTTAACGCGCAGGAGGCGGATTGGGTTTGCCTGCAGGAGGTCAAGGCCCAGGAAGCTGACCTGAGCGAGGCCATGCGCAACCCGTCTGACATGCACGCCCACTATCATTTTGCCGAGAAGAAAGGCTACAGCGGCGTGGGCTTGTGGTCGCGCCGCCCGCCTGACCGCTTGATCGCCGGCCTCGGGGATGCCGAGTTCGACGCCGAAGGCCGCTTTCTCCGGGCGGATTTCGGGGGACTCTCGGTCATTTCACTTTATTTGCCTTCGGGGTCTTCCTCTCCCGAGCGTCAGGATGCCAAATTTCGTTTCCTGGAGCGTTTCCTGCCCCGCCTTGCCAAGCTTTACCAGGAGGGGCGCGAGATTGTGATCTGCGGTGACTGGAACATCGCCCACCGGGAAATCGATCTGCGGAACTGGAAATCGAATCAGAAAAACTCGGGCTTCCTTCCGGAGGAACGCGCCTGGCTGACACGGATTTTTGACGAGATCGGTTGGGTAGACGTTTACCGCCGCCTTCATCCCGAAACGACTGGCGAGGCCTACACCTGGTGGTCGAATCGCGGCCAGGCCTGGGCGAAGAACGTGGGCTGGCGTATCGATTACCAGATCGCCACCCCGGGGATCGCCGCAAGCGCCAGCCGCGCCGAGGTCTACAAGAACGAGCGCTTCTCGGACCACGCCCCACTCGTCATCGACTACGACGTTCCCGCCAGCACATTGCTTTCCCCCGCGGGAGCCGCTACCCTTTAAAGTCTCCCGCCATAACCTGCTCATCGAGGTCAATCATGTCTCAAGAACTCTCCACCGCCGGCAAAGACAAACTGGTCGCCGACATGAAGGTCGTCATCTCCGACGCCGAGGAAATCCTGCGCGCCACCGCCGGAGCCGCCGGCGACAAGATGGCCGGCCTGCGCGAGAAGATCGAAATTCGCCTGCGCGATGCCAAGGAGCGCCTCGCCGACGCCGAAGCCGCCATTGTCGACAAGGCCAAAGCGGCCGCCACCGCCACGGACGATTTCGTCCACGAGCAACCCTGGAAGGCCGTCGGCGTCGCCGCCGCCCTGGGCCTCGCCCTCGGCGTGCTGATCGGCCGCCGCTGATTCCATGGCCGGCGGTGAAGGCGGCGAAGGGAGCTTCGCCGCCCTGAAGCGTCTCCTGGCGACTCTCGTCGCCATCGGGAAGACCCGGTTCGAGCTACTTTCGGTCGAACTCCAGGAGGAGAAGCTGCGCCTCCTGTCGCTGCTTCTCCTCGCTCTTGCCGCACTGTTCCTTCTAGGTGTCGGCCTGGTCCTGGCGGTGGCCTTCCTTGCCGTCGCCTTCTGGGAACAGCGGGTGATCGTTTTTGCGCTCGCCGCATTCCTTTTCCTCGCCGCCAGTGGTGTATGCGGCATGCGCGCACTGGCGACCGCGCGGCGCGCTTCTCCCGTCTTTGCCCAGAGCCTCGCCGAACTCGACACTGACCTCAGTCGACTCAAGAAGAGCGTCAGCGAATCCCAATGAGCGATCCACGTATCGAGCTAGCCTTGCGGCGGGGCGATCTTCGGGCTCGCTGCGCTCGCCAGCGCGACGACCTGGCGGAGCAGAGCTGGCCTGTTGAGAGGCTGCTGACCGGAGTCGATCGAGTCACCGCGGCAGGAAGCTGGGTGCGTGATCACCCCAAGCCCGTCTTGGGCTTCCTGGCCGGTTTGCTCGTGTTGCGCCCGCGCCGCGCCTGGCGCTGGGCGAAGCGGGGTTTCTTCCTCTGGCGGAGTTGGAGCGCGATCAGGAAAAAATTCGGCAGCCTATGAACAGCACGCCGGAGTTACCCTCCATCATCCCCTGGTGGCGCCTGTTGCTTGCCTCTCAACGGCGGGAGATGCAACGGATAGTCACTCAGGTGGTCTCCATGCGGGGCTTCATGCCACTTCTCATGAAGCATCGCAACGGCGAGCGCTGGAGTGAGGAAGACAAGCGGGCGCTGCTCACCCACCTGCGTCGCCTGAGCCACCTTTCGCCCTACCTGCTCCTGCTTCTTCTGCCGGGATCCGCGGTCCTCCTGCCAGGCTACGCCTGGTGGCTGGACCGTCGTCGCCGCCCGCGACCCAGCGCGAAACCGGCACCCACCGATTGGCAAACCCCTTAGCGCTCCCGCCAGGGCGCAACCTTGACCAGCAGAGCCATACCCGGGATAGCCAGTAGCACACAAAGCAGGAAGAAGGTCGTCCATCCGAGCCCTTCGACCAGCCATCCGGCGCTGGCGTTCACCACAGTGCGCGGGACGGCGGCGAGACTCGTGAATAGCGCGAACTGGGTCGCTGTGTAGGCGGGGTGGGTGGCGCGCGCGATGTAGGCAACGAAGGCCGCCGTCCCCAATCCAACTCCCAGGGCCTCGAAGCCGATCACCCCGGCCAGGGCCGCGAGGCGTTCCGGCGAGGCGGCGGCAGGACCCAGCCAGGCCAGCCAGGCAAACCCGAAGATGGACACCAGTTGAACCGCGCCGAAGACCCACAGGGATCGGTTGATGCCCAGCTTCACCATCCACAGACCGCCCAGCAAGCCGCCAACGACGGATGGCCAGAGTCCGGCGTTCTTCGCGACGATGCCGATCTCGCTCTTGGTAAAGCCCATTTCCAAGTAGAAGGGCGTGGCGAGAGCCGTGCAGAGGGAGTCGCCAAGCTTGTAGAGAAAAATAAAGGCGAGCACCAAGAGGGCGCCCCCCACGCCCGTCCGCGAGAGGAATTCACGGAAGGGTTCGACCACCGCCTGTTCCAGAGTCTTGGGAGCGCTGGCGGCCTTGGCGGGCTCCCGCACCAGGAGCGTCATGAGGGCGCCGGGGATCATGAACAGGGCGGTGACTAGAAAGACCTCGCCCCAAGGCAGGCGGTCGGCAAGCCACAAGGAAAGTGATCCCGGAATCAATCCAGCGACTTTGTAGGCGTTGACGTGCACCGCGTTGCCCAGACCCAATTCCGCATCCAGCAGGAGTTCCCGCCGATAGGCGTCGAGCACGATGTCCTGGGTGGCCGAAAGCAGCGCGACAGCCGCGGCGATGACGACGACCATGGAGAGCGCTTCCTTCGGCGACGTCAGGCCGAAAGCGGCAATAGCGACGCCCAGCAGCAACTGGGTAACCAGCATCCAGCCGCGGCGGCGCCCGAGAAGCGGCAGGGCGTATCGGTCTACCAGCGGGGACCAGAGGAACTTCCAGGTGTAGGGAAACTGGACGAGCGCGAAGAACCCGATTTCCTTCAAGCCGATGCCTTCGGTCTTCAGCCACGCAGGCAGCAGGTTGAGGAGCAGGAAGAGTGGCAGGCCTGAGGAAAAGCCGGTGACGACGCAGATTGCCATGCGCCGCGTCAGAAGCGGCGCCAGCCAGGCCGGGGCAGTGCCGCTCACTGATCGCGTGAAAGTCGGTAGACAGCGAGGCTGCCGAGGAAATTGGGTTCCTCGGTGACCACTCTGCCCTTCTCGTCGAGCACCTGGCGCTCGCGGATAACTAGGCCCATCTTCTCGGCCAGGGCTTCGAAATCAGGGATGGCGAAGAAGCGCACGTTGGGTGAGTTGTACCACTCGTAAGGCAGATCCTCGGAAACCGGCATCTGGCCGTTCAAAACCGCCTGCCGGTTTTTCCAGTAGGCAAAATTAGGAAAGGAGACGACGGCTTCTCGGCCCACCCGCAGCATCTCGGCCAGGATTCCCTCGGTGTGGCGCACCGTCTGCAGGGTACGGGAGAGCACCACATGGTCGAAGGCCTGGTCGGCGAAGCCGGTCAGGCCCTGTTCCAGGTTACCCTGGATGACGTTGATGCCGTTCTTCATCGCGGCAAGGACGTTGGCATCTTCGATTTCAACGCCCCAGCCGCGGACGCCCTTGGTCTCGATGAGACGCTTGAGAAGCGAGCCGTCGCCACAGCCCAGGTCGAGAACGCGATGACCGGGCTCCACCCAGCCGGCGATGACGTCGAAATCGGGTCTGCCCAGGGTATTGGTCATAGCTTGATATTGGCGAGAAAGGATCCAACGATCCCGTGGTAGTGGGGGTCGGCCATGAGAAAGGAATCGTGGCCGAAATTGAGGTCGATCTCGGCATAGGAAACATTGCGGCCGCTAGCCACCAGGGCGTGCACGATCTCCTTGGAACGGGCGGGCGAGAAGCGCCAGTCGGTTGAGAACGAGACGACCAGAAAACCTGCCTTGCTGCGTGCCAGCGTGGCCACCAGATCACCGTTGTCCTCCCGCGCCGGATCGAAATAATCGAGGGCCTTGGTCATCAGGAGGTAGGTGTTGGCGTCGAAATAGCCGGCGAACTTGTCCCCCTGATAGCGCAGGTAGGATTCGATCTCGAATTCCACGTCGAATCCGAAGGAAAAGGCTCCGTTGCGCAGATCCCGGCCGAATTTGGCCCCCATCTGGTCGTCCGAAAGATAAGTGATGTGCCCGAGCATGCGGGCGAGGCGCAGGCCCCGGGCTGGGCGGGTGTTGTGCTCGTAATAGTGGCCGCCGTGGAAATCCGGGTCCGTGAGGATGGCTTGGCGGGCCACGTCGTTGAAGGCGATGTTCTGGGCCGAGAGCTTGGGCGCCGCAGCGACCACCACGGCGTGGCGCACCCGCTCGGGGAAGGTGATGGTCCAGCGCAGCGCCTGCATGCCCCCCAGGCTGCCGCCCACCACCGCCGCCCAGGCGTCGATCCCCAGGAGGTCCGCGAGGCACGCCTGGGTCTTCACCCAGTCAATGACGGCAACCATCGGAAAATCGGCGCCCCAGGGCTTGCCGGTGGCTGGATTGACGGTGGAGGGGCCGGTGGAACCGTGGCAGCCCCCCAGGTTGTTCACGCCGACGATGAAGAAGCGGTCGGTGTCGAGCGGTCGACCGGGGCCGACTATGTTGTCCCACCAGCCGACATTCTCCGGCTGACCTTCATAGTACCCGGCCACGTGGTGATGGCCCGAAAGGGCGTGGCAGACCAGGATGGCGTTGGACTTCGCCGCGTTGAGCGTACCGTAGGTTTCGTATACCAGATCGTATTCCGGGATCACCCCGCCGCTTCGCAGCCGCAAGGGCTCCGAGAAATGGGCCCGTTGCGCTTCGACCTGTCCGACACCCTGATTGACCTCGACCATTCCTGCTCCGGAAAAGAAAAACCCGGTCGGCTCTTTGCGGACCGGGTGATCTTCCAACCGACCTCGCTTTAGCCGCATTTATCGGGCGCCCGCAAGCTGAAGTCAAATCGGCGCCGCCGGAAAACCGGGTAGGGGCAAGATACCCACAAGGCGTGGCAAAGTCAAATCAGCGCCAAGCCTGACTCCGCGACCGAAAATGCGACGCCTCCGCGCAGCACTTGCCCCTCCCTCGGTGGCTGGTAATATGGCTACCCGCCCTCTCCTCCCTCTCCCCAGCCATGTCCGACCAGCGTCGCCATCAGAGAATCCGCTTCTGCGAGCCGCCGACGATCGCCATCGGCTATGGTGGCAGCATCGCCACGGGGCACATCGAAAACCTCTCGCACGCCGGACTGATGATGCGCACGAATCTCGACCTGAAGATCGGCCGCCACTGCGGTTGCGAATTCTCGCTCTTCGGCTCGCCGGTCATCGATGTCGCCGCCGTCGTGGTCAGCCGCGTGGCTGACCTCTTCGGAACTCGCTTCGAATCCGGGCCGATCAGCGAGCAGGTTCTCGACGACGCCATCGAAGACGCCCTCGGCCGCGGCGTGGCCTCCATTCTCACCACCCACGAGACGGGCGGCAGGAAGATCATGCGCATCAGCGGCGGGCTCAACGGCGGCCTGCGCAATGATTTCATGCATGCCCTCACCCGCGTCGGCATCGACGAGATAGACACGACGGCGGTCACCGCGGTCGATCACGCCGGCATCGCCCTTTGCCTGACGGCGCAGAGCCGCCACGGTGTCGCCATCGGTCAGCAGTCCGAGTGCTTCGCCAAATTCTGGAACGATGCAACTCGAATTCCTGGCAAGCCCGGGGTGGCGGTTTGAGATTCCCCTCGCGCCCCCTGGCGTCGGACGACAGTCTGTTTCCTGGAATCCCGCCCATCGTCGGCACGCCGAGCCGCCTGCCGTACTGCGCGCGTCATGGACACTTTATCAATGGCGATCCGCAGCGTTGAGACGCCATTGGCTCGATCTTTGGCTTTCGCGTCCATCAGGCTCCACGAGCCACCGCTTCTTCGACCCAGCGAGAAAAATCCACGACGGCGCCTGCGGCTCCACCCTGGGCGTAGTCGATCCCCACTTCGGCGATCAGCCGGGCCGTCGCAACGTCGTCGATTCCCTCTGCGATAGTCTCGATCTGCATGTCCCGGGCGATTTCCTCGACCGCCCGCACCAGAGCCAGGGCGCTGCGGCTGCTGCCAATGTCGCGGGTCAGGCTGCGACTGATCCTGACGCCCTGCGGCGCGATGCTGTGCAGGTGACTGAACGACGAGAATCCGCCACCGAAATCTCCCAGCACGATAAAGCACCCCGCTCGCCGGGCAGCCTGGCAAAAAGCCACCGTCTGGGCATTGTGCTGTACCGCCGTTTCCTCGCTGATCAGCAGACCCAGCTCGCTGCCGCGCAGCCCTCTGGACTGCAAGAGGGCAACGAGTGCCGGCAGGCTCTCCGGCGAACGCACCGTCGCCGTCGATAGCGGCACCAGGCAACGCATGCTGCGCCCCTGGTCGCGCGCCCGGGCAAGCGCGCTGGCCGCCGTGCGCGCCAGGCGCAAATCCAGTTCCGGCGACAGGCCATAGCGCTCGGCGGCATCCATCAGGACAGTCATCGGCACCCGCGCGCCCGGCCGCTCCTCGAGGCAAACGCGGACTTCGACGTAGGGCACGGAATCGCCGTCGCCCAAGTGCCGAAGAGGATAGGCTTCGAAGAGGAGGCTCTCCCCCGTCAGCGCCGCGCGGATGCGTTCCTGCCACGATAGATCGGGTTGCCGTCGATTGACCGCGCCGCCGCCGTCATAGACACAGACCCGGTTGCGCCCCTTGTCCTTCGCTGCGTAGCAGGCAGCGTCCGCTGCACCGATGAGTTCCGCAACGCTGCGAATCTGACGGGAGATGGCCGCCAGCCCGACGCTCGCGCCGACGGAGAAGATGCGGTCGTGCCAGATGAAGCGATACGCCGACGCCATAGTGCAGAAATCCTGCGCCACCTGCTGCGCCCGGGCGCTCGGACAATTCTGCAACAGGATGCCAAACTCATCGCCGCCCAGCCGGGCCAGACTGTCCTCCTCCCTCAGACGCCCCTGAAACAGGCGGGAGATCTGGCGCAGCAATTCATCACCGGCCAGATGGCCGCAGCTGTCGTTCACAGGCTTGAAGTGATCGAGATCGACGAACATCAAGGCGCACTCGCCACTCCCTGCCTGCACCGTGGCAATCGCCTTTTCCAGTCTCGCCTCGAATTCGCGGCGATTGACGAGGCCGGTCAGGGGGTCGTGGCGTGCCTGAAAGGCGAGTTGCGCCGTCGCCTCCTCGATGCGCTCCTGCAAGCCGCGGTGCACTTCGGCGACTCGCTCGGCCATGGCGTTGAACCCCTGTTCGAATTCCCCAAACTCGGCTCCCGAGGACAGAGGAATCCGCGTCTCGAATTCGCCCCGCGCCAGAGCCCGCACGGCAGCCACCATGCGATCCATCGGTCGCGCCAGGCCGTCCGCCACGCCAAACGCAATGATTGCCACGAGCAACAAGCCCACCCCGACGATCAGTAGCCCGCGGCGTAACAGTTCATCCTGCCGCAGCGCCACCTCCTTCTTGTCGAATTCGACAAATATCTGGCCGATTCCTTCGGGAGTCGCCTTGCCGCCCAGCGGGTCGAAGAGAAGGTCGGACTCGGCGAGACTACGCTGAATTGGCGCGCCGAAGGCGATCCATTGCTCCGCATCCGAGATGACCCCGGGGCTCTCCGGAATTCGGCGCAACTGCTCGCTGGACAAGGAAACGCGGCCGCTGACCGCCAAGGTGCGGCCGGCGCGATTGACGACGATGGCCGCCTTGACGCCCGGCTGTTGAACTACCGCGTGGGCAAGACTCTGAAGCGCCTCCAGATTGCCGGAAATCACCCCGTACTCGCTCACCGGTCCCAGATAGCGAACCACCGCCAAGCCGCGCTCTCGCAATTCGCCGTCAAGGGCATGAATTCCGGTTACCGTGTAGTAGGCCACCAAGACGAGGGCCAGCAGAGCGCTGGGGAGCAACCCGAAAAGCAGCAGGCGATGGCGCAGGCGCAAGGCGTTCATCAATGATCCCGATCCGTGCCCAGGGCACGGCGTAGCACGCCGTCGTCGGGCAGATTGAGGCCCAGGGACTGGGCGACGGTGCGATTGACGGCGATGGAGAAATAGAGCGGCGCCTGGGGCGGCGAAAGTCGGGGCGACGGGCCGCCGGATGCGCCTCCCAGAGGACGAATCAGTTCGGCCGTCTGGCGGGCGATCTGCGCCGGAGACGAATAGAGCGCCGCCAGACCGCCCGCCGCAGCGAAGGCCTGCGAAAACCCGATCACCGGTTTGCGATGGCGGTAAGAGGTCAATAGGATCGAGCGAATGTTGTCCCGCCGATAAACCGTCGGGTCTGGCAGCGCCAGGAGGGCATCGACGCGCCCGAACAAGCGATTGAGGGCGGGAACCAGTTGGTCTTCACCTTCCACATCCTCGCTGTCGCCCTGAAGATTCGCGTCCTGAACCGCCTGGCGGAACGGCGCGAGTTGCCCGCGCGATTCCGCCCCCGACAGTAAGCCGACGCGCGTCAGATCTGGGAGCAGAAGACGGGTCAAGGCAAGCAGGCGTGCCAGCGGCTGATCCAGCGTGATCGCCGTGGTCGCGCCCCGCGGCCGGGGAAAATCCGCGATCGCTCGCTCGTACGCCCGGCGCGGCAGGAGGGTCGCCACCAGCGGCCTGCCTTCCGCCTTGCGCAGACCGAGTCGCGCCGCCTCGCTCCCCACGGCGACCACCAGATCGGCACGGAACGCCGCATCCTCCAGCGATTCGATGGGCCCCTCCCAGCGGATGCGCCAGGCGCTGCCTTCCAGGTTCTGCCGGAATGCAGCGGCAAACTCCCCATACGCCCCACCCGCTTCGCTCATCGCCAGGGTGAGCTCCGCTCCCTGTCCCAGCGCGCAATAAGTCGCCAGAAAAGCCCACAGGAAGCCGAAAAGACAGACAGGCAAGCGCATCGGGAGACTATAGCCCGCCCGCCCGAGTCTTGCAAAAGGGATATGGAGCCGGAATACCGGTATGGGCCGCGGAAACCAAGGGCGCCGAAATGGGCCGTGGGACCCTGGGCGGCAAAGGGGAGGGGGTTCTGGTGGGTCGTGAGTGACTCGAACACTCGACCTACGGATTAAGAGTCCGCTGCTCTACCAACTGAGCTAACGACCCAGAACGGGACGCAAAAAACGCCGTGATTCTACCGCATCCCCAGGGGCTGGTGGGTCGGGCGAGATTCGAACTCGCGACCAACGGATTAAAAGTCCGCTGCTCTACCGACTGAGCTACCGACCCGTCAGGGAGGCGCGATTATAGTGAGCGCCCCCGGGGCTGTCAAACCGGGACCCCGTGCGGCGGGGGCCGGCGCCATGGACGGCAGCGTCCAAAAACGCTATCCTTGCCGACCTTCTGCCCGGCGATTCGGCGCACCGGGGTACGCCCCGCCCGAACCGCCGCCCCCAGTAGCCCAGCGCGCCCGTAGCTCAGTTGGATAGAGTACTGCCCTCCGAAGGCAGGGGTCGCACGTTCGAATCGTGTCGGGCGCGCCAAATGCCCTTTCTGGCAAATTTCTCCGCGCTGCGGCGCTACAAATTTCATCGGCAGGGGGTTCGCAATGAATGGGATGGCGATCACTGGCGTCGTCCTCGCCGGCGGACTGGGCCGGCGCATGGGAGGCGCCGACAAGGGTCTTCTCATCCATCGCGGGCGCCCGCTCGCGCTCCAGGCCGCCCAGAGGCTCGCACCGCAGGTGGCTTCGGTCTTGCTGAGCGCCAATCGGAATCAGGAGGCCTACCGGGCTTTTGGCTTCCCGGTACTCGGGGATCTGACTGCCGATTTCGCCGGGCCGCTGGCGGGTCTCTTGGTGGCGCTGAAAGTCAGTGAGCATCCCCTTGTGGTCACGGTTCCTTGCGACACGCCCGAGTTCCCGACGGACCTGGTCCAACGCCTGGCGAGCACCCTGCTCGCCGCCGATGCGGAAGTCGCCGTGGCGAGGGCACAAGGCAGGATCCATGCCGCCTTCTGCCTGTGCCGCCGCGAACTGGCCGAAAACCTCGCGGACTTCCTGGCGAGCGGGGAACGCCGGGTTCTCGATTGGCAGGCGCGCCATCGGCAGGTCCTGGTGGACTTTCCGGACGCCTCGGCGTTTGCCAATCTCAACACGCCGACCGACATCGTTTGATCTCCTGACCTCCGCCCCCCGGCTCCGATGGACCGCGCCGCCGCAGGGCGTCCCAGCCTCAGGCCGCCACCTCCAGGGCGGCACGCTCGGCGCGGCCGGCCGCGCTCACGAGAGCCTTGAGGGAGGCGGTGACGATATTGGCGTCGATGCCCACGCCGTAACATTCCCTGCCATTCGCCGCAGCGATTTCGATAAACGCACAGGCGCGGGCGTTACCGGCTTCCTGGCTGACGCCGAGGGAACGCTCCTCGAAGCTACGGACCTGTAGGGCGATACCAAGCCCCTGCAAAGCGTGAACCGCGGCGTCGATCGGCCCGTTGCCCTCTCCGGCGAGGCGATGCGCGATGCCGTCCATTTCCACGCAGAGGCGTATGCCTTGCGCACCGCCGCGCTCGACGAGATGGTGTTCCACGTAGCGCACCGTCGCATGCTCGCCCATGTAGGTGGCCTCAAAGAGGCGCCAGAGTTCGGCGGCGCTCAGCTCGCCGCCGTGGGCATCGGCATGGGCCTGCACGACGCCGGAAAACTCCACCTGCTGGCGCCGCGGCATGACCACGCCGTACTCGCTTTCCAGGAGGTAGGCGATGCCGCCCTTGCCCGACTGGCTATTGACCCGGATCACCGAGTCGTAGCTGCGCCCCACGTCGGCAGGATCGATGGGGAGGTAGGGCACGTTCCACAAGGAGTTTTCTCCACCGCGCGCCTTTTGGGCGGCGAAGCCCTTCTTGATGGCGTCCTGGTGGGAGCCGGAGAAGGCCGTGAAGACGAGATCCCCGGCGTAGGGATGGCGCGGGTGGATGGGCAACTGGTTGCAGTGCTCGACGGTGCGGGCGACCGCGTTGATGTCGGAAAAATCGAGGCCGGGATGCACGCCCTGGGTGTACATATTGAGGGCGAGGGTGACCAGATCCACGTTGCCGGTACGCTCGCCGTTGCCGAAAAGGCAGCCTTCGACCCGGTCGGCGCCAGCCATGATACCCAGCTCGGCGGCGGCCACCGCAGTGCCCCGGTCGTTGTGGGGATGGAGGCTCAGGATGACGCTGTCGCGGCGGGCGAGGTGGCGGTGCATCCATTCGATCTGGTCGGCGTAAACGTTCGGCGTGGCCACTTCCACGGTGGTCGGGAGGTTAAGGATCACCTTGTTGTTCGGCGTGGCGCCCCAGGCGGCGGTCACCGCGTCGCCGACTTCGAGGGCAAAGTCGAGCTCGGTGGCGGTGAAGGTTTCCGGGCTGTATTCGAGAATGAACTCGGTGTCCGGCTGCTCGGCGGCCAAGGTCTTGATGAGACGGACGGCATCGACGGCCATGGCCACCACCTCGGCCTTGCTCATGCCGAAGACGATGTCGCGAAAGGGCTTGGAAGTGGCGTTATAGACATGAACGATGGCCCGCCGGGCGCCCTTCAAGGATTCCATGGTGCGACGGATGAGATGTTCGCGGGCCTGGGTGAGCACCTCGATGGTCACATCGCCGGGGATGTGATCGCCCTCGATGAGGCTGCGCACGAAGTCGAAATCGGTCTGCGAAGCCGAGGGGAAAGCCACCTCGATCTCCTTGAAGCCGATGCCGCAAAGGGTCTTGAACATGCGCATCTTGCGGTCGCCGTTCATGGGTTCGAAGAGGGACTGGTTGCCGTCCCGAAGGTCGGTGCTCATCCAGATCGGCGGCGCCTCGATGACGCGGCCCGGCCAGCGGCGGTCGGCGAGATCGATCGGCGGGAAGGCGCGGTACTTGGTGCTGGGGTTTTCAATCATGGCGCTGCTCCATGGGGGAGATTCGATGCCTTGAATCTTACGGAACAAAGCCCCGCAGGAGATTGCGTTCTATGGCGACGAAATGGGTATTTTCAGAATATATCGCCGAGAATTGACAAAAATGCGCAACAAAATAACCAACGAATAGAATGTGGAGAACTTATATGCCTAAACAAGGCTGTGCTCGCGGCAGATTTGCTCGCTATCGGCATCGCTGAGAGCCTCGCCGGTCAGGCCGCACTGATGGACCGATTCCCCGGGGCGGAAATGGCGGCAGGTGCGGCAGACGCCAAAGGTCTTGCCACCGCGCGCCTGCTGCCAGAACGCCAGCAGACGGGTCAGCGAGGCCCGTAGCTGTTCCTGCTCGCCGGCCGGCAACTGCTCGACTGCGCTGCGCCAGCTGTCGCCCGGCGCCTGCTCCAGAACCTCCCTGCCCGCTTCGGTCAGGGCCAGCCGCACCAGGCGCCGGTCCGTTTCGTCGGACTGGCGCAGCACCCAACCCCGTTCCTCGATGAGCTTCAGGCTTTGCGAGACCGTTCCCTTGGTCAGGCCGAGGTACTCGGTCAGACACTGCGGCATGTTGCTGTAGCGATTGGCGTCGCGCAGATAACCCAGGATGGCCAGTTGAACCGGCAGCAGGCCGGCGCCCACGGCCGCCTGGTGCTGCTCGTTCTGCATGGCGCGTGCCAGGGCGCTGAGCAATTGGGGAAGGGAGGATCGCGGCATGGATTTATGGTAGCGACTCAAAACTAGCTTGACAAATAAGAGTATCGAATCAAAACTAAATGCGTCGCCCGTTCCGGCGACATCCCATGAACTGACCGAGGAGAAAATCATGCGTGGTTTCGTGAATCTGATCGCGGCGCTCGGCGTGGCCGCCACATCCGCCGCAGCGGTGGCCGGTGAAATGAGCTATCCCCAGGGCTTCCGCCAATGGGGGCACGTCAAATCGATGGTGCTCAAACCGGGTCATCCACTCTACGACGCGGTCGGCGGCATGCACCACATCTACGCCAACCCCAAGGCCATGCAGGGTTACAAGTCGGGCCGCTTCGCCGACGGCTCGGTCATCGTGTTCGACCTGTTCGAGGCCGTCGACAAGGACAACGCCGTCTCCGAAGGCAAGCGCAAGGCGGTCGTCGTCATGGCGCGCAACGCCCGGGCCTACAAGGCCAACGACGGCTGGGGCTATGAGGTCTTCGACGCCCAGACGCGAAAGGGAAGCCTGGATGCGAAGGCTCAGGCCGACTGCCACGCCTGTCACCGTTCCCAGCAGGAGAAGGACTTCGTCTTCAGCGCGATTCGCGACTGATCATTGCGTGAAATCGCAAAAGCGCGATCATTACTTGCGCGACCGGAGGATAGACAGCAACATGACGGCTCATCCTCCGGAGGCGCCATGGAACTCGACCGCTACGATCGCCAAATCCTCGCCCTCCTGCAGCAGGACGGCCGCATCAGCAACCAGGACCTGGCCGACAAGATCGGCCTCTCCCCCTCGCCCTGTCTGCGCCGCGTGCGCGCCCTGGAAGAAGCCGGCCTGATCGCCGGCTACCGCGCGGTGCTCGACGCCAAGGCCCTGGGGCTCTCCCTCATGGCCCTCATCCACATTTCCATGGACCAGCACACGCCGGAGCGCTTCAGCGACTTCGACGCCGCCGTGCGGGAGATTCCGGAAGTACTGGAGTGCCTGCTCATCACAGGGCAATCCGCCGACTACCAGCTCAAGGTGGTGGTGCGGGACATGGACGCCTACCAGGACCTGCTGCTCAATCGCATCACCCGCATCAAGGGCGTGAGCGGCGTGCATTCGAGCTTCGTGCTGCGCCGGGTGGTCGATGCGGGTGCCCTGCCATTGACCTGAAGCCTCGCCCGGCTGCAAGCTGATCACCTCTCGCCGCCGGGGTGCTCCGGCAGTCACGTCCGACGGAGGTTTCCACGATGATCCGCGAATGCCTCGAAAAGACGATGGACGGCGCCGTGGCGACCCTCTGGCTCAATCGCCCCGCCAAGCACAACGCCTTCGACGCTGACCTGGTCGCCGCCCTGGCCGAGGCCTGGCACGAACTCGACGCCGACCCGGCGGTCAGGGTGATCGTTCTCGCCGGCCGCGGCAAGAGCTTCTGCGCCGGCGCCGACCTCGACGGGATGCGCCGCGCCGCCAGCCTCGGCGTCGATGAAAACCTCGCTGACGCGCGCGCCCTGGCGCGCATGCTGCGCGGCCTGGCCGAACTGCGCAAACCCACCCTGGCCCGCGTGCACGGCGCCGCGCTCGGGGGAGGCCTCGGTCTGGTCGCCGCCTGCGACATCGCCATCGCCGCCAGCTCCGCCGTCTTCGCCACCTCGGAAGTGCGCCTGGGCATCGTCCCCGCCGCGATCTCCCCCTACGTGCTGCGCGCCATCGGCGCCCGCCAGGCCCTGCGCTACTTTCAGACGGGGGAAAGGATGGCCGCCCCTCGCGCCTGCGAACTCGGACTGGTCCACGAAGTCGTCGCCGCGGAGCGCCTCGATGCCCGGGTGGCGGAAATCGCCGCCGAACTCGTCGCCGGCGGTCCCCTCGCCCAGGCCGCCGCCAAGGAACTCATCCGTGCCATCGCGCATCGGCCAATCAACGACACCCTGGTCGACGACTGCGCCCACCGCATCGCCCACCTGCGGGCCACACCGGAGGCGCGGGAAGGCATCGGCGCCTTTCTTGAAAAACGGCGACCCTCCTGGATGGGCGATTGAAACTGGAAACCTCAATTGACTACTGGTCCCGACCCTTCTCGCCGGCGCTTACGCGGCTTCGCCCCGGCCGGGTCGCCGCGCCTTGAACTCGTGCTGGCCCACGCTTAGTATTACGGATGTAATAACACCCCGGAGCAATTCGTGCATGCCCTCAAACTGACCCAGATCGGCAATTCCGTCGGACTCGTGCTGCCCAAGGAACTGCTCGCCCTGCTCCAGGTGGAAAAGGGAGACACCCTTTACGCGACCCGCAGCCCGGATGGCGTACGTCTCACCCCCTTCGATCCCGCCTTCGAGGAACAGATGAAGGCCGCCCGGGAAATCATGAAGGCGCGGCGCAACGTCCTGCACGAACTGGCCAAATGAACCCGGCGTGGGTGTGGGTGGAGGACGCGGTGGTCCTCGCGATCCATGACGAGCAACTGGCCGAGCACGGCGGCGCCGCGGGCACCCGGGATGCCGGACTCCTGGCTGCGGCGCTTGCCCGGCCGCAACAACTCGCGGCCCATGGCGAGCCGCCTCCCGACGCCCACGCCCTCGCTGCCGCCTACGCCTGCGGCATCGCCGGAAACCCCCCCTTCATCGACGGCAACAAGCGAACCGCCCTCGTTTGCGCCGAACTCTTCCTCGCGCTCAATGGCCGGCGCCTGCTGGCCGAAGATGCCGAATGCGCCACGCGCATGCTTGCCCTGGCCGCCACGGACATCGACGAAACCGCCTGCGCCGCGTGGCTGCGCGCGAGAAGCGTGGAGTGCCGCCCATGACCCTGCCCGCCCGCGTGCGCATCGTCGAGGTCGGCCCCCGCGACGGCCTGCAGAACGAAGCGCAGATCGTCCCCGCGGCGATCAAGATCGAGCTTATCGAACGCCTCGCCGCCGCCGGCCTGCCGGCGGTCGAAGCCACCGCTTTCGTATCGCCCCGATGGGTGCCCCAGATGGCCGACGCGGCGCAAGTCCTGGCGGGAATCCGGCGCCGCCCCGGAGTAGCCTACCCGGTGCTGGTACCCAACCTCAAGGGCTTTGACGCCGCGGTCGAAGCCGGCGCCACCGAGGTGGCGGTCTTCGCCGCCGCGTCGGAAAGCTTTTCGCAGAAGAACATCAACTGTTCAATCGCCGAGAGCCTCAAGCGCTTCGAGCCGGTGATCTGCGCCGCCACGGCGCTCGACCTCAAGGTGCGTGGCTACGTGTCCTGCGTCGTCGGCTGCCCCTACGAAGGCCCCGTGGCGGCGGAAAAGGTCGCGGCCGTGGCCCGTACACTGCACGCCATGGGCTGCTACGAAGTCTCCCTGGGCGACACTATCGGCGTCGGCAATCCAGCCAGCGTGGCCCGCCTGATCGAGGCCTGCGGGCGCGCGGTGCCAATCTCCCGGCTGGCCGGCCACTTCCACGACACCTACGGGATGGCCGTCGCCAATATCCACGCCGCGCTCCAGTTGGGGGTCGCCAGCTTCGACAGCTCGGTCGCCGGGCTAGGGGGCTGCCCCTACGCTCCGGGGGCGAGCGGCAACGTGGCAAGCGAGGATCTGGTCTGGCTATGCCAGGGGCTGGGCATCGAGACCGGGGTCGATCTGGCTGCCCTCGCCGCCACCGGCGCCTGGATCGGCGAACACCTCGCCCGTCCCGGCGGTTCCCGCGCCGGGCGAGCGCTCCTCGCGGGGCGGCGCTGATGGGCCTGCTCTCCGCCATCGCCGGGCTGCTGCAGCGGGAGCCGCCGGCCGACGCACCAACCCGGGCGGCCTTGGCGCGCATTGCCGAGCTGGTCGACCCGCTGCTGCGCGCCGCCCCCGACTTCGATCAGCGCCTGGAAGCCCCCGTCCATCACGCCCTCGCCTACTGCGACCAGCTGGTCGCCAGCCTACCCGGTCCGCACGCCATCGACGCCCGCGCCTTCGCGAGCGATCCCCTGGTCCACGCCCTCTTCGCCACCGCCGACGACATCCGCGTCATGCTCGGCCGCAGCCAGGCGGTGCGGGATTTCCTCGCCGATCCGGCAAGCCGGGACAGCGACAGCTTCTACGCCCTGCTTGCCGCCCGCCGGCGGGAGAAGAAGCAGATCGGTATGGCCCTGCAAGGAGAAACGGTGCAGACCGGCGTGCCGCAGACCGTCCTCTACTTTGCCGACCACACCCTGGTGGAACCCCGCTGCGAACTGGATGACGCCCGGCACGCCCTGCGCAGTGCCGCCTTCGACAGCTTGCTCCGAAATTTCCATGCCCACCTGGAGGGGCTGCGCCTGGAACGGGAAGAAGCGCGCGGCGACAGCGCCCGTGAGCGCGCCCACCTGGCGCTCCTGCGCGGCCAGACGCCGGGACCGGAATACGCCGTCCACACCCGCCGCCTCGCCGAACTCGACGCCCATCTGCGCGCCGTCGCCTCGTCCCTGGAAGCCGATCCTCTGGTGCGCGCCCTGGCGGAATTCCTGCTGGCGCCCGAGCTATCCCTCGCGCTGCGCCCCTTTTCCGTCGCCGTCGATCGCCAGGGAGTCGTCGCTGCCCCGGGCTTTGGTGAGACTCTGCGCTTTCCCGAACTCGCCGCCCGCGACCAACGCCTTTACCTCGTCATGCTGGTTCGCGTCGAACGTAAGGAAGCAGCAGCGGCGGTCGCTTCGGTCCTTGATTTTCGCCACCGCTTCGTCATCATCTGAGGCACCCCGATGGTCCCCTCTCCCTGCATCGATGTCTGCCGCATGGACGCCACCACTACCCTCTGCCAGGGCTGCCTGCGCACCCTCGACGAAATCGCCGCCTGGAGCCGCGCGGACGACGCCGCGCGCCTGGTCATCCTGGCGGCCGTCGCGCGACGCCGCCAGGAGTACGATCCCTGGGACGGCGAACTCCGCTCGGATTGTGACCGCTGACCCTGCCCAGAAAATTTCCATGAGCGACGACGACTGCTATCCCTGCATCGGAATTTGCATGCCCGACCCGGACTCCGGCCGCTGCATGGGCTGCGGCCGCCCTCCCCTGGAATCGCCGGACGCGGTGGTACTGCACGCAGAGCGCCAGGGAAACGCCCAAAAGCAGGGGTCCGGCGACCCGGACAGCCCCCCGCCGCCCGCTGCGACTGACTGATCGGAGTGCCCATGAGCCTGCCCGCCACGCTCCTGGTGCTTGAACGGGGTTGGCTGTCAGCCAACAACGTCGTCTTTTTCGACGGCGAAGAAGCCACCGTGGTCGATAGCGGCTACGTCACCCACGCCGATCAGACAGTGGCCCTCGTTCGTCACGCCCTTGCCGGGCGCCGACTTGCCCGGGTGGTGAACACGCATTCCCATTCCGACCATATCGGGGGGAACGCAGCCCTCAAGGCCACTTTCGGATGCCGCATCATCGTCCCCGGCGGCTTGGCGGCGAGCGTGGCCGAATGGGACGAAAACGCGCTTCTCCTTTCGCCGCTTGGGCAGCAGGCGGCGCGCTTCAGCCATGACGCCACGCTGGCGGCCGGCGACCGCCTGACCATGGGCGGCCTCGAATGGGAAGCGATCGGGGTGCCTGGACACGACATGGAAGCGCTCGCCTACTACAACCCGGAAAGGCGCATCCTCATTTCCGGCGACGCCTTCTGGGAAAACGGCTTCGGCGTCGCCTTTCCGGAACTCCTCGGTCAGGCCGATGGACTGGCTGCCACCCGCGCCACCCTGGAGCGCCTCGCCACCCTTCCCATCGACTGGGTCATCCCCGGACACGGCAGCCCCTTCCGCGATGTCGACAAGGCCTTTACCAAGGCGTTTGGCAAACTCGTCCATTTCGAAGCCAAGATCGACCACCTGGCCTGGCATGCCATCAAGGTCATCGTCTCCTTCGCCATCATGGAGCGCCGCTCCCTCGCCCGCGACGACGTGGCGCCTTTTCTGGCCGGACTGACTTTCGCCCATGCCGTCAATTCCCGCTACCTGCGGCTCACGCCCGAAGAACTCGCCGCCCGCGTCGTGCGCGACCTGCTCGCGGTGGGCGCCCTGCGCCGCGAAGCGGGGGGGCTCCTGGTTCCGGCTTGAGAGGCTAGTAGCCTGCCCCACAGATAACGAAACATGAAAACTCGTCTTTGCCCCGCGGGCGTTGTTGCTCTTCCTCGCAACAGCTTCGGCTATTGCTGCCGGGTCTGCCAACTGCGGCGCCTAGCCAGCGGCACAAATCCTTCGCCTTCATATTGTTCCGCCATCCATGGGGCAGGCTACTAGGCTTTCTTCCCGGATTCCGAGCCAGCGCGGGCGGTGACGATCTGATTGCGGCCGGCCGCCTTGGCCCGGCGCAAGGCTTCCAGCGCCGCATCCCGCAGGGCCTCGAAGCTCTGCCCGGGTTGCCACTCGGCGATGCCGCCGGAGACGGTAAGTGAAACGTCGAGCCCCATCTCCAGGCGGATGGGGGTGGCCGCGATGGCGCCCCGCAGGCGCTCGGCTGTCAGACGGGCGTGTACCCCTTCGGTGGCCGGCATGAGAATGGCGATCTCGTCGCCACCGAAACGCGCGCAGAGATCATTGAGCCGCAGACTGTGGCCCACGATGCGCCCGGCGTGACGAAGGGCCTGATCGCCCGCCTCGGTGCCGTAGAGTTCGTTCAGCTTGGCGAAATAGTCGATGTCCAGCACGAGGATCGACACGCGCTGCCCGATGCGCTCGCAAAGGTCGATCTGGCGCGGGAAGACGTCATCGGCCCATTCCCGTGTGCGCAGTCCGGTGACGCTGTCGGTCTCCAGCTTGCGGCTGTGCTCGCGCCGCAGTTCAAGGCTGGAGAGGATGACCGCGTTGTTCTCCCGGATGCGCCGGGCGAGGATACGCAGCAGATTGAATGCGGTGGTTTGATGCCGCGCCAGGAGAGACCACAGAACGGCCTGGGGAATGGCCAACAGACGGCAGGTTCCGGACGTGATCACGTAAGCGGATGGCGGTCGCGAATCGACGATGGAAAGTTCGCCTACACAGTCGCCGACCCCGAGACGAGCGATGGGATTGGCGGGATCGGGTTCGAGGCAGACGAGCATTTCTCCGTCCAGGATGACGTAGATCTCGTTATTGCTCTCCGCCGGGTCGAGGAGCGTCTTGCCGCCGGCCAGCGTCAGCTCGCGGCTGCCCTGCAGGGCGCTGCGCAGGGCCTCAGGTTCGACGCCCTGGAAAAGCGGCGCCGCCGCGAGGATCAGGTGGATGTTTTCCATGGTTTCCTTTCCGCTCGCTCAGGAGCGCGGCAGGGCCCGCTTCACCAGGCGCACCCAGTACGCGACCCCGAGGGGCAAGGCGTCGTCGTTGAAATCGTAGTGGGGATTGTGCAGGGTACAGCCGCCACTGCCCGGTCCGTTTCCGAGCCAGACATAGCAGCCGGGCTTTTCGCGCAGCATGTAGGCGAAATCCTCGGCGCCCATGGACGGCAATTCGTCTCCCCGCACCCGCTCCGCGCCGAGCACCTCGCCGGCGACCTGACGGCAGAACTCGGCTTCGGGAGCGGAATTCACGGTCGGCGGATAGCGATGATCGAAGCGCACGCTGATCTGGGCACCGTGGGCCGCTGCAATGCCGCTGCAAAGTCGCTCCATGGCACGCTCGACGCTTGCCTGAACCGCCGGCGCGAAGGCACGGATCGTGCCGCGCAGGAGCACTTCCTCGGGAATGATGTTCCAGGCTTCGCCACCGTGGAATTGGGTAACGCTCACCACCGCGGAGTCGCAGGGGTGAAGCGTGCGGCTGATCACGGTCTGCAGCGCCTGTACCAGGGCCGCCCCGGCGACGATGGCGTCCACCCCCTGGTGTGGCATGGCGGCATGGCAGCCATGGCCCCGGACGAGAATCTCGAAGCCGCAGGTACCTGCCATGACCGGCCCCGGCATCACCGCCATCTCGCCGACCGGAATTCCCGGCCAGTTATGCAGGCCGTAGACGGCGTCAACCGGGAAGCGCGTAAAAAGGCCGTCGGCGATCATTACCGCAGCACCGCCTTCAGCCTCCTCGGCCGGCTGGAAAATGAAGACCACGGCGCCGTCGAAATCCGGATCGGCGGCCAACTGGCGGGCGGCGCCGAGCAGCATGGCGGTGTGGCCGTCGTGGCCGCAGGCGTGCATTTTCCCGGGATGGCGCGAGCGGTGGGGGAATTCGTTCAACTCGGCGAGCGGCAGGGCGTCCATGTCGGCGCGCAGGCCGATCATGCGCTGCGAGGTGCCCGCCCGCAGAACGCCGACCACCCCCGTGCCGGCCAGACCGCGATGGACTTCGACGCCGCAGCGGCCGAGTTCGGCCGCCACGCGATCCGCCGTGCGATGCTCGTCGAAGGCAAGCTCCGGGTGGGCGTGGAGATCACGGCGCAGGGCCACCAGTTCGGCGAGATCAGGCAATTCGAAGACTTGCATGGGGGAAACTCCGGGACAGGAGGCTATTAGAACGGCAATCGCCTCACCAGACAACCGCCCGACCTTCGCCGGTGCCCATGCCGCTGGAAAGAATCATGCGTTGGTGGGCATCGGCAGCGAGTTTTATGCCGGGAGTTTTTGTGCGTCGCCTTGCCCCCGGGGGTGCGCTTCATTATGCTCGCGGCCATGGACCTCATCCTCATCAGCGGCCTCTCCGGTTCCGGCAAGTCCGTCGCCCTGCACCTGCTGGAAGACGCGGGCTACTACTGCGTCGATAACCTGCCGGTGGTCATGCTGACCATTCTGGTGCGCATGTTGCGGGAAGAGGGCATCCGCAAGGTGGCCGTGGGCGTCGACGCGCGTTCCGGGGATGGCATCTCCCTCCTGGAAGACAAGCTGAAGACCCTGGGGGAGGAATGTGATCGCTTCGCCTTCCTTTTTCTGTACGCCAAGGAAGACACCCTCCTCAAGCGCTACTCCGAATCCCGCCGGCGTCACCCGTTGGCTTCCGAAGGGCGCACCCTGGAGGAGGCCATTCGCCTGGAGCGCGAGTTGCTCGATCCGGTGGCCCCGCTGGGCCACCGCATCGACACCAGCGACCTGAAAGCCAACGCCCTGCGCGACTGGGTGCGCCAGTTCATCGATGCCGAACCGGGGCGCGGCCTCATCCTGCTTTTCGAGTCCTTCGGCTTCAAGCATGGCGTTCCCCTGGATGCGGACCTGGTCTTCGACGTGCGCTGCCTGCCCAATCCCTACTATGACGTTCAATTGCGGCCGCTCACCGGAATCGATGCGCCGGTGATCGAGTTTCTCGAGGGGCAGTACGAAGTGCGTGCCATGCGCGAAGACATACGCCGTTTCGTGGCCACCTGGCTGCCCGCCTACATCCGCGACAACCGCAATTACCTGACAGTGGCCATCGGTTGCACCGGCGGCCAGCACCGCTCGGTCCATATTGCCGACTGGCTGGGCAACGAATTCCGCGAACGGGCGCGCGTCCTCATCCGTCACCGCGCCCTGGCCGGCGCCGGCTGAGTCGCCGTCGGGCCTGTCGTGCTTCGTCCATCGCCGCGGCTCGCTTCCTGGCTCGCCCTCCTGCGCCCCGGCGATACCCTCCTGCTGCTGGCCGGCAGCGTGGCCGTCGCAATCAGCTTTCCCACCTTCTGGCAGGCAGGCGGCGCCGACCGGGCGGTGATCCGCCAGGAGGGCGCCCTCTACGCCCAGGTCGACCTGCATGCGCGGCGCCGCATCGAGGTGGCCGGACCGCTGGGGACCACCGTCATTGCCATCGAACCCGGCCGTGCCCGCGTACTCTCCGACCCCGGTCCACGCCAATACTGCGTGCGTCAGGGCTGGCTCAGCCGGCCGGGAGAGATCGCCATCTGCGCTCCCAACCGGGTCAGTCTGCAGATCAGCGGCCGCACCCGCGCCTACGACAGCCTTAGCTACTGAGCAGAATGCATGGTCGCGAACGGCGCGAGTACCTCCCGTATCGAACTTCCGGTCACTCCCGCGGATCGGCGCATTGCCCGACTGGCCGCGGCGGCCGTCGGACTCTCTCTGGTGGATGCCGCCATCCCCACGCCATTGCCCGGCGTCAAGCCGGGACTCGCCAACATCGTCACCCTGCTGGTGCTGCATCGTTACGGCTGGGTGGCGGCAGCCTGGGTCAGCGGGCTGCGTGTGTTCGCCGGCAGCATCCTCCTCGGCCAGTTCCTCGCTCCCGGATTTTTCCTCTCCCTCACGGGCGCGCTGACCAGCCTCGCCGTTCTGGGCGTCGTCCGCCACCTGCCGCCACGCTGGTTCGGCCCGGTGAGCTGGAGCATCTTCGCCGCCTTCGCCCACATCGGCGGCCAGCTTCTCCTTGCCCGCGTCTGGCTCATCCCCCATGATGGAGTCTTCCTGCTGGCTCCCCTGTTCGCCGCCGCCGCCCTGGTTTTCGGCAGCCTGAACGGCCTGATCGTCGCGCGCATGCTGGCGGAGCCCGCGCCTCCGGAGTCCGACCATGCCTGAAACCATCTGCCTCGCCTGGACCGGCGCTTCCGGCATGCCCTACGGATTGCGCCTTCTGGAATGCCTCCTGGCTGCCGGCATGCGCGTCCAGCTCCTTTATTCCCAGGCTGCCCAGGTGGTGGCTCGCCAGGAACTCGCCCTGGAACTGCCTTCCCGCCCCGCCGAGGCGCGCGACCTGCTGCTTGCCCGCTTTGCCGCCAAACCCGATCTTCTGACCGTCTACGGTCGCGAGGAATGGTTCGCGCCCATGGCATCCGGCTCCAACCCGCCCGACGCCATGGTCGTCTGCCCCTGCACCATGGGCACCCTGGGTTCCATCGCCCAGGGTCTGGCGGACAACCTGATCGAGCGCGCCGCCGACGTCATGCTCAAGGAGGGACGCCCCCTCATCCTCGTGCCGCGCGAGACACCCTTCTCGATCATCCACCTGGAAAACATGCTGCGGCTGGCGCGGGCAGGGGCGGTCATCCTTCCGCCAAGCCCCGGGTTCTACCACCACCCGGCGGGTATCGCGGACCTGGTCGATTTCGTCGTCGCCCGCATCCTCGATCGCATCGGCGTCCCCCATCGCCTCGTACGGCCCTGGGGTGAAACCCCCTGATGGGCTTGTTCAGCCGACGGCGGCCCGCTCCTCCGACCACCCTGGACATCGCGCTCTTCCCGCTGCAAACCGTCCTTTTCCCGGGAGGGCTCCTCGGGCTCAAGCTCTTCGAGCAGCGTTACCTCGACATGGCGGCCGCCTGCCTGCGAACGAACGAACCCTTCGGCGTATGCCTCATCGCCACCGGCAAGGAAGTCGGAGCGGCAGCAGAACCCCACGCGGTGGGTACGCTCGCCCGCATCGTAGACTGCGAAGTGCCTCAACTGGGAATCATGCAAGTCCAGGTGCTGGGCGAGCAGCGTTTTCGCATCCTGGCAAGCCGCGCCGCCAGCGACCAGCTCCTCCGAGGGCAGGTCGAAATCCTCCCGCAAGCGAAGCCCGTGCCGCTATCTGCCACAGGCGAGCGCCTGCTCCCCCTCCTGCGGCGCATCGTCGCGGACCTTGGCGAAGCCCGCATCGCACCGCCCCACCGCTACGGCGACGCCGACTGGGTTGGCTGCCGACTGTGCGAAGTCCTGCCGGTTCAGAACCTCGCCAAGCAAAAACTACTGGAACTCGACGACCCCCTCACCCGCCTGGAAATCCTCGAGAAGTACCTCGCCCAGCGAGGTCTTGTTTGAGCAATGGGTGGCGATTGACGGCCAGGCCGTGGAGTTGAGCGGGCCGGATATCGGCCTTATGTTGAGCTCCACATACGGCCGATGACCTGGCTGTTGTATAGAGTTGGGGGAACGTCGATCGTGCTCGACCTAGCTCTGACCAGATATCGACCAAACAACAAAAAAGCCAACCGCTTCCGGTTGGCTTTTCCTTTTGCAGATCAACGACCTGCCTGAATTCGATGTGGAGCGGGTGATGGGAATCGAACCCACGTATGCAGCTTGGGAAGCTGCCGTTCTACCATTGAACTACACCCGCGCTGACCACGCTTGCGCAAGACCGCCCTGGGGGGCGGCGCGCCGGCATTCTATGTCGATTTGCCGCGCCGCTTCAACCGCCGGTCGTTCCCGGCTCTACGGCGTGACAAGGACGCGGTAGCGGCCGCGGTGAAATAGGAGGGGAACCGCCGCCGCATCCTGGGCAAAACGCTGCACTTCACCGACGAAGATCAGGTGGTCGCCGCCAGGATACTGGTGGTCGTTGCGCACCTCGAAGTGGGCGCAGACGCCCTCCAGGATGGGCGCGCCGCCCAGGCCGGCGCGCCAGGGCAGGCCCGCAAAGCGGTCGGTGGGCCAGGTGGCGAAGCGATTCGAAATATCTTCCTGGTTGGCGGCCAGGACATTGACGCCGTAGTGGCTGGCGCGACGGAAGGCTTCGAGGGTGTTGGTGGCCATGGCCAGACTCCACAGCACGAGGGGTGGCTGCAGGGAGACGGCGGAAAAGGAATTGACGGTGAGGCCGATGGGCTGACCATCCGGCCCCTGCGCGGTGACGACGGCGACGCCGGTGGCGAAACTGCCAAGGGCATCGCGGAAGGCACGGCAATCGAGATTGCGGGCGGCGGGTTCGGCATCGCAGCCGCGGCCGGCGGGACTCGTACAGTCGTGGGATTCGGCCATCTTGGCAGGGAAGGGGTTTAGAGAGGCGCGTATTATCTCGCAGAATTCCCGTTCAACCGCCAGAGATCGCCAGACCCCATGAACATCGGCCCGTCCGAAGCCGTCGACGAACGACACGCCTGCTCTCCCGGCGAGGATTCCCGGAGCGTCGGTCAAGCGGCCCCGGAACCCGGCCCCGCCTTCTCCCAGGCGCTCATCGCCTGGCAAGGGCAGCACGGGCGTCACGGTCTGCCTTGGCAGGGCACCCGGGATCCCTACCGCATTTGGGTCTCCGAGATCATGTTGCAGCAGACCCAGGTGAGCACGGTGATTCCCTATTACCAACGTTTCCTGGATCGCTTTCCCGATGTCGCCAGCCTTGCCGAGGCTACGCCTGCCGAGGTGGCCTCCCTCTGGGCCGGCCTCGGGTATTACAGCCGGGCGCGCAATCTGCACCGCGCCGCCCAAACGGTGGTTTCCGATCACGCCGGCGCCTTTCCCACCACTCCCGAGTCCCTCGCCCGCCTGCCCGGCATTGGCCGCTCGACGGCTGCCGCCATCGCCGCCTTTGCCTGGGGCTGCCGTGCGGCGATCCTGGATGGCAACGTGAAGCGCGTGCTGTGCCGCCATTTCGCGGTGGAGGAGGCCCCGGAATCGAGTACAGGACTTGCCCGCCTCTGGGCCCTCGCCGAGGCCCTCCTGCCTGCGACGGATTGCGGCACCTACAGCCAGGCCCTGATGGATCTGGGGGCCACCGTCTGTACGCGGAGCCGCCCCGCCTGCGAACGATGTCCGGTGGCGGAACATTGTGCCGCCCGCCGCGCGGGGCGCCAGGAAGATTTGCCGCGCCCCCGGCCGCGCCGGGCACTGGCTGAACGCGAGGCGAGCTTCCTCCTGCTGACCGACGGCGCGAACATCCTGCTGGAGCGCCGCCCGGCGGGAGGTCTGTGGGGGGGGCTGCTGGTACCGCCCGAAGGGCCGCCCGACGTGCTGCTCGCCAACCTTGGCCTGGCCGGCGCGCCCTGGCGGGCCCTGCCCGTTCGGCGTCAAGTGTTTACCCATTTCCGCTTGCTGGCGAGGCCGGCGCTGTGTCGGGTGGCCGCGCGCCCCCCGGCGGCCGGGGAGTCGGGAAGGGAATGGATAGCGCGGGATGAGGTGGCGCGGGCTGGGCTGCCGCCCCTCTTTCGCCGCCTAGTGGAGCGGGCGGGCGGATTCGACGAAGCGCTGGACGATGAATAGGATTTCGTCGTGGCCCGCCTCGAAGGCGCGAACCACGGCGGGATCGAATTTGCTGCCTGCCAGGCGACGGATTTCTGCGCATGCCGCAGCCATTGGCCAGGCGTGCCGGTAAGGACGTTCTGCGGTGAGCGCGTCGAAGACGTCCGCCACGGCGGCGATCCGACCCAGCAAGGGCACCGCCTCCCCCTGCAGGCCGCGGGGATAGCCGCTGCCGTCCCAGTTTTCGTGATGGCTGATGGCGACTTCGCGGGCTGCGCGCAACAGCGCGCTGTCCTCACCTTCCAGCATGGCCGCCCCGGCCAGGGTGTGCCGCTTGATCTGTTCGAATTCCACCGGCGAAATCCGGCCGGCCTTGTGCAGGATTTCGCCGGGAACGACGACCGTGCCGATGTCGTGCATGGTCGCCGCATCGACGAGCAGATCGCAGGCCGCGGGCGAAAATCCCAACTGACGTGCGATGGCCGAAGCGATCTTGCTCATCCGCACGACGTGCTGGCCATCACGTCCGCTGCGGTGTTCCAGGGCACGCGCCAGGCTGCGGATGGCGCCACGGCTGCCCGCCTGGATTTCCGCGATGACTGCTTCCAGGCTCCTGGCACGTTCGGCGATGCGCGCCTCCAGACCCTCCTCGGCGCGACAGAGATCGAGGCGCAGGCGACGCAGCACGAGAAGATTGCCAAGCCGGGCGCGAAGCAGGGCGGTCTCGACCGGTTTGTCGAGGACGTCATCGGCGCCCGCCGCCAGGGCGCGGAGACGCCCCTCGCCGTCGTCGGCTGCGGCCAGCCCAAGGATGGGGACGTGATCCCGGGCGGCGACGGGGGCGATTTCTTCGATCAGGTCGAAGCCGGTCATACCGGGCATGCGCAGGTCGACCAGCAGGGCTTGTGCGCCCTGGCGGCGAAACACTTCGATGGCGGCGCGCGGGTTGTCGAAGGCGACGGGCTCGTCGATCCCGGCGAGCGAGCAGGCCCGCTGCGTCAGCACGAGGCTCGCGGGGTCATCATCGATCAGGAATATTCGTTTGCGCTGGAGGGGCATGGCCGGTTCAACCTCTCCGTCATGGTACGCTCAAACCGGTTGCCAGCGTAACGCGCTCAGACCCCAGTCCGAAAAGCTTTCCGCCTTCACGATCTGCCCGTAGTGATTGCCGATCGGAACGGCAAGATCGGCGAGCACCGGCGCCACGTACTGCCGCCGCCCGGCGTGGTAGATGACCCGCACGACCGGGGAGAGCAGATGCTCTGGATGCAGTTCCTCGACGACGGCGAGGTGGCCGCTCTCAAGACGCACCAGGCTGCCCACCGGGTAGATGCCGACGGTGCGCACGAAGGAAGAGAGCAGGCCGGGATCGAAATCCCTGCCGCCCGCGCTGAACACCTGGCTGAGAGCCAGGGCGGGGACCAGGGCCTGGCGGTAGTTGCGCTGCGAAATCATGGCGTCGAAGCGATCAACCACGGCCGCCATGCGTCCGGCGCGGGAAATATCCTCTCCGGCGACCCGGTATGGGTATCCGGAACCGTCGAAGCGCTCGTGGTGTTCAAGGATCACGGCCACCGCCTCTTCCGGCAGTTGGCGCAAAGACATCAGCACGTTGAGGCCTTCCTCGACATGGCGCTCCACATGGCTCCTCTCGTCGCGGGAAAAGCGACCGGGCTTGGCGAGGAGGGCGTCGTCGAGAACCACATGGCCGATGTCCTTGACCAGGGTGCCCAGGGCGAGATATTCGGTCTCGCCCCGCTCCAGGCCGAGTTGGCGCGCGTAGGCGATCATCAGGGCGGCCGTCGAGATGGCGTGGCCAACGGCGTAGTCTGCGCCAAGCTTGAGCCTCGCCAGGGGCGGTAGCGCATCGGGATTGCGCTGGACAGACTCCATCATGCGCTCGACGATGGGCTCCAGGCGTCCCACATCGACCCCCTGCCCGAGGCGCGCGGCGGTCACCAGATCTTCGAGGCAGTGATTCGCCTCGCCGAGCAGCAGCCCGGCGCGCCGCCTCTCCTCGCCAAGACTGAGGCTCTTCGGCCTCCCGCGCAGGCGTTCGGCGCGCGAGATGTAGTCGGGATTGACGGGCGTGAGCGGCGTGGGCGGCGGCGGAATGTCGCGCCCACGCTCGGTATCGATGCTGACTTCTTTGATATCCTCTTCCGCGAGACGGCGGATGGTCTCATCGTCCCGCACCAGGAAGCGAGAGCGCCAAAAGGTGTGGGAAAGCCAGCTGCGGTGCAGGTCCACCACATACATTCCGGGAAGAAGCTGTGCAATGGAAATGCGGCGGATCATGGTCGCGGGAGAGTCAGCATCGTTGCGAGCGCTCAGCGGGCCGTTGGCGATTCGTGACGACGAGCCTTCTCGATGCGCTCGGCCACCTTTTGCTCATGCTTCCTGCGCTTCTCGCTCAGTCGCGCCGCGTCAGCTTCCCGGCGCGCCTTGCCCTTGCGGGCCTCTGCCTCCTTGCCGGCCACGCGATCGGAACGTGCTTGGGCCGCCGCACCCCGCTCGTTGCGGATTTCTGCCGCGCGATTGGGCATCTCCGCGCTTTTGCGCGCCTCCTCCCGCGCCACTCGCGCCTGACGGTCGGCGAGTTCCTCGCGGCGCACGCGCCGCTCGGCTTCCTTGCCCTCATTTTCGACCTCCCGCGCCTCGCGCATGGAAGCCGCGTACCGCTGCTTGGCGTCGTTCTGGCAGTCGCTGACGCGAAATTTCTTGAAGCAGGCCACCTTGTCGGCTTCAAAAGTGGCCTGGATTTCCTTCTGCGCCGCGGCACCCGCCCTTTGCCGGTCCTTTGCCGCAGCCAGTCGCGCATCCCAATCGGCGCGCTGCTCCGCCGACGGCCCGTCCTCCGCCGCGTGCAGCGAAGCCGGGAGCCCCGCGATCAGGCACGCGACCAGGAACAGCACTGGTTTCAGGCAGGCAGCCATTGGAAAGGATCGATGTTCCACTTTTCGTAACTCTCGAAGCCGGTGATGCGATCCTGAATGCGGGCCAGATCGACGATTTCCGGGGGAATGTAATACTGCTTGCCGGCATGGTAGAAGACGCGCACGATGGGTTCGAGGATCTGCCTCTCGTTCTGTTCGACGACTACCGCCAGGCGCCCACTTTCCAGGCGCACCAGGCTGCCGCTGGGGTAGATGCCCAGGGCGCGGATGAAGGCCTGGACGAGATTGCGGTCGAAATGGTGCTCGCTCCATTCGAGCAGCTTGCGCAACGCCGGCGTGGGCGCCATGCCCCGGTGGTAGACGCGATCCGAAGTCATGGCGTCATAGACATCGACAATGGCCGCCATTTGCCCCGCGCGGCTGAGTTCCGCGCCTTTGCGGCCGTGCGGGTAACCGCTGCCGTCGATGCGCTCGTGGTGCTCGGCGACCACGGCGAGAGCGGTCGGCGAAAGTCCGGGAACGGCCCGCAGCAGGGCGAGTCCCTCGGGTACGTGGGCTTTGATGGCGGCGAATTCAGCGTCTGATAACTTGCCCGGCTTGTCGATGATGGCGTCGGCCACGCGCGCCTTGCCCACGTCGTGCAGGAGGCCGCCCAAGGCGATTTCGCGGATTTCATCACGCGGCAACTGCAAGGCGCGGCCAAAGGCGGCGAGCAGGGAACAGACGCCCACCGAGTGCTCGAAGGTGTAGCTGTCCTGGCTCTTCAGGCGGGCGAGCGGGAGGAGGGCGTCCGGGTTGCGGAAGATCGAATCGACCAGGCTGTCGACGATGGGTTCGAAGCGCTCGGTCTCCACGGGAAGGCCGAGGCGCAGGTCGCCCATCAGATTGCGCGCCAGACGATTGGCTTCGCCGTGCAGGCGGCGGGCGCGGGCGGCTTCCTCACCGAGTTCGGCGGAGAGCGGTTTGTCGTCCTTCTGGCTGGCGATTTCGGCCAGCAGGCGGTCGAGATCCTCGCTCACCTCCTGCTGCGTGCGGGCCGCGAAGACGTCGGCGCCCTTGACGGTATCGATGTAGAGCTCGCGGACGCCGATGGCGCGAATCTTGTCGATGGTCGCCGCATCCCGCACGTGGAACTTGCTTTTCAGGAAGGGATGGTCGAGCCAGCCGCAGTTGAGGTCATGGACGAACATGCCCGGGAGAAGCTGGTCGATGGCGATCTTCTTGATCATCGTGACGACAATATTGGCGATGCGCAAATTCTAGCCCGGATATATCGCCCGTCGTGCCTGATCGATGCACTTGGCCTGCACGGAATTCGGTTGGCGGAGGCTGTTTGTGCGCTTCCCCGATGCATCCCCCTTGAAACTCCGCCGCCTCGCCCCTATTATTAGCACTCGCTGGCGGTGAGTGCTAACAGTCGCCGCCCCGATCCGGAAGCCCCATCGGGCGGTCCGGCCCCTTTTTCTACCACGTTGACATTGTTTGTTGAGGAGTCATCCCATGAAAATCCGTCCCTTGCACGACCGCGTGATCGTCAAGCGCGTCGAAGCCGAACGTACCACCGCTTCCGGCATCGTCATTCCCGATACCGCCGGCGAGAAGCCGGATCAAGGCGAAGTCCTGGCCGTGGGCCCGGGCAAGCGCGACGACAGCGGCAAGCTGAACGCCCCCGACGTGAAGGTCGGCGACCGCGTCCTGTTCGGCAAGTACGCCGGCCAGACCGTCAAGGTGGATGGCCAGGAAGTCCTGGTCATGCGCGAAGAAGACATCATGGGCGTCCTGGTGGCCTGAGCCATCCGCCCCCATTCCCCGATTCAAGGAGATTCAAATGGCAGCTAAAGAAGTCAAATTCGGCGATTCCGCCCGTGCCCGCATGGTCGAAGGCATCAACATCCTGGCCGACGCCGTCAAGGTCACCCTCGGCCCCAAGGGCCGCAACGTCGTGCTCGAACGTTCCTTCGGCGGTCCCACCGTCACCAAGGACGGCGTCTCCGTCGCCAAGGAAATCGAACTGAAGGACAAGTTCGCCAACATGGGCGCCCAGATGGTCAAGGAAGTCGCTTCCAAGACCTCCGACATCGCCGGTGACGGCACCACCACCGCCACCGTGCTGGCCCAGTCCATCGTCCGCGAAGGCATGAAGTTCGTCGCCGCCGGCATGAACCCCATGGACCTGAAGCGCGGCATCGACAAGGCTGTCGTCGCCACCCTGGAAGAGCTGCGCAAGCTCTCCAAGCCCTGCTCCACCAACAAGGAAATCGCCCAGGTCGGCTCCATCTCCGCCAACAGCGATTCCTCCATCGGCGACATCATCGCCAACGCGATGGAAAAGGTCGGCAAGGAAGGCGTCATCACCGTTGAAGACGGCAAGTCCCTGGCCAACGAACTCGACGTCGTCGAAGGCATGCAGTTCGACCGCGGCTACCTGTCCCCCTACTTCATCAACAACCCGGACAAGCAGGTTGCCATCCTCGACAACCCGTTCGTGCTGCTCTTCGACAAGAAGATCTCCAACATCCGTGACCTGCTGCCGGTGCTCGAGCAAGTGGCCAAGGCCGGCCGCCCGCTGCTGATCATTGCTGAAGACGTGGACGGCGAAGCGCTGGCCACCCTGGTGGTGAACAACATCCGCGGCATCCTCAAGACCTGTGCCGTCAAGGCCCCGGGCTTTGGCGACCGTCGCAAGGCCATGCTGGAAGACATCGCCGTGCTGACCGGCGGCCAGGTGATCGCCGAAGAAGTCGGCCTGACCCTCGAGAAGGCCACCCTGGACGATCTGGGCCAGGCCAAGCGCATCGAAGTGGGCAAGGAAAACACCACCCTCATCGACGGCGCCGGTGTTGCCGAGCGCATCGAAGCCCGCGTCAAGCAGATCCGCGTGCAGATCGAGGAAGCCACCTCCGACTACGACCGTGAAAAGCTGCAGGAACGCGTGGCCAAGCTGGCCGGCGGTGTTGCCGTGATCAAGGTTGGCGCTGCCACCGAAGTCGAAATGAAGGAAAAGAAGGCCCGCGTGGAAGACGCGCTGCACGCCACCCGTGCCGCCGTTGAAGAAGGCATCGTCCCCGGCGGCGGCGTGGCCCTGCTGCGTGCCCGTGCCAACCTCACCGGCCTGAAGGGCGACAACCACGACCAGGACGCCGGCATCAAGATCGTGCTGCGCGCCATGGAACAGCCCCTGCGTGAAATCGTCGCCAACGCTGGCGCCGAAGCTTCCGTGGTGGTGAACAAGGTGACCGAAGGCGCTGGCAATTTCGGCTACAACGCTGCGACCGATGTGTACGGCGACATGGTCGAGATGGGCGTGCTGGACCCCACCAAGGTGACCCGCACCGCGCTGCAGAACGCCGCCTCCGTGGCCGGCCTGATGCTGACCACCGACTGCATGGTTGCTGAACTGGCTGAAGACAAGCCGGCCGGCGGCATGCCCGACATGGGCGGCATGGGTGGTATGGGCGGCATGGGCGGCATGGGGATGTAATCTCCCGCCGGACCCGGTTGTCCCGAAAAACCCCGCTTCGGCGGGGTTTTTCTTTGGGTGCGCCCAGCATGGGCGCACTCCTGCGGGTGCAAGTCCCGCCGTAAGTTGATCACAGCGAACGAAGTGAAGCGCAACTGCGTGAGGGTGACCGAGCGTGGGGAGGAAGCGTGGAGCGTAATCTGCG
>WBZV01000126.1_pt1 | contig 52145 bp, 45 predicted proteins | sample 5204221 | NCBI WGS metagenome assembly WBZV01 (sample SAMN12344360, study PRJNA552823) | activated sludge metagenome | biome: Activated sludge suspended growth; feature: Nitrification reactor; material: Wastewater; isolation source: activated sludge from nitrification reactor of wastewater... | reverse complement strand
TATCCACCGCATAAATTGGATGAATAAAGCATCTATTGGATTACGCAAACGGAAGCTCATAATTCCTTGATTGTGTTTTATTCATTTCGTCATCGTTCCGCGCAATGAATGCTATGGCCTTCATTGGGTTGAATAGAATTCGGTTAGGTAAGCTTTAATCGCTTCACCTGGTTAACCCAGCTAAAACAAAGTCCCAGTTCATTTACTCTTTTGGAGTGTATCCCTGGTATATTTCTTCAACCTGTTCATATGTTGAAGTTTTCGCTTGGAAATGTATTGTTGAATGAGTACTTCTTCATCCATTGGTTGTTTTTTCAAATGGCGGCACCAACACCTGATCAACAGATCTGTCATGTCATCAGGAAATGATAGTCCTTTATTCTTTAAATATGCCATTAATCTACTCCCCTCTTCCAACCCCCAGTGGATTTGCATCCACCTGCCTAAGCTAAAATGCAATTTACTGGCCAACGTATCTTCAGGAGAATCCACCAAACCAGCAGCCACTCCATCATCTGTAAGACGATCCAACTCAACCATTGCCTCCTGAATGTTCAGGGGTATATAAACATCGTTGATGCGCTCAAGATTAACCCTTTCATTATAGATTTTGTTAACCTCCTCTGCAGTATTTTGTCCATACAACAGTTGAGAAGTTACCAATAGTTTTAACACCAGAATCTTAATTACCTTCATGTCTTCTAAATTCTTCGCATTTGGATTTCAAAACACCTGATATACAGCGTTTTCCCATTTGGCTTTTTGCAGGTGTTGTGACCATAACGTTTATTATTTTATGGTTAGTTCATGAATACATTGCATTTTTTCTAAGTATGTTAATTCCTCTGATCAGTTTTTTTGTTTTATTGGTGAGCTTGATAACAGAATTCCTGGAGCGTTCGAGGATCCCTTCCTGGTACTACAAAATAATGGCCTTTCTGATCATCCTGCCACTCATCGTTTTGTTGGTCATGGCTTGGTTTAATGAATTTGAATGGCCGTTATAATTTTAATTGCCCATGACAGAATCTACGATGACTTTAAAGTTCTATAATTTCTTCCCCTGAAGATCACCGGATTCCAGACTTCAGTTTCTGGTACTGATCCTGTACCTTGCTCCAACCAGTAAATTTATTAAATACCCGATAGACCATAATTGCCAACATTGCCCCTTCCAAAAAACCTACCATTACATCAAAGGTATAATGCACCCCAACATAAACCTGCGAAAATCCAACCATCAGTGCCCATGCCAATAACCAAAATCGAGTTTTCCCTTTTTGAATCAGCAAAATCAATAAAACCGCAAGTCCCATATGGTTTGTTGCATGTGAAGAAGGAAAGCTGTATCCTCCACTGCAAGAAATCAAAGGTTGATAATGTTTTAACAAATTTTCTACCCGACAGGGCCGCTCCCGTTTTACCATTTTTTTTATCAAGGAACTGTTTACCTGATCCGATACAGCAATCATAACGATACAAACGATAATGACTTTCCAAGCTTTAATACCATATTGAAAGAATAGCCACGACAATAAAAACACGTAGAATGGAATCCATGTATGTTTGTCTCGAAACAGTGTAAAGTAAGGATCAAGAGATTCACAACGCAAATTGGCTTGAATCCATAAAAACCACAGTTGGTCTAATTCATTCACACCAATCATGGTATAATTTTTTTAAATAATAAAATCATACGCTCTGAATGAATGGGCTGATAAGATTCTAAATGGTAATTTCCAAAACTCGCTACCAAACTCATGTGAAACGGTTTAAACAAATCTACCAATTCTTCAAAATGGTAAAGTTTAACTTTTTCAACAAATGTTTGGGTAAAATCCTTATCGATCACTTTAATAAGCTTTTGGATATGCTGGTCTTTTAAGGACCTTGTTACGTGAAACTGAATATCATTCCTCAGGACGATTTCCTTTTGTATTAAATGATCGACCAATTTAACAGGATTCAAGAAATCCACTAACAAAAATCCATTCCAACAAACATTAGCGGCCATGCTTCTTGCAGCACTCCTCTCATCGTGTGGAGTATGAAAATAACCAAAACTGGTAAAAAGGCTTACCACCAAATCAAAATAATTAATCCGAAAGGCTCTTCTCATATCGTGTTGCAGAAATTCCAATGAGTGAGTTTGCAAATGCTGACTCAAGGATATTTTGTGATCCGACAAGTCGATGGCAGTCACCTGAAAACCTAAATCATGGAAGGCGACAGCGTGTCTTCCCCGGCCGCAACCAACATCCAGGATTCTGGACCCTGGTTTCAACCCCAGTTGTTTGGCAATAAACCTTGCAAATGCAGAGGCTTCTTCTTGGTTTCTTTGGTGATAAAGCAATTGATAATAGTCTGTATCAAACCACTCTTCAAACCATTCTTTGGACATGTTCAAAACAATGTTTAAAAAACATATTAGGGTCGAAATTAATACATTTGCAATTCAAATCAGAAAAATGCCAATCATCAGTTCTGTTTCGGGCATTAGAGGAACCATTGGAGGTGCACCGGGTAATAACTTGACGCCCTATGAGCTTTTGGCGTACTTAGGGGCCTATACACAATATTTGAGAACCAGATCTGCCCGACCAAAAATTGTCCTTGGGCGGGATGGGAGAAAAAGTGGAGAGACCGTTAATGCATTGGTAGAAGGAATATTGATGAGTCTGGGCACCGATATCATTCAGTTAGGCCTCAGCACCACCCCATCCGTTGAAATGGCGGTCACACGCTTCAATGCTGATGGTGGTATCATATTGAGTGCAAGCCATAATCCCAAGGAATGGAATGCACTCAAATTATTGAACCACATGGGTGAATTTATTTCTGAAGAAGATGGTTTAATGATTCAGGAAACTGCCAAGTTGCCCATTAGTGCATTTGTAAGAGTGGATGATCTGGGAAAACTCGAATACCATACAGACTCCATTGCTTATCATGTCCAAAAAATCATTGAAAACCCATTGGTCGATGTACATGGAATCCGAAAACGCAAATTTAAAGTCGCGGCGGATTGCATTAATTCAACCGGAGCTATTGCTTTGCCCATTTTGTTTGAGGCCCTTGGAGTGGAATATTCACTCTTGAATGAAATCATAAATGGTGAATTTCAGCATAATCCTGAGCCCCTGCCAGAACATTTAAATGAATTGATGAGCCTCACTAAACAAGGCTTTGATTTAGGCATATCGGTGGACCCAGATGTTGATCGCTTGGCCTTGGTAGACGCCAATGGAAATTATTTCGGTGAAGAATACACCTTAGTGGCAGTTGCAGATTATGTTATGGATAAAAAGCCAGGACCTTCTGTTTCAAATCTTTCCTCTTCAAGGGCCTTACGGGATTTAACATTAAACAAAGGTCTTACTTATTCTGCATCTCCGGTTGGAGAAGTGCATGTTGTGAAAGAAATGAAAAAAGTAGGCGCTGTCATCGGTGGTGAAGGCAATGGAGGAATAATTTTACCCGACCTTCATTATGGTCGTGATGCGATGATTGGAATTGCATTGTTGTTATCCAATCTGGTGAACAGAAATTGTAAACTGTCCGACTTGAAAGCAAATTATCCGGTGTATGAAATGAATAAGGATAAAATGACCCTTCCAGACATCCAAAAAGTGGATCGTTTATTTGAAATGATTGCCCAAAATTACGCAAGCCAAACCATTGATCGAAGAGACGGCCTCAAAATTGATTTTCCAAACGGTTGGATTCACTTAAGAAAGTCCAATACTGAACCAATTGTACGTATTTATAGCGAAGCACGTGATTCATCCTATGCAAGAAAACTTGGAGCTGAAATTAAATCGCTCATAGAATCATTAAACTAATCCGCAATGTCAAAGACCCGAATCTATTTTGATCATGCCGCTACCACTCCTTTATTACCAGAAGTAAGGGAATACCTGTATGAGTTATCAGGAAAATATTTTGGAAATCCGTCTTCGACTCATGCAGAAGGAAGAGCATCTCGTAGCCTTATCGAGGAATGCCGAAAGACCATTTCCAAGAACATTGGTTGTAATCCATCTGAATTATTCTTTACTTCTTCAGGAAGTGAATCCAATAATCTTATCCTTAAAAGCGCAGTAAGGTCACTTGGTGTCAAAGAAATCATCAGTACACGGATTGAGCATTCCTGTAACCTCCAAACGTTTGAATGGCTTTCAAATAACGGCCTGGCTAATATACATTACCTGGAAGTAGATTCCAGCGGACGAATACAACTCGATCAACTTGAATTGCTTTTAAAAACAATTCCTTCTCGTTGTCTGGTTTCCTTGATGCATGTGAACAATGAATTAGGCACCACGATTGATCTTTCAGAAACCGGAAACCTATGTCATCAATACGGCGCCTTGTTTCACAGTGATACCGTTCAGGGACTTGGATTTTATCCATATGACCTTTCGAATCTGCCCTTGGATTTTATCAGTGGAAGTGCTCATAAGTTTTACGCTCCCAAAGGAAGTGCATTTGTATTTATCAGGCATAAACATCTATTGGAACCCATCATTCATGGAGGTTCACAAGAACGCAACATGCGTGCAGGAACAGAAAATCTATATGGAATTGGAGCCATGAGTTATGCATTAAATCATTGCAATGAACATATGCAGGAAAGGCTACTTCAATTAGAGACCTTAAAACAACACTTTATTCAAAGAATTTTCGAAACGGTACCGGGCATTGAACTCAATTCTCCGGAAAGTTCTTGTAGTCCAAAGGTGGTAAATCTTCAGTTTCCATGGTTTGAGGGTAATGAGTTGATGAACATTTTGTTTGATATTGAAGGTTTAAGTGTTTCCGCCGGCTCTGCTTGCAGTTCAGGAACTGAAAAAGGATCTCATGTCATTTCTGCCATTCGACCAGACCATAAAGGGAAGGCTGTACGATTCTCATTTGCGCATTTTAATACTCTCGAACAAATAGACCGCAGTATTGAAATAATTGGGAAATGCCTCAAAGGAAAATTTTAAGATGCTTTGTAAACTAACAAAAGTTAGTCCTTACCATTTACAAATAAGAATACATAGGCAGCGCTTAATCCTCCAAGTAATTCGCCGATGATGTAAATCCAAAAATTATTGTAACCGGAGATGTTGTTGATGCCAAAACTCAGCGCAATTCCAGGATTAAAAGATGCACCAGAAATTGATGACAATGCCCAACCTAATCCAGCATAACAAGCACCAATGGCCCAACCATAAAATGAATTTCCCACGGTATCTCTTGAGGTGGTCACATGGAGGACGGTCCAACTCAAGGCAAATGTTCCAATGATTTCTGCCAAAATGGCCTGCCCTGCTGTTTTGCTTAAATCCATTCCTTGGCCCAACTTCTGCAGCAAAAAACTACCTGATAATAATCCTGCCACACAAGCTCCAAACAATTGTGCGAAAATATATGAGGGCACATCAGCAGCATTGCACTTGCCCCTAATGAATACCGCTATGGTTACCACCGGATTAAGATGCGCTCCCGAAATATGTCCACCCGCATAAACCATACCTGTCCATACCAAACCGGCTGCCAGATAACTCAATGGACCTGCTTCGTTTAATAAACAGATATTCAAGGTTAATGTGACAAAAAATGCTCCAATGCCCTCTACCAGCAACTTATTCATTTTCATAACTTAAAATAAAGTTTAAAGATACATGATTCGCTTTGGGTGAAATTACCCTTAATCAAATTCAACAAAATGCTTCTTCAATTTCCACCCATTTTAAGTTTGCTGCCGAAATTTTGCCGAAATCATTCAGCTTGCATTTCACACTTTTCAAATTAATCAATGACAGCGATATTAGCGGCTTGAATACAGTATTTCACGAACCATACATTAGGCATTGTTTTTATCTTGCTGAAAAAGGCCAGGGTTGGGTTTCACCCAATCCAATGGTAGGGGCAGTTTTAGTACACGATGGGGAGGTCATAGGTGAAGGTTTCCATCGCGTATTTGGTGGACCCCACGCAGAGGTCATGGCGATTCACTCGGTTATAGAACAAAATAAAGCGCGCATTCCCCTATCATGTCTTTATGTGAGTCTTGAACCCTGTAATCATCATGGTAAAACACCGCCTTGTACACAACTCATTGTCGCTTCCGGGATCAAAAACCTGATTTATTCTTGCATGGATCCAAATCCACAAATGTCGGGCAAAAGTCTGCAATGGTTGAAAAATCAAGGCATTAAGGTTTGTGGTCCAGTCCTTGAGCAGGAAGGACGGTTTTTGATCAGGGCCTTTTCGACTAACGTAATGGAAAAGAGGCCTTACATCATTTTGAAGTTTGCTCAATCTGCAGACGGCTTCATGGGAAAAGAGGGCCAATCCATTAGAATTTCAAATGAGGTCAGTAATTTGTTGGTTCACAAATGGCGAAGTCACTGTGATGGAATTGCTATTGGATTCCGGACGCTTCAGACAGATCGTCCCCAATTAACTACGCGACATTGGCCAGGCAAAAGTCCAAAACGCGTTTTGCTGAGCAACAAATCTGAAATTCCACAAGAATACAGGAATCACTTTGATGATTCTTCAGAAATCATAACCCTCAAACCGGGTACATCGGGCAACTGGATGGGAGATTTGGCAAACCAAATGCAGCAACTCTACCAAAAAGGAATCGGCCAACTGATGGTTGAGGGTGGACCAAAAACCCTTCAAAAGTTTATCGATTCAGGACTTTGGGACGAAGCCAGAGTCATCACCAACACCCAACTTCAAATAAAGCAAGGACTCAAGGCCCCGACCCTAATGGGTAGACTGGTTCAATCTTTTACATTAAATAAGGATCATATATGTATCTTTTTGAAGAGTAACTCGCTTAGTTAAAATTGATTTAAAGTCCACTGTTGTAAAACCCATGCCCTTGGTATTTCAGTTACTAGATTGTTACTTTGTTGTCGTTTTATGTCAAAATATATGAAGATTGTATTCAGGTCCACAAACAAGCTAATCCCTGTTTGCATTTTCATGATTACCCATTTTGGCTTTATAAAAGCTCAGGATCAGATCCATTGGGTCGACTGGAATCAAGTCCAGCAAATGATGCAAAAGGAAAAGAGAAAAGTTTTAGTGGACATTTATACCGATTGGTGTGGGTGGTGCAAAAGAATGGAGACTTCAACATTTCAAGATCCAAGGATAGTCAAATACATTAACAAAAAATATTACGCGGTAAAATTCAATGCTGAATATCGCGAAGATATCCAGTTTAAAACGAAAGTCTTTAAGTTCATTGAAAATGGTCGAAGAGGGGTTCATCAACTGGCCATTGAGATCACCAACGGTAGATTATCCTATCCTACCTTTGTTTTTATGGACGAAGATTTTAATACCATTCAGCCTTTACCCGGTTACCAGGATGCCGAAACGTTTGAAATTATAACGAATTATTTCGGAGGTAATCATTACAAAACCACCCCATATCAAAATTTTGTTGAAAGTTTTAAGCCAACTGCACTTCCTAAAAAGCCTTGATCGTATTACCTGCCATTAGAACCAGGATTTGGTTCTCCTTCTTGCGGTTGTTTTAATTCCGAAAATTCCTAATATTCCTCTGGTGAGTTCACGTGCTACGGTCCTCCCAACCTGTCGGGTGACAGAATTGTCCAATACCTTTTCTATGGTAGATTTACCACTACGTCTGGTGGGTTCCTGCTCTGGCTGTTCTTCCTCAATTGCCTTATACCGATCTTGCAAGAGGTCCGCGGCACTTTCCTTGTCAATACTCTTATTGTAATAATCGATCAATTCAGAGTTGTTTGTTAATTCCTGAATTTCCTGCTCACTTAAAACATCCATTCGGGATCCAGGGGCTCGTAACATCGTATGAACCAATGGAGTTGGGACTCCCTTCTCATTCAATGCAGTCACAAATGCTTCACCAATTCCAAGTTCAGTAATTTTCTGATCAATCTGATAATACGGGGTTTCAGGATAATTTTCAGCGGCCTGCTTTATGGCTTTCCGATCCTTGGCTGTAAATGCCCGAAGTGCATGTTGAATTTTAAGACCTAACTGAGCAAGTACTGCTTCAGGAATGTCTACTGGATTTTGAGTAATAAAGTAGATTCCCACTCCTTTTGATCGAATAAGTTTTATTACTGTTTCAATTTGGTCCAACAATGCCTGTGTTGCTTCATCAAAGAGTAAATGTGCTTCATCAAAAAACAACACCAACTTTGGCTTATCCAAATCTCCTTCTTCAGGGAATTTTGAATAAATCTCCGCCAGAATTTGAAGAAGAAAAGAACTAAAAAATTTAGGTTTGTCTTGAAGGTCAGCTACCCGGAGGATACTGATGATCCCTTTACCGGCTTTGTTGTGCCGTACCAGATCCTCCACATCAAATGAACGTTCTCCAAAAAAAATGGATGCCCCTTGTTGTTCAAGTTCAATCACTTTTCTCAATATGGTGCCGGTAGAGGTGGTCGAGAAACTTCCAAACTCTTTCTCGACTTCAAACTTGCCATCCTCACTAACAAATTGCAAAACCTTTTTAAGGTCTTCCAAATCCAACAGCAACAATCCGCGATCGTCACAAAATTTGAACAACATGGAAAGCACTCCTTGCTGCGTATCATTAAGTCCTAAAATTTTTGACAACAACACCGGTCCAAATTCAGATACCGTGGCTCTCAATCGCGTACCAGGCTGCTCGCTGATCGTCAACAATTCTACCGGATTAGTCAATGGCAGCCATTCTTTTCCCAAAGATGACATCCTTTCGGTCACCTTTGGATTTGCCTCACCCGGCATCGCAATGCCACTCAAATCACCTTTGATGTCTAATAAAAGGGATGGAATGCCTGCATCAGAAAGTTGTTCAGCCATCACTTGCAATGTTTTCGTTTTTCCAGTCCCCGTTGCTCCTGCTATCAATCCATGACGGTTGATGGTCTTCAATGGTAAATGCACTTGCACTTCTTGGATGACTTGATCGTCCAGCACTGCTGCGCCTAAATAAATGGAAGGGGTCGCGAAGTTATATGCCTTTGACAATTCATCGATAAATTTCTGTCGTTCCATCTTATTGATAAGTTCTTATGTAGAATACAAAGATATGCGTTTTGCAGGATCTCACGAGATGACATGAATCAAGATTGGGCGGCTGATATTTCTAATCAACCAAGCAAACTCCCTGATCAAAAAACCGGATGATTGAATAAATCCAATTTAATTTTTGTAAAATACAAATTAGCTTCACGGTCACATGAACACCCTACTTCTTTGGATATTTTGTCCACTAATGGCTTATGCTCAAACTTATCATATTGCACAGGAAGAAATTTCCACCATGTCATTCGCATCAGCCAATTCAGGCGTTTGCCTTTGGAAATTGAATCAAATTCCAAAAAATCCAGCTTTACTTGCCAGGCAATCCGGAATGGCATTTAACATCTTATCCAGGAATTACTTTTTTACCCCTGGAATTTTGAATGTCTCAGTGGCATATTCCAATGTTCTGAATCTAAACTCAGGTTATGCAATTATGCTGGGTACCAGTGGAAGCAAAGATTACTACCAATATGCATTAAGAGCTGGTTATGGCCGATCCCTAGGACGTAAAACCATGGTAGGCGCATCGATGCATTTTACAACAAATCAAACCAATAAGCACCATACCAGAGTTGATGCAAATTTTTCATTGGGAATTTGCAATCAGTTATTACAAACCCTGATGGTAGGATGTTTTTTTCAGAATCCAGGGCAATTTTTCCACCCAAAAGGGCATTCTATACCGGTTTTAATTAAAACTGGTTTTAACTACAAGGTTCATGAAAACCTTGAACTTCTCACTGAACTTCATCAAGCTTATCAGGAACCCTCTGCAATCGCTCTCGGAATATTATACAGTCCCGTTGTAAATTTGCAACTAGCCATTGGCATTAAAACTGTGGGACCAAGATTGAGTCTTGGATTTAAATATTCGATTTCCGACTCATGGAATTGGAGTTCAGGATTTGAACATCAACCTAGTTTAGGGATTAGTTTATGCAGTGAATTTGAATACAGGGTAAACAAACGTTAGCATGCATTTAACCATTGTAAGCGCTACCACACATGAGATAAATCCTTTGCTTCTTCATCTTAAGCATGAATGGAGGTTTTTAAACATGATGTCATTTGTTAAACGCGAACTTAGTATCCACCCATTGGTAGCTGGTGTAGGCAGCATGAGCATGGCCTTCAGTCTGGCCCGTTTTCAACAACTTCAAAAATCAGATTTAATCATGCATGTCGGGATCAGTGGTTGTTACGATTTTCATGCGGAGATTGGTGAATTGTGTGAAGTTCGTTCGGAACGCTGGGGTGACCTTGGAGCAGAAGACCACGATGGTCGATTTCTTTCCACCCATGAATTAAATTTATCTGACCCCGATCGATTTCCTTTCGAAAAGGGAATCATAACAACTCACAAAGAAGTTCCTCCAACTCAATTAAAATCCTTGGACGGCATGACCGTTAACTGTTGTTCCGGAACAGAACATACCATAGAAGTTCGTCGCAGAATGAATGCCCCTATAGAGAGTATGGAAGGTATTGGAGTATTTTATGCTTGTCGCATCATGGACATTCCTTTTCTATCAGTAAGAGGGATATCCAACCATGTTACACCCCGTAACAAAGCCATGTGGAATATAGATTTAGCCATTCGAAAGCTCAATGCATTTACCATAGATTACATTGAGTCGCTCTGTTGACTCATTTTGTATTGAATTACCAATGCCACGACTTCATGATAACTTTGATGACCTGCCATCACTCCATGTCGTTTAAGGTAAAAATCATAAAGCCAATTTCGCAACTCAGGCAGAAACTCTGGAAAACGGTTCAACGCTTCATGTACTTCTGCCATATCCTGTTTAATTTCTTCCGGTAATTCTTCTAATTCACAACGGTAAAAAGATGCATCCCTTAACCGAATTTCTCTTAATAAATACTTAAAATAGTTAAATGTCCCAGCATATCGAATGGAAGCATCCTTGTGTTGGTAACAAGCAAAGTAAGCAATGAAATTACAAATTCCTTCATCCGTAATTCCATAGGCATGCGCAATTTCATGTGCCATGGTAAATGGTATAGACAAAACAGGTAAGCCGGGGTCAATAATACTTTCGCCCGCAAAAGGAACATAAACACCAGCTGTTGACCAGACCAATAATGACCCTTTTGGATATAAAAACTTACATCTTGGACTCCCGTTTGCTGGTAATGAGTTTTTGTGCAAAAAAGCCGCAACACCCACTTTTATAGTTTCTTCCAATTCAGCCAAATCCAATGATGTCGATTTACCCGTATGATTCTTCTTTAATGTAACGAGCATATCCTTTTGAGTATAATACTCCTCATAAAACTTTTGATCTGAAATTGGCTGCGGTTTCCAAGGCATAACCCTGGAATAGTGAAAGCCCCACATCCAATAAAAAAGGCATGCATGAAGCAGTAACAATTGCCCAATTCGTTTAATTAACAAAATCCAGGACCAAGCTTTTTGCCTCAAATTTTGCAAATGAACCACTATACAAATCAATACCACACACAACCACAGATAGACCAAAGAAAAAGGTAAATGGGCAATAGTGCCGTCCCATAAAACCCGAAATCCAGAAAATATTTTCAAGGCGTAAATTTGCTCAGCCCATTCAGGCTTGAATTTCAAGCCATTATAGGCTATCAAGGTGAATAAGAACACCATCAAAATCCAAGGTGGCTTTCGCATAATTCCATATTCCCATTAGAATTACAAAGATGCTGAACCTTTTTTAGTTCCAACCTGTTATCCTTTCACTAAACTTTAGAAAATGGCATTTGAATTTACTGATTCGAATTTTCAGCAAGAAGCATTGGGGCAAGACAAAGTTGCCGTAGTTGATTTTTGGGCCGAATGGTGTGGCCCATGTCGTCTGGTGGGGCCTGTAATTGAAGAATTGGCGGGTGAATATGGACAAAAGGCCACTATTGGAAAGTTGAATGTTGACCACAACCCATCGGTTTCTATGCAATATGGCGTCCGAAGTATTCCCACAATATTGTTTATCAAAAATGGACAAGTCGTCGATAAGCAGGTTGGTGCTGCTTCTAAGGCTACCTTAAAGCAGAAGTTGGAAGCTATACTTTAAATCAGCTTTTGCTAAAGATTTGCCCCTATCTTTGTTAGACAGGGCATTTATATGAATTTCTTTGAACAGTTTCCAGTCCAGGCATTTAATCACCTTGATTTACTGGCTAATCAAGTAGTTGAAGGTTTTATTATTGGCTTACATAAATCCCCATTCCATGGTTTCAGTGTGGAATTTGCAGAACACAGGTTGTACAACCAGGGAGAAAGCACCAAGGATATTGACTGGAAAGTTTATGCCAGAACGGATAAATTATTTTCCAAAAAATTTGAAGAAGAAACCAATCTCCGTTGCCAAATTGTAATTGACGCTTCTTCTTCCATGTACTTTCCAGGCACTGAATTGGCTACGGGTTTGGTACTGAACAAGTTAAAATTTTCGGCCTTAGGAGCAGCCTGCCTGATGAATGTTTTAAGAAGGCAACGGGATGCTTTTGGATTGTCTATCTTTGACAACAACCTAAATGTTCACACCCAAGCAAAATCAAGTACTACACATTATCAGCTTTTATTGAGTTATCTGGATAAATATATACAGGATATCGCAATTCAAAAAACTACACAAGCAGCTGAAGCACTGCATCAAATTGCTGATCAAATTCACAAACGATCGTTAGTCGTAATATTCAGTGATATGTTTGACCGTCAAGCAGACCTTGACAAACTGTTTGCTGCATTGCAACATTTACGATACAATAAGCATGAGGTCATCTTGTTTCATACATTGGACAAGCGGTTAGAATTGGATTTTTCTTTCGAAAACAAACCCATTCAATTTATTGATTTGGAAACTGGAGAGCAGATAAGGGTACAAGCGCATCAGGTAAAGGAGAAGTATACCCAGAAAATAAACAGCTATCACCAAAATATTAAATCGAAATGTCTGCAATACAGGATCGATTATCATGAAGCGGACATTAACGAAGGCTATCATTACATACTTCAGTCCTTTTTTATCAAACGACGCAAAATGAATATCTAACTATGACAAATGTCAAACTTTCCAAAATTGGCACAAAGGCTCCTAAAAAAATGGATAAGGAAAAATGCATCAAAAAAACCAAGGAGCTAGCTAAGGAAATCGGAGTTATGTCCGAAATGTTGTACGCTACGAAAAAGCAAGGTGTACTGGTTGTCCTTCAAGGCATGGATGCAAGTGGGAAAGATGGAATTACCAAATCGGTATTTGCCAATTGCCCTGCCCTTTCTATTGATGCCCATGCATTTAAAAAGCCAACTGAAGAAGAAATGTCCCATGACTTTTTATGGCGTGTGCACAAGTATGCACCTGCAAAAGGTTTGATTAAAATTTTTATCAGAAGCCATTATGAAGATATTCTGATCCAAAGGGTTCATAAATGGATTGATGATAAAAAAGCAGCGATGCGACTTGAGGCTATTAATCGTTTTGAGCAAACACTTGTGGATGACAACAACACCCTTATCATAAAATTCTACCTCCATATTTCACATGAGAAACAATTGGAAAAACTCAATGAACGAAAAGTGAATCCTGAAAAGCAATGGAAGTATAATCCAGCTGATTTTGAAGAAAGTAAGTTGTGGGATAAATATATGAATTGTTACGAATATGCCATCAACGGGTCAAATATTCCATGGCACATCATTCCTTCAGATCAAAGGTGGTATCGGAATTATTTTGCCGCTAAGATCATCCATGACGCTTTGAAAAAATTAAAATTAACCTATCCTACGCTTTCGGATGAATGAAAAAATCCGATTAGACAAATGGTTATGGGCAGTCCGGTTATGCAAATCCAGAACACTTGCTACTGAATTCTGTAAAAAAGGACGCGTCCGAAGTCATCAAACCGTACTAAAACCATCGCATCTGGTAAAACCTGGAGATGTTTTTGAATTTCGCAAAAACGGATTCAATTTCAAATACAAAATTCTGAAATTGATTGAAAAAAGAGTGTCCTTTAGTTTAGCGATAAGCTGCTATGAGAACTTGACTCCTGCTGAAGAACTGGCCAAATATGAAACCTGGTTCAACTTTGCCAAATCGCAAAACAGCAGATCTAAGGGAACCGGAAGACCTACCAAGAAAGATCGGCGTGAAATGGATGCGCAAGATTTTCACGAAAACCATTTTGTTGAGGAGGAATAAAGTAAACGAGTCGTTGTTAGTTGAGGAAAGTTTTTTTTTACAAAATGTACCTTTCTAATGCTACAAAGTAAACGGGCTCAATTGGGCCTCTGACTTAAATCATCAGCCCCCTTTCGTTTGTGATAAGTCTAAATACAATCCAAACTCTATTAAGAATAAGTATTGAGATTAATCGAATCGTTGAATTTTTCTAATTTCTCGAATCGTCGTACCCTTTAAATGGAGAAATACCATTCCACCAGAAACACAAGTCAGTTCAACATTGGTGTAACCTCCATCCAGGTGAATAGTTTTTTGAGCTACTACCCTTCCTAAAGCATCAAGACATTCAAGTTTGTATTTACCAGGACTAAGACCTCTTCCATCCAGGCCAATCTGCAAGATTTCATCACGGAATAAAACAGAAGATATTAGATCAACCTTATTTTTACTTGCCCGAGTTTGCAATTCTTTGGTTAAAGCAGAATTTTCATTTTTTAATGGACTTGCCTGAACCCCTATTAAAGTATTGTTACTGCCTCTGAAATTTTCATCACAATCAGGAATGGAAGAATTGTTATTGATAATTTTAAGGGTAGTTTTACAAAGATCTTGATTGCCCTCATCATCCGTGACCCAAATTTCCACTTCATTTTCTCCTACATCGTTGCAAGTAAAAATTCTAGAACGGTATGTGGTATCCTTAGAGAAGGAGAACGTTAATTTTTTTCCCGGGCATGCGTGCCAACTTCCCTTATCCAAATCTGAAGCCCATACTTCAACCATCCCTTCATCTGGCTTACCATCGCCATCCAGATCCACTGGCATTAAACCAACAATTAATCCCGGAAGACAGTATGGCGTTGGCTTTATTCCATTTACAATTTCTATGTTGACTTCACATTTTTGCACACTTCCACATGCATATTCTGCCAAATAGTAAAACTGCGTTTTACCATTGGGATAATATCCACTTGCATTGTTGTTTTTAGAAATGGCATAAATTGAATTATTGCTGATGGAGTGATAAATCGGGCAAGCTGATTTTAATTGTGCTAAAGGTAAGTTTATCCAAATACTGTCGCAGTTGTTGTTGTTTATGACCACTGTATCCTTAATGCATGTTAATCCAATCGAATCACTGGTTTGAATAAGTTTGATTACCTGAGTGTAAGAAAAAACTCCTCTGCCGGGATAATTTACCGGATCATATTGACACCAGTCCAAAATTTTCCATTCCCTTAAGAGCTTGATGCATCCTGGATGAACAGAAAAACGCGTATCCTTATAAGATACCATGGGCTTAGCACAATTTGTTTTGGTCCAATGTGGAGCATCAAAAGGTTCTGTCAAATTTTTTAATTCACGCTCCGGATCGCAACTAGTCAATTCGATGGCTTGCGGCCATTGTATATCTCGATAACGAAATGAATTTGCATTGCTAATGGTAATGACCTGTGTACAAGTGAACCATTTCCAGTTCTCAGGATTCTCCGCACCCCATGTTCTCTTGATAAATCCATTCCCACAATCATCTAATTCTATAATGGTTTTACAATCGTGAACATATTGAATTATTCCATTATAATCGGTATAGGCCTTTCCGTAGACATTAAGATCATGTAAATAATCATCCGTGCAATTCACTGTCACATTGGGAGGACAAACCAACTGAAAATCAGCTTTTAAGGGCTTGAAAAACAGAAAAAGAATACCTAGGGTGCTGTAGACTTTTACCAGGTGCAAATGGGATTGTGTTATTTTCATACCTCAATGGTTTGAGCAAAAATAAATAAATTATATACAAACTTTGCATATATTTAGCGGTTAACTCCTCTAAAAGGGACTAATTTTGAGTAAATTTTATTTTTTTTCCCGGAAGCAGCTTAGGTACCAGTCGCATTTATTCACATTAAACCTTTCATTTTAACAACCGTCTAATCCTTGTGTCTTTAGTTCCTCTATTAGTCGTACTCATCCATGGCTTTGGTTTTCCGAAGCAAGAACCTGTTAAAGCCTCTGATCAATTTACGGTGTATTTTTTTCTTCTGGAAGATTGTAAGATCACCCAGGCATACATACCTGAGATCAATGACCTTCATAAAACATTTTCTTCATCGAGAATAGAATTCAAAGCCGTCTTTTCTAACCCAAGTTCAGTCCCGGATAGTGTATATGCGTTTTTGGATAAATATCCATTGGCTCTGGATATCGTTTTTGACGAAGACCAGATGATAGCCCATCGGTTTAATGTTCGCATTATGCCTGAGGTAATTGTTTACCGCCACAATAAAAAGCAAGTGATTTATCAGGGCAGAATTGACAATTGGTTTGTCTCGTTGGGTAAGCGTAGAGCCAAGCCAACTCAACGGGATTTGCAAAATTGCCTGGCTCAAATTCATAAAGGCCAAGTCCCTGTTCCGTATAAAACGGATGCCATTGGTTGCTTTTTAGAAAACCAGTAAAAGACTTAATTTTGAAACATGAAACACATAAAGCTCATAATCCTTCTGGTTGTAATGCAAATTCAAATCAATGCACAAACCTATTCTGAAGACGTAGCAGAAATCATTTACACGCATTGCAGCAGTTGTCATAGACCAGGAGAAATCGGTCCGTTTCCGCTGACCAATTACGATGAGGTAAAAGATAGGGCAAAACTCATTCAATATGTAGTGGAATCCAAATATATGCCGCCCTGGAAGCCCGATCCTACTTACCAGCATTATCAAAATGAAAATTATTTATCAGACGATCAAATTCAAAAAATTAGTTCGTGGGTAGCTGCTGGATCACCCAGGGGTAATATTGCCAATGAGCCTCCATTTCCAAACTTTCCGACGGGATCACAGGTTGGCCAACCTGATCTGGTGTTATCGTTTTCGCAAGCCTATCGCCATGCAGGAAACAACCGCGACGAATATCGATATTTTGTATTGCCAACGGGTTTGACCGAAGACAAACAATTGGTTGCATTAGAAATGAGGCCTGGAAACAAACCCATTGTACATCATACATTATTTTGGGCAGATGAAACCGGTATGGCCAGAAAAGAGGATGAGAAGAGTCCAGAGTATGGCTTTTCAGGAGGCGGCTCTGCCGGCTTTTTAGGCGAGCAGTTACCCGGATATGTACCGGGTCAAAAACCCAATGTGTTTCCCCCAGGAATGTCTCAAAAAATACCCAAAGGCTCAGATTTGGTTCTTCAAATGCATTATGCTCCGACCAGTATTGATCAATATGATAGTTCTAGCGTAAACTTATTTTTTGCAAAACAGCCCGCCAAACGAATGGTATACAATAAAATCATGTTACCTACCGATTTGGTCAATGGTCCATTTATCATGCCCCCCGAAACCGTTAAGCATTTCCACGGGGTTTATAAAGTACCAGTAGATGTTAGTGTCCTGGGGATTTGGCCTCATTGCCATATGTTGGGCAAATCATGGGAAGTGTATGCCAAGTTGCCAAGCGGTGAACAAATCCCTCTCATCAAAATTCAGGATTGGGATTTTAACTGGCAGGGAGGATATTATTTTGAAAAGCTGATGGTCTTGCCAAAGGGAACTGAAATACATGGTTTTGCTACTTATGATAATACTTCAGATAACCCGGTAAATCCTCACCAGCCTCCGAAAACAGTGACCTGGGGAGAAGGAACTGCTGATGAAATGTACTATCTACCCATCACTTATGTAGTGTATCAACCCGGTGATGAAAACTTGGTTCTCAATAGCAGTGACTTTGAAACGGAGGGAACGTTTGGTAGAGCGGGCGACAATCTGTTACAATCAGTTTATCCGAATCCTGCCAGCCAGAAATTACAAATTCAATTTACACTCAACAGGCCACAAAGCATTCAATTGAACCTAAAAAATGGTTTAGGTGAATCCGTTGTGAATTTTATTTCTTCCAGCCATTACTTCCAGGGTCAACATGAATTAACTACAAACCTCCCTTCTTCGTTGAAATCAGGTGTTTACTTACTGGAGTTGGTTACCCGCTCTGGAGTTTTGACGGAGAAAGTGATCATTCACCGATAATACTGTTCTCAAAGTATAAAGCTAAATTTTAGGGTTATGATAACTTATCTCTAAAGTGATGGTCTATCTAAGGTTGGAATGAATAATAATGTCTGACGAAAGTTACATATACCTTTGGAAAGGTGGTTATATCAGGACTTTGTTTCCTGTAGAATGCCCTAATAAATTGTTATCGTTCTCAATTTAGTTCATTTCCCAAGGAAATATCTTCAGATTTGTCTTGGAACGCAAAATCAAGACATGAAAGATCATTCACCATCCTTTGGAGACTGGGCATTATTAATCATACTTGCTGTCATATGGGGCTTCAGCTATTTTTTTATCAAGCATAGTTTAACTGGGTTCAATCCTTCTCAAATCGCTTCATTGAGAATGGTGTTCAGTGCTTTGGCATTGTTACCCTTTCTATCTCGAGCTTTAAATTGCATTTCAAAAGAAAAATTCATGACCATCGCCTGGGTGGGAATTATGGGTAGTTTATTACCTGCATTTATTTATCCTTTTGCACAACAAGGGATTTCCAGTTCTGTGGCTGGAATTATAAATGCCTTTACACCGATATGTACGTTTGTTGTAGGCATTTTGTTTTATCATGTTAAAAACGACCGGAACAAGTTCATTGGAACATTGATTGCATTACTTGGTGCATTTTGCCTGATTGCTCTTCGACCCAGTGCTGATTTGAAAGCTGAAGCTTTTTTTCTACTGGTTGCATTTGCGGGGCCAGTACTGTATGGGTTTAACGGTAATACCATCAAATCGAAGCTTGCCGGCATACCCGGTATAGAAATGACGACTTTGATGTATTTGTTTACTGCGCTGATTTGCATTCCAATCTGTATTTACAATGGTGCGTTTAAACAAATACCCATTGCACTTCATCAGGATAATTCCTTTTGGCATCTTTTGGCATTGAGTCTATTGGGCAGTGCCTTGGCCATGACTTTATTCAACATTCTCATCCAAAGAGTCCATGTATTGTTTGCCAGCAGTGTCACTTACCTAATGCCTCTGGTCTCCATATTTGTCGGCTGGGCAGATGGAGAATCAATTCTTTGGAATGACATCGTGGGATTTGTATGCATCATTATTGGAGTATTGATCACCAACGAAGCGATAAAGTGGAAATCACAACAGATCATAAAATAAAATACTTAAAATGATGTCAGATCATGTGTATCTCACACATGATAAGGTTGATTTTTTTAAGGTGTATTTTTGCAAATTCGTGATTTAACCTTGCGTTTTCAAGTTCTCGCAATCCAATGCATTATCTTCCTTTCTAACCTTTTTAAAAAAAACAGCCGAATCCTCATTTAGGATCCGGCTGATCGTAGTTTTAACCCTTTTGTCCTTACTTTGAATACATCAGTTTTCCATATTTTGTATGATCACCATCAGACAGTGAATACAAAATAAATCCAGTAGAATTACAATCACTAAGGTCAATACCCCAGCGCTGGATTCCTTTGTCGAAAGAGCGTGATGCAAACTTTATCAATTGCATTTGCGAGTTCCAAAATTCAAGCTTCATATTTTTTGCCTCCATTAATTGGAAAGTAAACAAAACTTGGTCATGAGTGATTGGGTTAGGATAAACATTTAACTTCCAATCCAAGTCTTCTTCAATGACCCATTGATTTCGGTCTTCCAGCTGTTGCAGTCCACTAAAACCATCGAGCTCGCCAATCCGTATAGCAGTAAAATTCAATTGCGAGTAAGTTTGCTGAAGATTTTTAAAATCAAACCACGACTCCAGTTTGCTGGTAAAAGGATTCAAAGGATCGGCAAATAGGAAAGGTTTTCTGATGAAGCGCCAGTGAATGGGCATCTTATCGTATGAAGCACTTCCGGTAATGATCTGGTACAACAAATCAAAATCTGATTGTGTGATGAGGAGATCTCCATTAATATCTGCTGCAAGCAATTTATATGGATCGGTAATGCGTTCCGTTCCGCTGAGATGTTTAAGCAGTACAATGGCGTCGTTAATATTAATTCCTCTCAATTCCTGTTCTCGTCGCTGGATGGCCAGTTGATAATTATTCTTCTGCGTGATGTCCTTGAATTCAAATAAGCCATTTTGATTGGTTTTGGCGTTTGTCTTCCATTGCTGATAAGTAGTGTCTTCCCTAAACTGATAGCTAGTGTCCAAGTGTTTAATGAAAAACACAGTACCACTTTTACCAACAACTGTATCGTAACGAGTCAGTATAACGGTATCGATCATCCGGTTTATGATGGTTTTCTGATCACCCGTCAAAGTCAATTCAAAATCTGAACATGCTTCACCCTGCGGGTTCAATACCAAACCCGATAGACTAACAATTGTTTGATGGAGACTGTCTTTCCTTTTACAATCTGGAATGCGTGCGTTGTTGTTTTGTATCTCAACATAAGTCTTGCAAAAACTTTGATTTCCTAATGAGTCGGTCACATACATTCTAACCTCATTTTTCCCCAGGTCTGCACAAGTATACACTTGTGACATATGTGAAGTATCAGGAGAAAATGAAAATTTAAGCTGCTTATATCCACAAGGATGATATGATCCTACATTAAAATCTTTGGCCCAAATCTGAACCATACCATCATCAGGAGTTCCGTCTTTATTGGTATCCACCGGCATAAGAGCCACGATTAAGCCATTGAGACAATAAGGTACCGGACCTATTTTGTTGGTAACATTTACTCTAACCTTACATTTAATTTCTTTACCACATCCATATTCAGCAATGTAATAGAATTCAGTTGAACCCAATGGGTAATCACCACTTGCATCCGGACCTTTACTTTTTGCATAAGGAGAAGTATTGCGAATGCTCAATGGGTACCCACATTTACTGAATGCCCTTGCAGAATCCAATCGAACAAAAGCGCCTTTGCAATCCAATTTAGATTCGACGGTAGTATCTCTGGGGCAAATTAATGCAGCACCCGTATCACTAGCCACAAGTTTGATAATTTGAAAATATGACCATTGACCAACGGCTGGATATTTGTTGGGCACATATTGACACCAATCAATGACTTTCCATTCTCTTATAATCTTCATACATCCAGCTGACACGGTAAACTTGGTGTCTTTGTATGAATACATAGGTTGGCTGCATTTGAGCCGATTGAATTGAGGATAAGCGTAAAGGTAGGGAAGGTTTTTAGGATCGGGATTGGGATTACAACCTTCCAGCACAGTATCCCGAGGCCACTTGATATCTGCAGAAGTAAACAAGGCAGAACCAGTTACGGTAATGGTCTGACTGCAGGTGTGTATTTTCCAATATGGATCTTCCGCTTCCCACGTCCGGGTAATGGTCCCTATACCGCAAGCATTGGTATTATAAATGGTAGTTTTAGGCGAAAGAGGATTTTTTTTGTAGTTCAACCAGACATAGGCCTGGCCATATTTGTCCAGATGGGATACATCGTCTGTACAATTGATCGTCACATTGGGCGGGCATTCCAGGTAAAAGCTGAAATCCGTTGCATGGACTTTAAATTTACATAAAATAAAAAGTAGGCACAGCCTGAAGCAGGTAGTTTTCATATTTAGAATTATTTAAAGTTTCCGCTGCTGAATTCGGGAGGGCTGTGTGTAGAATTCGGGTCAAATATATAAATAATATTTAATATGTAATAATTTTATTCTTTGAATTAGTTCAATCCATTCGAGCATTGTTTGCTAACTTTGACCGGAATCACAGCAGATGATAAGCTACCACAAATTATTTTCATTCCGGGCAACACATCGATTGAATGCCTGGATGCTGTGGGTTTTAATCACAGGATTATTTTTTCAATTATCCTTTCCTTTAATTCAGGTATTACATCGGCTAACGCATCATTCTCACACGACCGAGCATTCTACTTGTTTGGAGCAAGATGCCTGTCATCGAAGTATTTATCATAAAGATCAAAAAAGAGGTTGTAAACACAACAACCATATTGGCAATGAAAGTATTGACTGCAGTATTTGCCAATTATTTCTGCATGCTGACCTACAGCTAAACCAAACATTGGTGGCTTTTAAAGCATTGGATTTTAGCGAATATCAATATGACAATCATTCTTTCATAATCAGCAATGCTACCGGAATTTGGTTTCATGAAAGAGCACCTCCTTGCTTTTTGTAGCTCCAAAAGATCCTAATTATTTTTTTTTTATTATTCATTGCCTGCGCAATCAGGTAACTTAATTATTGATACTATGCATCGAAAATTTAGTTATATCATTCTAATAATTTCATTATTATTTATACAATGTGGGGATGACAATCCAATTCCCAATGAATCAGAACTGATCACCTCCGTAAATCTGCGTTTCATTCATCAGGACTTATCCGATACGGTTATGCTTAGTTTTCAAGACCTTGATGGAGATGGAGGCCTTGTGGGAATTTACAAGCAAAATCATCCTTTCAAAAGTTCATCTCAATACGTTGGAACAATAGAAGTTCTTAATGAAGCTGAAAATCCTGTAGAGGATATTACCTTGGAAATTCAGGATGAACAAGAAGTTCATCAGTTCTTTTATCTTCCCTCCGACACCTCACGACTGAGTATTAAATATGATGATTTGGATGCCAACCAATTCCCGGTCGGTCTTAAAACCAAATTAACGACTGGTCTGCAAGGTGTCACTTCATTGAGACTCCTTTTGCTTCACAAACCTGATAAATCAAAACCTGGTGTTCGTGAAGGTAATCCTTCCATGGCCGGTGGGGATTCAGACATTGATATTAACTTCCAGAACATTAAAGTCGAATGAGGTCACTCATCATTCTGGTGGTTGTACAGTTCTGGGTAGTTTTTACGCTTTTTTCACAAGCCAAAAATTGCACACTTAAAGTGCAATGGATGATTTTGGATCACCACGAAGACCAACCCTTGGAGTTTGCAACACTTTTTATTGAAGAAATCAACAAAGCCCTGGTCACGGACAGCTTAGGCATGATCCAACTATCAGGGCTTTGCCCTGGTTTTTATCATGTGGCCATTCAACATTTTGGTTGTGAAACACGAAAGGAATTTATTGAAATCAATAAGGATACTTTAATAAAATCCTATCTTGAACATCATCAATACACGTTGCATCCGGTTATCATTGAAGGATCTCATAACAAACAAGTGACTACACAACGAAATGATTTACAACAAATTGATTTACGTGGTAAGACCGATAAACCATTGGCAATATTGTTAGAAAGTGTTGCCGGGGTGAGTGTACAAAAAAATGGAAGCAATATATCCAGTCCGGTCATTCAAGGTCTGAGTGGTAACCGGATCAGTCTATTGCATGCCGGAATGATTCATGCAGGCCAGCAATGGGGCTCTGACCATGCTCCTGAAATTGATCCTTTTTCAGCAAATGTATTGACCCTCATCAAAGGAGTGGACGCTATCCCTTACGGAGGAAATGGATTAGGGGGATTGGTTTTGATGGAACCCGGACCTATTTTACAAGATCCTCATCTGCATGGTACTCTTCAAAGCATTTACCGTACAAACGGTAGGTCCATTCACCTGGGTTTTAAAACCGAGCAGTCTGCACACAAATGGGATTGGAGAATTTCTGGTTCCGCCAAACTAACAGGTGATCACTATACCCCATCCTATTTTCTAACGAATACAGGAAGTCAGGATGCATCTTTTTCTGCGCTCGTCGTTCGTAAATCAAAATTAAACTCCTTCATTAAATTGTATTATTCCTTTTTTTATACAAAGCCAGGAATTTTGCGTGGTTCACACATCGGTAATTTGAGTGACCTCCAAAGGGCTATCGACCAATCTGTTCCATTTTATACAAAGGAAAATTTTTCTTATTCAATCGAAGCACCACACCAAAAAGTCAGGCATCATTTTCTAAAAGGCAGTTTTCAATCAGAAGAAAATGGTGTATTGCAGGATTTGTCTGTTGGTTTGCAATGGAACCAACGTGAAGAATACGATGTTCGAAGAGGTGGACGATCCGATATACCTGCTCTTGATTTGCATTTATTGACCGGACAAGTACTTTATCAACAACAAAGAACCTGGGGAAATACCCATTGGGTTTATGGATTCTCCCATCAATCACAGGTCAATCAATCCAATAAACAAACAGGTATTATTGCTTTGATTCCTGATTATTTTCAACATGCACCTGGTATATTTTTCACCACACATTCCACCACACATCAGTGGCAATGGGAAGCCGGAATGCGTTATGATGTCCGATTTCTTAAAGTGGATTATATTCAAAGAGGATTTCCTAATACCTTGCAAGAAATTTCAAAAAACTTTTCTAACTTTTCAGTTGCCGGAGGATTCCATTGGATGATAACCGATCATTTTCAATTGACCTCCAATTTGGGATGGACAGAGCGGGCTCCACATGTAAATGAATTGTTCAGCAACGGATTACATCAGTCAGTAGCGGGAATTGAGGAAGGTGACCAGAATTTAAATAAGGAAACATCCATCAAACTTCAACTTGGTCTCAGGATACTGGTCGAAAATTGGATCCATTTGGAATGTGTAAGCTGGACACAACACATTCAGAATTTTATTTTTCTCGAGCCGCAAAAAGAACCCCGACTGACCATTCGCGGTGCTTTTCCGGTTTACCTCTACAAACAAACTGATGCGGTATTGAGGGGAGTGGATTTTCAGTGCAACATGGAATTTAGTCCTACGTGCCAATTATATCTAAAGTCAAGTTTTCTCCATTCGAATGATAAAAACGGACAAGCTATCACCGGGATGCCACCTCATCAAATTTCAGGAACATTACATTATTTAGTAACGTTTAAAAATAAAATAAGAAAATTGGATTTCTATGGATCTCCATCCTATCATTTCAAACAGAAACGATACAACATCAACAATGACCTTCTGGCGCCTCCACCTGATTACCTTATATTTTCTGGAGGAATTGAGGTGGAAAGTTTCATTTTAAGAAACCAATGTTATTTTGGGGTTAATGTCGAAAATGCCTTCAATAAAAAATACAGAGATTACCTAAACAAGCTTCGGTATTTTGCAGACGAACAAGGCAGAAGCATAAGTATGTTTATCCGGATAGAATTCTAATGAACGCTATTTACTAAAAAAAATCGACAGAGTTTTCACGAAGATCGACCAGATATCTGATTATTTGAAACTAATTCATGGTTTCAAGCATTATTATTGCGATATTCGCAAACTAAATTTATAGAAACATGAACATAATGATGATTTTAATCGGCCTGGCAGTACTGATAGGATTAATTGGAATAGGCCTGTACAACGGACTTGTACGTGCAAAAAATGCCGTCATGGACGCCTGGAGTAATATTGATGTTGCGCTTAAAAAAAGGTATGATTTAATACCCAATATCGTCAATACGGTTAAAGGATATGCTGCTCATGAGTCAGGCACCCTTGAAAAAGTCATACAAGCGAGAAATGCAGCCATTAGTCTACCGAAGAATGACATCAATGGTAAAATTGCCGCAGACCAAGCCTTGACTGCCAGTTTACGGCAAGTATTTGCCTTGGCTGAAAATTATCCTGATCTTAAAGCCAATACCAATTTTTTGCAGTTACAGGATACTTTAAATGAAATTGAGCACAATCTCGAAAACACCCGTAGATACTACAATGCTACCGTTCGAGAAAATAACAATAAAGTTGAAGGATTTCCGGGTGTATTGATTGCCCGCAGTATGGGATTTAGTACTTTTGATTTCTTTGAAACCGATGAAGAAAGTAGAAAAAATATCTCTGTACAATTTTAGCCGATTTCATTTTCAGACATTTTGTCTGAGTATTATCCTTTTGGTTGCCTGGGTCTTTTCAGCGCAAGCCCAAAGTGATTTTGTCATTCGGAATTACCACAGCTTTGTCAAGTTAAAGGTCGATGGGTCATTTGAGGTGCAAGAAGTTATCACCGTTTATTTTAATGAACCCAAACATGGAATTAAGAGGGATATCCCTTTGCGATATAAGGTAGATCCTAAAGTTTCTGGTCAATTACCCGATCGTTGGTTTAACCATGTGTTGTTTATTAAGGATATTAGTATCAAGGGCGCACCCATAAAGGTTAGTTACATGGGAACAGGTGTGCAACTAAAAATTGGAGATCCAGACCGACTCGTAGAAAAAGAAGTGGTTTATGACATTCGGTACACCATAGAAAATGGTATTCTCCATGGTGAAAGACAAACAGAATTTTATTGGAACCTCATTGGAACTCAATGGGAAGTTCCGATTGAAGAAGCCAGTTTTGCAGTTGAGATTCCTAGTGGAATCACTGTTGGAGAAAAAGATTTCGAAATTACGACGGGTACTTATGGTCAAAAAAACGAGTTCAGCTCAGCTCAATGGGATGGTCAAATCCTGAAAGGCCGATCACTTGTTGCTTTGGGAAACGGCCAGGGAATGACCATTGCCATTCGCATGCCGAAAGGATCCATCCAAGCTTATCCAATCTATAAAATTTGGTTTTACCATACCAAATTTTTAATTCTACCTCTGTTGATGTTGGTGTGTTTTTTGGTCATCTGGAGGAAATATGGCTGGGATCGATCAATGGCTGATATGGTCGCATATCTACCACCAAAAGGGATTGATTCTGCGCTTGCGGGATTTGCCTTAGACATCAAGGCCCAAAGAAGAGACGCACTTTCCATTATTCCATACTTAGGCTCGCAGGGTTATTTAGAAGTTGATCTCCGGGAAAAGGACCATTTTTGGGAAAGTGATCAAATTACCTTTAAAAAATTAAAGAACCTTCCAGCAGATGCACCCTCTCACCAAAAACTATTTTTTGATGGATTGTTTGAAAAAGGTTCAAGTGTAGAATTAAAAGACCTTAAGAACGAATTTTACACCACATTGGCAGCAACGCAATCTTCCATTTCCGAAGCCATTATGCATTCAGGCCATTTTACTCCGACATCCAAACGCTTCTACTGGAATTCTTTCTGGGTAATTCCGGTTGCAGGCCTTATCAATTGTGTTTGGTCATTTATGGGTGGTCATTTAATTTTCCTTGGTCTCACGGTGTTATTGTGCATTCTGTTGATGTTTGGAGCTTATTTACTGCTCAAAAGGAGCGATGAAGGCGATATGCTATTTAGGGAAGTTCGCGGATTAAAAAAATTCATCGAACTCGCCGAAAAGGATAGAATTGAATTCTTAGTTAAAGAGGATCCTAATTATTTTGATAAATTACTCCCCTATGCCATTGCTTTTGATTGCGCGGATACCTGGTGTAAGAAGTTTGAAGGATTACAACAAGAGCCGCCAAGATGGTTTCATAGTAATTATTCCTCGCGTTTTTATTCCAATGGATATTTTAACGCTTCTGCATTTAATAACTCTTTTTCAAGTTCATTGTCTGAAATGAGAACTGTCATGTCCAGTTCACCAAGCAGCAGTGGATCGTCTAGTGGTGGCGGTGGAGGTTCCTTTTCTGGTGGAGGATTCGGAGGAGGTGGTGGATCTAGTTGGTGATGGGTTAAAGTATGTGTAGGAAGAAGAGTTTGGAGAAAGATTAGACCTTTATTTGCATTCAAGTTTCATAAATAACAAATCATATTCCCCGTAAGCAATCTTTGTAAGTTTCTTACTTGATTTAGAGTTTTTCTTTATTGTACTTTACAAAAAAATGAATCCAAATCGATCTGGATACTTTAAACAGATATCCAAAACTCAGTCCAAGTACAAAAAATAAGATGACCAGAGAAATATCCCAAGGTACGTCCATAAATAATATTAAGGTCCCCACGAAAAACAATGAAAAGAATCCGGAGAAGATGTATGATATGAACATGGCTCCATAATAAAATCCCGGTTCCCGGAAGAAAGATTCATTACACACCGGACACCTGTTGTTCATTTCAAATCGAAAGTTCCAAAATTTATTTTTTCCAGGAAATAAGTTTCCGGTTCTGCAAGCAGGACAATGTAATCCAAATATAGAACGAAGCTTTCCCAACATTTTCTTTGATTATCGTGTCAAATGGCTTTCAATATGCATTCCCCCAATGGAGGAAATGAAAATCGAACAGGTGATTATTTTCAGGTAATAATTATTAGGGTGACCCTGTGAGGAATCGAACCTCAACCTGGAGAACCGGAATCTCCCATTCTATCCGTTGAACTACAGGGCCAAGGCGCAAAAGTAACCAAGATCAAGTAAAATTCAAAAAGTTTGAACCTTTACAGAACTTTATTCCATAGGCCTTCAACGCAGCTTTTTCTTCCCTTTCTGGTGCATATTTGAGGCTGATCACAGAAAAGTTCAAAGTGGATCTTTTCAAAAAAAGTGTTCACTCCGAATAAAAGCAAATTCATTTGAAAAGTGACAAAGAAGGTAATTAGCCTGTAGAGTTCCTTGCTTATTGAACGATTTATTTGAAGTCAAATACTGGCTTTATCAAAAATTGAGGTCCCTGATGAACGTTAAATGGTTAATGCTTATAGAATTTCAACATTGTCTCTAGGTATTTAATCGCTACGATTCAGGGTTCAATCAACACATTGTGGACTTCCCTAAAACTCGGGTGGTTAAGGCATCAAATGCATTGGATTTGAATAAATTCGTGTAAAGAACACCCTCCTGATGATGAGACTCACTAAATTCCTTGTCTATTCTGTATTTTGTCTGATTAATCTTCGGAACGCACATACTCAAACTGAAATAAATGATCCAGAACATCCCGATCTCCTGACTTCCGAAGAAATGATGGATGTGGTATCAAGCAGAGAACCTGAAAGTCTATTTAACTCTGAACAAAAAATCGAATTGAATGAATTGAATGTGGATAAACTAATGCAATTAGGCTTTTTGCAAGCTGATCAGGCGAAACGGATTCTGCAATACATTACTGACAATGAACCAGTCTTATCTTTATTGGAATTTCAATCCATACCCGAATTATCCATTCACACTGTAAAAAAATTGATGAATACAGTTTATATTTCCAATGATGCTCTCACCATTGGATTAGTCACCTTAAACTCATCCAGAAAAACCTTAGATCTACAACTGCGTTGGAGTCGGCATTTGGAAAAAGAATCTGCTTATCAGATTCCCGACTCCAGCCTAAGTGCTTACCAAGGTTCAGCGGATAAATTTAGAATCAGAATTCGCTACGCCACTGGAACAGGATTTGATTGTGGAATGACTTTGGAAAAAGACGAAGGCGAAAAATGGCTTTCCGGTGGAATGATACCACTGACCGATTTTCAGTCTGTTTACTTCAAGTACCATTGGGGCCGGATGAGAAGACACCAATTGATCTTAGGCGATTATGCGATGACTCTAGGACAGGGATTGTTGGTAGACAACGCTAGTTTAATTGGAACTGCAGCGGGTTTTCGGGTTTTATTCAAATCCAATAACAGCTTATCCACGTATCGCTCGGTTGCTGAAAATAAGATGCTGCGAGGAATTGCCTATCAATTTCAAAAAAGTCCAGCCGTTCGATATTTAATTTATGCATCCCTTAACCCAATTGATGCCCGGTTGATGAACGAAATAGATTCAGGAGAAAGTCATATACCATACATCACCCGATACCTTGAATCAGGATTGCATCGCACATTAACGGATATCAGGGACAAAAAGAACGTGATGGTAAAGCATTTAGGAATCGCCATGATCCGTTTCATCAAAGATTTGGAATGGGGTGTGCATTGGCAGATGGAGCACACTGATAAACCAAAAGATCATGGCGAGGAGTCAGCATTCAGGTATATCCCTTTTTCAAAAGTTATAAACTTTGCATCAGTGTTTTATCGATTTAAAATAGAAAACTGCTACTTGAATGGAGAGTTTGCAACAGACCATCAAGGCAACTATTCAGTACACCAGTCTGTGATTGCCAGTATTGGTAAACATTCAGACTTAGCCATCGAACATTACCGATACGGAAGAGGATTTTACGCAAGACTCAGTCAAACCAATACTTCTTCAGGAAAAAGCATTAATGATGCAGGATACAGCCTCCAGGTATCTCATCAATTTACAAACAGTATTAAATCAATGTTCATTGCCGCTTTTCATGAAGAGCTATGGAATTTTAAAGGAGAGAACAAAAACCGTTCTTATTCATTCCGATGGACTGTACAAAAGCAACGTCGTAAAGAATGGCGAATCCTTGCAAGCTATCATTTTGGTCAACCCAATTCGAATACGATTTTGGCAGACAGTACACAAAATCTGGGCACTGATGCCACTGCTCAGCAAGCAGCAGAAGTCTTCATTGAACGCAATTTGACGGAATCTTGGATATGGCGTAACCGGATCCATTGGAAAAATAACTTGGACCTTTCAGGGCAATCTAATGGAATACTCATTGCACAGGATTTTTTGTGCAAGCCCATGGTTTCAAGGTTTCGGTGGAACTTCCGAATAGCGTATTTTAATTCAAACACTCCGGCAATGAGATTCAATATTTATGAAAATGATGTAATGCATAGCTTTGGATTTCACACCTATACCGGTAAAGGATTCAGATATTATTTGAACATCAACACCAAGGCAATTGCTCATTACACCATCGACTGCAGGATAGCTTGCACCAGTCCATTTGAACTAGGCGATGATGAAAACAAGGGTAATCCAATGTCTTCATCCAGCTGGGAAATAAAATTTCAGTTGAGTTATTCATGGGAGAAATGATCATCGCTTGGAATAATAAACGGTGATGATTTCCATAAAAATAAAATGTGCTTTTTCAAAAAAATATTAAAAAAAATTTGCATATTTAAAAAATGTCATACCTTTGGTAAGATTTTTGTTAAGTATTTTCATTTTTAATGAATCATTATTAATTTTTTTTTATTCGTTAACGTTAAAAAACTAATCATGGCAAAAGCACGTTCAACTGCTAAGAAAACTACCAAAAAGGCAACTGCCAAAAAAGCAGCTCCTAAAAAAGCAACCGCTAAAAAGGCAGCTGCTAAAAAAGCAGCTCCTAAAAAAGCAACCGCTAAAAAAGCAGCTCCTAAAAAAGCAACCGCTAAAAAAGCAGCTCCTAAAAAGGCAGCCGCTAAAAAAGCAGCTCCTAAAAAAGCAACCGCTAAAAAAGCAGCTCCTAAAAAAGCAACCGCTAAAAAAGCAGCTCCTAAAAAAGCAACCGCTAAAAAAGCAGCTCCTAAAAAAGCAACCGCTAAAAAGGCAGCTCCTAAAAAAGCAACCGCTAAAAAAGCAGCTCCTAAGAAAGCAACCGCTAAAAAGGCAGCTCCTAAAAAAGCAACTGCTAAAAAGGCAGCTCCTAAAAAAGCAACTGCTAAAAAAGCAGCTCCTAAAAAAGCAACCGCTAAAAAAGCTGGATCACGTGGTAGGAAGAAGCCTGCGCCTGCGCCTGCTGAACCCATGGCTCCAATGATGGGTGACATGCAGATGTAAAATAATCATCGCGAGATAAAAAACTCCGGCTTAATGCTGGAGTTTTTTTTTGCACCCTATTGACCCATTCTCTGAAATAACATCAATAAATCTGCTAAAACGATTGCTGTAACCGCTTCAGCTACCACTGGAACCCGTAAAGCAATACATGCATCATGCCGACCCTGAATGGAGAGCTCATTGACTTCTCCTGAAACCATATCTACGGTATTTTGAGAAGTCCGGATACTGCTGGTGGGTTTCACTGCAATATGAAACACAATATCATTTCCATTGCTAATACCTCCATTAATGCCACCAGCGTGATTGGTTGCTGTATGACCCTCAATATCTAAAATGCTATCGTTGTGTTCTGAACCTCTCATTTTTGCAGAGTCAAATCCGCTTCCAAAAGAAATTCCTTTTATTGCCGGAATGGAAAAAATTATATGACTTATTAATGACTCAACGGAATCAAAAAAGGGTTCACCAAGGCCCACCGGCACTTTTAAAGCAGTACATTTTATCAATCCACCAACGCTATCTCCATTTAAAGTGGCTTCATGGATCGCTTTTTGTATGTCTGTTTGTCCTCCAACTTCAATGAGTTCAGCTTTCACTTCGATTGGATGAATCAGTTTTTTAGCCACCACCCCTGCCGCAACCAATGGCAGTGTGAGCCTTCCACTAAAATGTCCACCGCCTCGAAAATCCTGAAATCCTTTAAACTTTTTAGCCGCTACGAAATCCGCATGTCCTGGCCTTGGTGTATTTTGATAGCTTGTATAATCCGAGCTGTGATGATCGTTGTTTAAAAAATACATCATCATTGGTGCTCCTGTAGTGTAGCCATTGAAAAGTCCAGATTCGATAATGGGTATATCCGATTCAACGCGAGTCGTTGTGCCCAATGCTCCAGGTCTGCGTCGGTTAATATCCAAAATGAAATCCTGATCAGACAAAGGCAATCCAGGTGGAAGCCCATCCATGACTAAACCTACCCTTGGTCCATGTGACTCTCCAAAGATTTGAATTCTAAATATTCTTCCAAACTGATTCATATCAATATTTTATCGAAACTAAGAAACTTCAATTTCAAAGATGGCATTTTTCCATTATTCACAGCCTTATAACTTACATACATAAGATGACTTAGGTTCCAACATTGAATAAAAGTCTAAACAGGCTATTGTTCAACTCCAAAACAGCGAAGTCTTCTATTATGACTCTCAGAGACCGTATATTGACTTATTCCTATAGTTTATTCTACACCAAGCCCAATGCAAATTTGATTATGGAACAATCGCCCACGATCAATCCTTAAATGTTGGGTAATCCCAGGTTTGCATCCACTTCAGTGCTTCTTTGGGAGTTTCAATTTTTAGCAAATCCTGCCGATACCCCTTTGCAGCTGTAAATTGATAAAAAGAATTCATAACGGAAATCTTTGGGTATCCATCCGTTTGCCATTGATGTAAAAACTTCATCATCAAAAAAGGATCAAAAAATTGGAAAAGTCTTTTCGAAAAATTCATGGCATTGCCTGAGTTATTCAGTACACTTTCCAATACACCATCAAATGACCTATGTTCTAGGAAGGTACGCATTTTGGGATTCTGTATAAATAATTTCCAGCTTCTACCTTCTTCTTTCAATTCTTTAAAGGCACCGGCCAAGATATCTACTTGTTGACAATAAATTCCAATGGCCATTGGAGAATAGGTCAAAATTCCACGCTCAAACCGCCTGAGTTGAATTTGTTGACCAATTGCGCGTCCTGTACCAAATGGGACTCTGTCTGATGATCTGCCAGAAGGAAAAACAAGCGGAATATCCAATGATTTGAGTTTTCCAATTACACTGAATTTATGCAAGAAATAAAAATCTTCCCCTGCTTTACGTTTATTCATTCCACCCTGGCTTCGATAACCTGCTGACCTTACGGCAAAACAAGAACCCAGTGTTTGATAGGCAAATGGGTACCCAAAATGTTTTTGCCAATTTATATACAGCCTCAAATGCAATTCATATTCCAGCATTGCCTGAATTTCCATTTCGTTACAAGACTGGGAATGGTGACGAAATCCGATCGACAAAGCTTGAACTGCATTATCCTCTTTAAATGTCCGCTCTACCTGGATCAAGTAATCATGGGCGACAAGACAATCGGCATCTAAATTGATCATGATCCCTTCTTTACCTAACGAAGCAAACCTAAGGACGGCTTCATCCATTCCAATTTTGCGTGCCATTCCCACTCCAGCAGTTCTATCAACCATCACTTCTGGTGGTAATGGGATGATCTTTAACCAATGGTCCAATTCATTGAACTTTTTTTTGATCTCATAATACTGCTTGAGATGCATCTCCTGAATTTGCTCCTGCTCATGCTCAGCACAATTGAGCACTACAAGTACTTCTACTGACTGGCTTGGTTTTTCCGTCTGGCACAAGGAATCTAAAGTTTGCATCAGCCTGGGTTCTTTGTATGAGGGTATAATGATGACCATACCCAGGTTTATATCTGGAAATTCTTGAATACGGGATCCTCCCTTTATGTGTTTTTGAAGATACCTTTGTGGATCCATACTTGCTTTTTAAGCCTTCAAGATGCAAAACTATAGAAAGCTGATCATGCACTCCATGGCATTTCCTCCTATTTCATTAGTTGGTTATTTTTTTATGGTTAATTCAGCAATGACAGAAAATTATGAACATTACCAAAAACGTTCCTTTAGAAACCGCTATTTCTTAGGATCGCACCAGGGTCCAAAAATGCTTAGCATACCTTTGGAGAAAGGTAAAAACCAACAATTACCGATTGATCAAGTACGCATTAGTTATACCATGGATTGGCCTCAACAGCAACTTCGATTCATTCAATCCAATTATGGTAACAGTCCTTATTACGCATATTACAAGGATGATTTGGATGATATTTTCCATATGCAATTTGAATACCTGGTGGATTTTAATAATGCAGCCATGAAACTCATTCTCCAATGGCTACAGCTTCAAATACCCATTGAAAAAACAGATGCCTATGTTAAGCAGTATCCTGAAAATATATTGGATTTAAGGAGATTCACACCATTAATAGAAAAAACGCAGATGAACAATCCAGTATACAGGCAACATTTTGACACCGTTTTTCAAGACCATTTGTGTATACTGGATTTAATTTTTCACTTAGGACCAGAAACGAGGTTATATTTTACGACTGCAGCAAATCTTTATCCATACGCATGAGCCACCTTATTGATGTTGGAAAGTCAATCCATAAAAACGAAAGGAAGAAGGAAAATTTAGAAATAACATTATGCCAATTCATACGTTTGTAAACCATAATCTAAAAAATGAATATTCCTGCCTTTAGACAAGACATTTTATTTCTCCTACCGATTTTAGCAATTTGTCTGTTCAAATGCCATCCAAAAAACTTAACTGAATCCAATTTATGGACAAATGACCCGCATAGTTTCAGTCATCCGGAGCAATGCAGTGTAAATCATCTGGATTTGGAACTGGAGGTCGACTTTGAGCAAAAAAAACTCATCGGTACAGCAACATATACATTGGATAGTCAATGTCAGAATGAGTTGGTTTTGGATAATATGGGTTTAAGGATTCTGCAAATAGAGAAAATGGTCAATGGCCAATTTGAAAAGACTGAATGCAATTTGGGACACATGGATTCTATATTAGGACAAGCCATTAAAATACATTTGGGTGGCCACTGTGAGAAAGTTAGAATTCGTTATGAAACCGGACCAGAAGCAACCGCCTTGCAATGGGTACCTGCTGGCCAGACAGCCAATAAAAAATTACCTTTTTTATTCACACAAAGTCAATCCATTTACGCTAGATCTTGGATTCCTTGTCCTGACGGACCCGGAATGCGCTTTACTTATCAAGCTAGGGTGAAAGTTCCAGAAGGAATGATGGCCGTTATGAGTGCCAATAGTCCTCAAAGTAAACATGAAAAAGGAATTTACCAATTCACAATGGACATCCCAATTCCAGCTTATTTAATGGCCTTGGGTGTCGGAGACTTTGACTTTGCTCCTATAGGCCAACGCACTGGTGTATATGCTCCAGATCTATGGTTGAAGAAAGCCCAAAACGAATTTGCAGATCTTGAAAAAATGTTAGAAACTGCAGAACAACTTTTTGGAGCCTATCCTTGGGGACGTTATGATGTTTTGGTTTTGCCGGCAAGTTTTCCGTTTGGTGGCATGGAAAATCCGAAGATGACCTTTCTAACTCCAACCGTAATTGTTGGAGACCGAAGTTTAACAGCATTACTTGCACACGAGCTTGCACATTCCTGGAGTGGAAATCTCGTGACCAATGCCAGCTGGAATGACTTTTGGTTAAATGAAGGTTTCACAACTTACCTGGAAAGCCGCATCATGGAAGCCCTATATGGCAAAGAGTATGCAGATATGCTGAGTTTATTGGGATTGCAGGATTTGAAATCTTCTATTGATGATATGGGTGAGAAAAATCCACTCACCTGCCTTAAACTTAATATGAAAGACATGGATCCGGAAGAATCGATGACCGATATAGCTTATGAAAAGGGAAAAGGATTGCTTCGTTTTTTAGAAGATAGAAAAGGCAGACCCGTTTTAGATGAATTTCTACGCCTCTATTTTGATCACTTTAAATTTAAATCCAACACCACCGAAGGCTTTCAAAAATTCCTAAGCGAACATTTGATCAACCAAGATGACAAAATCATGGATACCATCAAACAATGGATTTACGAACCTGGTTTCCCGCCTTATACCTCACCCTACAGTCGTCAAAAATTCCAGGAAGTTGAAAAAATGCTTCAAGAATTTTTAAGTCATGGAGCCATTGACCAAGAAAAAACATCAAAATGGACCACACATGAGTTACTCCATTTCATCCGGAGTCTGCCGGACCACAAAGATTCTTCGCTTTGTATCGCATTGGACCAGATATTTCATTTTACGGAAAGTAAAAATGCCGAGATCCGTTGTGCATGGTACATCTATTCGATTGAAAATCAATATATTAATTATATTAAGCCGGTTTTGGAATCCTTCCTGGAAGAAGTGGGTCGGCGTAAGTATATCCTTCCATTATATGAAGCGTTAGTGGAACAAGGAATAGGAAAGTATGCTCGCGAATTGTTTGCCTCAAACAAACATCGCTATCACCCGATTTCTCGGGCTTCTATTGAAAAAGCGATTTATGAAAAATAAATCTACGAATTGTTTCGTATTATTTATCTTTGCAACCCTAAAACAGAATCAATGAAATTTAATAAGTTATTCAGTGCTTTACTATTGTTCATCACCTGGGTGGCCAATGGTCAAGAAGATCTCAAACCACAGCGCTTTGATTTTGGCAAAATGTGGACTTTTGAAAATCCACCTAAAGATTGGTTTCAAGAGGCCTATAATTTTACACCTGCCGATAGCTGGTATGATGATGTTCGAAAATCGTCATTAAGGTTTGCCACATGGTGCTCTGCTTCTTTTGTATCACCGGATGGGTTAATCATGACCAATCACCATTGTTCTCGTGATGTAGTTCCATCTTTACAAAAAGAGGGAGAATCACTTTTAAAGGATGGATTTTATGCAACTACCCTTGCAGAAGAGCGTAAAGCAGAAGGGTTGTTTGTGGAACAGTTGATCATTGTGGCCGATGTCACACAAATGGTCATGAAAAGAACGGATGATGCAAAAACCGATGCAGAAAAGAAAACCATGACCGACTCCGCTTTGGCTCAACTGGTTCGCGAATACAGTGCAAAAGATGATTGGAAAGGCCTAAGAATACAAACGGTAACTTATTACAGTGGAGGAAAATTTAGTCTCTACGGGTATAAAAAATATAACGACATCCGGTTGGTGATGGTTCCTGAAAATGCTCTGGGATATTTTGGAGGAGACCCCGACAACTTTACTTTTCCACGTTACTGCTTAGATGTAACATTCTGGCGCGCCTATGGTGAAGACGGTAAACCCTTGAATACCCGCGACCACTATTTTAAATTCAATATCGCGGGTGCAGAAGAAAACGAACCTGTCTTCGTGATCGGAAACCCCGGTAGTACTGAACGTTATCGCACTATTTCACAATTTGAATATGACCGAGATATTCGTTTCCCTACACAAATTTCCATGATGAGTCATCGCAGAGACATCATGGCCAGGGAGTATGAAAAATCACCAAACGACGATTTATTGAATGATATTTTTGGTCTTGGAAACAGTATTAAAGCCATGACAGGAATTCTGGACGGACTCAGAAATCCATCCATGTTGGGCCGCAAAAAAGCCATGGAACAGGAAATACGCAGTAAAACCAAATTAAAAGGTGAAGACCCCTGGATTGAAATGGAAAAGGCGTACTCCAATTTACGCAAATACGGAAGCGCTCTTACCTTGTTGGGCCCCTCTCCCATCAAAGGCAATGCTTTGACCATGATGTTTACGGCGGCCAATTATGAGAAATTGTTATTGGAAAATAATCCAAAAAACGATGCCACCCTGACAAAGCTAAAGGAACAAATGAAAGGACTTTCAAAAGATCTTAATTCTCCTAAAGAAGTGGAGTTGCTCAAAACTTTGTTTGAAGAATTAGTACAGTTTGAACATCCTGATTATAAACTCTCTGAGGTTTTGCTCGATGGAAAGTCGCCTGAAAAAGCAGCCATGAAAATTTTGGATAAAACCGATTTTGCTGATTCAGAAGATCTGGATAAAATATTAATGAAACCAGCAGAGAAACTTGCTAAATGTGATGATCCATTACTCGAAGCAGGCCGTTTCATTATGTCACGATATCAAGAAGCTGTGACCGCATTTCAAAGTTCAACTACAAAAAGAAAAAGCCTTGAAGCAAAAATTGCCAACAACGTTTTTAAGGTAAAGGGTAATAACCTGCCACCTGATGCTACTTTTACTTTGCGTTTAGCAGATGGTGTAGTTAAACCTTATGATTACAATGGAACAACTGCTCCATACAAAACCACTTTTTATGGTTTGTATGATCGATATTATTCTTACAATAAAAAATCACCATGGGTTCTCCCAGAAAGATGGTTGAATCCTCCTTCCGAATTACTTTCTTCTCCATTTTGTTTTGTTTCTACAAATGACATCATTGGAGGAAATTCAGGAAGTCCTATCATCAACCGCAACAAACAGGTCGTAGGATTGGTATTTGATGGAAACATCGAGTCTTTGCCTGGTAATTTTATCTTTGATGAAAAATTTAACCGGACCGTTGGTGTACATGCCGGTGGGATCTATGCAGCTTTAAAATACATTTATAAAGCGGATCGTTTAACTGAAGAACTGCATAAATAGTCAGAAATGAAATCATTGATGTCAATACTTTTTGGTTGCTTATTGGTCATAAGTGCCTGCTCTCCCGGAGGATCTGTTGCTAAAGGTATTCAGGGTATTCTTAAAAAGTCGGGATGCAATGGTCCTTGCAATAAGAAAATGGATTGTGAAGGAAAAACCATCACTGTAGAAATGTTGCTTGCCAATAATAATATCATGACCGCAGGAAATACCATCTTTGCGCGCGATCCTGACAATTATGATTACACCATTAAAATCGAATTTGCATCTTCTGTTCCGGTTGAACTTTATTCAGATATTAAAAACCCGGCGAATAAACGGTTTGTTGTCACCGGACTGGTTGAAGGTTATGATCAGTATGTACATCAGCAATGTACCCGCTCATATATTCTTAAAGTTGCGAAACAAGAAGATTTTAAGGTATTTAAAGACTAACTTCGTTGTATTATCAACCTAAAGATTTCATTGCCTCTCTGATACTCAGAGGGGCAATTTTATTTTTTGAAATAAATCTCCTTACCCAATCTGGATTCGTTTTAGCATATTGCCTGAGTGCCCATCCTATCGCTTTTTGAATAAAAAATTCCTTGCTGCCTGCCCTTCTTTTTATGCACTCTGCAAGCAATTCCGTATTGGTTTTCTCCCGGTAGGTCAATTGAAGAATAATGGCAGATCGCTGATACCAAAAATTATCATTTTCAATCCAATTTTGACAGTATGAAATCATAGTCTCTGGAGATGACTTCACGATATACCCTAAGATATTGGGCGCGATACCGTCAACCGTATCCCACCAGGAGGATTCGCCAATCTTTTGCTCGAAAAATGGAAGTGCATGCACATCCAATTTTTTGACAAATCTGCGACTTAAATCCAACCCCAGATATTTAAACTCTCGGTGATCCTGAAGCCAACATTGATGTATGAAATCCAGGAACTGTTCTTGAAAATCCCAAAAGTAATATGGAACATGCGTCCGAATAATTTGCTTTCTTAGCGGTGCTGGGATTCCGTAAAAAGAAAATTGATTTCTCATGTAAGCTTCCATTTGCCTTGCCCTTTGTGGGTTTGCATTTTTATCAAAAGCGTCCAGAAAAGTTTCAATCAATATGGAAGCAGAATCCATCAACAAAATTATCTCAATAAACTAAACAGATAATGAGTCTCAACGGGTTCTCTGGATTGTGCTTGATATTTTAATTTACAAACATAAACTCCTGCTGGCAGGTCTTTTCCTGAATGTTGATTTTTGCCATTCCATCCTTCAGTAGGGCTTTGGGTTGCGTAAACGAGAGCTCCCCATCGGTCAAATATTTGCATTGCAAAATGCTGTAATGAACTAAATTGACCAACTGGACCATAAGTTTCATTCTTTCCGTCACCATTGGGTGAAAATGCATTGGGGAAGTAAATACTAAAGTTCTTAAATGCAAACAAATTGGTTTCCAAGGTATCGGTACAAAGAAACCGATCCACTACAATCATTTGAACATTATAATAACCCGTATCTTTCAATTCATATTGAAAACTTCTATCAAAATAAACTTCATTTCCTTGAATTGTCCAAGTTCTTCCTATGGTTCCTTGAGAAATGTCTTTCAGTTCAACCACAGGATCGTTTAGATTTATGTTCATCTTGTCAATCGACCACATGGCCACTGGCGGATTAAATGCCTGAATGACCTGATTAAAACTACTTTCATTGTAACAGCCCAAAGGCGAAGTAACCGCCAGTTTCAACCCAAAAATTCCTGTATCCGGAAACGTTCTAATGATTGAGTATCCAGTATCCACAAAACCATCCGTGAAAGACCAAACAAATTGATAGTTTGAATCAGTTGGGAAAGAAATGTTTTTGAAAATTACCTCCATAGGGACACAACCTTCACTTTTACTGGGCGCAAAGATGACCACTTCCGGCGACGGAAACCACTTGATGATTTTTTGGGCTTTACTTTCACAACCATAATTGTCTTTCACAGTCAATAAAGCGGTATAGTTTCCTGGCCTCAGATATTGGATATTGGGATTTTGCGCATTGGACGTAATGCCATCTCCTGCACTCCACGTCCATTGATTGGGTGAAGAAAATCCCGAAGTCGTGAGGTCAATAAATTGAACGGGCCCTGCATGACAACTATCGTAACTGGCATCAAATTTTGCCTGAAGGTCTGGAATTAAGTTTATTCTAAAATATCCTGTATCTCCACAATTCGTTCCAGGATTCAAAATAAATCGGCCATTGTGCCAACCTCCCTCTTTGAATACAATATTAGGTGCCCAACCATAGAAAGTATCCACCTGACCTCCATTTTCATAAGTCCATTGTACTTCGTTGATAAATCTGGAATCGATGCTGGAATTGCGCATCTGATATTGCAATGATCCACAAACAGTGATACTGAACTGATCGGGAGTCAACTGCGACGCCCCTGCCAGCCTAGCCTCCACTGCGCCTTCACAGCTGGCAACATTGAATTGAAAATCGCGCCTTAAGACAGATAAAAGAACACCATTCCGATATTCGTAAACACAAACACCAACAACAAATTGACCGATCACATCCGGCTTACCGGAAATTATACCATTCAAAGTATTTATAGTTACCTGTGGATTGCCTCCTAAGGGAAACAAGGCTGTGTAAGGGATGCGGTATTGAACCGGGGCATAAGGTGGAGCGCAATCGGGAGTTGGAATCACCGAATTACAATTGCCACCTCCTCCTCCGCGGCCCCCTCCGGTCAGTGGTTCACAAAATTCATAGATCAGCAAGTCGCCTTCTTTATCAAATGCAGAATGATCAAAAGTAAATGGTTCATTAACGCAAAGTACGGTAGGTGGAAAGTTAATAAATCTCGGACTGCTATTGCAGGTCTTCTGGGCTTCTGGATGTATTTCAATAAAAAATGAAGCCCCCGTACTTTCAGGATTTACAATATTGGTTATGGTATTGTTACGACAGCAGCGTTGCCACACCACGAGATATTTTTGCTGAATAATGGGCAATTCGACTTCCATTTGATATGTGCCCGCTTCTCCACATAAATCAGGAGGCAGCAGCAAGCACGGATAATTCGGAGGATCAATGTTTTCAATAGGTTGCCTGAGACTTACCCGGTATTCGGAATTGGCCCCATTACCATTCCTGGTATTTACCCAGCCATTGCCCTGTTGACGAAAAATGGTAAATCCCACCGGATCATCAAAATTTGCACCTCCGGAAAAACAATCCCGATAGAGTTTTATGGTAATCAAGTATCGTCTCTTAGTGGTGTCCGTCCCATTTGATCCATAACCCAAGCATTCGTAATACATCTCCCCACCAATGATATGAGCGGCATGCCCGTGTTGTGGCATAAAATAAAATAAAGCAATGGGAATGCAATAAAGAAATAAAGCTCTCATGGCAGTTCAAAGATAATTGAAAGCATCCAAAGCTCTTTATGTTGTGTTAAAACCTGTGAGTCTGATGAAATATTTAACTAAAATTGCCCCGATTAAACCATAACTTATGCAACCACTTGCAGAGAGAATGCGACCCAGTCAACTGAGCGAATTTATAGGTCAAAAACATCTGGTAGCTCCTGGGAAAGTTATTTACCAGGCATTGGATAAAGGACATATCCCTTCGATGATCTTTTGGGGGCCTCCGGGAGTTGGCAAAACCACATTGGCCAAAATCCTGTCACAATCGCTGAAACGACCGTACTTTGAATTGAGCGCAGTCCAGGCAGGAGTTAAAGATGTAAGAGAAGTATTGGACCGTGCCAGGTCTACTAAATTTTTCGATCAGGCTTCTCCAATTTTATTTATAGATGAAATTCATCGCTTCAACAAAGCACAACAGGATGCTTTACTCGCTGCTGTAGAAAAGGGGGTTATCGTTTTAATTGGCGCCACTACTGAAAACCCTTCCTTTGAGATCAACAATGCCTTGCTATCCCGATGTCAGGTTTATACCCTTCAACCACTTTCTGAAGAAGACCTTTTGGAATTGTTTCATTCGACCGTTCATAAAGATTTTCTATTTAAAGACAAATCAGTGGTTCTAAAAGAAACTAACGCCCTGTTCCAATTATCCCAAGGCGACGCCCGCAAACTCTGTAACATTCTGGAGTTGATAGGAATGTTAAATGAAAAAGAAATCAACATAACCGACGACTTAGTTCGAACTCTCGTACAGAAAAACCTTTTGATGTATGACAAAAATGGAGAAGCACACTACGACGTAGCCTCTGCATTCATTAAATCCATCCGGGGTTCAGATCCTAACGCTAGCATTTACTGGTTAGGACGAATGATCGCGGGAGGAGAAGAGCCGGCCTTTATTGTTCGCCGGATGTTAATTTCTGCAGCGGAAGACATTGGTTTAGCCAATCCAAACGCCTTATTGATGGTTTCAGCTTGTCAACAAGCAGTTCAACAGGTTGGATGGCCTGAATCGCGCATCCTGCTCGCACAGTCAGTGATTTATTTAGCCTGTTCACCCAAGTCAAATTCAGCTTATATGGCTATAGAAAATGCCTTAGCCGTCATTGAGTCAACAGGTCACTTACCTGTTCCACTTCATTTGCGAAATCCCGTTACCGGTCTGATGAAAAATATGCAATACGGTGCATCTTATGAATATGTTCATGACTATGAGGGTGGATTTACCCACCAAGAATATCTTCCAGATAAATTGGTTGAATCATGCTTTTACAATCCTGGCGAATTGGGATCTGAAGTTAAACTCAAGCACTTTCTCAATGAAAAATGGAAAGGTAAATACAACTATTGAACATCCTGACCGTTGATTAATTTTGCTTTTCTTTAAATCGAAGCTTTAACATGTCGCCAATTGAATCAGAACACCTGGAAATGATCCGAGAAACTGCAAAAAGTTTTGCAGAAAAGAACATAAAACCTCACGTTATGGAGTGGGATGAAAACCAACATTTTCCGGTAGACCTGTTTCACGAAATGGGCAAACTGGGATTTTTAGGTGTTTTGGTTCCTTCTGACTATGGCGGAGCTGGATTGGGTTATCAGGAGTACATCACCGTGATCGAGGAAATTGCAAAAGTTTGCGGTGCCATTGGTTTATCCGTTGCAGCGCATAACTCTTTATGTACCGGCCACATCATGTTGTTTGGTGACGAAAATCAAAAACAAATCTATTTACCAAAACTGGCCACAGGCGAGTGGATTGGGGCCTGGGGATTAACCGAGCCCAATACAGGCAGCGATGCCATTCGCATGAAATGTACCGCCTACAAAGAGGGAACCGACTGGGTGCTTAACGGGACCAAAACCTGGATCACTCATGGAAAATCATCGAATGTGGCTGTCGTTATTGCCCGTACTGGAGAATTGTTGGACAGCCGTGGAATGACCTCATTTATTGTTGAAAGAGGAACGCCAGGGTTTTCAGGTGGAAAAAAAGAAAATAAACTTGGGATGAGGGCTTCCGAGACGACCGAAATGATTTTTGACCATTGCAGAATACCAGAAAGCCAGGTTCTGGGCAACCCTGGTGAAGGGTTCATACAATCCATGAAAGTACTCGATGGAGGACGTATCAGCATAGCCGCACTGTCATTAGGAATTGCCAAAGGAGCCTACCAGGCAGCCGTACAATATGCACAGGAACGTGAGCAGTTTGGGCAAAAGATAGCCCAATTTCAAGGCATAGCCTTTAAGTTGACCGATATGGCTATGAAAATTGAGGCTGCTGAATTACTCACCCGGCAAGCAGGCAAAATGAAAGATCAACAACTGAAAATGACCAAGGAAGCAGCGATGGCGAAATATTATGCCTCTGAAACGGCCGTTTCCGTTTCGACGGATGCCATCCAAATTTTTGGAGGTTATGGATATACCAAAGACTTCCCTGTCGAAAAATATTTCAGAGATTCCAAGCTGTGCACCATTGGTGAGGGTACTTCAGAAATCCAAAAACTGGTCATATCCAGAGAAGCTTTGAAAGAATAGTCTGATATTGGCTGACTTCCTTTGGCGGGCTTTCGCTCTTGAAATTGCCTTTCGAACCTCCTGTACATGTTGATTTTTTCCATGAATTCTAAAAAGTCCAAATTTTCTATTTAATTTTAAGTGAACAAAAGTTCACCACCATTGTTAGCCATATTATGCAAAGCAAATATCGCTTGTTTACTGCGATCCTTTCTCTACACCTCTTGGTGGCTCAGTTAGGTCTCAACGTTTACTTATTGCATTGCTGTTGCAACAAAAAAGTGGAGTACTCACTGATTCCACTTTCGGATCCTTGCCAAAAAAATTCTGCATCTCTTGGATTGTGCAAGAATTCTCATAGAACATGCCATTCAGGCAATTCTTCAAGACCCTGTAGCAATCATATCGTCGAATATAAGACCCTCGATTTTGAAGCGGAGAGTCCATTCAAAGAAAAATTCATCATCTTATTTGATGTTTTGCTCACTGAAGTTTATCCCGTCAAATTTTCGGAAAAACAAAATTTTCTTATTCCTTCACCAGATGCCCGGTTCCCATGGAAAATTAATAGGGCAGAAATCATCAACAAGTATTGTAGCCGGCTGTGTTAGCCACAGATGTATTGTCTTTTTATTTCTTTTATTTATTAAACAATACATTTTATGAGCAATAAAGTTTTTTTAATCGCTACAAGCATTGTTTTATGTCAATCGCTACATGCTCAGTTTATCATGGGCAATGTCGTTGATCCTAGAATGCAAAGCCTAGTTGGTGCTCAAGTGTTTTGGCTGGAATCCAAAACAGGCACCACCACCAATGAAAATGGTTATTTCAAATTAGAGCGTAAATCAGGCGATTCGAATGTCATAGTGAGTTATTTGGGTTTTGTGCAGGACACCTTTCCAATAGCTTCTGATATGTCATTTGAAGTTTTCACTTTACAGGAAGGGATTACGCTCAATACCGTCGAAGTTCAAACCACCCGCAACTCCAATAGTTTTTCAAGACTGGATCCACTGAATATTGAAAAATTAAACTCTGGTGAATTTCGTAAAGCCGCATGCTGCAGCTTATCTGAAAGTTTTCAAACCAGTAATGCCGTTGATGTGAGTTATACCAATGCTGCTACTGGTTCTAAAGAAATACAATTCCTTGGTTTACGTGGGATCTATTCAAATCTACTCATTGAAAACCATCCAGCATATTCAGGTATTATCAAACCTTTCGCCTTTGATTATTTATCAGGAACTTGGTTAGATCGGGTCGACATTCAAAAAGGTGCTTCATCGGTGGTCAATGGAGTTCAAAGCATGACAGGTGCCATCAATGTTCAACTTAAAAAGCCCAATGAAGATTTTCCTTTATTTCTAAATGCTTTTGGAGACCTTCATGGCCGGATTGAGGGCAATGTGCATCTCAATAAAAAGTGGAACAATGCCAGGTTTTCCGGAATTTATTTAAATACTGCATTTCAGCAGAAAAGTATGGATCACAATCACGATGGATTTCAGGATGAACCAAAAACCAAACGCTTCAATGCGCTCATCAGAAATACGCTTTTTGGCAAAACCCTGGAAGGTCAAATCAATGGTCAATTGGTATATGAAAAAAAGGAAGGTGGCCAACTTAAACAGGATGCTCCTTACCGATTGATTCAGGAGGTTCAATATGCTGGTCTTTCTGGTAATCTAGGATACGTCGGATTCAATGATCCGGACAACAGCCTTGGATCTATTTATAATTTAAGCCATACCAAGATCGATGCACGATTTGGTTCACATCATTTGATGGCGAATGAATCGAACGCTCATTTCATATGGTTGATGAATTATTCTTTTTTAGATGAACGCCACAAAATCTCAACCGGTCCAAAATTAGCCTGGAGCCAGGCTGAAGAATCACTGAATGGAAATACGATTTCTTACAATGAAAAACTTGCATCACTTTTTTTCGAACACAGTTTTAAAAATCAGCTGAGTGATGCGCCAACACTGACCACCACCATAGGTCTTCATGCCGATTGGATCGCAGGAGGAAAACCCATGTGGAGTCCTCGTGCCAGTTTGCGCTATCTTCTGTCTAAAGATTGGACCATTAGAGCTTCCATCGGAAGAGGATTCAGATATGTGAGGCTTTATGCGGAAAACTTAAATTTACTGGCTACTTCAAAACAATGGAATTTACTGAATCCCCCAAAGGTGGAGACTTCCTGGAACAGTGGGATGAACCTCGTTGGGACCACATTTTTGAACGGTCAAGAAATTCAAATTAATGCAGATGCTTATTATACCTGGTTCCAAACTCAAATGGTGATCGACCTTGATCAAAATGCACAGCAAATTTTCATCTATCCTTTGAATGGAAAATCAAGGGCCTTTCAAGCCATATTGACCTTGGCTTATGAACCTTTTCGATTTATGAATTTTAAGATCGGAGGTAAGTATACAGATACGAAACTAACCTACCAAAGTGGGTTACGGGAAGTACCCATGGTGCCCAGGTTCCGGGGGTTAATTTCTGTTGACTTTCATACCTTTAAAAACGACTGGTTATTGAACATTACTTCAAATCATGTCGGGGCAATGAGACTTTCAGATAAGTCCGGAGTTCCTGCTACCTTGCTACAAGGTCATAAATCCCCGACAAAGCCTTATTGGTTATTGCAAAGCCAACTAACATATGTTAGTAATTCTTGGGAAATTTACGGAGGTGCTGAAAATATTTTGGATTACACCCAACATAATGCCATCATTGATCCTAAGCAGCCGATGGGTGATTACTTCAATGCCGCAGAAGTTTATGCTCCAATTTCCGGAACCAAATTTTATCTGGGCTTTAAATGGAAGCTGTTTTCGGCGGAGTAAATGCGTTAATGTATTTTTCTAAAATGAACCGAATGTTTTGATACATGGGTTCCAAGGATAACGCATCGGAGGCATTGAACCACTCTACCCGTTCAATGCCTTCTTCTTTTTGAGGTTTTACCAAATCAGGTGTTTGAGTATCCAATACATACCACTTGGTTCTTTTTAAGGATCTGGATTTATTGATTTCACGATACATGTGCCATGTGACCCCTATTTTCGTATGGATGGTTAGATCCTTAAGTCCTACTTCTTCTTCACATTCTCTTATAGCTCCTTGTCTTGATTTTTCTCCGGCATCTAATTTTCCTTTTGGTAAATCCCAATAATTCTTTCGATAAATCAATGATATTTCGCCCTTTGGATTTCTGATTACACCACCAGCCGCTGGTACCCAGTTGCACAATTCTTTCAAATCTCTAAATGTTTGTCTTGGGTCGTCACTTTCCAATACGATTTCTTCAAACCGATTGGACTTTTCCAAGGTATCTAAATATTGAAAGAAGGTTTTCTTATTGCCCTGGTAAGGCAATACAATCCGGTTTTTTGATGGCACGAGTGCTACTTGGCCTTGTTTACCTGTAAGCAACAGGCTATGCTCATTGATTTGAATATCGTAAATTTGCCTTCTTTTTGACATATTCATGACTATTGCCCACAAGATAGCAGAGCATCTGCTAAAAATCCAAGCCGTCAAACTAAATCCTCGAGAACCTTTCACCTGGGCCTCCGGACTTCGTTCACCCATTTATTGCGACAATCGTAAAGTTTTGTCCTATCCCAGTATTAGAAACGATGTTTTGGATGGTTTTGTGACTGCAAGTGAAAATTTCCAAGGCGTGAATGCGATTGCTGGAGTCGCAACTGCCGGAATTGCCTGGGGTGCACTTCTGGCCGACCGACTTCAATTGCCATTCTGTTATGTGAGAAGTAAACCTAAAGAACACGGTTTGAAAAATCGGCTAGAGGGGACCTTAGTGCCTGAAAGTAAAGTCCTGGTAGTTGAGGACCTAATCTCAACAGGAGGAAGTTCACTGGAAGCTTGCGAAGCATTAAAGGGAGAAAGTTTTGAGGTCATTGGGGTGATTGCCATATTTGAATATGGTTTTACTTCAACCCAACAAAATTTTAACGAAAAATCAATACCTTTTAGAAGTCTTAGTCACTTTTCAACATTATTGGAACGAGCTTTGATAGATAAAATAATAGAACAAAACGAATATGAAACTTTAAAGCACTGGAATTTGGATCCTGTTGCATGGTCCACTAAATTCCAGTCCGAGCAAGCCAGTTTATGAAAATAATTACCAAAAGCTCTGAAGCTTTTCTCTATCAATACCTCAATAACCCAAGTCCGACGGGTCACGAGGCTGCAGGTCAAAAGATCTGGCTTGAATATGTCAAGCCTTTTCTGGATGCTTGGAGTCTAGACACCTATGGTACTTTGTATGGTATACTCCAACCCAATAAATCCTTCCGTGTAGTGATTGAAGGACATTCCGATGAGATTTCATGGATGGTCAATTACATAACCGATGATGGGTTTATTTATGTCATTCGAAACGGAGGCATTGATCAAAGCATTGCCCCATCAAAAAGAGTTGCCATTCATACCCCTAAAGGAATGGTCAAAGGCGTATTCGGCTGGCCAGCTATTCATACACGAAAAGGCAATGATACCAACATTACTGCAACGATTGAAAACATTTTTATCGATGTCGGGGCTAAGAATAAAGAGGAAGTCGAAAAAATGGGAGTCCACGTCGGTTGTTGCATAACTTATGAGGATGAACTATTCAAACTGAACAACCGCTACTATACTGGAAGGGCGTTGGATAACCGGATGGGTGGGTTTTGTATTGCTGAAGTAGCACGACTACTGAAAAAGAATAAAGTCAAATTACCCTATTCGCTATACATTGTCAATTCCGTTCAGGAAGAGATAGGACTACGTGGAGCTGAAATGATCGCCCAAACCATTAAACCCAATATAGCCATAGTAACGGACGTCACACATGATACCCATACCCCGATGTTAAAAACCAAAGAACAAGGTTCAATTAAATGTGGTGATGGACCAGTACTGTGCTATGCTCCTCCCGTACACAACATTCTTCAAAATTTGGTCATTCAAACTGCTGAAAAGAAGAAAATTCCATTCCAACGAAATGCAGCATCGAGAACCACTGGAACAGATACAGATGCTTTTGCCTATTCCAATGGTGGGGTTCCCTCAGTCTTAATTTCTTTACCCTTGCGATACATGCATACTACGGTCGAAACAGCCAGTATTGAGGACATTGAAAATGTAATTCATTTGATTTACGAAGTGTTATTGGCCATTGATCCAAAACAAAGTTTCCGGTATTTTTAAACAAAGATCGATCGCGATTATTCAATCCGCATTCTATGGATGTTTAGCCGCGTCGATTTTTCACCTACTATTTAGCCCGAACACAGGTCCTGATACAACTTTTGCAGCCACTTTATTGACGGGGTTGCTTTGTTTTGCCAGTTATTATTACCAAAAGCATTATTGTTTTAAGCTGCATCATGATCAAGGTAAAGGCTTCAATTTAGCGGATATTGCTCCATTAGGAGTTGCAACATGGTTCATCATTCCAACCCTAAACGAAGTCCAAATTCAACAGGTCATCGCATTAAGTGTTTTAACCGGTTTGAATTTGATCTACCACAATCATGGTGCTCATTTCATTCTAAGAAAAATTCCTGTATTGAAAAACCTGACAGTTGCATTAAGCTGGGTGATACTTTTGTTCTACACTCATCAACCTCTCAGCAGCTGGAGCATAACTCATCATTTAATTGCACTTGATTTTGTAATACTCTTTTTACTTCAAAGTTTACTGTCCGATCATAATGATCGCAGCTTAGATATAGAGTATCAACATTTTACATGGATAAATACTACACCGCCTGATACATTGAGAAAAGTCTCCACGAATTTGTTATTGACCAGTGGTTTGATCACTTTACTTGCAATTCAAATCAACCATCGCATTTCATGGTCTTTACTCATCACGACCTTCATTTTATACATCCTGTATTCAATCACTCTAATGGTTAAATGTTATGGATTAAAACCAGCGTCGTTTCCAGTTTGCGACCTGATCCTCTTGATGAAGGCCATCTTATGGAGTGTTTTTTTATAATATTTTAAAAAACAAAAGCAGCCTTACCCTGTTGAATAAGAACACTCCGGCCATATATTTGCGGCCTTTAAAGACATTTTATCCCTTATGAAATCAGTATACATTGTTTCTGCAACCCGAACCGCTATGGGGAGTTTTGGCGGTAGCCTTATGGGCTTAAGTGCAATCGAATTGGGGACTCATGCCGCTAAAGCTGCCATCCAACAATCTGGAGCGGATCCTGGTCTGGTTGAACAAGTTTTGATGGGCAATGTATGTTCCGCTAATTTGGGACAAGCACCTGCACGTCAGGTGGCATTGGGAGCCGGATTAAAAGAAGACACCATATGTACCACCATCAATAAAGTCTGTGCTTCCGGAATGAAAGCAGTTGCTTTTGGGATGCAATCCATTCTAGCGGGTGATGCTGATGTCGTACTGGCTGGTGGTATGGAAAGTATGTCCAATATTCCATACTACGCTTCTGGCATGCGGTGGGGTTCAAAATTTGGCAGCCAGGTTCTTATGGATGGCTTGCAACGCGATGGTTTATCAGATGCCTATACCCATCAGGCTATGGGTCAATTTGGAGACCAAACCGCGGCAGAATATGGAATTGGGCGTGAACAACAAGATGAATACGCTATTCGATCATATACTCTGGCTCAACAAGCCACACAACAAGGAAAATTCAGAACGGAAATCTGTGCTATAAATCTTCCTCAAAAAAAAGGTGATCCCTTGCGCTTTGAAGTGGATGAAGAAATTTATAAAGTGGATTTCAACAAAATTCCAGGTCTTAAGCCCAGTTTCAGTCCAACGGGAAGTGTTACAGCCGCCAATGCATCAACCATCAATGATGGGGCCTCTGCTTTAATCCTTATGAGTGAATCTAAGTTGAAAGAACTGGATTTAAAACCGCTGGCCAGAATTGTAGCTTGCGCTGACGCTGAACAAGCCCCACAATGGTTCACCACTACACCTACCAAAGCGGCAACACTTGCTTTGAAAAGAGCAGGACTTCATTGGAATCAGGTGGATTTTGTCGAAGTCAATGAAGCTTTTGCCGTGGTTCCTTTAGTTTTTCAAAAATTAATGGAGATTGATATGCTAAAAATCAATGTGCATGGAGGAGCCGTTTCAATGGGACATCCTCTCGGTAGTTCGGGAT
>WBZV01000125.1_pt1 | contig 52288 bp, 25 predicted proteins | sample 5204221 | NCBI WGS metagenome assembly WBZV01 (sample SAMN12344360, study PRJNA552823) | activated sludge metagenome | biome: Activated sludge suspended growth; feature: Nitrification reactor; material: Wastewater; isolation source: activated sludge from nitrification reactor of wastewater... | reverse complement strand
GCCTGGGAGACAAAACACCTATCGAATTTTTACATAGCAGAATCTAATGAAAAAAATCTACTTTTACTCTGTAGGAAAAAAGGGGGACTTACAAATCCTTAACTCTACTTTATTTCAAAATTGTAGCTTGTTTCCATTTTGGCAATTTCTACCGTCTTGGGGTTCAAATCTTAGTTAGTTAAACTGGTTTTAAATGTTTTTTGACAATTAAAACCAGTAAGTATGAAAAAAAGAATTATTCAAGATCAAGGCATCATTTGGCAGGTTGCTGAAATTGGGATTGTGTACCGAAACAAGGTACCAGTTTCAAATCTACAAACCATTAGCTCTTCGCAAGTTGTCGAAAGAGTATTTCGCGAGCATTGGAGTAATGGTATCGAAGTACTAGAGGAATTCTATTGCATATTCCTAAATCGGGAAAATAAGCCAAAAGGTATTTTCCATGCAAGTAAAGGTGGATTGGTCGGAACGGTAGCTGATCAAAGAGTCATTTTTGGAATTGCAGTTCGGATTTTTGCCACATCAATAATCGTGGCACATAATCATCCTTCTGGGAATCTCAAACCAAGTAAACAAGACTTGGATTTAACTCAAAAACTAAAGCAAAGTGGATTGATTCTGGAGATTCCAATAGTTGACCACCTAATCCTTGCACCACAACAAGGCTACTATTCCTTCGCTGATGAAGGAATGATTTAAAATCAACATTTCTTAATCTTAAACTTTACAGACATGAAAACAACAAATGAACCGATGGTTCATAAACCTTCCATTACTTCACTTTACGAAGAAGTGACCAACCGAATCATTGCAATGATTGAAAAAGGAGTAGCTCCGTGGAGAAAGCCATGGACTTCTTTTGGATTAGCTCGTAATTACGTTTCCGGTAGAATCTATACCGGTATCAATTACATCCTCATGAACAATACCGAACATTTCATTCCATACTTTCTTACCTTCAAACAGGTTAAAGAACTTGGAGGAAAAATACGGAAGGGAGCAGCAGCTGAAAAGGTGGTGTACTATATGGTTTATCACAAGGATTTAAATGATAATGCCTTGAGTCCGGAAGAAGCAAGTCAAAGTCGTTTAAAAGGAGAAGAGATCAAAGTGCTTAGATTCCTCCGTTATTATTCAGTCTTTAATGTTGAAGACATTGAAGGTGCTGAATTAGACCTAAACCGGTTTAAAGAGGTAAAATTGACCGATAACCAGAGGATAATACGTTGTGAGGAAATACTGCATAAGATGCCTAATCCACCGGCATTTAAGCAAATTGACCCAAATCGAGCCTTTTATTCCCTGAAAGGGGATTATATCAATTTACCCGACATTAAGCAGTTTGAGAGCTCCTTTCACTTTTACAGTGTCTGTTTTCATGAACTTTTGCATTCGACTGGCTATGTCTCACGGCTCAATCGTCCAGAAGTCATGAACGGTTCTAGTTTTGGTACTATCAAATATAGCAGTGAGGAACTTTTGGCCGAGATTGGTGCTTCTTTCTTAAATCATCATTGTCAGATAGACACCAATAGCGTGATAGAAAACAGCGCCTCTTATCTTAAGGGTTGGCTGGATGTCCTCAAAGAAGACCCGAAATATATCTTCAAGATTTCGGCTGAAGCTCAAAAGGCTGTGAACCTAATAATAGGTGCTCATTGAGTTGATTAATTGTAATTTTAATTAGGAATTGCTATAATTTAACAAAGTTATAATTTTGCTCATTGTCAGTTAAAATTAATAATAGGACAGAGGTATATATATAAATATTATTTATATATGTATATAAAATATTCATTATCAAGCTTATGATTATGAAAATAATCTTAATTTTCCTTGGATTTTATAGTAAGATAGATTATATTCGCCTAATTTTATTGAACAGGATAGAAAAAGACGAAGCAGTCAATATTTTCAACCTGAACTCAATTTTCAAGTCAATATTATTGATAGTAGTAACTAAAATAAAAGTGGGCACCTGTTAGGTACCCACAACGCTCATAAGAGCAGGTGGAGTATTAAATGTAATACCAAGTGTTCTAATGCAATTCTGAGTTGCCTTAGATTTTCAGCTTTAGTATTATCATTCCTCCACTTTTGGAGAAAAGTAAAAATACTCATAAGAACAAATTTTACATTTCTCCAGTTATCTCAAAAGCGCTAATAATTACATTAGCGCTTTTATTTTTTAATCATTAATTAAATGTTGATTCAAGAGAATTAATGATTAGACTCCACTAAGCTTTATAGGAATAAACAACCAAATCGGAACCAGTAGGATCTAGGTCCTCAATTCAGATGTTTACTCTGCTTTTACCACATTGTACAAACATCTTTTCATTCATGAGTTTTGGTTAGTTTACGTTTCAAATATATCAAATTAAATTTATTATATACATATTTTAACAAAATATCAATGCAAAAAATAAAATATTATTAACGGTATACCTAACAAAATTTTTTGATCCAATTTATTGTAATAATAGTTATACATATATTCTCCTAATATGTAAATATTTATAAATATGAATTCAATTGGTATTGTAATTGTTACATAATCTGTAAACTAAATATTACATATCATTATATATATAAAAATCTAAGTTAGTAAATTCTGTAAATAGAATGCTGTAAATACTATTTTCAGTATTGCATCTTCGTGGATAGTCCAATATATATTAGTTTTGAATATAATTCTAATAATATCAAGTAAGTGCATAAATAAAATAAATATGAAATTTAAGGATGATTTCTTTATAAATACATCAACCGATAACCAAAGTCCCATTAATTGTAGTAGATGGGTGGATACAAAAAATGTATGCAATAATATAAACCCAACACAAAGTTGGAAATGTTGTAAATGTAGACATGAAAATTACAGCGATAAATGGGAGTGTACGGATTGCCACCACTTAAGATGTAATAACTGTAAAGATCTTCAAGGTTAATGACCGCTTGCAACTATTATCATTAAATGGATCATGAGTTAACATTTGATAAGGCAATTGAGCTTCTTGAAATAGCGGATATTTCAAATATAAGTTTAAATGATATTTCGCATATTTCCAAGAAAGCCAAGAAGCGTTGGCATCCTGATAGGATAGCTCATTTAAAGGATTTTAAGATAACACAGGAATACACGGTAAAATTTCAACAAATAGATGATGCATGTGAACTAATTTTAAACTACCTTAATGGATCATATAAAGCTGGTGAAGCTTTTTCTTCTAAAACTAATTATTACCAGGATGAACCAGAAGAAATAATCCGGAAAAATGCAAATAACATACAAACCACCCTGAAGAATTTATGGGAAACAATAAAGAACACAAATTATCGACATTCAATTAAGGAGGTTTTCTTGAGTGATGGTTACAAATTGAAAGATTTGTTGCATGAAGATTTTAAAGAAGATATTGCCATGTCATCTGTTGTTTCATTCTTTTATGGAGTTATACTTATCGGTATACTGGCAGCTATCGGGTCAGCCATTAATCCGGCATTTGGCTCATTAATAAGTATATTCGGTCTTCTTCAAGTGATTTCCTGCTTGTTGGGGTTATTGCCCCTTTCTAGGTTTTGGTTGCCACAACATTTACAAGAAATAATGTTATGGTTTATAAATTTTGGACTTGGGGTTTACAATTGGGCAGAACGGGAAAGTTCGACTGCTGCCTGGTGGGTGCAGTTACTGGTAGCCATTCCCAATTTATTTGCCTTGGCAATCAAATATATCATCTTGTTTCCATTAACCGAGATTGCGAAAGCCATTGTGCAAGATAAAATTGTTGGAGTCGTAAAAGAAAATGTCAATTACTATGCTGACATGGCTGAATGGTATATTAAAGATCTACTAAATAAAAATCCGAGTGAAATGAGTCCAGATGAATTATTTCATCTATCCTATTTGTATTCTGAATTGAGCGATGTTAATGCTCATTGAGTTAAATATACCTACATTCAATTGGCATTTTGCTTTTTTAAATAATCTAGAAAATCATTTAATAATATTTCAGATTGACGAAGTAATTCAGAACGTTTTTCTATTGTTAGACCGGTAACAACAGATGGATCATGCAAATCCATTCTATTGGTTGTTGCAGAAAGGCAATATTCGGAATTTTCCTTGTTCCATTCAAATACTATGACTTTCCAATAAATGAACTTCTCATTATCTTTTGAAGACCTATTAAACTCAGTGCTCTTTTCACCAATCTTGAGAAATGTGTCCCGGTTGCCTGAGAACAGCACAAAAGGCAATACATATTTCTTATGGGGTAAATCCTTAAAATCCTCATTTGAAAATTCTGCATCATAACCAACGGCTACATCAATTATTTTGCCACCAATTTTTTCAATATATTGTGCTACTTCATGGATAGTAATTTTCATGTTATTTCTTGAGGTATATTATTCCTCGACTTAATTATTAATTAAATTCGACTTGATTAAATTTTCAATTTCACTTGATTTCTCGGAGTAAATTGCCAATTCTCTGGGTGAAAGTATTTTTTTTGATATTATCTTTTTTGCAATCAATTCAAGGATTTTAGCCGAGACTAAATTCTTTGAAATGAAAGTTTCGTATTCGACATCTGATATAGATTCATTATTTCCATTGCCGGTTATTTCTGATGGCGATATTTTTAAGGAATCAGCATACTGCTTAACTCTTATAGACATTTCAATAAAGTGCTTTTCCTCTGGCTTTAATTCACTTCTGTGGGATTCAAGATAATTCTTAAGGAAGGCAAAATCCTTTAATGCAGTGATATTTGAAATCAAGTTCATTCTTTCCTTGCTTGTAACCGAATGCATTCTTTCAAATGCTTGATCCCAGGTATTTTGAAGTGCCTTTAAATTATCCTCTTTGGGAGTTTTTGAAACAGTATTTATGCTTGGTAGGTATTCTTGCATAGGTAAATCATACAATAGGAAATATAAAGATGCAAGTGTCTAAGGGCAGACAAATTAACTTTTGGATATTTCTGCGTTAATTACCATTCTTAATGCAATATTTACCATTTTAACACATATATAATCTATATCATGTGCATGTCACTTAATTTAGCTTTTGACAATTAACCATTTTCAATAATCTTAAATTATTAATCATGACTTACAAAGTAAGACCTTTCATTGCCAAGGTTTCAAATAAAGGCAATGCTGAAGAAGTAGCCTATCAAGTAGAAGCGTTTATTGAAAAAGAATCTGTTGATGGGTGGAAACTCATCGGTTGTGGAAATATCGATACAACTGTTGCAGGAAGTAATGGTTGTTTTGGTTTTGGCTCCACCCCATCTATCACAACATCTGTAATGGTAATCATTTTCGGAAAATGAGATGGCTATTACTAAAGTCCATTGAGCTTTATTGGAGATATTTTTCAAATAAACTAGGTAAAATTTGCATTTTTAAGGAATGCTGTTCTAAGCATGTATATAGATTAACTAAAGAGCAAGGATTTTTTGGCGGTCTTAAAGCTTTGATTTATCGTTTTAGAAATTGTAGAGGAGGATATAAGCTTTTGAACAGTCCAACAGGAATAAAGCTCATTTTTTCAGATGGAAGCCAAGTATCTGAAAATGAGATTGCATCGGAAATTATCAATCAATTGCATTAAATGGATTATTTCGGTGGATGTGTATTTAAAGAGATTACATGTACAAGGATTTATTAAATTCATTTTTTGAATTGCTAAAAGTATGTTTTAAAGCTTCAGTTAAAATAATCATTCTTTTCCTAGCCTATACTTTTAAACTACTTGGATTAATTTTTCTTAAAATCGGTGAGGTATTACATAGATGTTTCCTAAGGTGATAAAGTTTATTGATGCTCTATTCGAATTCTGCTTTGTATTAACATCTGAAGTGTTCGCAATTTTCTATGATATTGCTTCACAAATAACTGGTTTCCGAAAGAAAAGAGAATTAACCGCAGAATTTATTCACCCAGGAAAAACACTTATTCGCTTTGGAACTGGGTTTTGTTTAACGGGAGAATATAGTTTATCTATCGAGGACAGCTATAAGAATGCCATAGCCTTAGGTGGTTCTGGCTCCGGTAAGAGCTCCACAATATTGATTAATAGTGCTTTGTTAATGGCAAAGGGTCATTCTAGTCTTATTTTTAATGACCCTAGTCATGAAATACGAATATTAGTCAGTGGAGCCCTTATCGAACTGGGCTATGAAATTCGAGTAATCAATTACAGCAGTTTGAAGTCCGAATGTTTTAATCCACTGAAGCGATGCAAGACAATTTCTGATATGCAAAAATTGTCATCGCTATTGGTTCGAAATTCATTGGGAGATGCCAAAGATCCATTCTGGAACAAGAGTGCGGAATCCATTATCAGTCTTTTTATAAGATACCTGATTTTTCACGAAGAACCTGAATACAGAACCCTATACAATGTATTGCATTTAATTAATGTATTTGCAGGAAATCCGGAAAAGATTGACCGGTTGATTGTGCTTACCAAAGATGAAAAGATGCTTTCTGAATACAAAGCTTTTGTGAGTTATGGAGATAAAACATTGTCTTCAATATTAGCCACTGCCAAAGCTTCCCTTACTCTATTTACAGATGAAACTGTTGCCTGTATCACATCCATTGATACCATTGATTTTACAGAATTCAGAAAAAAGAAAATTGCATTGTTTATCAACAACTCCGTTCCAGACATGCATTATTACGGAGCCCTTTCTTCGCTATTCTTTCAGCAATTCTTTAATGAATTACTAGTACGGATTCCAGAGAAAAATGAGAACAATGTCTTTTTTCTTTTAGATGAGGCAAGTTCTATGTATTTGCCAGGATTGTCAACGACCATTTCGAATATCAGGAAATACAACAGCGGAATACTTTTGATTTATCAAGATTACCATCAGCTAGAACACATTTATGGATCCTACGAAGCCAAAAACATTATGGCTAATTGTTTTGCCAAAGTGTATTTACCCGGTCAACCCATTGAGACTTGTAAAATGCTGGAAACCACTTTGGGTAAATTTGAATATCTGGACGAAAATGAAGTTAGGCATATCCGACCACTTATGACAGTCGATGAAATTCGTATGTCTGACAAAGCCATTGTTTTGATTGGGAACAAGCCACCAATTCATGCCAAGCTCAGGCCCTATTACAATGATTGGAAGTTAAGTTCATTAACTAAAATTCCAGCCTATAAGCCAGAGAACAAGCTACCATTTGAAATACCCCCACTAATTCAGCTTGATGAAGAAAAGAAAGTCTGATACAAAATCCAGTGTATATGCCTTTTTGAAATCAAGTGGAGTTTTAGAAAACTCATCGCATGATGAGATTCAAAAAGTTAGGAAAGAGTATTGGAAGGAATATAAAAGTAGGTGGAGAAGGAATAAACGGAAGGTTGAAAAAGAAATATCGATTTCATTAACGCAAGATGAATTGAAGCAGTTAGGTGAGCAAGCCAGAAGGCACAAACTCAGCAGAACCAAATTTATCAAACAAGCCTGTTTTGCCTATATCAATAAATCCTTTATTGTGCCTGATGTAAAAGAAATCAAAAAGATTTCTCAGCAACTGAGTTTGATATATAACAGCATTCAGGAATTGACAGAGGATAATACCATTGAATTTAAATCTGGCAGAATCATTTTAGAAGATATATACAAAATGGAACGAGAAATATTACCGTTGCTTTATCATCCTAAATCTTTAGAAGTATTGATCAAGGAGCATATTGATAAAAATGCCAGGAATAAAGACTCACTCATTGAATTCATCAATTCGCTATGATCCTAAAGAATCTGACTCGAAGAACCAATACAGGACAATTGGTTAAATATCTTTTCAAACATGAAAAAGATAAAAGTCCAAAGCCTATTCTAAAACACAATTTACGAAGTCGGACAACCAAGGGCTGGACAAAAGAATTTGATAAGAATTTTGAATCCAGAATTCATAGAAGAAAGGACAATATCCGGCTTCATCATACAATTATTTCCTTTTCGAACAAGGATAAAGAGAAAATTAATGCGGAGATGTTAAAGAACATTGCTCGTAAATATATTGAACTTAGGGGTAAAGAAAGTTTGTATTTGGTTTCTTCACATCAGGATACGAATCATATACACCTTCACATAGCCATGTCAGCCACCAAATTAATAACTGGCGAATCCAACAGAATTTCCAGACATGAATTTAAAGAGTTAAAGCTTGCCCTGACCGAGTATCAAAAGGAAAAGTATCCCGAACTGGTCAATAGTCTCCCTGCTCATGGAAAATCCAAGGCCCTCCAGCTTTCTGATCCTGAGCTGAAGCTCCAGGATCGGGAAGGAAAATTATCACAAAAGCAAGTGCTTTTGGAAACTGTTCAGACAGTTTATAGTCGATCAAAATCTCTTGATAATTTTCTTTCTGAGCTCAAATCCGAGGGTATTAATTCGTATAGCAGGGGTGGCAAAGTTTATGGTGTGGAGGATGAATCTGGACGGCATTACCGGTTTAAAACGCTCGGATTTGACCTCAAGAAGCTGGAGGAATTAGACCGGCAAGCTCAAGAAGAAGCTAGGCAACTTCAAGATCTTGCCAGTCTCAGGGATGCAAAAAGTCAGGAACGGGAACAGGATAATGAAGGGTTTGAACGGGATATTGAGGAGGATGATAAAGACCAATCTGATGACCCAGAATCAGATTTGGAAGGAGAAACCGGAACTCAAGACGAAGATGATTTAGATTCAGAGGATGCCGAAGAGGACTAGGATGGATGCTGTTTTGGATAAGTTGCAAGATTGCATTTCGCCATGGCGATATGTTATCTGCCTTATAGCGAAATACAATCTTGGCGGGAGACCCGCACCCCAGTATGAGAGAATACTCTCATGGATTAGAATGTAGAGATCGAATGCGGGATTTCGCTCCGCACCCCAGTCGCCCAACTTGTGGGAAAGACTAAGTTAGGATTGTACCGCATTCGTTCTGTGCAAGGCAATGAGCCGATAGCGGATGGTCAATCACGCATGTGAACATGACTCGCGCATACTGGGGATTCAGCCTAACTGCACAAATATTATCAGCTAACTTTTTGTACACGCATATGCAAACAATTGAAAGAAGAAATGCATTGTATGTCGGTATTGATGTGCACAAGGACACACATACCGCAGTTGGAGTGACTCCATTCGGAGAAAAGCTATTTGAGATTACAGTGGGCAATTATGCAAGTGATTTTGAATCACTTGCTAAAAAGGTCGAGCAAATGAAAGGGACGCTTTCGCCATATTACGGTTTGGAAGATTGTCATGGATATGGAGAGCGGTTAGCAGACTATCTGCTTGGCACCGGATATCCAGTGCTTCATGTACCATCAATTCTTGTCGATCGGCAACGCCAAAACAATACGCATCCAGAGAAATCAGATTCTCTGGATGCATACGGGGTTGCGGAAGTCATGATTAAGAAAACTGACACGCTTCCCAGATATACGGTATCAGAAGAAACGAAAAAAGCCAAGCAACTAAAGGAGCTTTCACAGGATCGGTTATTTCTTGTCGAAGAACAAACCCGATTAAAAAATCAATTACATAGCATTCTTCACCGCATTTGGAATACAGAATATCGACAGAAATTCAAAAATCCATTTATGTTAAAAGCTTTAAAATACTGGTCAAGGGCAAAGCCAGATTGTGATGCTTTCTTACTGAAATCAATGAAAAGAAAAGTGAAGCGATTAATTGATTTAAGAGCTGAAATTATGGAACTCGAAGACGAAATGGCCGTATTACTTGAAAAAGGCGGATACACAATTCAAACGGCAGTTGGATGTGGTACAGTCCTTTCTGCAATGCTTGTGGGTGAGGTTGGTGATATCTCTAGATTTCATTCGCCGGGTGCACTAGCCAAATATGCTGGGTGTGCACCACGAGAGTGTTCCTCCGGCAAAACATTCAGACATCGCAAAACAAGAGGAGGAAACAGACAATTAAACGCCGCTTTTCACAGAATGGCCTTATCCCAAATTTCAATGTATGGCAGTGAAAAAGCGAAGGCATACTTCAAGAAAAAGGTATCCAACGGAAAATCAAAATCACAGGCATTGGTTTGCCTGCGTAGGCACATGGTCAATATCATTTGGTGCATGATGAAGCACCGGACAGCCTATCGGTTTTGATGGAAAATTGACATAGCGGATCTTGATGTATTTGGTTTATTATAACAAATTAGATATAACCATAATTTGTTAAACTCATGAGCTGGAACAAAATACTATCTAGACAAAATTCTTGCATATTTCGTTGATAGTTAGTTTCTTTGTATAAAATTCCAATTTTATTATAAAAATAACACATATTAAAAGGAATACCCGCCTTTAACTGTGAACATTGATACATTTCTAAAGGATGTCGACGTCTTGCCAGAAAACAATAATTACTGGTTTGTTAGAACGAATGGCGGAGCTTACTTTGAAACCTTTTTAAAAAACAACTTCATAGGAATAGGTTGGAATGATATTAGTTTGGCCGAAATAACACTTCCTAAATTAGAAGATGCAACAAAACGGAAAATAGCAAAACTAGAAGGAATCCCTGAGAACGATCCAAATGGAAAAAAAGCAATATCTACAATTTTTAACAAACTAAAAAATTTTAAAAACTTAAAGAAGGGTGATATTATCATCATACCAAATATCAAATCTCAAAAATTTGCATTCGGTATTGTTGCTGATCATACCGTTTACATCGAAAAGAAAACATTAGATTGCGACTTTGAGAAGCGCAGGGCAATTAAGTGGATTAAAACCAAAGATTTAAGAGCAATGGATTCGTATATATATAAACTACGAGTTCCTCGGCAAGCTATAACGAATGTAAAAAGATTCTCTGATTCAATAGATAGTGATATAAATACGCTCTTTGTTAAAAACAATGAATCGCATTTCGTTATTGAGGTATCTAAAGTCGGTGATGTTAATTTTACTGCTTTGACCGATTTACTTATTAATACGAAAATAAAAATTCAAGATTTAAATCAAAAATTGGGTTTAGGAGAGGATCTTAATCAAATAAGCGTCAAACTGAATCTCCAATCCCCTGGAAAAATAGAATTTAAAATGCCAAACGGCAAAGTTCTTTTATTATACGGCTTAATGTTAACTCAATCTTGCAATTCGCCCACAAAACAACCACACACTACTAGAATTAATCAAGTAGATATATCGTTAAATGATAGTTCATATAATAAAATAATTTCAAGCGTAAGGGAATTAGAAATCAAAATAGATAATGTAAATAAAAAATGAGTTTACCTATCAGCCTAAATACAGATAATATTTTCAAATTCCTATTGACAGGAGGCTTACTCATGTTCATATTTTCAATTATTTATCCCTTAGATAAACGACAAAAATTAGAAATTGAAATGAATTCCTGTAATGAACAAGTCAGTATTGTGAACAATGAAATGAATTATATAAGCCAGAGGATATTGAAGTTAGATAGTACAACTAATAATTATAAAGATAGCATTGAATATTTGCGAAAAAGTAGTCGTTTAAATTCTAAAAATACTATTAGAGCATTAAAAGATACACTTAATTATAAATTAGACAGGATTAAATATGATATTTATTTATTAGAGCAGAAAAGAACAAGTGTTCATTGGGAAAAACAAAAGCTCGCAATATTACAAGAGCACATTAATGAATTTAATACTTATAAAGATTGGATACTCTGGTCAGGAATAGTTTTTGCTATTATTGGTTTTTGCGGGTGGGTATATATAACGTATAAGGGAATGAGTATGCCTTAATTATACGGTAGTTTAACTCATCATTCTTTATTGTTTTGGTTATTACAGGTTTCTATAGTTAATATTTTTGAATTTTCAAAAATTCAAAACAGTATCTAAAGCTTCATCAGCTTCTTTATTGATAAAATTTGATTGATACCCAATAGTCGTAAGTATTGATGTATGTCGATATAGCTTTTGAAGCATCTGAATTGGAATCTTATCACCGGATAAATTTCCAAAAGTATGCCGGGCAATATGCATTGTGAGCTTTTTATTAATGTCTAACTCAAAGGCAAGCTTCTGCAGCGCTTCATCTATAGTCTTTGTAGCATTAGAAATTTTCTTCTGCACTTCAAACAAATCGAAATGATTACGGACATTCTCTAGATTGGAAAAAACGAATCCGGTTTTATTTTTTATCTTAGGCTTATAAAAAGTCAAAATTATTGAGGCCTTTTCAGGTATTTTTAAAGATCCCCCTTTCGCGTTTTTACCCATAGTATAGGTTAGTCTGCCATTATCAATATCCGACCATTTCAATCTAAGCAAATCAGAAATACGCATTCCGGCAAAGTAAAATGACAGTAGCCATAAATTTCGTGCATGATCTAAAGATGACCCTTTTTCTAATTTTGCATCTTCCATTTTTTTGACTTCCTCAATCGAAAGACTTATTTTAATGGAATCCGGAAACTTAATCCGGATTTTATCTTTACCAAATGGATAAAATTTCTGTTCAACGATATTATCTTTTATGGCTTGGCTAAAAATAGAACGGATAACAACAAAATGATTAATAATTGTTCTCTCTGATATTTCACGAGTACCTTTAAGATAAGCCCTAAAGCGATTGAGTAAGGGAACTGTAATATCCTGAAATAATATATCATCACCATTTAAAAATTCTTTGAATCGGTTTACTCGAGGTTTCTCAGAAGAATATCGGTTATACTTACCGGCCCGTTTTAAATTATCCAAATAGAAATCGGATTGACTGAAAAATGTGGATAGGTCTTTTGACTTTAATTTATTTCTAATGGTTTTGGATGTTGAATGGGCTTTTCGAGTTTCCAATTCCAAAAACCTATTATTCGTTTCTGTTATTTTCTTAAGCAAAAAAATATTTAAGGCCTCATGATTAGGATGTGATTTCTTTACCACTTGTTTTGTCTTATCCCAATCCTTTGGGCTTATGTATTGTCCTAAATAAATGAGTGAATTTTTTCGGTCTTTTACAATTTGAATGCAAAGAGGTAGCATTGCTTCCGCATTTGGTTTCTTCCGGAGAACTATTTTGACTGATGCCATAAAGATGGTATTAATCGTTCAGGTAGAGCAAAGGTAGAACATTTTCAGGGTTTACATGGGTTTTAACGGATTATTAAAATTTATAAAGGCCTGTAAATTATAGTTTTAAATTCATTTGAATACATTTAGAACCAGTTTGGAAGAGACTTAAAATCCTGTGGCCAGGAATGGCCGTGCGGGTTCAAGTCCCGCCCCGGGTACTAAAATCAGATCGAGAAACAAAGCGTGTGTGAATATCTGATTATTTACTTTTTGATATCCTAATTCAATGCCTTTTCTTGTTTATATCCTTCATTCCAAGAAGCTGGATAAATTTTATTTTGGGACTACAGATAATTTAGAAAAAAGAATCCTAGAGCATAACTCCTGCCATTATCAAAATAGTTTTACCTCCAAAGGAATTCCCTGGTTGATTTACCTAGTAATTCCATGTAACAGTTCTTCATATGCATACCAGCTTGAAAAGTATATCAAATCAAGAAAATCGTCTACCTATATTAAAAAGCTTAAGGACGATGATAGATTATTATCAAAATTGATTTCAAGATTAATATCCTAGACACGCAGTCCCGCTTTAATGTTATTTATTCTTTCCAGTATTCATCTTCAAAGCGGGATTAAAATCCTGTGGCCAGGAATGGCCCGTTTTAGGTTTAACTGATTACCTAACTGAATGTAATTATTCCAAAACGGGAGTGCGGGTTCAATCCCGCTTTTGTTAGACTAAATTGCATTGGAAAGAAGTCAATCAAAAGCGGGACCGCCCCGGGTACTAAAATCAGATCGAGAAACAAAGCGTGTGTGAATATCTGATTATTCACTTTTTGATATCCTAATTCAATGCCTTTTCTTGTTTATATCCTTCATTCCAAGAAGCTGGATAAATTTTATTTTGGGACTACAGATAATTTAGAAAAAAGAATCCTAGAGCATAACTCCTGCCATTATCAAAATAGTTTCACCTCCAAAGGAATTTCCTGGTTGATTTACCTAGTAATTCTATGTAACAGTTCTTCACATGCATACCAGCTTGAAAAGTATATCAAATCAAGAAAATCGTCTACCTATATTAAAAAGCTTAAGGACGATGATAGATTATTATCAAAATTGATTTCCAGATTAATAGTCTAGACACGCAGTCCCACTTTGAAGTTAATTGTCTTAACCCCCAATAAACTGGGGGGTTTTTCTATCACAGATTTGCTATTATTTGGCAATGAACAAACTTCATATTCATTTTCCATCAATGTTAAATGACGGATCATGACATGAACTCAAATTCAGCTTATGTTCGGCATGACACTCCAAAATTATAATTAAGGTTTGGAGACGTGATCAATATTCATTAATGGATAACCATCACCTGTTCATCCACCAGCCCAACCAACCTCCAACCAATCCCCACATCACTAAAGTGTCCACTAAATACATCATGCTATTCGTATCGAACCAAATGCTGTTGGTGTAGGTGATCACCAGATAGCCAATAAATCCAACGACAAGAGAACTTGTCAAGACGGTTTTGAAACTGGTTTCCCTGAACTGCATTAAAAGCCAGATCAGAAGAAATGCTGCAAACAGGTCTACCACCAGTCCCCTGAACATATTCATACCCATACTCATGTCAGAAACTTTTTGGTATTTGATCATAGCCCAAGGTTTGCCTTCGTTGATTTTCATATGTTCTTCGTGCTGTTCTTGTGTGGCACCTGGAGGTAAACCTGGCATAAAATAATTTCCGTCCTCTGATAAGTTAGCATTCAATGCATTCAGGATAGCTTCCTGATTTGGAGTGTAAGTAAATTCTGAGGAGTGAAGGTTAAGCAGGCCCCAGGTGCAAAATTGCCAGATGAAAATGATGATTGCTGTAACGACAGTGCCAATGAGTTGATTTTTCATATTGTGTTTGATTTGGACGACTAATGTATGAAATTAATTTGGAATTATAATTTAGTTTACAAGCTTGAACAAAGCTACTTCTATCACTTTACATATGTGTTGTAGGGTAATGGAAGAAGGACGCATGAGAAATACTGTACTCCTTCTCCTCGGTAAATATTCATCGTAGTCATACTTTTTTCTTAAATATTATGGGACTAAATTGAGTTTTCAAATGGGTCCAATGATTCAAGAGGTTACGACACGATCAATGAGCATACTTTTAACTTTCAACCTTTTCGGAACAGCAGGGTTATTAATGCTATACAAGGGTCCAAATTAACCACTCAATTTAACATTATATATTTATATAATATATTAAATGTTGTTATTAAAAGAGTAATGAGTAAACACGGAAAAATATTGGTGGCCATGAGCGGCGGTATTGACAGTACCGTTGCCGCATTACTGCTTCACGAGCAAGGTTATGAAGTGATTGGGGTTACGATGAAGACTTGGGATTATGCTTCTTCCGGGGGTTCCAAAAAGGAAACCGGTTGTTGTTCGTTGGACTCGCTCCAAGACGCCAGGAGAGTTGCCGTTGATGTAGGTTTTCACCATTTTATCTTAGATCTTCGGGACGATTTTGGTGAGTCAGTCATTGATAATTTTGTAGACGAGTACCTGGCGGGTAGGACCCCAAACCCATGCATCATGTGCAACACACACATCAAATGGGATGCGTTGTTTCGTCGTGCAAAAGCATTGGAGTGCGAATTTATCGCAACAGGTCACTATGCAAGGATAAAAGAGGGCAACGGAAGGCATTGGATCTCCAAAGCTACTGACCTCAACAAAGACCAATCATACGTATTATGGGGTCTCACCCAGGATTGCCTTGCAAAAACCATCTTTCCATTGCAGGATTTACACAAACCGGAAGTTCGGCAAATTGCCTACGACCGAGGGTACAAAGACCTTGCGAAGAAAGGAGAGAGTTATGAGATCTGTTTCATTCCAGACAACGACTACCGCTCATTTTTAAAAAGAAGGGCCCCAGACCGTCTCGATGCCATGAAAAAGGGACAGTTTGTCGATCGCGAAGGCCATGTCCTGGGTGAACACGACGGTTATCCTTTTTTTACCATCGGTCAAAGAAAAGGGCTGGGCAAAGCATTCGGCAAACCGATGTTTGTGTCTGCAATAGACCCAATACTAAATACCGTAATGCTATCCGACGAACAAGAAATGGAATACACGGAGATGGAATTTGGAAAGGTGAATTGGCAGAAATATCCCCCGGGTGTTTATGATGATGAGTTTACTACCAAAATTCGTTACAAAGATCCTGGCCAGATTTCACGGATTGAGTCTTTGAAAGAGTCAGTAAAAGTGACTTTTACTGGCCCCGTCAAGTCAATAGCCCCTGGTCAGTCGGCGGTAGTTTATGAAGGAGATGACCTGGTGTGTGGTGGAATCATTCAAAGGTCCCATTTCCCGACCCAGTTGCAGATTAAGACTGTTGGAGCGCTTTAAACAATGCTAATCCTTAAATTATTTTGAATTTTTCAAAATAATTACGACCTTTGTTTTATATATTCAATTATTATTTAATGCGTATAATATTGAAAATGTGAATATAATAAAATATTTGTCGCTTATCATCGGCTGCAGTATAGGCTGGATGGCCTGTAATACAGAAGAGTCAGACCATCTGGGAGACGAAGAATTAGGATTGAATTATTACCCGGTTGCCCTGGGCAAATTCTGGGATTATCGGTTGGATTCAGTCTGGTATAAATTGTCCAATCAGGTGGAACAACATCGTTCGGTGTCCTTTATACGGGAAGAAATTGTGGATACTTTCCGGGATGTTACCGGACAGCTGATTTATCGGCTGGATGTTTTTCAAAGCACTGATACAGTCAGTGGTTGGGAATTAATTGACAGTTATTTTCTCGAAACTAACGACCGTTTGCTTGTTAAGCGGGAGAAAGGACTTTCCTATATCAGACTGGTATTTCCTCCTCAGACTGGTAAGTCCTGGAATGGAAATATTCATATTCACCCTAAAACTCAAATAAATATTCAGGGAGAATTTCTTGAGCCGTTTGATCAATGGTTGTATTATTTTGAATACGTGGATCGAAACGAATCCATCAACGGAATTCATTATGAAGATGTTTGTAAAGTCATAGAAGTGGACGATGAAAACATCATTCAGAAAAGATATTCCAGTGCATTGTATTCAAGAAATGTTGGTTTGATTTACAAAGAATTGCTCTTGCTCGAAACCCAGAATACCGATACTTCCGTTCCATTTGAAGACCGTGCAGAAAAAGGTATGATTCTCAAACAAACACTCGTTAGCCACAATTGATGGAACGTATCCAACTAAGATCTGCTGGTCAAACCTTTAAAACCCGAGGTTTGACGGGCCAACTTGTTTTTGAGCTTGAGGAGCGTTATATGGATTTTGTTTCACGCGAACGCGTCTTGTTTTTTTTATTAGAGGGTGATGCTGTACCATATTTTATCAAGCCCGAATGCAATCTTGACGAGGATGATCTTATGCTTGAAGAGGTCGAAGACCCGGAAACAGCCAAGATGTTGGCCAATTCCACCATCTATATAGATGCAAGCAGGTTACAGGGTGAAGATGCAATGGATGTACGGGAAGAGGAGTCCTCTGACTTTCTGGGATATACCCTGGAAGATAAAAGTTCAGGTAAAAAGGGGGTGATTACGAGCATCGAACAATTTCCTGCCCAGATCCTTTTGGTGATTACCATTGGACAAAAACAATTTTACCTCCCATTGAGAGAAGAATGGATTCTTGATGTGAGTGTCAAAAAAAAGCGCATTACCATGCAGCTTCCGGAAGGGATGTTTGATTAATTTTATGATTGATTTTAACATTCACTAATTTCATCATTGCCAACTCAGGTTAAATAATTTGGGCAATGATATAAGACTTTACACAAATAATTATTACCCATATTGAATTGTTCTCTGAACTGATCATCTAACGATTCAACATCCTTGTTTATCAATCCAATATCTTTTTCATACTCTTTTTTGAATTTGAAAACCTTAACTGCCAATGATATAATTTATAATGAAAAAGAAATCGGTACGCACCATTTGGACTCAGGAATTTATTTTGCAAAAACCAATTTTGCATCAAGGAACAATCTTTAATATTACCTAATATAAAAATCATTATAGGCGGGGGAAATGTTCAGTAGAGATATCTCATTGATCTTAGTATTGCATTGATTTAGAAATTAAATCTATATGCTAACGAACGTTAGTGTGAAGTGTTATTTTAGAAATGGATTAATTGATCTTCAGGTTCAAAGCAAATGAGTGACAATATTGGCGACACAAGCTGTCATCAAACAAGCTATGGTGCCTCCAATCAATGCTTTAAGTCCGAGTTGTGTCAGATTCAGCCGTTGATTTGGTGCAAGAGCGCCAATGCCACCAATTTGAATGCCGATGGAAGCAAAATTAGAAAATCCGCAGAGAGCATAAGTTGCAATCAGGACAGATTTGTCGTCCAACAGGTTATTTTGCTTCATGTCGGACAAAGATAGATAAGCAACAAATTCATTGAGGATGGTCTTTTCACCCAAAAGTTGGCCAAACGGGATAATATAATCCCAATCCACTCCAATGATCCAAGCTACCGGTGAAAATAGAATTCCCATAAGGTATTGAAGATTCAATTCGGTGTATTTTCCACTTGTGTAATCTGCAAGCCACTGATTGATCCCCGTACCCGCTCCAATTTGGGTGATGATCATGTTTACGAGATATACCATGGCCATGAAAGCCAATAACATGGCACCAACATTCACCGCTAATTTTAAGCCGTCTGTCGTGCCGTGAGCCAATGCATCTAAAAAATTTTCACCGATCTGAGTTTTTGGTATTTTCATTTGTTGATTGACTTCTTCTGTTTCTGGGTAAATGACCTTAGCGCAAATGATGGCTGCAGGCGCTGAAATGATGGATGCAGTCAATAAGTGCAAACCAAAATATAAAGTACGTTCAGGATCAGTTCCGCCAAGCATAGCCATGTAGGCTCCAAAAACACTTCCAGCAATTGTCGCCATACCTCCAGTCATCAGACAGAGCATTTCTGATCGAGTCATTTTTTCCAGATAAGGTTTAATCACCAGGGGTGCTTCAGTTTGACCAATAAAAACATTGATGGCCGCGGCCAAGCTTTCTGCACCAGATAGCTTAAAAGTTTTATTCATGAGCCAGGCAAATCCGTATACAATTTTTTGAAGTATGCCAAAGTAGTATAGAATCGAGGAGAGCGCTGAAAAGAAAATGATGGTGGGTAAAATTAAAAAAGCAAAGCCATATGGGCTACCCGGCTTAGCCAGATCTCCGAATAAAAATTTGGCCGATTGACCACTGCTGTCAATCATAAATGAAAAAAACCTGACAATGTATTCAAATAATCCTTTAACGATCGGAACTTGTATCATTAAAAAAGCAATGATCAACTGAAATACTAAACCTGTTCCAATCATGGACCATCTGATTCCTTTTTTATTGACACTCAGTGCATAACAAAGAGCAACCAGTACCAGAAGACCAAAGGAACTTCGACCTATTTCGATAAAATTCATACCTTTAACTGTTAATTTCGCTTAAAAATAATTCATTTATCTTTTCTTCTGCGCAAATCTATTTTGATCGGAATTTCAGGCGGCAGCGGTGCTGGTAAAACAGCTTTTATACGTTCCTTACGCAACTTGTTTACAGAAGAACAACTCGGTTTGATTTCCGAAGACAATTATTACAAACCCAGAGAACTTCAACTGACCGATGACCAGGGAGTCATCAATTTCGATATACCCCAGGCCATTGATCACAATGCATTTATTGAAGATTTGAATAAGTTGCAAAATCACCAACGTATTGAGCGATCCGAATACACTTTTAACAATCAACTGGCAGAACCGAAAACCATTGTGGTTGAACCGGCTGCTGTTTATTTAGTAGAAGGTTTGTTCATTTTACACCACGAAGATACCCGTTCGAAGTTGGACCTGACGGTGTTGATCCATGCGAAGGATAATCTTAAAATCATAAGGCGGATAAACAGGGACCAAAGAGAGCGTAACTATCCGTTGGAAGATGTGCTTTACCGCTATCAACATCATGTTGCCCCTGCCTATGAGAAATACATAGAACCGTATTTGGATGAGTTGGATATCATTATCAATAACAACAGAAGTTTTGACAAGGGGATCCAATTGCTGGCAGCTTACATTCGACAGCACCAGTGAGGTCTTTCCAAAATTCCATAGGCTGGCTTTTACTTTGCTTCAAATAAAGAGGCTGAAATCAAGCGGTATCGATATGGCTTCTCACTAGGAACACCATTGATTGGCTGGCACATCAAAGACTGAGCATTATGGGAAATATTAAGGCCAAAAATCCAGGTTACACCCTTGGAATATACCTCGTATGGTAAAAATATTGTATAAATCTTTTATATATATATTAATTTATTTAAATTTATAAATACCTTATAAACAGCATTATATTGTAATTTTTTTGCCCTTTTTCCGGATATTCTTTATTATATTATAAAAATTTGGTATATATTTTGCAGTTCATGGCAAGGATCTAAAACTAACTGCGATTACTCAATACCTTAAAATGAAAGTGACCATGAACAATTGTAAAAATGTGTTTAGGTGTTTGACCAGTCTTATGATTTGCTGGTTTATCCTACAAAGCGGCTATGCAAATGGTCGGAGCATCATTTCCGGAAAGGATGCATCGATGCCCCAGATGAATTGCAATGATTTGGTGCACATATCGCTTGATGCAAATTGTACTGCAACGGTAACTCCTGAGGCAGTATTGGAAGACATGATAGGCGTCAATGCTGACTACGGTATCATCGTTTATTATCCAGGAGGCCAGGCCCAACCTGACCTGTTGTTTGATCATCACGACATTCGTAAAGTTTATGAGTATAAAATCGTACACCATGTGAGTGGAAATTCATGTTGGGGTAAAATATTGATTGAAGATAAGTTACCACCGGAGCTGGAATGTCATCGATTTGATATCCGATGTGGAAATGACCCAAGCCCGTTGAGTCTCGGATTGCCCATTCCTTCTATTTTTACTTTCACCATTCACCACTCAGATACCTTGAATGATGGCACCATAAGATTTATCATTTATAACTGGGATCAATGTGGTTATGTTACGCTAAGTTATATAGACCATGTAGAAAACTTCACTTGTGATAGCGTGTGTATACGTCAAATCATACGCAATTGGAGAGCAGTCGACAGCATCGGAAATACAAGCTATTGCAATGATACAATTTGCATATTGAAGCCAACTACTGCTGATATTGTTTATCCTCACCATTTTGATGGATTTGATTATAAACCCTTGGGATGTGATTCAATATTTAAGAAACTTCCAGACGGAAACCCTCATCCTGACTTTACAGGGTGGCCTGCACCAAAATCATGTACGACGTTGAATGCAACTTTTTCTGATTTAAAAATTACCGTTTGTGGAAATACTTATAAAGTTTTGAGGCGATGGGTTATTCTAGATTGGTGCAGCGGTGCTGTGATCGAGTACAATCAGATCATAAAAGTAATCGATGAAAAGGCCCCAGTGGTAAAATGTCCCAACGACATCACCATGGGCATGAAACCTTGGGAATGCGAGAGCTATGGTAAATTGCCTCCTCCTTTATCCGTTTATGATTGCAACGAATGGAAATATGATGTATACACCCGTGTGGAAAATCCTAATCCCACATTGCCGGATATCGTCAGTAAGCAATATATTCACTTTGATAGCGCATCAAAATCTTTTTTCCTGATAGGGGCTCCAGAAGGAAGAATCTGGATTGATTATCATGTGGAAGATGCCTGTGGCAATCAAGCCAAGTGCACCATGGAAGTGGGAGTGGTCGATGATCTGGTACCTATACCTGTTTGCGATCAAAAAACAGTTGTTAGTTTGGGAGCGGATGGTACGGCAAAGGTATATGCAGAAACATATGATGATGGATCTCTGGATAATTGTGGAATCAGATCTTTTAGAGTAAGAAGGATGCAGGATACGTGCCATAGTGGGACGGACAAATTTGGACCTTATGTAGAATTTTGTTGTGCCGACGTTGGCCAAGTGGTTATGGTAGCTCTGGAAGTTTCTGATTTTTATGGAAATAAGAATACTTGTATGATTGAAGCTACTGTTCAGGATAAAGAACCACCTATAGTGATTCCTCCAACCGATATAACTGTGCATTGTGATTTCCCAATTGATTTTGATGACCTCTCCATCTTTGGATCTGTAAGATCAAAGGAATCTGATAGAAAAATCATTATCATTCCGGATAGCTACTATGCTGGCAAGAATTACGAAGCAGGATTGGATGGCTTGGCTTACGACAACTGTGAATTGAGTTTGGTTGAACGTTATGAGAAAAACATTCAATGCAATGCAGGAACCATCAAGCGGATATTCGAAGCAAAAGATCGCCAGGGATTGGTCACCACTGCTTTTCAAACCATTACGATCATCAATACAAAGCCTTTTACCAGGAGTGATATTGAATGGCCGAAAAGCGTTGAGATCAACAGTTGTAACAATGTGATGACCCATCCGGATCAAACCGGTTATCCAAAATACCGCAATACGACCTGCGCACAAGTAGCAGCGAATTATGATGATTTGAAATTGGCAGTACTCGACAGTACTTGTTATAAGATATTGCGTAAATGGGTTGTGATCGATTGGTGTCAATATGATCGCGTAACGGGTAAGGGTATATGGGATACCACGCAAATCATAGTGGTTAAAAGTTCTGAACCACCGACTATTTATAGTTGTGAAACGCGTGAATTCTGCGATCCTCTGTCGTTTTTTGATGGAAATACCAATAAATGTATGGGATCATATTCCTTAACGGGTTCAGGAGAGGATGATTGCACAGAAGAGCAAGATTTGATTTGGCAATACAGGATTGATGAGAACAATGACGGAACTTTTGGTAATGTCAAAAGCGGGAATTCTGTGTCGGGCGTTTTACCTGTTGGGACTCATCGACTCCGCTGGATATTGACTGATCAGTGCAATAATTCCAGCACCTGTGATCAGGTATTTACCATAAAGGATTGTAAAAAACCTACGCCTTATTGCATAAATGGAATTGTCACGGTTGTGATGCACACAAACGGAGAAGTTACTATTTGGGCAAAGGATTTTAATCTGGGTAGTTTTGACAATTGCACCCGCTCACAAGATTTGAAATATTCCTTCAGTCCAAATGTAAATAACACTTCTATTACTTACAATTGCGATAGTTTGGAAAGACAAACGGTAATTACAAAAATTGTAAGAGTTTATGTAACTGATGAATATGGCAATCAGGACTATTGCGAAACCAGCGTTCGGATTCAGGACAACAATCATGTATGTCCCGGAAGTTCACCAGGGTATAATTTAGGTGGAAAAGTTACCCGCGAAAATCAGGATCCTATGGGTAATGTAGAAATTGTTTTGGCAGAGCCTATAACAGACATTGAACTGGATCGTCAAAACACTGATCTTGCAGGACGATTTACATTCCTTGATTTGCAATTCAAAGATTTTTACATCAAACCCAAAAAACAGGATGACCTTACCAATGGCGTGACCACCCTGGATATCGTGATGATTCAAAGACATATACTGGGAATCAAATTGTTGGATTCACCTTATAAATTGATAGCAGCCGATGTAAACAATTCGAGTAATTTAACGGCAAAAGACATATCCGATATTCGAAGAGCTATATTGGGTGTTATCACTGAATGGCCTAACCAGACACCTACCTGGAAATTTATTACCAGTGACCATTCGTTTGTGGATCCAAAGCAACCCTGGGATGGTCCAGATGCAATTCAAAGCAAGGACCTCACAGATCAGTTGGATGATCTAAATTTTACAGGGGTAAAAACCGGGGATGTGGATTTAAGTGCAGACCTCTTTTTTCAGCAACAACAAAGGGCTCATAAAACATTTAAAATGATCGCGGTTGGATCTGCGGGTTATCATAACAGAATTGATCTGATGGCTTCTGAAGATATTTTGATGGACGGCATACAACTTGAAATCCAAAGTAACGGAAAGGAAGGTATACGCCAACTTATTCCCGGTAAACTCAACCTGCAGGAAGATGATTATGTAATACGTGGAAATGGATTGCGACTGAGTTACGTGGGTAGACAGGCGGTAGAAATAAGAAAAGGCGAAGTGTTGTTTACGATGGTTACGGATCCAACTTCAAACGAGGTAAGTGAATTATTTAGTCTGAACCGGAAATTTAGAAACGAGTGTTATGCGGGTGAACAGATTCTGGCTTTACAATTGGGAGATGGTGTTGCATTTTCAACTCAGCCATTATCCCTTGAAGTTTCAGGGGTACGTCCCAATCCATTTGCATCAACTGCAATATTGTCTTATCATCTTCAGATACAACAAGAAGTTGAATTTAAAGTGATGGATTTAACAGGAAAAGTTTTGATGGTCCGGAATTTGACATCCGCAGCAGGATGGAACCAAATCGAAATCAACCGAAAAGATTTTGGAGCGGGTGGGTTGATGTTTTATACTTTGTCCACTTCAACCAACAGCGTGTCTGGTAAAATGATTCTACTGAATTAATGTAATCAACTCCAAATCAAACGAATATTAACCCAATCGAAAGGCAGGAATGACTTCCTGCCTTTTGTCATTTTATTAAGCTTCCGTGTTCATCTAAACAAATACGCATTCGGATGACATACAATCGTTAGATACTACCCTTATTCCGAGCACCCAAGTGCAAAAAACAAATATATTTTTTTTTAATATTTTTTTATTTATATTGTAATAAGTTATATATTTGCCTCGAAGATATATAATCTTTCTACATCCCTTTAGACTGTATCTCATTTAGAACCAGCGAGTTATAGCTTGTGTGGACCAAGGTTTTTTTGGCCTGTCCTTCACAATAAAAATTGATCAAGCTTAACTTATTGTTTCTTGAAATGAGAAAACTAATACTAACACACAGCAACCAAAAGAACCAATTCGGTTTTTTTAATCTCCAGAGTTTATCATTCACCTTCATTACATTGTTGATGGGTCTCCATGGAGATTCCCTCAAAGCACAATGCCAGTTGAATGCTCAAAAAATCAAAGGCTCAGTTTATGAAGATGTAAACCGCAATGGTGTACGCGATGCAAGCGAATTGGGTATTCCTCAAGTTCCTGTTAAGGCATACAATAACGCCAATCAACTTGCAGCCCAGACGTTTTCCGGGAACGACGGTGCTTATGAATTGTCAAATCTATCGGATCAGCAGCTCTATCGCATTGAAGTAGGCAAGATTCAGCAATATCAATATTCAGTCATGGGTTCTCAAGGAGCTCAGGACATACGAATAGTTCAGGGACCGGCTTGTGATGTCCATTTTGGCCTGATCAATGCACAGCCCAATTGTTTACCTCAGCAAGCATTGTTGTACACAACCTGTTTTGTAAAATCAGGAGGAGATGCAACCGCTCCGACTTTGGTGAGTGTACCTTTCAATTTCAAACAGAATACCATGCCTGCCAAATTGGCTATGCAAAATCAAACGGGTTCAGTTTGGGGATTAGCATGGAATAAATCCACGCAACAGCTGTTCTCATCGGCTTTTGTAAAATATGGCGCCGCTTTGGGATCGGGAGGCACGGGAGGAATTTATGTTACGGATCCGTCAACTTCCACTACGCAATTGTGGATGGATTTAAATGCTATGGGTATAGACTGTGGTTCCGTCACCCATGCAGATCCTTTAGATTGCGGTTATTCTGACGGAGTTGGAAAAGCAGGAATAGGGGATATTGATATATCATCCGATGACAAAATGCTCTATGTAACTAACCTGAACAACCGTTCGTTAGTCATGATTCCAATGGATCATCCCGATGCATCCAATGTAATCGAAGTTAAAATTCCTGATCCGGGTTGTTCCAACGGTGATTATGTCGTAGGTGCTGTAGAATACCACGATGGAATGGTTTATTTGGGGGTCACCTGCACGGCAGAGTCATCGCAGCAAAAAAGTGATTTTTATTTTCACATCTATTCATTCAATCCGGTCAGCAAGGTATTTAACATTATCTTTTCGACCAGCTTTGCGCGTGAGAAGTGGTTAAGCCAACCTGGAGGTCAAAGGCCGGTTTCACAATGGCTTACCAGTCTTTCTTTCGTCAATAATGATTTTATGGTCTTGGGGATTGCGGATCGGACTGGACATACTTATTGTGATCCCTACTCTCCATTGACCGGAGAGTATGGCGATATTCTCATGTTATGGCGCAACGGCAACAATTGGTTATTAGAGCATAAAGGGGTGGCAGGAAGCCGCACAGGAAATGGTGTTAATCATTACGAAGGTCCAGGAGGTGGAGAATTTTTTGGTGATGATTTTTGGGTGGTGGGCCCAGGCCTTCACCCTGAGATTTCTTTCGGAAGCGTAGTCATACTGCCTGGAACGGAAGAAGTTGTTTCAACATGTTTTGACCCAATCTATGACTCATTCTCCGGTGGATTTCATAAATATTCTACTTTGAATGGAAAGCGTTTGTCCTCTATTCAGTTGTATAACAAAGAGAGTTCTTTATATGGAAAATCAGCAGGATTAGGTGATTTAGCGGTTGGTTGTCCAAGATTGCCTATCGAAATAGGAAATTACGTTTGGTTGGATGATAACGAGAATGGAATCCAGGACCCAAATGAGTTACCGGTGAAAAATCTTCAGCTCGTATTGCTTGATCGAAATTGTAATGCAGTAGCTACCACGACCACTGATAATTATGGATATTATGTATTTAACCATACCAATGTAGATACTGATTTTAATGGAACTCCTGATGGCATTCGTTCATTCGAAGACTATTACCTGGTGGTAAATGATTTAAGATATAATACTTCGAAGGGCATATTGATCATGGGTACGGATACCATTCAACTTACGGCTTCCAAATTGGACCCAAGTACTACCTTGATCAACAGCGATGCTGTGGTTTGGAGCAACTCGTCATGTAGTTTGTTCAAGCAACTGCCCGTGGTTAAAATTCATACCGGAAGTTCAGGACAAAATGACTATTCTTTTGATATAGGATTTGTTAGGACGAAACCTACGGTAACGCCTCCTCCACCGCCGGATGTAAAAGTGTATGATTTAGCATTGGTGAAGAAAATAGATGGAGTAAATCCGGTAAAGAATGGAGACCTAATGACCTTTCAGATTGAAGTTTATAATCAGGGTAATCAACGCATTTCCAAATTTGAACTCACAGATTATTTGGAATCCTATTTTGAATTTGATCCCACATTAAATCCAAAATGGTCCTTAAACCAGGATAAGGTCGTATATGCTGGAAATGAAGGAATCAATCCTGCACAAGTCTTATCCATTCCAATCACTTTGAAAATAAAATCCAATTTAAGGCCTGAGCAAATTATCAACACTGCCGAAATTTCAGGTATGTGGAATGATCAGAATCTTCCATTGGCAGATGCGGATTCCACTCCAGATCAAATTAAAGACAATGATAAAGGGGGCGTACCCAATTCCAATTCAGATAATATTACCAATAACAATACCATTGATGAAGATGATCATGACCGCGAGTCTTTACCGGTTGCGGATCTCGCTTTGAGAAACGTACGAATTGGAACCATGCCAGTACGCAAAAATGAACTGGTTACCTTCCGGATGGAAATCTTTAATCAGGGAAATATTCCGGTTTATAATATTGATATTGTAAATTATATAACCACAAATTATGCATTTGATCCAGCTGCAAATAACGGTTGGACATTAAACGGCAACAAACTTTATGCAAATTTAAATACCGCGTTGTTACCTGGAAATTCCATTTCGCTGGATTTGAATTTGCGTTTAATCCAACAAGATCCATCCTTATTGCACAATGTGGCTGAGATATATGGAATGCATAATGTGAATGGGGTTTCCATAAAAGATTATGACAGCACGCCAGATAATAATCCAACCAACGATGCTGGTGGTGTTCTATCTACTTCAACAGATGATTTGCTGACCGGTGACGGGATACAAGATGAAGATGATTCGGATCCTGCTACTGTTCCTGTTCATGACTTAGCATTGATTTTGACAACCGATCAAAACCTCCCTGTAAAGAAGAATCAAGACATTTTATTTCATGTAACTATTTGCAATCAGGGAAATGTTGCTGTTAAAGATCCTGGAATCGTATTGTATGTTCCAAGCGGATTAACCTTGAGTTCGAATGATCATCATGGATGGTTTACCATGGGAGGATTGCTCAGAAGTACTTTGTTTGTGGAGATAACGCCTGGTACCTGTGTTACGAAAGACGTGCTCATGACGGTTAGAAAGGAAGCAACTTCGGATGGTCTGCTGGCAGTTGCAGAAATCACCAATGCCTATGATCTTACGGGGCAGGATATCTCTGCAAAAGACTGGGACAGTACTCCAGATGTTAGCGCGATTAACGATGCAGGTGGAGCGGTAGGGACTTCAACCGATAATATTTTTACGGGAGATGGCATCATTGACGAGGATGACTCTGACCCTGTAGCATTGCATTTGATGGACCTTGCGCTTATGAAGACCTATACCAATGGAACATCATTGAAATATCATGGTTCAGCTCAATTTGAAATTACCGTTTACAATCAAGGCAATGTGAGTGTACGCAATGTGTTGATTTCAGATTATGTACCGAAAGGTTTTACATTGAGCAATCAATCTATCCAATTGGGTTGGACACAAGCCGGTAACCTGATCCAATTCGAAATGAAAAATACCTTACCGCCAAATGGTTCGGCGAAAGTGATTCTGGTAATGAATCATACAGGAGTCATTGAGCCCTCAGAACTTATTAACAGAGCTGAAATCAGCAAAGTTTTTGATGTTAATTTACAAGATATCAGTGCATATGATTTTGATAGCACACCGGATCAGATTCCTGGAAATGATGCAGGAGGAATTCCAAACAGTCCAACGGATAATGTGGTAAACCTAGACGAGAGTGTAGATGAAGATGATGCAGATCCAGCGGGTATTCCGGTATTTGATCTGGCCTTGACAAAAAAATTGGTCGAGTCGAAACTGGTTTACCGTAAAGGGGATACTGTTGAATACGAAATTGAAGTCATCAATCAGGGAAATGTAATCGCCAAGGATATTGAGTTGGTGGATTATCTACATGCTGATTACATTTTTGACCCTTCCATCAATCCAAATTGGTCACTATTGGCAGATCGTCAAGTCAAGACAAAATTGAATACGTCGCTTCAACCGGGTGAACGAACAATTGTTAGTATCTTTTTGATATTTAAAGAACTCAATAAAGGAGCATCCGTTCCCAACTTTTCAGAGATCATCTTCGCACGGGATAATGTGGGTAATGTAGGAGAGGACTTTGACTCTGTAATGGACGCGATAAAAGATAATGATAAAGGTGGTCAGCCTGGAACTGCAGAAGATAATCTGCTTTCAGATCATGGAGAAATCGATGAAGATGATCACGATGGCGCGGATTCGAATCCTGTTAATTTTGACCTTGCTCTGATCAAAGAAATTGATCAAAACATTGTCAATCGCAATCAATTGTTGACATTTAGTATTCGGGTATATAACCAGGGTTTATTGCCAGCTTCGGAAATTGAGTTAGTCGATTACATCCCGCAGGGATTGATATTGGAAGATGTGAATTGGACCATGGGTGGCTCAGAAAATGGAATTTCCAAGGCATATATCAAATTGAATGAGCAAAATGGCAAACTTCCGGTGGGTGGATTAAAAAGTGGAGATAGTCTTTCTACCACAATCAAATTGAGAGTGGATCCATCTCAACCGGCAGGTATACTTGTAAATAGGGCAGAAATCTTTAGAGCTGCCAATAAAGGAAGTATCATCGATGACGATTCGCATGCCGATGATGATTATTTGAATGATCCGGGTGGTGTAGTATTTAATGATTCAGATGGAAGCAGTGCAAATCCAGATCCATTGGCATCTCCTGAGGATGAAGATGATGCTGATCCTGCTGGAGTCATTATTGTCGATTTGGAAAGAACTGCACCATGTACCTGTTTAGATAATGCGACGACTTCAGACAATGGTCAATTCTGGGAAGAATTAAGTTTTAGATCAATTTCCAATGATCTATGGTTTATTTACGAAGTAGATGGATTATACGACGCAGGAAGTATGCCTCCTCCTAATTTACCAACCCCATTCAATACAGGACCGGTCGGCGAAATATTGACTGAATTGCCACTGGGTGATGGAACCAGTATTTACACACTACAAGGTATACATATAGATGGAAAAGGATTTTCTATCATTTTATCAAATCAATATGGAGTGAAGCTGAACACAGGCTACCATACCTGTTATTATAACGATCCTAAATTATTGCAAGCCGCATATAGCGTGTGTTCCGGAACGGAAAGTAAATATGAAGTACAGAAAATTGATGGCGCTACATACCAGTGGACATTGGGCAGTGGAGGAAACATCATCAGTGATCCAACCAGTCATGCCATTATCGTAAAATGGACAGGAGCAGTGAATACTGTACATAACTTATCCGTTGATGTCAACTCTTTGGATTCATGCTATAATCCTTTGGAAATGGAAGTCCGGATAGGAAATGTATCAGGTCCGGTAAGTTGTATTGGAAGTGTTCAGGTATCTCTGAACCATGATTGTGAAGTACAGGTAACGCCTTCGATGTTGCTTTTAGGTGGTCCGTATGATTTGAATTCGCATGCAGTTATGGTTTTCAACAAGGATGGCTCTTTGGTACCGAATAACATTTTAAAATATGAGCATGTTGGTAAACCTCTGGTAGCGAAGGTGATCAATGTATGTAGCGGGAACTCTTGCTGGACTACAGTGAATGTTGAAGACAAAATCAAACCACAGATCATATGTCTCAATGACACCATTGAGTGTACTTTAATGAAGTCTTACTTGAAACCATTTATCAGTGATAACTGTGATGTAGATCCAGACAGAATATTAGTAGACGAAACAATAGAGAATACACCTTGCAATGATCTCTATTCAAAAATTGTTACCCGCACCTATCGAGCAAAAGATGAATCTGGGAATTATTCTCAGGATTGCAAGATGAATATCTTTCTGAAGAGAATTAATCTGGATTCCATTGTTTTTCCAGACTCATTGATTGTACCCAAGGGTAATGCATTGTTGTGTGGAGAATTTGCAGAAGATTCTTTAGGAAGGCCATTGCCAAGTGTTTCGGGTGTGCCATATTACCGTGGTCTACCTGCGTGGCCTAACCGTGATAAATATTGTGATTTTGTATCTGGATACGAAGATTTTGAATTGTACAAAGGAAATGACTGTATTCGAAAAATCAGACGAAACTGGAAGTTCACTATTTGGTATTGTAATACTTTCGAGCAGAGGTCTTATGTACAGGTTATCGAAATCATAGACAACAAGCCTCCGGTCATTGAATGTCCATATAGTTTTACGGCCACAACAGATGGTTATTCTTGTCGTGCAAATGTATGGATCCCGATGCCTAAAGTATTTGATAGCTGTGGAAGTGTGTTGCGGGTGGATTTGGCGTATCCGGGAGGTCTTATTAAAGACTTTAAGGCTCAATATGTAAGTTTAGAGCATGGGTACAATAAAATGACGTTTTATGCATACGATTTATGTTATAATCTTTCCGGATGTCCATTTTACGTGGACGTAGTCGATCAAACACCTCCAGTGGCGTTGTGTGACCGTGAGACGGTCGTGGCACTTGATCGTTTTGGAGAGGTTTGGGTTCCGGCAGCCGTCTTCAATGATGGTAGTTACGATGACTGTCATATCAAAAGTATGGAAGTCAGGAGGATGAACAGCCAACCTGAATGTACTCCAAACGATACACTATACAGGGATTCAATCCATTTCTGTTGCAGCGATTTAGAACAAGAGGTTATGGTCATGTTCAAAGTAACGGATCATGATGGCAATGCGAACACTTGTATGGTTAGAGTGGAAGTACAGGATAAAACTATACCGCACATTTATTGTCCACATGATGTGACTGTAACTTGTTATGAGCATATTGATACTGCTGATCTCAGCAGATTTGGTTTTCCGCGTGTTTCCGATAATTGTAATACGACATATACCGAGCGGGTTGAAAGTAATATAAATAAGTGTCGTGTGGGTTACATTGACCGTATTTTCACAGCTGGAAATGGCAACGGGATAGATGTGTGCACACAGCGGATATGGGTACAGAATCCGGAGCCATTCAATGGAGAAGACATCACCTGGCCTTATGATTACGAAACCTCTGGATGCGATATTGATAGTTTATTGCCAGAGCGTTTGGGCCAACACTTCGGATTCCCTGTAATCGATGAAGACATTTGTGATCTGGTTGGAATTTCTTATGAAGATCATACATTCCGTATTCTAAATGGAGCAGATGCTTGTTATAAAATTATAAGAAGATGGAAAGTTGTCAATTGGTGTGAATACATTGATCCATTGATCGATCTTCCAACAATTTATACTCACGATCAAATACTTAAGATACACAATAAGGTTGCACCCACCATATTAACAGGATGCAAGGACAGTACATTTACCATCATTGATACAAGTTGTGCCGGAGGAAATGCCTATTTAGTTGCAACGGCAGATGATGATTGCACCCCAAATAATGAATTAATTTGGGAATACCATGTAGATCTAAATCGCGATGGACTTTACGAGTACAGTGATGTCGGAGTAGGTGACCGCATTGATGCCAGTCGCTTCTATCCTTTGGGCAAGCATACCATAAAATATGTATTTGAAGATCGTTGTGGAAACAAATCTGTTTGTACAGCGAATTTTGAAATCATCAATTGTAAGCCTCCAGTTGCTTATTGTAAGGTTGGCTTATCGACTTCTTTAGTCCCCATGGATGTAAATGGAAATGGTAGTGTAGACGATGAGTTTGTGGTGATATGGGCTAAGGATTTTGACAACGGAAGTTACCATCCATGCGGATATCCTGTAACGTTTTCGTTTGGAAAGGATACTACCAACAAGTCTGTAAAATACGATTGTGATAGTTTAGGAAGGAGGACTGTTACCATTTGTGTTACCGCTTCCAATGGTAAACAGGATTGTTGCAATACTTATATTGACGTACAGGATAATAACAATGTCAGTTTTTGTGGATGTGTTCATTTTCCTCCTAATGTGACCATTTCGGATTGTTCACAAAATGTGGATCCGGTAGTCATTAATTCAAGACCGAGTATCGGAAATTGCACAGGCTGTATTCATAAAGGAACAAGCTATACGGACAGCACCGTGTTTAATGTGCCGAACGCATGTTTTGCAGTGCGCAGGACTTGGAAAGTTGTTTTTGATTGTCCAGGTGAACCCAACAGAACTTTTGACAGGACGCAGGAGATTATTGCAACCACGGATTTAAAGCCTACGGATATCACTTGGCCAAGTGATTCAGTAATTGTTGACAATTGCAGGGGTTCAATTGATACAGTTGATATTGGTGAAGTTCCTCGTTTTTGCGTTCATAACGGAAACATCATGTTGATGTACACCGATCGGGAGATTCGTCGGGAAGCCAATTGTATTTTTTATGAAAGAAACTGGAATGTGTTCAGTAAATGCGTACCATCACAAAGTTATTCCTTTAGACAAGTATTAAAAGTCATTGAGGGTGCAGGAATACGGTACATCCTTCCACCGGATATTACGGTTACCGATTGCCATGCATCATTGGATCCAGGCCAATTAAATGGTGTTCCAAAAACGAATTGTCCTTGTGCTAATTTTCAACATACGTTTAAAGACTCTGTAGTAACCACACAACCAAATACCTGTACGGTAATTTACAGAAAGTGGACCTCTGTGTTTAATTGTCCACCAGATGTGAATGGAACTTTTTCCGGCACTCAAAAAGTTACTTTGCGAATTACCTTAAAACAAAGTGACATCAAATGGCCGGAAGATTCTGTGTTGGTGGATAATTGTAGAGGCTCCATAGATACCAGTATTATTGGTAATACACCTATGCTCTTACAGGATTTTTGTGGACGAGTATCCATACGGTTTACGGATCAAACCATTAGCCAGAATGATACCTGCCGGATAGTGCATAGACGATGGTTTGTGAAAAATGAGTGCAGTGCTGTACCGAATTTGGAAGAATTTAGCTTTTTGCAAGTTTTGAAAGTTACCAAACCAGGTGGCCCTAAAGTTGATTTCCCGGATGATATCACTGTGACAGATTGTAAGAAAGTACTTTTACCAGATTCACTGAACGGATATCCTAAACTGAATTGTCCTTGTAATGTATTTACACATACCTATCAGGATTCCGTGGTATTGACTGAACCTAACACTTGTTATGTAATATACAGGAAATGGACCTCAGTGTACAATTGTCCTCCCGAAGTCAGCGGCACATTTAAAGGAACTCAGAAAATTACCATAAAGATTAACCTGAATCCGGCTGATATCATGTGGCCTAAAGACACCGTGATTGTTAACAATTGTCCGGGATCAACAGATACATCAATCATCAATAATGTGCCTAAGTTGACAAAGGATTATTGTGGTTATGTAAGTTTCCGATACAGTGATCAGACCTTGTCAAATCAAGGAGACACCTGTCGTTTCATTCGTCGCACTTGGATTGCTTCAAATGATTGCACTTACCCTCCGAGCAAGCAGGAATTTGCATTTAATCAGATTTTGAAGGTCACCAATCCCGTTAAGCCAAGAGTTACCATTCCTCCGGATTTGACCATTACGGATTGTAAGAAAAATCTGTCACCTGATTCGCTCAATGGATATCCTAAAGCGCTTTGTGTATGTGATAGTATTCGGTACAGTTATAAAGACGATACCATCTATACGAATCCGGAAGTTTGTTTTACCATAGAAAGAAATTGGGCAATCCGGTTTATTTGTAAACCGAAATACGATTCGACATTTTTCTATATCCAACGGATAACTTTGAATGTTGATTTAAATCCAAATGACATTACATGGCCTCCGCCTTCTTATACTTCATTTACCTGTACTCCAACCTTGGATCCAAAAATTACAGGACAACCAAGTTTAAAGAAGGACTATTGCGGGCTGGTTACCTTCACTTATTCTGATGTACCGGGTACTAGCGGGGTGTGTAAGGGAGTCGTAAGGACTTGGACTGCCATAAATGCATGTAGCCAAAGTCAAAGACCTCAATTTGTGCAATTGATCGAATTAAAAAATCAGGATCCGCCATCCATTACCTGTCCGAAGGATACAGTGGTCAATGCGGATGGAAATACCTGTGGAAAAGCATTGGTATTGCCTAATCCAGGTTTGAACAATAATTGCAACACGGGAGTCACCTTTACCAGTAATGCGCCTGCTATTTTCCCTGTGGGTATGACCTTCGTAATTTTTACCGCAAAAGACAGTTGTAATCACACCTCAACGTGTACTACTAAAGTAACCGTTATTGAAAATGTTCCGCCAGATATAACCTGTCCTGCGAACATCACTATTTCTTGCGGTGAGGATACACAAAACCTTAACAAGTACGGTACAGCAAGTGCAACTGATAATTGCCCAGGTGTTACCATTGCAGAAACCGTGGTTAGAGCACAAGATGTTTGTGGTATTGGAACGATAGATCGGAAGTTTGTTGCTACAGATGCATCAGGAAATAAAGACTCCTGCACGCAGCGGATTACGGTATTGAACCTCGATCCATTGGATGATGCCGATATCATTTGGCCACCATCTCCCATTACGGTAGGGGAATGTGAAATATTTGATCCGAGTGTTACAGGAGAACCTGAATTTGATTCAACGGGAATTTCCTGTTTGAAAGCAAGCATTTCCTTTGTGGATACAAACCTCTGTAAAATCAGGGTAGATTGTGAATGGGAGAGAACCTGGACGGTTTATGATACTTGCAGCAACAGAACATTCACATTTGTTCAAACCATAATAATTGATGATCAGAATGCACCTAATATTCTGGGAGTAAAGGATACCACGGTGTATGCGAATGATACCTCTTGTAACAACTTTATCAATTTAAAAGCGTTCGTAGACAATTGTGATTCTTTAAATATTCAGATATTTAACGATTCGCCTTACGGGGCAAATGATTTTGAAGACGCATCAGGGCTTTATCCACCAGGAACGACCAAAGTTACCTTTACAGCCGTAGATGGATGTTGTAACACGAGTATGAAAATGGTGAACATTACGGTTGTGGATACCATTGCTCCTGAGTTTACTTGCCGGAAAGTGGTGAAGAAAATTCAAGATGATGGATGTGCGGTATTCAATTCGCAAGAATTTATTTTGAAGGTAGATGACAATTGCACCGATTCAGCCTTTATCAAGACTTCATTCAATATCAATGATTTTACGGATACGATTCGGATTATCTGTTGCGACTCCATTACAAATTACGAATATACTACTCCAGTAAAGGTTTACTTTATGGACCAGGCAGGTAATATGGATTCTTGTTGTACCCTGTTGCAAGCGGTGGATCAGGATACCATTTGTGGACCCACTCTGTTAGCCCACGTTAAAGGATTTGTAAGGTCAAGGAGGGAGGCCAGCATGCCTGGTGTAGAGGTAATGCTGAATGCTGGTGCAGCAGGAATGGCACCGACAGGACTTGATGGATACTATGGATTCTACAATATGCCGAATGGCGGTAGGTATACACTGTCGGCAGAACATGATATTAATCCATTAAATGGAGTGAGCACAGCCGATATCATTCATATCCAAAGGCATATTTTGGGAATAGCGCCATTCAATGATCCGCTTAAGTATGTTGCCGCTGATGTGAATTCGAATAAGAAAGTTACCACCGCTGATGTGGTGGAGATCAGACGATTGATTTTGGGTAAGACAGATCGCTTTGTCAACAGTCCATCCTGGAAATTTATTTTAGATGGATATCAGTTTAAAGATCCTGAAGATCCTCTCAATGAATTGTATCCGGAAGATTACCTGATTCAAAAGTTGGACAAGAATTATTATGTGGATTTTACTGGCGTTAAAATGGGTGATGTGGATGATTCAAACAATCCTGCAGGATACCAAAATGGATTTTCAGTCAGGAATGGTAATGCGGTATTGGTTTCCACTCAAGATAGGATATTGCAGGCTGGTCAGGAGATGGATATTGAGTTTATTATACCTGAATTTGGAAAATTGGAAGGATTGCAAGTTGGATTGCAGGTTAATCCAAATTTGGGTGAGTTGATGGGTGTTGTCCTTGATGAAAAGGGATTTGTCAATGAAGAAAACAGCCATGTATTAACCACAAAGAACGCATTACGGATATCTTATGTTACTCAGCCGAAATACCTGAAGGAGGGACGATTTATCATCCGTGTTCGTGCATACAGTTCAGCGAAGATTTCTGAATTGATTAGCCTGGAAGGAATTTCATTTGCTTCTGAAGCATATACAAAATCCGATGAAGTGAAAGAAATGCGTCTTGAATTTTTGGAAAAGGATGCTACAGAGGGTGGTTTGAGTGTATTCCAGAATATACCCAACCCATTTAGCCAAAGTACAATTATTCCATTTACAACAGACGAGGAAGCGGATATTTTACTCAGAGTAGTAGATCTGAATGGTCAGATAGTTTTTGAGAAGAGATCAAGTTATCATAGAGGGTATCATGAAATTGAAATCAAGAGATCCCAATTGAGAAAAGGAGGAATTTATTACTACCAGTTGCAAACAAGTAAGCAGCAAGTATTCAAGAGGATGATTTTAATCGACTAAGGTCCAAAGAAATTGTGTGTAGTAATCGGTTTCGTTTATTGCAGCTCCCGGGAAACCGGGGGCTGTATTTTAGAAAAATATTAAAAAAAATTATAATATGTAAATAATCCGAATTATTTTTGCACTTACACTCCCCAACACGTTCTTTTTAGCACTTTTAGAATTTAGCGAAGGTTCATCTTAAAATAAGAATTATGAAACTACGTGCTTCGCTAAGTCGTTTAATTTGTTTATTGCTTGTTTATTCTACATGCTGGCAGGTGGCCCAGTCCCAGGGATTTTGTAACCAAGATACCCAACCACCAGTTATCTTAAATTGTCCCCAAAACCGTACGTTTTATCTCGATGGTATTTATTGTTCGACGAATATAGGGTTTGCTACACCTTCTCAGTTGGCAGATGATAATTGTGGAGGTGTAAATGGGTTTTCTGCTGCAGACTTCTTTAGCTATTACAACAGTGTAGGTGCCGGATTCGGTGACGATGCCCAACTGCTCATAAGCAATTTTGATTCCATGACCATAGTTGGAACGACCAATGGAGCTGCTGGGGTCAACAATCGGTTTAATGTTTGCTTTTATGCAAGTTGTAACGGTATGATCTCATTTAACTGGCGAGCAAGGATGAGCAACGGGGATGGTTTTGCCGGTGATCGCGTTCGACTCATGATTGATCATCAGGGTCATCAAGTGGCAGTGAATACTACACTTACGACGGGTAATGGAAGCACAGCTTCTGGAGTGGTACTTGCTCAACAAGTTCAGGCTGGAGATCGCGTTTGTTTCGAAGTACAATCCGATAATCAGGGAGGTGTAGATAGTTTCACCATCACCAATTTAAGTTTTGTCCCTATTGCAATTCCAGTCATTCAGACCAAAGGTCCTCGCTTTGGAGAAGTATTTGTTCCGGGTACATATCAAATGGAATATACCGCAACAGATTGTTCCGGTAATTCATCCGTTTGTCAATATACCATAACGGTTGAGCAAAGGCCTGGCAAAGAACTTTTTGCCTACTGTCCTGAAAATACAACCGTCATTTTAGATTATCCAACGGATTGTGATACAGTTGTAAATGGGTTGACTCCGGTTACGGCCGATCCGTGCAATACAGTTGTGAACTTTAAAAGAGAATTTGATCCAAGAATTATTGGACCGCTTCTGGACGAATTTGCCGAACCTGGTATGGGAGATGGAATTATTGGTACCGATGGAATTTTATGGTTAAGTAATAATGAAGATACGTTAAAACTCATAGGCATTAATAATGGTACACCAGGTGATGACAGGAATGATACTTCCTCCATTAGGGCTTGTGTACAACCTCTTTGTTCAGGATTGGTTTCCTTTGACTGGAGTGCCAGCATTGAAGCAAATCTTGGAAATTTCAGAAGAGATGAAGCAGGAATAATTTTTAACGGAAAGGATAGTGTATTATCTATACCCCCCTCAGGATTTTATGCTTCAGGAACGGTATCGCTTAATCTTGATGGTGTTAATCCATTATGTTTTTATGTAAGGTCTACCAATATGGCCTATGAGGATACCTTGACCATAACAAATTTTACAATGGTTTATGATGATCCCATTTTGACACAAATAGGCGGGGTTGATATCAATACACCAATTGGTCCAGGGATTTATGACTATGAGTTTGAAGCTGCGGATTGCTATGGGAATCTGGATACCTGCAGTTTTCAGGTTACCGTGATTGGTAGCGGACCCATGCCATGCAAAAACATTAATTTATCACTGGATGAAGATTGCATTACCACCATTACTCCAGACATGTTGGTGACTGGCGTATGTACAGGAACTATGATCGTTGAGTTGAGTCATTACGGAAATCCGGTACCCAATCCACTGGATGAAAGTTATTTATGGAAACACATCACGGCCAAAGTTACAGATACTTTGACAGGAAATTCTTGTTGGAGCGATGTATTGATCGAAGATAAACTGGCTCCTGTTATTGTTTGCAGAGCGGATACCGTAGATTGTAATTTGGTTGAAGAAGAATTCCCCTTAAATTATGAAGGGTTTGATTGTAGTAAGTATACGGTAACCACCATTGGAGAACGGTTTGAACATTATGATTGCAATGATCTCTTTTTAAAAGGAATTTTTAGAGATATTGAAATAAAAGATGAACAAGGTGGTGTCGATTATTGTACCGATACGATTTATGTGAAAAGAATCAGAGCAGAAGATGTTGTTTTGCCCACACTTGATTTTTTTAATTTTACCTGCGAAACCAAATTTACGAAAGATGCAAATGGAAATCCAAGTCCATTGGTTACCAGAGTTCCTTATATTATTCAAAGTGATGGAACCAAGAATGACATATGGCCATTAAATGAACTTTTGGATTGTCATTTATTCATCAGTTATGAAGATACGGATTTAGGTGAGATCAATTGTGTTCGTAAAATTATGCGGACATGGACTGTTAGAGAGTGGTGGTGCCATACGGAAATCACCAGACAATCTAACCAATTGATTATCATTAGTGATCCATTTGGACCAATAATCACTCATAAGCCCTATGGCTTTGATGCCACCACAGGACCACGCAGTTGTTATGCAAGAGTGCTATTGCCACCCATTGAAGCAGAAGATAATTGTCACGATAATTTAAGAATTGATGTTGCTTATCCTGGCGGAATTTTAATGAATCAAAATGGTGGTTGGGTAGATCTTCCAGTTGGAAAGGATACGGTCTATTACAGAGTTTATGATGCTTGTTATAACCTTACAGAAGTTTTCATCATAATCAATGTAATTGATGAAACAGAACCTGTGGCTGTTTGTGATCGAAATACGGTAGTGGCCCTAAACCGTTTTGGTGAAACTTGGGTTCCCGCTGAAACCTTTGATGATGGAAGTTTTGATGAGTGCGCAGTTCACCATTTTGAAGTCAGAAGAATGGATGATGGATATTGCAACACAAGAGGTGAGGATGATTGGGGACCGGAAGTTGGATTCTGTTGTGAGGATGTCGGTCAGACGGTAATGGTAGGGTTTAAAGTGATTGACCATAGTGGCAATGAAGCAATCTGCATGGTCAATGTGGAAGTACAGGATAAAGAAGGACCAAAAATTAGCTGTCCTCCAAATATCACAGTGGACTGTCGATTCGATATCGATTATAATAATCTCGAAGTTTTTGGTAAAGTAGTTACGGATACTTCTGTAAGAGAGAAAATAATCATTGATTCAATTTACCATCCGCACATCGATGGCCATCCATTGGATGGTTATGCTGCTGATAATTGTCCACCTACGATTTTGGAAAGATTGTACCTCGGTCCAGAATTAAACCAATGTGGTGTTGGATATTTTTATAGGTATTTTGCTGCAAGGGACCAACAAGGCAATTACAGCCCTGAATGCTTTCAAAGGATTACCGTTATCAATTACAGGGTATTTGATGAGAATGACATTGATTGGCCGGATGATTACGAAACTTCGAATGTATGTGATCCAAATCAGTTAATTCCTGAGCGGTTGGTTTATCCTTACGATAAACCTGTGACCAACGATGATGAATGTAGTCTGATTGGATTGAGCTATCACGATCATGTATTATCACCTACTGCACCCGGAGATCCTTGTTTTAAAATCATTCGAATTTGGAAAGTCATCGATTGGTGTCAACGTGATTTTGAGGGTAATGTCTTGATTTGGCAAGATACCCAATACATTAAAGTATTCAATACGGTAGATCCGGTGATCAAAAGAATTTCCGCAGATACCTCAATTTGTAGTTATGATGTCAATTGCCGTCCTATACCCGTCAGTTTTTCAATTGAAGCCAATGATGATTGCACGGATTCAACCCAAATGCTTTACGTATGTAAGGTAGACTACCACATGGACGGTACGATTGATTTTGTACAAAGTAGAATCGGGGGTACGTTTGTCACTGGAAACTGGCCTTTGGGTAAGCACTTGGTAAAATGGGAAGTTGAAGATCGTTGCGGGAATACCGCCAAGGCTAATTTTACTATGGAGTTACTGAATTGTAAAACACCGGTTGCTTATTGTATAAATGGATTATCCACCAATCTGGTTCCGATGGATACCACCGGTGATGGAATACCGGATACAGCAATGGATACCGTATGGGCAAAAGATTTTGATGCTGGTTCATATCATAATTGTGGATATCATGTTGCACTGAGCTTCAGTGCAGATACCAATGATGTATTCAAAATATTTGATTGTAATAGTCAGGGCAAACAAGATGTTGAGCTTTGGGTGACAGATGTTAATGGAAATACTTCATTTTGCAGAACATTTATCGATGTTCAGGATAATAGCAATTTCTGTCCGCCCAATATCCGGAATTCAAAAGTTGAAGGAGAGATCATGACTGAGGTGTCTGACCGCGTTGAGAATGTTAAAGTTGAATTATTGAATTCTGGAAAGAATGAAGTAATGACCAACATTCAAGGTGGCTACCTCTTTGATCAGATCCCTAACGGAAATTCGTATGAATTGAAGCCCAGTAAGAATGAAGCTTGGCTGAATGGTGTGACCACTGCGGATATTGTGAAAATTCAGCGACATATTCTCGGATTGGAATCCTTGACTTCTCCCTACAAAATGATTGCTGCAGATGTGAATAAAAGTGGAGAAATCACTGCAAAGGATGTTTCCGAATTGAGAAGACTCATACTGGGAATCACAACGGAAATCGCAGGGAATACCAGTTGGCGTTTTGTACATAGTTTGCATGCATTCAATGATGTTACACAAACGTTGAAACAATCTTTCCCTGAAAGTTATATCATCAATCAACTTCCAGGAGATATGCAGCTGAACTTTTATGCTGTAAAAGTGGGGGATCTGACAGGTAATGCGGTCACCAAAGGATTTAGCAATTCTGTGGTTCGCGGTGGAAATATCTTGCATTTGGAAATGGACGATGTATACCTAGAGAAAGGTGAAGAAAAGGAAGTTTACTTAAGGGTTGCAAATGGAGATCGTTTCATAGGACTTCAGTTTACTTTGGAAATATCTTCGAGCCAATTGGAAATTACTGGAGTGGAGGGCATTGCAGAAAATGGAATAGGGGAAGAAAATTTCTCAACACATCGCATGCACCAAGGTCAGATAACTTTGAGTTGGAATGGTCATTTGAAAGATGGAATGGAACTCATTCGGGTTAAGATCAGAGCAAAGGAATCTTGCCAATTATCCAACGCCGTAGTGATTGGAAGTAGCATAACCCCGGTTGCATCAGTCCAAAATGAAGGTTCTGAAGGTGGGGTGGAATTGACTTTTCATCGTACACACGAGGAAAACTTTTTCGTAACGCCTAATGAACCCAATCCTTGGAACCGTGAAACAAGCATCGGCTTAAGATTGCCACAGGATGGAACGGTGAGCATTTCGATATACGATGTAGATGGTAAAGTACACTATATCGAACATTTGAATCTGTTGAAAGGATATCAGGTGTATCGGATCACAAGAGATATCATTGGTAAACCTGGCGTTTATTATTACCAATTGGATTATAAAGATCAAAGCCATACCGGCAAAATGGTCGTTATGGATTAAAGAAGTATAAGTAGTAATTTTTTAAGGGGTATCTGCGCAAGTGGATACCCCTTTTTCAATATTTATTATCGCCAATAATTTTTTTTAAAAAAACATATATAAAAATATTAATATATAAAAAAATATATATATTTGCCCTTGAATATTTCCATCCCAGGAAAGCAGTAATTTTTTAGGCATACGGAGAGGCAGTAAACTTCTTTTTATGCTACACATCCCAACAGTAAGGCGGTTTGTCCGCTTGGCAGTAAGTCTGTCATTCATTTTATTTCTTTTGCCTGTCTATGGGCAAATGTTTAAGACCATAAATAACGGAGATTGGTCAAATCCTACCACTTGGATGGGAGGCGTGAGTCCGGGTTCTACCATTGGTGTTAATGATACGGTGTTGATTGAACACTATGTCTGGTATGATGAACCCAATGATTTGACCATTTTTGGTTTTCTAAATATCTATTTGGATACACTAGCTTCAGATCCTTGTCTTGGAAGATCAATCACGATAGAAACCTCAGGAACTTTGAAACTTACCCATGGTGCTTTACTGTTTGGCATGGATTGCGGTGGTTTGCCAGGAATTGGACAAGTAACCAATAAAGGAAAAATTCATTCTAACGATTGCTATATTCAAATTCCAGGTGATTGGAATTCAAATGGCGGAACACGTTTGATTACAGGTGGTTGCGTGGACTTAGGGGGAAGCTTTATCAATGATAAAAGCCTTGATACCATGGTCAATTTTTGTTTGCGATTGGGTTTGAATGGTACGGGAAATTTTGAAAATATCGACCCAGCATTAAGTAAAATTCACCTTTGGAATAATACTAAAATTTTATTCCGCGGTAGCGCTGGAAATTTTATGAACAACGGAACCATTACCGGTGGGGCAGGTGCGGCTATTACTCATCTGGATGTTGAAACCGGAAGCATTATCAATGCTGGAACGTGGACCAGTCCTTCGGTAACATCCTGGTGCTGCGGTGGAACTGTTTGTCAGGGTCCATTATTGAATCCTGAAAACTGTGGTATGGATGCCGAAGTATGTGGTTGTGCAGCGGATAATTGTGTATTGCGGATCACGTGCCCTTCTGAAACGGGAGGAATGTTTCAATGCATTGATGAAATTCCATTACCTGATACGAACCTTGTGGTCCGAAATGATTCTTGTTTTGATATTGTATTCGAAGTTGTTCAAGATACTTTGGGCCTCGGCTGTCCAATGGATACGCTTAAAGTCATTCGGTATTATATTGCTATTGACTCCGATGGAGATCCATCTACAACAGATATGAGGGATACTTGTATTCAAGTTTTTCATGTGGTGGATACGACCAGACCTATTATTATTTGTCCAGCGGCCATCACGGTAAATTGTGATGGAAATATGAGTCCTGCTCAAACCGGAACAGCCACAGCAACGGACAATTGTCATTTGGCGGTCACCCAATTCAACCATACGGATGTAAAAACACCAGGAACTTGTTCGGGAGTGTATTCAATTCGCCGCGACTGGACAGCAACGGATTCATGTGGCAATGCGAACAGTTGTTCGCAGATGATTTTTGTACAGGACACGGCACGGCCAACGATTCAATGTCCCTCCGCGATCACCGTAAATTGTGATGGAAATATGAATCCTGCTCAAACCGGAACAGCCACAGCAACGGACAATTGTCATTTGGCGGTTACCCAATTCAACCATACAGATGTAAAAACACGTGGCGCATGTTCGGGAGTGTACACCCTGCGACGCGACTGGACGGCGACCGATTCGTGCGGCAATGCGAACAGTTGTTCGCAGATGATCTTTGTACAGGACACAATGAGGCCTTCTGTCACATGTCCATCTGCTAAATTAATTAATTGCGATGCCAGCCAAGATCCAACGGCCTTGGGTTATCCGATTGCAGTTGATCAATGTCACCTTGCAGTGACTGACCTGGACTTCGATGACGACACAGTTGATGGAAGTTGTATTGGACAATATGATATATTGAGACATTGGATGGTGGCGGACAGTTGCGGAAATGTAAATTATTGTACACAAATGATATCCGTTCAGGATACAACACGGCCTTTCATACAATGTAAGGAAGCTACTGTTTATTTAAATTCCAATGGAGAAGCTACTTTGAATCAAGACAATGTCGTTCAGTCGACAGGGGATAACTGCGGATTTAGTCATTTTGAAGTCAGTCGAATAGATTTTAATTGTTCAGATTCAGATGAAGCAATGGTTGAAGTCATCGCATATGATTTATGTGGTAATTCTAATTCTTGTAATGCAAGAGTCTATGTAATTGATACGATAGCACCTAAATTTAATTGTCCGGATGATTGGTCGGTGTTGGCTGAAGCCGGACAATGTAAAGCCAAGGTGATTTTTGAAATCAGCGCAAGTGATAATTGTGATATACCCGCAATTACGCAGATAGATCCATCCGGTTTAACCTCTGGGGATTTTTTTCCGGAAGGCCTGACAACACTTAGTTATGATGCTTTAGATTCAAAAGGTAACCGGTCTGTTTGTACTTTCAATGTAACCGTATTGCCAAACTTACCCGATGTACCACAAATGGTTTGCAGAGGGAAGTTGAATTTATCATTGGATGCCCGATGCGATTTGACCATCACACCTTCGATGCTATTTCTTGGCGGGGATGCGAGTTGTTATGATTTATTTGAAGTAGTAGTTTGTGATCCTTATTCCAAACTGCCATTGAATCCATTTATCCCTCGTGACCATCTTGGAAAATCCCTTTCCGTAAAATTGGTTGATACCCTTCATAAAAATTCCTGCTGGAGTACAGTGATTTTAGAAGATAAGTTAGGTCCAATGATTCAATGCAGTTCTGCTAGCATTTCATGCTTGCAATTGCATCAGCATGATTTTACTCCAGTGCATGCAGACAATTGCGGTAAAAGTTCGATAAAATTATTGGATGAATGGATAGAAGAATATACGTGCAACCCAGACTATATTAAGGCAATTCACCGTAAATGGATTGCAGAAGATGAAATTGGAAATTTAAGCGATACATGTCTTCAGACTATATACATCAGCAGAACCAATTTACAAATGATCACTTACCCGGAAGATTATACCTTATTATGTGATCAAGATTTTCTTTTGGATCAGAATGGAATGCCTTCTCCATATCAAACGGGCAGGCCCCATTTGTTTGGAGATACATTATGGCCCATTAACCAGCACTATTGTAATTTTCAAGTGAGTTATGAGGACCTAGATTTAGGAGAGATCAATTGTGTGAGGAAGATCATGCGAACGTGGACAGTACGGGAGTGGTGGTGTCATCAGGAGTTTGTGTATACGAGTTTGCAGATCATTGTGATCAAAGACGAGACGGGCCCGGTGATCACGCATATGCCATATGGATTTGATGCGACGACAGGAAAGCGTGACTGCAAGGCGCGTGTATTGTTACCATCGATAGAAGCGATGGATGTATGTCATAATAAATTGCGGGTGGATGTAGCGTATCCTGGAGGAATATTGATTAACCAGAATGGAGGCTATGCGGATTTACCGGTAGGAGAGGATACGGTATATTACCGAGTGTATGATGGATGTTACAATGTGACGGAAGTATATATAGTGGTACATGTGAGGGATGAGACGGAACCGGTAGCGGTATGTGACCGTAACACGGTGGTAGCGATTACGCACAATGGATATAGTTGGGTACCGGCAGAAGTATTTGACGATGGAAGTTTTGACGAGTGTGCATTGCATCATTTTGAAGTCAGGAGGATGGATGTAGATTTTTGTGGAGGAAGAGGAGAAGATGATTGGGGAGCGGAAGTAGGATTTTGTTGTGAGGATGTAGGAAAGATGGTGATGGTAGGATTTAAGGCGATAGATCACAGTGGTAATGAAGCGATATGCATGGTGAATGTGGAGGTACAGGATAAGGACCGACCATTGATCAGTTGTCCACCGGACATTACAGTGGATTGTCGATTTGATATAGACCGAGAGCATTTAGAAGTATTTGGAAAAGTGGTAACGGAGCAGAGTGCGAGAGAGAAAATAGTGATAGATACAAATTACTGGCACGTGATAGGAGGGCATCCGTTGGATGGATTGGCCGAAGACAATTGTCCACCGACGGTGGTAGAGGATCCGGATTACGGAGGAGTGAATCAGTGTGGATTGGGAACGATCTATCGATATTTCACGGCAGTGGATCAACAAGGGAACCGAAGCCAGACGTGTTTGCAGAGGATCAGCATAACGAATCATCATGTATTTGATGGAAGTGATATAGATTGGCCGGAAGATTACCAGACGAGTAATGTATGTGATCCAGGTCAGTTGATACCGGAGCGATTGGTAGCGCCGTATGACAGGCCAGTAGTGAGTGATGATGAATGTAGTTTGATTGGGATGAGTTATCATGACCATGTGTTATCACCGACGATACCAGGAGATCCATGTTTTAAGATAATCCGAGTGTGGAAAGTAATTGATTGGTGTCAGCGGGATTTGGACAATAATGTGTTGATCTGGCAGGATACCCAATACATCAAGGTAACGAATTTGAAGGATCCGGAAATACTACGGGTGACCAAGGATACGGTGATTTGTAGTTATGATATTAATTGCAGACCGATACCGGTAAGTTTTTCGATAGAGGCAAAAGATGATTGTACAGATCCACAACAGATGTTGTATAGTTACAAGATAGATTACAACAATGACGGAACGATAGATGTGGTGAGGAGTAGTATAGGAGGAAACGTAGCGAGTGGAACATGGCCATTGGGTAAGCATTTGGTGAAGTGGGAGGTAGAGGATCGATGTGGAAATACGGCGAAGGCAAGTTTTATAATGGATTTACGGAATTGCAAACCGCCTGTAGCGTATTGTTTGAGTGGATTGTCGACGAATCTGGTACCGATGGATTTGGATGGAGACGGATTACCGGATGCGGCGATGGATACGGTATGGGCCAGTGATTTTGATGCGGGATCGTATCACAATTGTGGATACCGGATAAGATTGAGTTTATCATCAGATCCGACAGACACGTATCGGATATTTGATTGTGACGATCAGGGAATGCAGGAAATAGAGTTATGGGTAACGGACGAGAATGGAAACCAGTCACATTGTAAGACCTTCATAGATATCCAGGACAACAGTGGATTTTGTCCACCGAATATACAGAATGCAAAAGTAGAAGGAGAGGTGATGACGGAAGTATTGGATCGGGTAGAGAATGTAGGGGTTGAGGTAAGGAATTCAGGAAGGAATGAGGTGATGACGAATGTGGAAGGTAAATATGTATTTGAGCAGTTGGAGGGAGGCAATTCGTATGAAGTAAAACCGAGGAAGACGGATGGATGGTTGAATGGGGTGACGACGGCAGACATTGTGAAGATACAGCGACATATACTTGGATTGGAGCCATTGAGTAGTGGATACAGGATGATAGCAGCGGATGTAAACCGGAGTGGAGAGATTACGGCGAAGGATGTATCGGAGTTGAGGAGGTTGATATTGGGGATCACGACAGAGATAAGTGGGAATACAAGTTGGCGATTTGTAAATGGCATCCATACCTTCAATGATCTGGGCAATGTGTTGAAAGAGAAGATACCGGAGTCGTATGAGATCAGCAATCTAAACGGTGATTTGAAATTGGATTTTTACGCAGTGAAGGTTGGAGATGTAACAGGTAATGCAGCAACCAAAGGATTTGGAAATGTAACCAGCCGAGGAAATAGTGTATTGGAATTGCAGATGAATGAACAGAAAGTGGAGAGAGGCGAGGTAGCAGAGATTGTATTGAAAGTGAAGAATGGAAAACAATATGAAGGACTTCAGTTTACTTTAGAATGGTTGCCATCATTACTGGAAGTGATAACAGTGCAAGGAAATCAAAGTCAACGGATCGGAGAAGAAAACTATTCATTAAATCAAATGAGCCAAGGAAAGTTGAGCTTTAGTTGGAATGGGAAGATGGAAGATCAGATGGAACTGTTGAATATACAGGTAAAGGCGAAGGAAACATTCCAGGTATCGAATGCATTCCGGGTGGGTAATTCAATAACTCCATCCATAGGAATAGGCAAGAACGAAGAGGACGCAAAAATTGTCCTTCAGTTTAATTCCATTGGAAATGACCAGGTTATTGTATTGGCCAATGAACCCAATCCATGGACGCACTACACCGAAGTTGGAATTATGGTCCCTCAAGAAGGGGACTTAAAATTTACGATTTACGATATCCATGGCAAGGTGCATTTGGTAGAAAATACAGTGGTTAAAAAAGGGTACCATGAGATAATCCTTCGACGAGAGAAATTTACTCATGCCGGAGTTTATTTTTATCAATTAGATTTTGGAAGTTTTAGTTATACCGGAAAAATGGTTATTTCTGAATAATGTTGGAAAAAGGATTGAAATATTTTAAAAAAAATATATTAGATTTATTTAATATATAAATATTTTGTATATTTGCAGCTGATACCCAAGACTCGCGCTCTTTAGCACAACATCGTATTTAGCGAAGTTTATCATTATTCAACTCATTGAACATGAAAATTACTACTTCGCTGAGGCTTTGTTGCCTGTTTATCTCTGTACATTTTATGATCCTAGGATCATTGATGGCACAATGTGATCCAGATTTACCGCCGGTATTTACCAGTTGTCCGGATAATTTTACTTATTCAATTCAAAGCAATTTAACGTGTACCCCGTCAGTCTATTGGCCTGCACCGGTTGCAACGGATGATTGTGAAACCATTACGGATTTATTTACTGGTTTCATGAGCTTTAATAATTGGGCGCAGTCCACTTCCAGTGGTACTGCTGAATATTCAAATTTTACTCCTGACTCCATTCGCATTCGCGGTACAACTGGAGGTCAGGGAAATTCAACAGCTGACATGTGTATTCGTTTTTCATGTTATGGAACCATCAGCTTTGATTGGGCGGCTCGTAAGACGGGTTTTAGTTTAAATTTTAATGGAGATCATGCATATTATGTATTGAACGGAATGCAAGTGCAATTGACACCTGGATCAGGAAACAATGCATCAGGCACTGTTACCCTGAACATCGCACAAGGTGATCAACTGTGTTTTCGTGTGGCTTCAAACAACTCAGGAACACAAACTTATTTGACTGTTTCTGACATTGAGTTCAGGACCGTTTCTATTGTTCAAACGATTGGACCTGTACCTGAGAGTAGCCCGGGAGCAGGCGACGGTGATGCAGTATCCCCTGGAATATATGATATTCAATATGAGGCAACGGATTGTGTTGGAAATGTGTCAACCTGTAATTTTACCTTGGAGGTTGTCGACACACCTCCAACGATTGTTTGTCCTGATGATGTCACCATATTATTGGATACTTTCGATTGTGAGCGTGTCTATTGTTATAATGTAATCGGAAGTGATAATTGTACCAATTCAGCATTGGTATTTCCTGGCATGAGTTACATTGGTACCCACAATGGAAATACTTATTACATTTCTACACCAGGAGTAGTGAATCATGTCCATTGGCTTCAGGCAAATCAAATGGCGGCCGCCATGGGTGGTCATTTGGTCACGATTGAAAATGCCGCAGAAAATTCTTTTTTAACATCCAATATTCCTTTTGCCAATCCATTAGCACCAGGCAATGGGCTTGGTTCAAACCAATATTGGATTGGCCTGCGTTATTCCCCAATGCTCAATCAATTTAAGTGGACAACTGGGGAACCGGTAAATTATACCAATTGGGGATTAGGGCAACCAGGGATTATACCCGGCGATTATATTTGGTTTCTCGATTTATTGAATGTAGGTACCTGGTGGGATTCACCATCATTGTTGTACCGTCGATTTATTGTTGAATTTGAAGGAGGCCTTCCCATAAAACTGACCTCTGGTATTCCATCAGGAAATATCTTTCCTCCGGGACAAACGATCAACACGTTCCAAGCATGCGATGCACAAGGAAATACAGCAACCTGTAGTTTTTCTGTGGATGTCATTGGTTCAACCAGTTTGTCCTGTAAAAACATAAACGTTTCACTGGATGAGAATTGCCAGGTTTTGATAACCCCTGAAATGATACTAACGGGTGTTTATAATTGTTATGATGTTTTTGAAGTTCAACTGGCCTATTATGGGAACCCCGTACCCAATCCAGTAGATTCTACTTACCTCTGGAAACATCTTACGGCTACCATATATGATCCAACCACCGGCAACAGTTGCTGGTCGGATATTGTGATCGAAGATAAATTAGCACCCGTTATCATTTGCAGGGCCGATACGGTTGATTGTAATCTTGTAGAACAGGAGTTTCCTCTTAATTATGAGGGATTTGATTGCAGCCGTTATTCTGTTAAAACTATCGGCGAACGTGTTGAGCATTTTGATTGCAACCAACAATTTTTAAAAGCAATTTACAGGGATATAGAAATAACCGATGTAAAAGGAAACTCTGAAACTTGTACAGACACAATTTTAGTCAAAAGAATACCAGGTGAATTTATAGTGTTACCCGATGAATTGGTGGAGTTACACTGTGAATACCCATTTCCACTTGATGACAACGACCATCCAAGCCCTGAGGTTACCGGATTTCCTTACCATTTTCAATCAGATGGTACGATCAATAATATCTGGCCACTGAATGAGCTACTGGATTGTCATTTGTTTATTTCATACACGGACCTAGATTTAGGAGAGATTAATTGTGTGAGGAAGATCATGCGAACGTGGACAGTACGGGAGTGGTGGTGTCATCAGGAGTTTGTGTATACGAGTTTGCAGATCATTGTGATCAAAGACGAGACGGGCCCGGTGATCACG
>WBZV01000124.1_pt1 | contig 52623 bp, 43 predicted proteins | sample 5204221 | NCBI WGS metagenome assembly WBZV01 (sample SAMN12344360, study PRJNA552823) | activated sludge metagenome | biome: Activated sludge suspended growth; feature: Nitrification reactor; material: Wastewater; isolation source: activated sludge from nitrification reactor of wastewater... | reverse complement strand
GACCTCGTTGCCGGTGGTTGTTATGCCGACCGACCACATGCCGGCGTTCAGGCCTTCCTCGATGTCCACGACGGTATCGCCGATCTTCACCGTCGCCTCCACCGGGTAGATGCCCATCCGGCTCAGCGCGGCGAATGCCGGAAACGGCGACGGGCGGCCTTGCGCCGCGTCTTCGGCCGCGATGACACAGTCGGGCTCGTAGCCCTGAGCGGCAGCCTCGGCAACCACCACCGCCATCACCGCCCGGGGATAACCGGTCGTCGAGCCGATCTTCATGCCCCGCCCGCGCATCGTCTCGACCGCCTCGCGAGCACCCGGGATCAGCGCCGTATGGCGCTTGACCGACTCCACCTGAAGCGGCAGGAACTGGGTGTACAGGCGGTCGATATCCTCCTCCCGTGGCGGCCGGCCGTGACGGGCCTGCCACGCGGCAGCAACCTCCGGCATCGTCGCGATCGCCTGGATGTGGTCCCGCTTCGCCATGCCCATCGGCGCGCGCGCCTGGGCCACGGTAATGGCGATACCCTCCGCCGCAAACGCGTCGATGAAGGTCTGCGCCGGCGCCTGGCAGCCGAAGTCGACCACCGTCCCTGCCCAGTCCAGCACCGCTGCCTTCAGGGAGCCGCGGTAGCGCCCCGGTGCTGCCGGGCTCATGCCACTTCCCCTGCGGACAGCAGCCGGGCAGGCGCGCCGGACACAACCCCCATCTCGTCCATGACCTGGCCCACCGCGGCGACCGCCGCTTCCATCTCCGCTGCGCCGATGCGGCCGATACAGCCGATGCGAAAGCTGTCGGCCATGGTCAGCTTGCCGGGGTAAATGGCGAACCCCTTCTCCCGCAGCCGGTCGTAAAACTCCGCGAAGACGAAGCGGGTATCGGCCGGCATCAGGAACGTCACGATGATCGGCGCCTGCAGCTGACGCGGGACCAACGTCGCAAACCCCAGCGCTGCCATCCCCTCCGTCAGGACCTGGTGATTGCGGCGGTACCGGGCGCCGCGCCCGGTGACGCCACCTTCCGCCTGATGCTCGTCCAAAGCCCGGTCCAGGGCCGCAAGCACGTGCGTCGGCGGCGTGAACCGCCACTGCCCGTTCGCCTCCAGACCCCGCCACTGGTCATGGAGATCGAGGCTGAGAGAGTGGGCGTTCCCTGCGGCGGCTTCCAGCGCCTCCCGGCGGATGAGCGCAAAGCCGACCCCGGGCATTCCCTCGAGGCATTTGTTGCTGCTGGCGACGACCGCCTCGAGCGACGCCCGTTCGGCATCGATCGGCAGGGCGCCGAACGAGCTCATGGCATCCACGAGCAGCGGCCGGTGCTGCCGCGCACAGACGTGGGCGATCTCGTCGAGGGGATTGAGGATGCCGGAGGTGGTCTCGCAGTGGACCACGGCGACGTGGGTGATGGCCGGATCGTCGGCGAGGGCGAGATCGAGCGCCGCGGGCGAGACGGGCATGTCTTCCGGCCACTCGATGGCGCGGACGGCCCGGCCGGCAATGCCCGCGATCCGGACCATGCGCCGGCCGTAGGCGCCGTTGACCAGGACGAGCAGCCGGCCGCCTGGCGGCACGAGGGTGCCGATTGTGGCCTCGATGGCAAAGGTGCCGGATCCCTGGAGGGGAACACAGACGTGGGTGCGTTCCGCCCCCGCCATGGCCACCAGGCGGTCGCGGATGCGCCGGTTGAGAAGGATGAAGTCCCCGTCGCGGGAACCCCAATCCCGCAGCATGGCCTGCTTAACCGAAGCCGAGGTGGTCAGTGGCCCGGGCGTGAGGAGAATAGGCTCTTGCATGGCGTATGCGCCTTCCTTGTTCGTTCAGTTTCAGCGGCGACGCCAAGCCTGCGTGCGGCGGGTGAGAACGGCGGACACGGCGGTGTGCAGAAGCCGGACGGTCGCCGAGGTGTAGACGATCATCATCGCCATCGCCGCCGCAGCGGCGACGCTGCCGGCGTCGTCCATGGCGAGAACCGCAACCGACGCCGGCCGGGTGTGCGCCGCGTACAGGAAGACGACCGCCGACACCGTGGTCATCGCGTTGACGAACAGGTAAAGGGCGATGTCGAGGATGGTGGGCAGGCAGACCGGAACGGTGACGCGCCAGAACGTGACGTAGAACGGGATTTTCAGGGACGCGGAGACGCTCTCGAACTCCGGATCGATCTGCTTCAGCGCTGTCACCGCCGTCAGGTGGCTGACGGTGTAGAAGTGCACGATCGTCGAGAGCACCAGGATCGTCATCGTTCCGATGAGAAAGTTCAGCGGGTTCCACGGTGCGTTGAAGAAGAAGATGTAGGAGATGCCGAGGACGAGCCCGGGGACCGCCAGTGGCACCATCGCCAGCAGATGGACACTTGACCGCAGCCACGGCAGGCCACGCCCTTTCTCCACCAGATAGGCGCCGGCGAAGACGACCAGACTGCCGACCACCGCAGTCCACGCCGACATATGCAGAGAATTGAAGAACGATCGCCATCCATCCGCGTCGACGGCGGAGAAGTCGTAATTGGCGAGCGTCAGTCCGAGGTCGTAGGGCCAGAACCTGACAAAAGATGCATAGGCGGAAACGCCCAGCATCCCCAGCAGGAACAGGCTGATCAGGCTGCAGACGCAGAGATAGGCGCGGTCGGTGATGCGGCTGCGCTTCGGCACGTAAGGGACCGCGCGTGCCGACAGACTCGCCGTCTGCTTCCGCTGCGCCCACCGGTCGGCGAAGAAGGCCAGTAACGCCGGCGTCAGCAAAACCATGCCGACGACCGCACCCATTTCGAAGTTCTGCTGGCCCACCACCTGTTTGTAGACATCGGTGGCGAGGACGTTGTAGCGGCCGCCGATGACCTTCGGCACGCCGAAGTCGGTGATGACCAGAGTGAACACCACCAGCACGGCGCTCACCAGCCCGTAGCGACATCCCGGCAGGGTAACGGTGAAAAATGTGCGCAGCCGGCTGGTGTTGAGCACCTGCGCGGCCTCGTACAGCCTCGCGTCGGCGAGCGACAGGGCGGTGTAGAGGATCATGATCGCGTGCGGCAGGGTGAAGAAGACCATGCCAATGACGATGCCGATCGGCCCATAGATGCTGGCGCCGAACAACCAGTCCCTGATCAGCCCCTGGTTCCCGAACAGGTAGACGAGCGAGATCGCCGGCAACAGAGACGGCGCCAGGATCGGGATCGAGGCAATCGCCCGGAACACGCCTTTGGCCGGCATGCAGGTGCGGCTCAGTCCATAGGCGAAGACAAACGCCAGTGAGGTCGTGATGGCTGTCGAGACGACGGAAATGAACAGGCTGTTGCCGATCGATTGCGACAACGCGGGATTGGCGAAGTATGCGACGTAATTGGCGAGCCCGACGAAGGCCCCCGTCCTGTCTTCGAAGCTCTTCGACAGGAGGGCATAGAGAGCCACCGCAACGAAGATCAGCAGAAACGCCGCAAGCGCCGCCAGGCAAGCGCCCATCACCAGCTTTTCGCGGGATACACCGACCGGGCCGCTGCCCCTCCCCAGCGCCGCGCTCGCGGCGCTGGGGCTGCGTCCGCCGTGGGCAGGCAGCATCACGAAGCCGCGGGGTAGACGCGCAGCCGGTGGCTGGGCAGGGTGATGTTCAGCGAATGACCGCGGCCGACCTGTCGCCCGCGGACCAGCGGTGTCGGCAGATCAGCGGCGAGGATCATGCCCTCCAGACAGTCGGGGGCCAGACGCGCCCGAAAGAAGTTGCCGATGAAATCCAGCTCTGCGACATGCGCCTGCATCCGATTGGCTGCGTTGCTGCCGACTTCCTGGTCCACGACCACGTCTTCCGGCCGCACGCAGACCGTCACTTTCGTGCCGGGCGGCAATCCATGCTGCCGCTCCGAACACTCCAGGTCACGCTGACCGAGGCGCACGTGCTGATGGTCGATGAGCGTGCCGGGCAGGAAGTTCATCGTCCCCACGAAGTCGGCGACGAACGGGTTCACCGGATCACCATAGATTTCGTCCGGCGTCCCGACTTGCTCGATGACGCCCGCCCGCATCACCACGATCCGGTCGGCCATAGTCAAGGCCTCCTCCTGATCGTGGGTGACCATGACTGTGGTGATGTTCAGGCGTCGCTGGAGATCCTTGATCTCCTTGCGCAGGTGGATGCGGACCTTGGCGTCGAGCGCACTCAGCGGCTCGTCGAGCAGCAACAGCCCCGGCGAGGTCGCAAGTGCCCGTGCGAGTGCCACACGTTGCTGCTGGCCGCCCGAAAGCTGCGCGGGATATTTGTCGGCCTGATCGACAAGTCCGACCATCTTGAGCAGCTCAGCTGCCCGCTTGCGGGCTTCCTCGCGCCGCATCTTCCGGTTCTCGAGACCGTAGGCGACATTTCGGATCGCCGTGAGGTTCGGGAAAAGGGCGTAGGACTGAAAGACGATGCCGAAATCCCGCTGCGACGGGGGTAGCGACGAGATGTCGCGCCCAGCCTGTTCGATCCGTCCCGACGTTTGCTGATCGAGGCCGGCGATGGCCCGGAGAAGCGTTGTCTTGCCGCATCCCGACGGCCCCAGGAAACAGACAAACTCGCCTTCGTTGATGGTGAGCGAGACATTCTTCAGGGCCTCGAAGCTGCCAAACCTCTTTCCGACCTGTTCGATCTTCAGGTAAGGCCGCTCAACACCGTCGATCTCCGTCGCCTGCTGCCGTGCCGGGTGGTGCATGGTGCTCTGCTCCCGCGTCGCCGATAGCTGACCGGTACCGGCGACCGCCACAAGCGCTGCCGCTCACTTCTTCGCTTCGGACTTGGCGTCGTAGCGCTTCGTCCATTCGGCGAGGATGCGATCCCGATTTGCCGCCACCCACTCGAAGTCGTTGTTAGGGAGCATCATTGCTTCGGCATTCGCCGGGTAGTTCGGGATGTCCTTGGTCATCCCCTGATAGGCGACAACGGCGTAGTAGTTGTTATAGAGTTCGTTCGCCTCCTTGCTGGCAGCGAAGTCGGCGAGCGTCTTTGCCGCAGCCAGCTTGGCCGTCCCCTTGACGATCGCCGTCGCCTCCATATCCCAACCCGAGCCCGGCTTCGGCAGGATGACGTCGACCGGCGCGCCTTTGGTCTTCAGCGCGGCACCGGTGTACTCGATCGAAATTCCGAGCGCATATTCGCCTGCGGCAGCCTGCTTGCACGGCTTGGAGCCGGAATGCGTGTAGGCGGCGATGTTCTCGTTGAGCCTGTCCATATACGCCCAGGCCGCATCTTCTCCCATCTGCTGCAGCCATCCGGCGACAGTGAGGAACCCCGTCCCCGACGAAGCGGGGTTCGGCATCACCAGGTGCCCCTTGTATTCCGGCTTTGTCAGGTCGTCCCAGCTTGCCGGCACCGCGAGGTTTGCCTTCGCTGCCTCCACGGTATTGAAGCAAAGCGCTGCCATCCATGCGTCGGCGCCGACCCACGTCGGAGGGGTCTTCGGACTGTGGAACTTCGGTTTCAGGCTTCCCAAGCCTGAGGGCGCGTAAGGTTCGAGCATGCCTTCCTTGTCCAGCAGCAGCAGGCTGGAGGCGGCAAGTCCCCAGACCACGTCAGCCTGCGGCTTGGCCTTCTCGGCAAGCAGGCGCGCGGTGATAATTCCGGTGGAGTCGCGAACCCATTCGATCGCGATCTCTGGATGGGCTGTCTCGAACGCCTTCTTGTAAGGCGCGAGCTGCTCGTTCTCAAACGCGGTATAGACGGTGAGAGTTTCTGCCGCAGCGGCAAACTGATCAATAATAAAAGGAGGGATGAACAGGAACGAAGCCGTAAGAAAACTGCAAAACGCACAGTACACGCGCCCGAGCATTGTTTGCCTCCACTTCGTCCCACGGCCGGGAGATCGCGGCGCACATCGCCCAGCGGTATGGATTTGATCCGATGTCGTGGTTTATACCAGGAGTGACCAAAGCGAGCGTGAAGGTTTCGTGACAGGCGTGGAACCCAGCGACCCAGAGTCGTGGCCCCGACACTATGCAGGGAGGTTGGTCGTCCGGAAGCGGCGCTGGACGAGATCGCGCTCACTCTCATCAAGGTCTCGCAGCTCGTCATCGATTTCGGAGAGGTTGTTGAACTGGATATCAACCCGCTGCTCGCTGACGAGTTCGGTGTAATGGCACTCGACGCGCGGGTGCGTGTGCGGCCCGCGCGCGAAATCCCGGCCAGGCGGCTTGCCATCCGCCCCTACCCCAAGGAACTCGAGGAAACCTTCTCACTTCGCGACGGCCGCTCTGTCCTGCTGCGGCCGGTAAAGCCGGAGGATGAACCGGCCTTGCAGGACTTTTTCGCTCCCATGTCCCCACAGGACATCCGCATGCGGTTCTTCGCTCCGAAGCGGATGCTTTCACATGCTCTTGCCGCCCGGATGACGCAGATCGACTACGATCGGGACATCGCGCTCGTGCTGGCGGAGCCGGGAATTCCCGGCCAGGCGGACGTCTATGCCGTGGCCAGCATTGCTGCCGATCCGGATGGCGAACAGCGGAGTATGCAATCATGGTTCGCAGCGACATGACCGGCCAGGGTCTAGGTTCTCTGCTTACCGGCCGGATTATCGACTATTGCCGGCGCCGAGGCGTAAAGGAGATCTTTGGTGAGGTGCTGCGGGAGAACAGGCCAATGCTGAAGATCTGTGACGATTTCGGTTTCCGTACGCGCATCAGCCCTTGCGAGCCGAACGCTGCAGAGTTTCAACTGATGCTGTAACCACCGCCTCGATATCCCGCCCCATCGACGTGATCTCCGGAGCAGGTAAAGCCCCATTCCGCCTTCCTGTTGGGCAGGACCCCAGCTATTCTGGCGTTGATTGGGAGGCGGACTGCCGTCTATCTGGGAAAGATCGGGTAAAGGAATGATCGCATGAGGTCATGCGGGACCATTGTGGTCATGCTGGTGAGTCTTTTCGCGACGGTAGCATCGGCGCAGTCACCCGATAATGCCGTGTGGGGAGTGGACGAGCGGAACGAAGTCTTGCGCTGGAATTCGGCCCTAAACGGTTTTGAAGGGATACCCGGGAGCCTGAAACAGGTGTCGGTCGGAACCGACGGCGAGGTGTGGGGAGTCAATCCCGAGGGCGATGTCCTGCGCTGGACCGGTTCCCAGTGGCAACAAGTCCCGGGCATGAAGCTCAAGCAACTCTCGGTCCGGAGTAGTCAGGAGGTCTGGGGCGTGGATGCCGACGACCACCTCTTCCGCTGGAACGGCTCGGCATGGCAACCGACGGGAATTACCTCTGCTTTCGTTTCGGCGGGCACCGACGGGACCGTGTGGGGGATCTCAGCGCCGGCCTCCGGCGCCAATGCCGGCATCATTCAGCCGATCTCCGATTGGCTGAATCACCAGGGCGGCTCGCCGATAGAAGTCCCCGGCGCTCCTCCCGCACGGCTGGTTTCGGTTACTGACGGATCCCGGCTGTGGGCAATCGATGACCTCTGGCACTTGTATCAGTGGACGGCAGCCGGATGGCAGCGCATTGACGGCAGTCAGTATCTTGATGTGGCGCAGGCCTCAAATGGAGAACTCTGGACAGTGTACCGGAGCGGGGTCGTCGCCTTCCGAGCAGACCCCGCCGCACCGCCGCGGCAGATGCATCTGGTGGGTGGGGGAATTTTGGCCAGCCCCAACCCTGTTCTCACGCAGATCGCCATCGGTGCGGCGCCATCGGCAGGACCCGCGTTGACCGCCGATCAGCAGCTGATCGTGGATACCCATAACCGCGAGCGCCAGAACTATCCGGGGGTTGGCGCGCTGCAGTGGTCACCGGAACTTGCGCAATGGGCGCAAGAGTGGGCGCAATCCGTGGCCAACGCCAACGTCATGACCCATCGCCAGGATCAGCGCGGCAATCCCTTCCGGCCGGGCGAAGGGCTGGGCGAGAACATCTATGGGTGGAATCCGGCGAAGACCGGCGGCGATGCGGTTCTGAGCTGGATCGCGGAAAAGCAATGGTATGATTATGCGCAAAATACCTGTGCACCGGGTAAGGTTTGTGGCCACTATACCCAAGTGGTGTGGAAGACTTCGCAATACGTAGGTTGCGGCAACGCGAAGTCTGCGAATGGAACGCTGTATTATGTCTGCAACTATTATCCGGCCGGGAATAACGGCGGCAGACCGTACTAACCCTTACCCGACCCTGTGGCGTAGACCCACTACGCTCCGGGCGTGCAGCGGGCGGTCAGGAAAACAGTAACCGGCAATGAGGGTGCACCGGTTGCGGTGACTTTTACCCGTCATAAATTAGGATGAAACGAATGCCGCAAGAAGTCTGCTTCGCCAATACTATGACTGGTGCAATGTTGTTTATCGTGGGTGTGGCAGGTGCCGGGGGAGGAGCGCAATGGACCAACCAGCCACCGGCGAGTATCGGCACCCGTCCGAACCACCCGACTCCCTACCGTGTCGGCGTTGTGTTGCCGGCGGGAGGTAGGCTCAGCGTATCTTACAAGAGAACGAATGTGCCGCAGACACCGCATGTCAACATTACGATCCAAAACAACGGCGGCGCAATCCAGGTAAATATCGATCCAACCCATACGTTCTTACTCGACGCCACCGTTGCGCAGAGCGGTCCCCCAGGCAACGAGCAAATAATCCTTAACTTTAGGGGGCAAGAATCATAGCGCCGGGGGCCTTATTGCAAAAACTGCCTGATTACGGCACGAGACAACGACGAGGTATAATCGTTTGATTGTCTCGCGGCGTTTGCACCTTGCGTTCGTACCGGATCCGCTCAACCCGCCGCAGTGATCTGCGACAGCAGCTTATAATGTACTTCGTCGAGGCGGGGTATCGGACGAGAAGGTCGACGCAAAAACCTCTGGCTTCGAACTCTGTTTAGCGAAGGACGAGGCAATCTTTACGAGCAGCAAGAAAGCGCAATCCTGTAATTAGCACGCGCACAGGTCGCCGCGCTTCTCGGCTACTGAAGCGAGTGCCTGATGCACCACGGCCCATTTCGGGCATTCTTCCGCGACCGCGCGCAGGACGGCTTCCGCTTCGTTGAACGCATCCACATCGAGCAGCGCGCGACCATAGCGCAACCTGTAGAGCGGGCTCTCCGGCGTCATCTCGGCGGCGGCGCGATGCGCCTCCACTGCATCGCGCCGCCGGCCCCCAGCGCTCGCCGCCCTTCCCAGGAGGTCGTAGGCCAGGTCAAGATGGGGCGCCAGAAGCAGGGCACCGCGCGCGGCTTCCATCGCCAGAAGAGGCTCGCCGGCCAGCAACAGGTCCTGCGCGGCCATCGCCCTCTCGATGGCCTCTCCGTCTTCGAGGATCCGCCCACGCTGCGGAAAGTCTTCGAGGGTCCGGTCCTGGTGCACGAAGTCATCGATCAAGACCTGCAGCAGGCCCCGTTCGGAGAACCATCGCGCAATTTCGTGACCGACTCCCTGGACCGAGTAGAGGCCGGTGCCCGGCACGTCCCGCAGACGCCACGCTGCATAGACGTCATGCAACTCGGCTTCCCCGAAGTACAACGCAACCTTGGTTCGGGGCGCCGCCTGAAGCAGCGGCGCCACGTCCAGGTGTTCTGGCAGCGTCCGCCGCCGCAACGCGAAACTGCTCCGGCTACCCGGCAGCATCAGGCGGGTCTCCGGAGAAAAGGCCAACACCCGATCAGCCTGCAGCAGCGCGCCGAACAAGAGTGCTGCGTAACCTCCCATGGAGATGCCGAGGGTCACGACCGCCCGTGGCTGCACCGCCTCGATGATACGCCGCAGGCCGGCGGCAGTGGCGTCCGCGCCATCGCCGAGCCCGGGCACGCCCTCGGCGTAGTAACTTCTGGGCACGGTATTCATCAACACGCTGCTGGCGTCGATCTTTGTCACCGTCTGCTGCAGCGAAAACCGGCCCACGGGCTCCTCAAGATGGGAAAACACCAGCAGCAGCACGTCGCGCTCGGCGCGAAGCTGCAGGCGAAAATACTCTGTCTGCGTGAGCCCCAGCTCTGAGAGTTGCATTGCTTGCCCTTCGGTGTGATGAGTGCCCAAGCAACGGCGCGGTTCGGGCCTGCAGCGTACAACAGGCCGTGTTCGGACGATGTGACCAAGCGAGGTGCATGGGATGGAAGCAACACCCGGCGAAACGGGCTTGAGCCGCGAATGACGACGATGGCACCGCAGCAGAGCGGTTTCCTCACTATAGATGGCGCGCGACTGGAGTGGCGACGGGTGACGCCGCCTGCGCCACGGCCGACGGCACCAACCCTGGTGCTACTGCACGAGGGGCTGGGCTGTGTGGCGATGTGGAAGGATTTCCCCGAAGCACTGGCTTCAGTCACCGGTTGCGCCGTCTTTCTGTGGAGCCGGCGTGGCTTCGGGCGGTCCGATCCCATCACCCTTCCCCGCCCGCTCGACTACCTCGAAGAGGAAACGCCGCTGGTCGATCGGGTTCTCTCGGAAGCCAATATCCACCGGTGCGTTCTGGTCGGCCACTCGGACGGCGGCACCATCGCGTTGCTGGCGGCGGGAGGACGGGCTGCCTCGAAAATCGCCGGGGTCGTCACCATGGCGGCGCACGTCTTCGTCGAAGAAGTCACCATCGCCGGCATTCACGAGACGAAGCGCGCCTGGGACCAGGGGGACCTGCGCCGTCGCCTCGCCCGCTGGCACGGCGACAACGTGGAGGGAGCCTTCCGCGGTTGGTGCGATACCTGGCTCGATCCCAGGTTCCGCGCTTGGAACATCGAGGGGGCGCTGAGCGCGGTGCGCGCGCCGGTCCTGGTGATGCAGGGGGCAGACGACCAGTATGGCACGCCGGCACAGGTGGAAGCGATCGCGCGTAGCGTCTCTGGGCCGGCGCGATCGATGCTGATCCCCGGCGCCGGGCACGCTCCCCACATCGATGCAGCCGACACGGTGATCGAGGCGATCCGCTTCTTCCTCGCGGCGCTGCCCTGTGCGGCACCAAGCGGATTGCCGGAGTGAACCGAGATCTCGCAACCGAGTTTGCGGCGCTGGGCGACCGCGTCTGGTTGAACTGCGCCCATCAAGGGCCCCTGCCGGCCTGCGCGCGGGCAGCCGCCGAGGACGCCGTGCGCTGGAAGGCCGAGCCCTGGGAGTTGACGACGGAACGCTTCTCCGGCGTTCCGCTGCGTCTGAAACGCGCGCTGGGCCGGCTGATCGGGACACCGGCCGAAGAGATCATCCTGGCCAACAGCGCATCCTATGGACTGCACCTGATCGCCAACGGCTTTCCGTTCAAGGCCGGCGACGAAGTGCTGGTGATGCGCGGCGACTTCCCCTCGGACATCCTGCCGTGGTTGGGATTGGAGCCGCGCGGCGTTGTCACGCATCAGCTCACGCCGCGCAGCGGCCGGGTATTGCAGGTGGAGGACGTCCGGGCCGCCATCGGTCCCCGGACGCGGCTGCTTTGTCTGACCTGGGTGCACTCGCTCTCCGGCTGGACGATCGACATGGACGCCATCGGCCGGCTGTGCCGCGAGCACGGCATTGCCTTCATCCTCAATGTGTCCCAGGCGCTCGGCGCGCGGGCCCTCGACGTGGCGAGTGCGCCAGTGGACGCCATCGTCTGCGTCGGCTGGAAGTGGCTGCTCGGCCCCTATGCCACCGGCTTCTGCTGGGTCCGCCCGGACCTGCTCAGGCGGCTCACCTGCCAGCAGACCTATTGGCTGACGATGCTGAACGCCGATGATCTCGGCCGTGAGCAGTTGGACCTGACGCTGCGCAGCGACGCCGGAGCCGCCCAGTGGGACGTGTTTGCTACAGCGAACTTCATCAATTTCAACGCGCTCGCGGCGTCTGTTGAGTTCTTGCTGGAATACGATGTTGCTGCCGCGGCGACCCATGACGCCGCGTTGGTACAGCGCCTGATCGATGGCCTCGACCGCCGCCGCTACCGGGTGACCAGCCCTGAGGCCGGACCAGCCCGCTCGACGCTAGTGTTCATCGAACCGCGGGACCGCGAGCGAGCGAGCGCGATCCAGCGGTCACTGGCAAACCAAGGCGTGCACGTCGCCCATCGGGCGGGAGCCCTACGCGTTGCACCGCATCTGCATAATAAGCCGAATAATATCGACCGGGCGCTGGCAACCATGCATGTGGTTGAATTTGGATTAGATCCCTAACCGGACTGCCCCTCTAACGGGAAACAGTAAGGTTTGCAGGAGGCTCGGCATTTGGCAAACACGCCTTCGATTATTCTTGCCTTACGAGATTCGTTTATATTAATGCCTAATGCTCATGTGGATTAAAGTAAGTTAATTTGCTGAATGTCACGATGTTTAGATGCACTGAAGGTATAATGATATGTTTCATGAGCCTCCTGACCATTTCCTATATTCTGCATATCGCGTGGACATAACCTTTGTAGATTCATGGGGTAACGCGAAAACTACGTGTGGGACATCATTCGTTATTGAAGGTAATCCAAAGGTTCCGTGGATAGTAACGAATCGTCATGTTGTCGATATTGACTATAATCAGGTAACTTCGAAGTACAAAGATTACAAGCTCAGAGAATGGACACTTACTGGAAGACGTCTTGACGACAGTTTGTACACATTAAAGCTCCATCCTGATGCAAGGCAATACCCTCATCCGCAACAGGAAAACGATGTCGTTCTGATCGAACCGCGGTTTTTTTGGGATGGAGCTGCCGAATTAAAACCAAAATTGCACTGGCACTTCGGGCGCGAGCACCTTGCTACGCCGAACGTATTTGCGCACTCATTGCGCCCATTTGATCTTGTCTGCTACACAGGATTCCCACCTCAACACGATAAGGCGGGGAACAGGCCAATCCTTCGGAGTGGGCATATTGCAAGTGACCCGCGATTTAACTACTCTTGGGACAATCAATCGCATGGTAGTTGTATCGCGTATGAAGGATTTTCCTTCCCTGGTTCATCGGGAAGCCCTGTATTCGCGCCTGCACGTGGTGCCTCAAATATTCCTGAGTCGCGGGGTGGGTATCTAGTTGGTGTTAACGCCGGTCATGTTCCAAGCAGCTCCCACTCTCACAGCGGCATTTCCTATTTTTACACTTCGACAGTGATTCTCGAAATCATTGCTCATTACGGCCTTATCTAACGTATTATTTAACAAATATCTCAGCCGACTTATGGAGTGGAGGCCATTACTCCGTCGTCAGGCTACTCATTTAAGCAGCGAATTTTCTGCGTTCAAAGGCGCGTCGTCGCAAATGGCTCCGGTCCTTGAGCCTGGAACGTTAGAATTTGGCTGTGGTCCGGATCAGGTGACGCGCGCGGCGAGGGCTTCCGCCGCCGCGGGCGCGCGCACTTTCCCGCCCGAGATGAAATAGACGAAGACGTCGCCGCGCCCGGCCCAGGTGCGCACGCGGTCGGCCCATTCCTGCAGTTCGGCCGCAGGATAGCCTGTTTCCACCTCCTCCCGGCTGCGCATCAGCCGCGCGTAGGTGAAGTCCGCCGTCGCTTCGTCGATCGCCGGGAACTCTTCGTCATCCAGGAAGGCGACGCCGGCACGATACCGGCGCGCCAGGTCGTAGAACTCCTGGCTCTGAAACGTGGGGTGGCGCACTTCCAGCACGTGGCGCAAAGGAAGGCCGTCGAGCTCGCGCGGCAGCAGCTTGAGGAACGCCTCGATATCGTCCGGCACGAACTTCTTGGTCCCGGCGAATTGCCAGTTGATCGGGCCCAGCCGGTCGCGCAGCTCGGTCAGGCCCTGGCCAAGGAACCGCGCGACCGACTCCGCGGCACCCGCCAGTTCCTTGCGATGGGTGCAGTATCGCGACGCCTTGATCGAGAACACGAAGCCGTCGGGCGTTTGCTCGCGCCAACTAGCCCAGTTCGCCGGCTTGAACGTGGAATAATAGGTGCCGTTGATCTCGATCGAGGTGAGCCTACGGCTGGCGTACTCCAGCTCACGCTTGCGCGGCAGTCCGTCGGGGTAGAAGACACCGCGCCACGGCTCGTACGTCCAGCCGCCGATGCCGGTGCGGATCTTGCCTGCCATGCGACTTCCCCGTCTCCCTGGCGGATTGCCCACTCCATCACTTGGGCAGCGCTGGCGCGGCCGTCGAGGCTGTTTCGTCCGGGTGACGGCACAGGAGAAGCGCAGATCAAAATTGAAATGGTGGGCCCGGCAGGACTCGAACCTGCAACCAGACCGTTATGAGCGGCCGGCTCTGACCAATTGAGCTACGGGCCCGCAGCGACGCAGCCCCCACATGATAGCGTGGATTTCGACAGATGCGACCCGCCTGCTTCCACTAGCTCCGAAGAACCCGCAATAATCTTGTGAACGGTGCGAGGTCGCGGGACAGGCCAAGCGACGTCGAGAAATGGCCGGCCGGCGCATGGAAGACGTTTTCTTCCGGCAATCGCCACGCGCGGGCCAGCGCTTCGCCCCCGGCGGTCAGAGTCACATCGTCGCTCCGGCCGATGACGACGACAATTCGTGCCGGATCGACCGCCGGCTTACCCACCGGGTCGAGCAGCCCCCGCCATTGTTCAAGGTCGGTGCGGGTCCAGCCGGCGGAGCGAATCGCCTGCGGAACGCCGAGGCCACCGGTCAGTCTGCCTTGAAACGTGACAGCGATCAGGGAACTGGAGGGCGCCACCAGAAACAGTGCGTCCGGACGCATCTCAGCGGGCCAATCCCGCGCGGCGACCGCAGCGAGCTGTGCAGTCAGCGCCCCGAGGCTCACGCCGCCGAGGCAGACCGGGCCACGACGGGTTCTCCGCGCCCAGGCGATCAGGCGCCCCAGTTCAATGACATGGGCATGAAAATAGTCCAGAAGGCCCCCTGGACCGCGCGCCAGCACCGGCTCGCCGCCGTAGCTGCCGGACAAGCGCCTGCGACCGTGCCACGGCCCTTCCGGCCGGATGACCCGGATGCCTTCGGCGACAAGAGCGCCCAGCGGATTATGGCCGTCGCCGGTAAACTCGGTCTCCATGGCGATGCCGTGGGTGAAGATCACCGACGGCACCGGCGCCGAACTGCTTGCCGGGACCAGCGCCGGCGCCGACACGCGCGCCCAGGCCGTCCCCCTTGTTTCCGCGGTGGGCGGCGCGAAGCGCAGCCAGCCCTCCACACCGTACCGCCCCAGAAAGCCCCGCGACGCCTCGATCCCGGCGGGGTCGAAGGCGTCGGCAAAGGCACGCGCCGGCGCCGCGAGGCGGGCACCATGACGGCGAGCAACCGAAGCGGGGTCCTCAACGGCCCAGCCTACCGGCGGCAGCGGCGCGTGCAGGTGCAGCGGCACGAGAGCGCTGCGCAGGTTGGTCAGCGCGCAAGCGGCGCGCAGCCGCGCCGCCTCTGCCTCGGCCCGCGCCGGACCGTCGCCAAAAAACGCCTCCTCCCAGGCCGCATCGGCCGCCTCCAGAGCGATTTGACAAGACTGGGCGCGCTTGAGAATTCCCGGCAGCATTCCCCGGGCAAACCGCCCGCATGGAATCTGCTCGATGAACCGTTCGGGCGAGCCATTTGCCGCGAGGGCGGCAGCCCAGCCGCGTGAAAGGGGAAAATACCACCGCGTCAACAGCCGCAGCGCGGTCTCGTCGAACCAGGGGCGCAGAATCAGCCCACCGATCGCACTTTTCACCAGCCGATCGAAGCCACGCGGCATGGGCAATCGACGTTCGAGGGTCTCGATTATGGGTTGGGGGTCATACTCAGACCACCAGCCCTGCTCCCGCCGTTCAGTAGTCGAGGAAGCTGCGGAGCTTGCGGGAACGGCTAGGATGTTTCAACTTGCGCAGCGCCTTGGCCTCGATCTGGCGGATTCGCTCGCGCGTCACCGAGAACTGCTGGCCGACCTCTTCCAGCGTGTGGTCGGTGTTCATGCCGATACCGAAGCGCATGCGCAGCACACGCTCTTCCCGCGCGGTGAGGCTGGCAAGCACGCGCGTCGTCGTCTCCCGCAGGTTGGCCTGGATTGCCGCATCGAGAGGCTGAACCGCATTCTTGTCCTCGATGAAATCGCCGAGGTGGCTGTCTTCCTCGTCGCCGATCGGAGTTTCCAGGCTGATCGGCTCCTTGGCGATCTTCAGGACCTTTCGCACCTTCTCCAGAGGCATGGACAGCTTTTCTGCCAGTTCCTCGGGCGTCGGCTCCCGACCGATCTCGTGCAGCATCTGCCGGCTGGTGCGCACCAGCTTGTTGATGGTCTCGATCATGTGCACCGGGATCCGGATGGTGCGGGCTTGGTCGGCGATCGAGCGGGTAATCGCCTGCCGGATCCACCAAGTGGCGTAGGTCGAGAATTTATAGCCGCGACGGTATTCGAACTTATCCACAGCCTTCATCAGGCCGATATTGCCTTCCTGAATAAGATCAAGGAATTGCAGCCCGCGGTTGGTGTATTTCTTCGCAATCGAGATGACCAGGCGAAGGTTGGCCTCGATCATCTCCTTCTTGGCTTTGCTGGCCTCGCGCTCGCCTTTCTGCACGGTGGAGACGATGCGCCGAAATTCAATGATCGGCAGCGCCGTGTCCTCGGCGACAAGACCGATCTGTCGCCGCAACTCGACGACCTCGGCACCATGCCGGGAAGCGAAGGTCGCCCATCCTTTCGAGGGAAGCTGCCCCACCCGCTCCAGCCAGCCCGGCGCGAGTTCATTGTTGCGGTGCTGGTCAAGAAAGTCTTCGCGCTTGACGCGGCTGTCTATGGCGAGCCGCAGCAGGCGCCCCTCCAGGCCGATGAGACGGCGGTTCAGCTCATAGAGCTGCGCCACCAGCTCCTCGATGCGGGTGTTGTTGAGATGGAGGTCCTGCAGCAGCACCGCCAGCTCGCGACGGAGCTTCAGGAAGCGCTTTTCCAGCGGAGGTTTCGGCTCCTCGCCCCGGCGGACCGCCTCAACCCGCTGCACCTGCACCTTGTGGAGGCGCTTGTACGAAAGCGCAATTTCCTCAAATGTGGTGATGAGCTGGGGCAACAGAGCGCATTCCATTGCCGCCAGTGAAACATTCTGCTCTTCGCCGTCGGGATCGGGATCTTCGTCCTCGCCGTTGGCCTCTTCACCGAGCTCCTCGTCTCCGGCGGCGAGAGCCGCTGCGTCGGCGGCGCTGGAATCGGTTCGCACGCCCATGGCCAGAGTCGCGGCTTCGGGTGCGGTCGCTCCATCGACACCTTCAGCTCCCCCATTGGTGGGGGCCGTGCCATTTCCCGGCGACGTGGGCGGGACGTTCCCATCGTACATGGCATCCAAATCGACGATATCGCGCAGCAGCATTCGCCCCTCGAGCAGCGCGCCATACCATCGGACGAGGGCGCGCATGGTCAAAGGACTCTCGCAGATGCCGCCGATCATCATCTCGCGGCCGGCTTCGATGCGCTTGGCGATCGCAATTTCGCCCTCGCGCGACAGCAGCTCGACATTTCCCATCTCGCGCAGGTACATGCGCACGGGATCGTCGGTGCGACCGATCTCGTTCTCGTCCACGTTGCCTGATGGGGTGTCCGATTCCACCACTTCCGCCGGCGGCGTGGCTTCGTCGGTCTCCTCGGACTCGATCACGTTGATGCCGATTTCGTTCAGCATCGCCATGGTGTCTTCGATCTGTTCCGAAGACACCTGATCCGGCGGCAGCGCGCTGTTCAGATCATCGTAGGTGACGTACCCTCGCTCCTTGCCGCGAGCGATCATGCGCTTGATGCCTGCGCCCAGCGAGTCGAGCAGCGGCGCGTCTTGTTGGTCGTTCTTTGTATCCGCTATTTCCGCCGCACCTGTCGCCTTCGTCGACATACCGACCTCGCTGGTTGTTGTCTCGCGACGCAAGCGGGAGGCCCCCCTGCTTCAGCGGTCAGCGGCCCTGTCGGCTGCCGCCCGTAGCGTCGCTCAGAAACAAAAACGGCGAGAGCCGGCCGCGAGCCATCACGCGGCCAACCCACGCCCCTGAGAATGAACTGGCAGAAAGCAAGACATCATCGGCAAGCGCCACCCCTGCGCGCCGACACTGTCTCGAATGATGCGTTGCGGGAAGGGTTCACATCGTACGTCCTGCCACACGTTGCCCCGCAACCGAGAAACATTGGTCCGAATTTTGGGGGCGCGCTCGATAGCTCCGATCCCGAAGCACTCGGTGAGGTAGCGTTGCAGAGCCACTTCGTCAAGGGGAAGACGGCCAAGTCCTCGTCGAGTTTCGGCATGCTGCAGGAAACGCATCACACCTGGAACGTTTGCGGCTAGCCGTCCTCGTCTACTTTCAGGGACTGCCGGATCAACGCCCGCCGCTGTTCCCAGGCTTCCGGGGACAGCTCCGCGGTTGCTCCGGCCTTCAGTTCGCCCTTCAACGCCTTCCGGCGAAGCACGCCGAGATTGGCGCGCCAAAGAGCATGAACCGCCCCGATCTCCGTGGCATCAGCCCGGTCGGCCGCCAGATCCGTGGCCGGGTCCTCGACGAGATCCTGCAGAATGTCTCCCAGGCCGCGCCGCCGCAACTCGGCGCGCAGCGCGTCACCCGTCAGCTCAGGGTTCGTCGCATGCAGCATCAACACCTGCTGGCGCAGACTGTCGCAGCCAGGATCACTGAATGCCAGACGGCCGAGGTCTTCTTCGTATTTTCCGATCATTTCAGGATACCGAACGGCAAGATCGCATAAGAGCCGTTCCGCTCTCAGCGCACTGTTGATCGGCGTCGCCAGCTTTCCGGCGGCCTCCAGATTGATGACGCCAGAAATCGGAGAAACACCCGTGGCGGACCTCCGTCTCGCGGAACGGCCCGGAGCAGCGTCCATGTGCCCCCGGCTGGCTGAGCCGCCCCGCGCGGCCTGCCAGGATCGCTCCCGAAATGCCCGCTGAAAATGCGCACGCATGGTGGAATCCCTGATGGTGTCCGCGCGACGGCGCAACCGGTCTTCGAGCGCGGCCCGTTCCTCTGCGGGAGCGTGCAGCCGTCCCTTGTTTTCAAAACGGAACAGGAACTCCGAAAGCGGCGCCGCCTCCCGAAGCGTCCGGTGCAGGACCTGGGCCGGCCATCGAGAGGCGACCCGGTCGGGATCATCCTTGGTATCGACCCGCAACAGGCCGATGCGCAACCCAAGCCCCGGCTTCAGCAGGGGCAAGGCCCGTTCGGCTGCCCGCAGGGCCGCCCGTTCGCCGGCCGCATCCGGATCAAACAACAGGACAGGTTCGGCGGCGAGCGCCCACAGCGCCCGCAACTGCTCTTCGGTCAGCGCCGTGCCGAGCGGCGCCACCACGTTCGGCCAGCCGGCTTCCGCCAATCCGATCACGTCCATGTAGCCTTCGACCACGATGACGGAGCCGGCGGAACGCGTGGCTTCCCCGGCGAGGTCGATCCCGTAAAGCAGGCGGCCCTTCTGAAAGAGCATCGTCTCCGGCGAGTTCAGGTATTTCGGCTCGCCCGGCCCGATGAGCCGGCCGCCGAAACCCAGAACCCGACCGCGCTGATTGGCGATGGGAAACATCACCCGGCCCCGGAAGCGGTCGTAAGCCGCACGGGCCCGGTCGTCGGGCTCCACCAGCAGCCCCGCTTCCAGCAGGGCCGCCTCCCCTATGCCTTCGTGCTGCAGGGCCCCCCTGAGAGCCTGTCCGCTGTCGGGAGCGTAGCCCAGTCGCCACCGCTGGATGGTCGCATCGGAAACCCCTCGACGTCGCAGGTATTCGAGCGCGTGCCGGCCGTCCGGCATGCGCAGCATGCGGCAGAAATAGCGGGTGGCCGCCTCCAGCACATCGACCAGCGCGCCGCGCTTGCGCTCGCGGGCCTGCTCCTCGGGAGTCTCCTGCGGCATGGGCAGCCCCGCAAGCAGGGCGATGCGCTCGACGGCCTCGCGGAAGCCGACCTTTTCGGACTGCATCACGAAGTCGATGACAGACCCGTGCGCGCCGCAGCCGAAGCAATGGTAGTGATCATCCCAGACGTGAAAGGAGGGTGTTTTCTCCCCGTGAAACGGGCACAGGCCCGTATACTGGCGGCCCCGCCGGACAAGCCTCACCTGCTTGCCGATGACCTCGGCAATCCCGATGCGGGCCTTCAGTTCGTCCAGAAATCCCTGCGGCAGGCTCACCCGCGCCTCTGTCCGCTGCCCCTCTGCCACCCGCTCACCGCGGCGGAAGATCCCGCAGCGATCACGAGAGCCGTGCCTTGACCAACGCGCCGGCCTGGGCGAAATCCATCTGGCCGGGATAGCGCTCCTTCAACGTCGCCATCACCCGGCCCATGTCCTTCAGCGTCGCCGCTTCGGTCTCCTTGATGACCGCCGAGACCGCCTCTTCGACGGCTTCCGCCGTCATCTGTGCCGGCAGAAACTGCCGGATGACCTCGATTTCATTCGCTTCCTGTTGCGCCAGCTCCGATCGGCCGCCCTGCTCGTAGAGGCGGATGCTTTCCTGGCGCTGCTTGATCATCGCGCGCAGCATCCCCAGGATCTGCTCGTCGCTCAGCCCGGCTGGATTTCCTTTGCCGCGCTCGGCAATATCCCGATCTTTCAAGGCAGCCAGGATCAACCGGATCGTCGAAGTCGCGCAAGCGTCGCGCGCCCGCATCGCGTCTTTCAGACCTTCGTCAAGACGTGTCCGCAACATGGGCATCACGTTCATCCGCTGCTGTCAGACCTTTAGTGTAGGCATCAACCATCGTTTCGTCATCGCAAAAAACTTGAGCAAATCCAATGACCTCTTGTTTTCTAAGGTCTTGACGGAGCGTTCCCGCTCGCTTACTTGCATGAAAGGAGAGCCCAGCCGGCCGTGCCGCGCCGCCGCAGACGCCAACGCCCTACAACCGGAGAAGCCCTTGAGCGAGAATTTGGGTGATAAGGAAGCCGTGCTTGCGGATCCGGACACTGACGGACCAGAGGCCGGCACCCGCCCCGACGCCGCCCTGGTGCTGGAGGACGGCAGCGTTTTCTGGGGCCGGGGAGCCGGTGCCGTTGGTGTTGCCATCGGTGAGATCTGCTTCAACACCGCGATGACCGGTTATCAGGAAGTCCTGACAGATCCTTCCTACGCCGGCCAGATCGTCACGTTTACGTTTCCGCACATCGGTAACGTGGGAACCAACCCCGAGGATATCGAAACGCTGACGCCAGCGGCGCGCGGGTGCGTTCTGCGCGCTCCGATCACCGCGCCGTCGAACTGGCGAGCCACCCAGAATTTCTCCAACTGGCTGAAGACGCACAACCTTGTCGCGATCACGCACGTGGATACCCGTCGCCTGACCCGGCGCATCCGCGACGGTGGTGCACCCCGCGGCACGCTCATGTACAGCCCCGGCGAGACGATCGACGTGGCTGCGCTCCGGTTTATGGCCGAGCGGTGGCCGAGCCTGGAAGGAACCGACCTGGCGAAAGAAGTGATGTGCCGGCAAACCTATGCCTGGGAGGAAACCCGCTGGGCCCTGGGCAAGGGCTATGGTCTGCAGCAGGAGCCCCGCTGGCACGTGGTCGCCATCGACTATGGCGCCAAGCGCAATATTCTCCGCTGCCTGGCGTCGGCCGGGTGCCGGGTCACCGTGGTTCCCGGCGACGCCTCGGTCGAGGACGTGATGCGGCACAAGCCGGACGGGGTGTTCCTGTCGAACGGGCCGGGGGATCCGGCGGCCACGGGCATCTACGCGGTGCCGGTCATCCGGGAGCTGCTGGCGCGCCGCGTCCCCGTTTTCGGCATCTGCCTGGGCCACCAGATGCTGGGGCTGGCGGTCGGTGCGACGACCTACAAGCTGCCGCTCGGACATCGTGGCGCCAATCATCCGGTCAAGGACATCGAGACCGGTCGCGTAGAGATTACCAGTCAGAACCACGGCTTTGCCGTGGACCGCAAGAGCCTGCCGCAGGGGATCGTCGAAACCCACGTCTCATTGTTCGATGAAACCAACGAAGGCTTGCGCGTCGAGGGTACCCCCGCCTTCTCGGTTCAGTACCACCCCGAGGCCTCGCCGGGTCCGCAGGACAGCCACTACCTGTTCCGGCGCTTTACCGAGATGATGGAGCAGGTCCGGACGACCAGCGAGGGCTGATCCCGCCCCTGAATTCCTCGCGCCAACGTGGCGCGACCCGCCCGGCGGATCAATGCTTGAGGATCTGACTCAAGAATTTCTGGGTCCGATCGGACTTGGGCGCCGTGAAGAACGTCTCCGGTGGCGCCATCTCCACCACCTGGCCCCGGTCCATGAACACGACCGTATCGGCGACGGTCTTGGCGAAGCCCATCTCATGGGTGACGCAGATCATCGTCATGCCGGCCTGCGCCAGCTCAACCATCACGTCCAGCACCTCCTTGATCATCTCCGGATCGAGCGCGCTGGTGGGCTCGTCGAACAGCATGATCTGCGGCTTCATGCACAGCGCGCGGGCGATGGCCACGCGCTGCTGCTGGCCGCCGGAGAGCTGGCCCGGGTACTTGTGCGCCTGTTCGGGAATATGCACCCGCTCCAGGTATTCCATGGCGGTGTCGATCGCCTGCTTCTTCGGGACGCGCTTTACCCAGGTCGGCGACAGGATGAGATTGTCCAGCACGGTCAGGTGGGGGAACAGGTTGAACTGCTGGAACACCATGCCGACCTCGCGGCGGATGCGCTCCACCGTGCGTACGTCGCGGGTCAGTTCGATGCCGTCGACGACGATTCGACCCTCTTGATGCTCCTCAAGGGCGTTGACGCAGCGGATCATCGTTGACTTGCCGGAACCCGACGGCCCGCATACGACGAACCGTTCGCCGCGCCGAATGGTCAGCGACACATCGCGCAGAACGTGAAAGGCGCCATACCACTTGTTGACCTTGTCGAGTCCGATGGCAACGTCGGTCCCGGCGGTCGGTTGTGGCTGCGATTGCTGTTGCTGGGCCACGGCGGATCGTCTCCTAGGTGCGGCGGTGTCCGGTTTCCATGCGGCGCTCCAGGAACTGACTGTAGCGCGACATGAAGAAGCAGAAGCTGAAGTAGATCAACGCGACGAAGGTGTAGCTTTCGATGAAAAACGGACGCCATTGCGGGTCGGTCACCGCCGTCTTCGCCGTGGTCAGCAGGTCGAACAGGCCGATGATGATGACCAGCGACGTATCCTTGAACATGCTGATGAACTGATTGACCAACGGAGGAATGGAGATCTTGAGGGCTTGCGGCAGGATGATCAGCCCCATCTTTTTCCAGTAGCCAAGCCCCAGCGCGTCCGCCGCCTCGTACTGACCGCGCGGCACCGCCTGCAGGCCGCCGCGGACCGCCTCCGCCAGATAGGCCGCCGTGAACAGAATGATGCCGACCTGAGCGCGCAGCAGCTTGTCGATGGTCACCCCCTGCGGCAGGAACAGGGGGAACATCACTGACGCCATGAACAGCACGCTGATCAACGGCACGCCGCGGACAAACTCGATGAAGCCGACGCAAACGGCGCGGATGGCGGGAAGGTCGGACCGCCGGCCCAGTGCCAGCAGGATGGCCAGGGGAAACGAAAGGACCATACCGACCACCGACAGGATCAATGTCAGCGGCAGGCCGCCCCACTGGGTGTTATCGACGAACGTCAGGCCGAAGACTCCCCCCCACATCAGCACGGCACTCAGGGGCAGGACGACGGCCCATAACCCCAGCAGCCACGGACGCCAAAATCCCGGATAGCAGGTGATCGCCAGCGCCGCGATGAACACGGCCATCGCCAGCAGCGGCCGCCACTGTTCGTCCCACGGGTAGAGGCCGAAGAGAATGAACCGGTGCTTGTCGGCTATCAGCGCCCAGCAGGCTCCGCTTGCCTCGCGGCAGACGGCAGGATCGGCCGGACCCCAGACTGCACCCAAGAGGGCCCAATTGATCAGGGGCGGCAGCGTTTCCCACAGGACCCATGCGCACAGCAAGGTGAGCAACGTGTTCGGGACGCTGGAGAACAGGTTTTTTTTCGACCAGTCGACAATCAGCGCGCCGATGCCGGGTGAAGCGGGATGCTCCGGCGGTCGCACGTGCGGCTCGATCGGCTCCTCCTCGCGGGAAAAGATCTCCTCGGGCTGTTCTTCGAAAGGCCGTGCCACTAGCGGCCACCCTTGAGCGCGATGCGCCGGTTGTACCAGTTCATGAATGTCGAGATCGACAAGCTGATGGTGAGGAAGACCGCCATGATAACCGCGATGCCTTCCACCGCCTGACCCGTCTGGTTGATCGCCGTATTTGCCGTGCTCACCAGATCGGGAAAGCCGATGGCGACGGCCAGGGACGAGTTCTTAGTCAGGTTCAAGTACTGGCTGGTCAGCGGTGGAATGATGATCCTCAGCGCCTGCGGCAGCACGATCAGGCGCAGCACCTGGCCCCGCGACAGGCCGAGCGCAAGACCGGCCTCGGTCTGGCCATGAGCGATTGCCAGGATGCCGCCGCGCACGATCTCGGCGATGAAGGTTCCCGTGTACAGCACCAGTCCGACGAGAAGAGCGGTGAACTCAGGTGTGACGGTCAGGCCGCCGGCGAAGTTGAAGCCTTTCAACTCGGGAACATGCAACCCGACGGGGGCACCTCCCGCCAGCCAGGCAAGAACCGGCAGTCCGATGATCAGCGCGGCGCCCACCTGGAGTGTGGGAAACAGCTGCCCAGTCCGCTCGCGCCGCTGCTTTGCCCAGCGGCCGATCAACCATGCGCCCACGACGGCCAGGGCAAAAGCGATGCCCATCCAGAGGTGGGTGGTCTGCCACACCGGTTCCGGAAGCTTCAGGCCGCGCGCCGAGAGGAACACCCCCGGGAGAGGATTGAGCGCCTGACGCGGGCCGGGCAGCGCCTCGGTGATCAGCGAATACCAGAAGAAGAGCTGCAACAGCACTGGGATGTTGCGAAGGCCTTCCACGTAGATCGTGGCAAACCGTGCCACCAACCAGTTGCGCGACAGGCGGGCGACACCCGCCAGGGTGCCGACGATCGACGCCAGCACGATGCCAATCACGGCGACCTTAAGGGTATTCAAGAGACCGACGAACAGCACCTTGAGATAGGTATCGGCCGGGCTGTACCCGATGACACTTTCGCTGACCCCGAAGCCCGCCTCGCGACCGAGGAACCCGAAGCCGGTGGCGATGTTGCGGCTCGCCAGGTTCTCCAGGGTATTGGAGACCAGATAGGCGACCAGCAGGAGAACGCCGCCGAGAACGAGCACCTGGTAGAGAACGCCACGGACGCGTCTGTCATTCCACCAAGCGGCTCGTGTCCCCGCAGCAGCTGGGGTGGGGGTCCTGGGAGCTGCCATCGGCCGGATCGCCGCCCCGGAAGGGGACGGACCCGATCCTCAGCGCACCGGCGGGGAGTACATCAGTCCACCCTTGGTCCAAAGGGCGTTAAGTCCACGGCTGAGCTGCAGCTTCGAATCCATGCCGACGTTGCGTTCGAAGGACTCGCCATAATTCCCCACCAGCTTGATGATGTTGTAGGCCCACTTGTTGTCGAGACCCATGCCCTTGCCGAGATCCCCGGTGACACCCAGCAGCCGCTGCACGTTCGGGTCCGGGCTCTTCAGCGCCGCTTCGACGTTGGCGGAAGTCAGGCCGCGCTCCTCGGCGTCGATCATCGCGAACAGGGCCCACTTGACGATATCGAACCACTGATCATCGCCCTGGCGCACCGACGGCCCCAGCGGCTCCTTCGAGATCAGTTCGGGCAAAATCACGTAGTCGCCCGGATTGGGCGTGTCGTTGGCACGGATGGCGGCCAGCTGGGACGCATCGGACGTGATGGCATCGCACCGCCCGGCCAGGAACGCTCCAGTGACTTCCTCATATTTTTCGATGGTGACCGGCTTCAGCTCCATCTTGTTGGCGCGGAAATAATCAGCGAGGTTGAGTTCCGTGGTCGTGCCCGTCTGCACGCACACCGTGGCGCCCGAAAGCTCCTTGGCGCTGCTGACCCCGAGTTTCTTCGCCACCATGAAACCCTGACCGTCGTAGTAGTTAACGCCGGTGAAGTTCAGACCGTTGGCGGTATCCCGCGTCAGCGTCCAGGTCGTGTTGCGCGACAGCAGGTCGACTTCCCCGGATTGCACGGCGGTCAACCGCGCCTGCGCGCTCAGAGGCACGTATTTGACCTTTTTGTCGTCACCCAGCACCGCTGCTGCGACAGCGCGGCAAACATCGATGTCGATGCCTTTCCATGCGCCCTTATCGTCCGGCGCGCCGAAGCCATAGAGCGCCGTGTGCACGCCGCAGATGACGTCGCCGCGGGCCTTGACCGCATCCAGAGTTGGCCCGGCCAGCGCCGAACGGCCCGAAGCCGCGACCAGCGCAGCCAGGGCTCCTGCCATGGCGATGCTCTTGAAAATTGTCCCGCCGTTCATCAGAGCCTCCTGTTTTCCTTATCCGCGTGCGCCAGAGCGTCTGTTATCTCTTTGTAAACGCATCTGAGCCGCATTGTGAACTCAAATCGGGATCGTTTCATCCCCCGCTCGGGGCGCTGCATAGCCAGCGCCCTTCTTTCACAGGAAGCGGGCAACAAACATCTGGTAAAGCGTGAGGATAATTTCGAAGATGATCAACAGCACGATATACCACTCGACCCGCAGGCTTCGCTTTGCCTGTAACAGACCCAAAGCGGTCGAGGCCGTCTGCGAGATCAGGTCGAGCTTGCGCGTCAGCGCCCGGTCGCGTTCCGGCAGTTCGTATTCTTCCTGAAGGCGCAGATACAGCCGCTCCAGCTCTGGCCGATCCCACAGCAGCTCGGGCTTTTCGGCAACTTCGACGCGTCCAACCATCCGGTGCTGAGTGATCAGCACATCGCCGATGTGGTCGAGCAGCTGGCGGGCCACGACGCGGCCACCCCGCTCCTTCTGCAGCGCCTCGGCCACCGGTTCAATCCGATCGAAGACGCGGGCGACCCGGGTTTCGTCCCAGGCGAGGCTGACGCTCTTTGCCAGCACATCCGCGACCACCAGAAGGCGGTCGGACGTGATTTGCCGCAGCCGGATGACGCCGGAGACATCCACTCTCTCATCGGCATCCGGCTCAACTGCGATTTCGGCGTTTTCCCGTTCTGGCTCCGCCAGTTCGTCGCCGACAAAGCTTTTCAGGTTCAGCAGGAAGGCCGCTTCTTCCACAACCTGCAGATTGAACATGACAACCGCGCCGTAGCGGAAGAGGACGGCCATCCCCCGCTCGCCGGCGGGAATGGCGAGCGGAGCGACGGCGAGGCTGTCGCTCCGGTACAGGGCGCGAAGGTCGATCCTCTTGCCGACAAGCAGCGCAACAACTCTTACCCGCCGCCAGTTCTCGAACGACGTGACCACGCCCAGTTCCTGTCAGCCAGTGATCACGTTCCGTGCCCAGCAACGGCGCGGCGTCGACGGGTAGCTATGCGGCCACTCTTTCCCGGTAGATTCTTACCACCACCATGCATAGGGCAAGCGCACGCGACGCGCCGGCATCGCCAGATCCGGACGCGGATCGCAGATCGCCCCGTACCAGCGAATACCCGTGGCCAACACAGTGAAGACATCCCGGCTGATTGCCACCGGCGCGGTCAGGATGGAAACGCAACTGCTAGACATACTTCGCCACCTCTCCTCGCGACATTATCTACCATCGCGATCGGCAGCCTCGCCAGTTCAAATTACGCATCTCCTCGCGCCGAAATGGAACGTTGACAACGCTGGCGCGCTTCAGAACAGCGACATCCCTGCGCAAGTCTTTGGTCCCCGACGAGGCCCACTGGTATAAAGCACGGAATCGCGAACCCACGCAAACGCGTGACGTTACCCTTGATTGTTTATAGGCAAACGGGAGGAACGCATGAACAATCAGCGGTTGTTAGAGGGCACGGTGCCTAGACTGACGCGCGAGCGCGTCCTGACGCTTGTGGGACGGAGCCGCATCGACGACCATGCCGTCGCGGAGATCATTCGAAGCGGTGCCACGGAGCTGGAGCTTCTGGAGGCGGTCAATCGGATGACACGCGGGGGCAGCGACGTGGGCGCCGAGAAGCGTAAGCCCATGGGGCGGAACGTGGCGATACTCTGCGAAATTCTTGCCGCAGCCGGGCAGGATTTGAGCGAGCCGGACTGACCGTACCAGCGGTCCCGCGGCCCAATCAGACCACCGCCGAGGATTTCGCGCGTCGAGACCCGGTTTCACGGCAGACCGGTCGTCGTAATGCCCATTCTGCTATCGAAATCTGCGTTAGCCGGAACGGGTTCGGCGACGGGCGCGAATGAGGGTCATTACAATTTCGTCGTCAGAGTGAAGGCTCGCTCTTGACCAACAAGCGAGGGATATCCACGGTAAACCTCATTCAGGCGCAGCCCATTAACAGCCGAAATCAACGTGGAGGATTGGCGGTAGCGGACTTCAGCTTTACATGACAGACATGCTACACGCCTGCAACGTGGGCCGTGCCAATATGATGAACGAGGGTGAGGGCGGGAATGAGACGATGGACGCTTGACGACATCCCCTGGGACCGATTCGATGCCGCCAAGGTTGATCCCGACCTCGTGGTGGTGGCGAAGACAGCGTCGTTGGTGGAGCGGAATGCCGCCGATTACGCTGCCTACCTGTGCAGTGTTTTCGCTGATGACCCGGATTTCAGCGAAGCCGCCCGAAACTGGGCGGAGGAGGAAACACAGCACGGCTTGGCCCTTGGGCGTTGGGCAAAGCTGGCCGACCCCACCTTCGACTTCGACGATGCCTTGCGCCGGTTCACGGAGGGGTATCGTATCCCGATCGCCGCCACAGCCTCCGTCCGCGGTTCACGGAGCGGCGAACTGATCGCGCGCTGTGTGGTCGAGTCGGGCACGAGTTCCTTTTATTCGGCGGTGCGCGACTGTACCGAGGAGCCGGTGATCAAGTCCATCTGCCACCGGATCGCGGGAGACGAGTTTCGGCACTACAAACTGTTTTACGATTATCTTCAGCGCTACATCACCCAGGAAAAGTTGTGGCGGCTGCAGCGCGTGAAGGTCGCGTCCGGCCGTTTCCTCGAGGTTGACGACGACGAGCTGTCGTTTGCTTACCACTGTGCCAATCGACCGGAGGCCGAGCCCTATGATCGGGCGGCCGCGAACTTTGCCTACACGACGGTCGCGAGCCGCTTCTATCGCCGTGGCCACGTGGAGCGGGCAGCGGCGATGATGCTGAAGGCGTGCGGCCTCAGTCCGGACGGATGGCTGGGGAAAGTCGCCCGCAGCGCTGCCTGGCTGCACGTCCGGCGCCATCAGCGACGGGCGCTGCCAGCCTGACCCGCGCATGAGACCGCTTACGCCTCTTTGGCGGGAACGATCTCCACCACCAAAACATGGTCCGGTACCTGCAGCTCCACGGAAGATGTGTTGGCAACCGCTTGCACGGGCTTCAAGGCCGCTGCCGGGTCAATTCCATTAATCGGTGTCGGACGATAAACCGACACGTTTGCGGGCCGCGCCAGCGTCAGCGCCAGCGGAACCTCGGGCGGATCGAGGTCGACGTTGTTATCCTTGTCGAAGCTGCGGACAGGCTGCCACAGGATCAGATACAAGGTGCCGTTCCGCTTTTGCAGTAAAACCTGCTGGACCCGGTCGCCGGCCCCCTTCAGCTTATAGTCGAGGGTGCCCGCAGCGAAGTCTCCGCCGGGGTCGCTCAGCAACTCGATGAGGTTACGCACCGCGTAGAAGCCGGGCTTGCGGTGCATGTCATAGTCCAGGAGACCCCAGCCCCACCAGCCATCGCCTCCTCCCGAGGATTCGGCACGGGCCGGCGGCGCGCGATTGATCAGTTCAAAGATGAACGCCTTGTTCTTCGGGTTCTCGTCGAACTTGTCGAGCAGGCTGCGCGGCAGGTATTTCGCCTGCGCCTTCTCGCTCACGCATTTCTGGCTGGGAGTTCGCGCCTTGACCAGCTTCCACTCGGTGCAGGTCCCGGTTTCGGTGATCATCAGGGGGACCGGCCCGAAATTGTTGGCGCGCAGCATTGCTGCGCTCTGCCGGAAGCGGCTTTCTGTCGCGCCTCCATCGGCGACATAATCGTGCATGTTGCCCAGGTCGACGCGATCCTGGATGTCGCCGAGTGTTTCGGAGGGCTTCGGCCGTTCCGCGTTGGTGACCAGCGATGGACCGACCACGAGAATGTTCTGAAAGCGCGGCTGCGACTTGACGTACTTAAAGATTTCCAACTGATACTCGCGCAATTGCTTCGCCCAGTCGGACGGACCCTTCTGATTCAGCTCGTTGGGCCCCTCGATGGCGAGGATGCCGGCCGTGCCGGAGGCGGTGAGCCCGTCGATGATCCCTGCCGCGCTGCCGAGCCGGACGCCGTTCTGCTTGCTTCCATCCCACTCCGAGAGATGAAAGATGCCCTTCATCCCCAGGGTTCTGGAAAAGTCCTCGGCAACCTTCGCGGCCCGGGGCGTCGCCGCGGAGGTTCGGTAGTAGCGGATGCCAAGTTCGCGGATGGCGTCCTTCAACGCCTCGTAATTTTCGGCATAGACACCATTTCCCGCACCGAACGGGCCGACAATACCGACGGAGTCCACAAACGCGCCTGCCGGCCGCGCCTGCACCGGCTCGGCCAGGGCCGGCGAAGCGGCGCCCGTTGCGGCCGCAAGGATCGCCGCGACAACAAGAGCAGGACTGAACAGGCGCAATCGAAAGGCATTTCGGAACACGGGCCGTTTGTCAGCCACGGCGATCTCCTGTCTTTGTGCCAAGGATGCGTCGATGACGGGGCGGATGCTGCCTGCCGTCGGCAGAGAGGACGGACGGAAGACTACCGCGGGCGCCTTCCGGCCCGCAACGCGCAGGCGCCCTCGCCCGGCCCCGATGCGTTCAAACAATCTTGAAGGACGGGAGCCGTGTGAGGGCCGGCCAGGGGCGAATTTCACAGGCCTCTGCGTCAGCACCACCGTTTCGATCGGTCGTCACCGGACCTATATGAACGATGGCAACGGTCATCAGGAGGCCCAGGGCGCCCCTCGGCCACGGGATTTGCGCCCGGCGAAGCATTGTGCTACGCGAGTTCAGCGGTCTCGGACTTCCTTCGGCAGGATTATCACCCATGGCGATCATAGATCTGGACGCGTTCCAGCGGACGCCGCTGCAGCACGACCCATGCGACTTCATTGTGGTGCCGGAATTCGTGCGACGCGATGTGCTGGATGACGTGAACCGCGACTATCCCGAAATCAGCGAGCCCGGCAACTTTCCGCCGGAACAGCTGAGCTACGGAAGCAGCTTCGCCACCCTGCTGGAGGAACTGGCGAGCAACGAGACGCAGGCCGCTTTCGCAGGCAAGTTCGGAATTGATTTGCGCGACCTCGTCTTGCAGACGACGGTCCGGAAGTACAGCGAAGCGTCGGATGGAGCCATCCATAACGACTCGCGCACCAAGATTGTGACGGCGCTGATCTACTTCAACGGCGCGTGGCCCCATGCCGGGGGGCGGCTGCGGCTGTTGCGTTCGGTCAAGAACATCGATGACTATGCCGCCGAGGTGACGCCGGAACGCGGAACCTTGATCGCTTTCCGCCGTTCGGAAACCTCCTACCATGGTTTCGAGCCGTGCGAGGCGGAACGGCGGTCGCTGCAAATGTATTGGGTCAAGCCGAAGCGCCAGAGCCGGGATGAACGCCGGCCAGGCAGCCTGAAAAAGCGGTTCAAACGGCTGTTCAAACGCAGCTGACACCGGGCGTCGGGTTACTCATCCAGACTGCAACAGAGGTACCGGGACCGTTCGACGGTGCCCGGGTCCGCTCAGCCAGGCAAGCGCCGGAAAGGGCAGGCGAAACATGCTGACGCTTTACTGCCGCCGCGGCGGCCGGATCGTCGCCGAGAAAAGGGTCGCCGGCGAACCGTTGCCCGAAGGGCTGGTGTGGTGCGACATGCTGGAGCCGAACATCGAGGACATCCAGCAGATCAAACAGATTGCCGGCATCGAGGTGCCCACGCCCGAAGAGATGCGGGAAATCGAGTCATCGAGCCGGCTTTACCGCGAGGGCTTGGCGCTGTTCATGACGGCCAGCGTCATCAATCATATCGACAGCCCCGATCCGGAAACCCGGGCCATCACTTTTGTCCTTGCCGACGGGCTGTTGACCACCCTCCGCTATGCCACACCGACACCGTTCCTAACCTTCCAATCGCGCATCGCATCGCAACCGGAACTGTGCGCCAGCGCGGAGATCGCTCTTGTCGAACTGCTCGATGCCGTTGTCGACCGCCTCGCCGACACACTCGAAGGCGTTGACGCCCAGATCGGCAAGCTGTCCAAGGGGATTTTTGCGCCGCTGGGCGAAGCCGACCGGCCGCAGGACTACAGCCATGAACTGAAAACGATCGGCCTGAACGCCATCCGCTGTTCGAAGGTGGATGAAAGCCTGGTCGGTCTGTCCCGGTTGCTCACCTTCTTTGATGCCAACATGCGGCTGCTGGGTCAAAAACAGGTGCGGGTGCGCATCAAGGATCTGCAGCGGGACATCATCTCGCTGATGGGCTATGTGGAGCGCATGTCTGAAAAACTGCAGCTCATGCTGGACGCCACACTCGGCATGATCAATATCCAGCAAAACAATATCATCAAGATTTTCTCGGTCATCGCCGTCGTCTTCCTGCCGCCGACGCTGGTGGCCAGCATTTACGGAATGAACTTCCACCTGATGCCAGAGCTCGACTGGTCATTTGGCTATCCGGTGGCGCTGGTGTTGATGCTCATGTCGGCGATCGGCCCTTACCTCTACTTCCGCAGGCGCGGCTGGCTCTAGGCGACAGCCACCGGCTCCGGCCGGCCATTTAGCTCCACGATCTGTGTTCGGGCACCATAATCCAATTCAACCGCCTCCAATGGGTTTCGTGCGGCGCCGCGACGCAAACGCTTTTTGTTCTAGTCGGTTGACACCAGAAAGACGGGGCTGTTATCGAGTGCTGGTGGTTCCACGACATCGGGATTCGCCCCTCCTCCGGCGGCCAAGCCTTGCGCCGTCGCAGTGGTTCATCGGGCAACGCAAAGGTTGCTTGGCACAATGATCCGGCCCGCCTTCCTTCGTGCCGTCCGTCAGCACCCGATAGCGCGCCTTTGTGTCCTCTGGGCGCTGATCGCTTATTCCGCCGTCGGTCTCGCACCGCTGCCGGTTCCCGCCATCGACCGAGCGGAACTCGAGATTTGTACCGCCGAGGGCCTCAGGAGCATCCCCGTCGGATATCCGTCTCCGGGTAGGGCGTCGGATCGGGACAAGAGGGCCAAACACTGCGCCCTTTGCGCGCTTCATAGCACGATCCCGCTACCACCGGCCGGCTCCCCGCTGGCGCTGCCTGAACGGTCTTCGCCTGCACATGCTGTCGCGCCGCATGGTTTTGCGATCACCGATCTGTTTGCTGGCTTTGACCATTCTTCTCGCGCGCCGCCGGGGTTTTCCTGATCAACCAATCCAGACAGAACCTTTATCCCTTCCGATCAGGGTGAAAGATGCGCACATGTTTCGGCGCCCTCGCCGGATGGCTTCCTTGCCATCTTCGAAGCGCTGCTTCGCCGGCGGCGCGCCAACGTGTCCCGCAACTTCACCAAAAGGAGACAACCCATGAAGTTGCTTCACAAATTGCTCGTTGCCTGCGCCCTGGCAGGTGCTTTGAGCGCGACGGTGCCGGCGATGGCGGACAGCCAGGGCTCACTGTTCGTCAATCTGACCAGCGAAGACCCCCACCGCGTGAACATGGCGATGCTGTTCTCCAAATCGATGATGGAGCGAGACCATCCCTTGACGATCTGGCTGAACGACAAAGCCGTGGTTGTTGCCGCGAAGAAGCACGCGGATAAGTTCGCCGACCAGCAAAAGACGCTGGCTGACCTTATCGCCAAAGGCGCCACGGTTATCGCCTGCCCCTTCTGCATGAAGCACTACGGGGTCGAAGAGAGCGACCTCCTGAGCGGCGTCAAGGTCGGCAATCCTGACCTGACCAGCTCTCTCCTTTTCAAGGACGACACCAAGACGCTGAGTTGGTAGGCCCACACCCCCACCGGCGCTGTCTCGCGCCGGTGGAATTTCCCCTTGTTTGGCCGCGAGGGCCTGTTCCTGGGCTCCGCTAGAACTCGAATGATCGAGACGATGGCCCATCCCCTGATCAACGCTATCCCAGGCAGGATGGGACGATCTTGGCCTGGGGCGCCCCGACCATGCCGGGCGTCGACGCAAAGGACTAAGGAGCGAGCGGCACCGGCATGGTGTCGAGCGCGTGGTTCACAGCGATTTCGATCGCTTCGTCGCCCTGTGTGGCGGCCATGCTTGCGAAGTGCTCACGTCCTCTGGCGCGCCACAGCAGACGGTGCGTCTGTGCATCGAGAAAGATGATGGTAAACCCTTCCTCCGGGGTGCGGTAGACTTCCATGTCGTCGTAGGCCTCCATCTGCGAGCCGCTGACGCCTTCGGTCGCCTCAATCGCCGGCCCCTCGAACGCCCCGCCGGGGGCCGAACGGTTGCGGTCGATGTAGACATCGTTGAAGGCTACGACGAAGTCGGCGGGCGAATCCTGACGGAATCCCTTGTCGGCAAGGTTGTCGTTGACGGCTTGTTCGACCTCATATCGCGTACCCGCGGACATGGTGGGATCGTAACCCAGCCGGTACTGGACCATCTCCTCGTCCGTCAACCAGCGATATCTGCTATAACGCGATTGTGGAACTGCGGCGGCAGACGCATTCATTTGCTCGGTCGTCTGCTCGGCGATAGCCGCTTCCTGTTGAGTGAGTTTAACAGGCTTCTGGCAAGCCGTAAGCGTCGCCAGCAACAGGATGCTGGCAACCCATGGCTTTAGCGTACGCATAGCACCTCCATCGGTATCGTCCCCAAGCGGCCCTCTACATCCGGCCCGTACCCAACAAGCCGCCACGCCGCCAGCCCGGTTCCAAACCCCACCAACGGTTTACGCCTCAATGCAAAGGTGGTTTCCGGCTAGGTAATGACGGTGGGCTCCGGCCTGCCGGTGCGCTTCTCGATCTCGGCGGTATCCCGGGCGATGGCGATCAGGTCGGCCAGCGCCTCCTGGGTCTCGCGGCTGTGCTTGGCCGGATCGGGCTCGAACCGCTCGATATAGACGCGCAGCGTCGCCCCCTTGGTGCCGGTACCGGAAAGGCGATAGACGATGCGGGAGCCGTCGGCGAACCCGATGCGAATGCCCTGTTTCGTCGATATGCTGCCGTCGACCGGGTCGGTGTACGCGAAATCATCGGCAAGCTTCACCTCGTAGCCACCAAGCCGGTTGCCCGGCAGGCCAGGAAGCTGCCCGCGCAGGTGGTCCATCAGGCCGTTGGCAGCGGCGCTGTCCACTTCTTCGTAGTCGTGCCGCGAGTAGTAATTGCGCCCGTAGGTTTGCCAATGCTCGCGGACGATGGTTTCAACCGGCTGCTTGCGGTAAGCCAGCACGTTGAGCCAGAACAGGACTGCCCACAGCCCGTCCTTTTCCCGAACGTGGTTGGAACCGGTGCCGAAACTTTCCTCGCCGCAGAGGGTCGCACGGCCGGCGTCCAGCAGGTTGCCGAAGAACTTCCAGCCGGTCGGCGTCTCGTAACAGGGAATCCCCAGCTTCATCGCCACCCGATCCGGCGCTTCGCTCGTCGGCATCGACCGGGCAATGCCGGCGAGTCCTGAACGGTAGCCGGGAGCCGCATCGGCATTTGCCGCCAGCACCGCAAGGCTGTCCGACGGCGTCACGAAGAAGCGGTTGCCGAGGATCATGTTGCGGTCGCCGTCGCCATCCGAAGCGGCACCAAAATCCGGCCCATCCGCGTGGCTCAGCGCCTCGACCAGATCATGCGCGTAGACCAGGTTGGGGTCGGGGTGGCCGTCGCCAAAGTTCTCAAGCGGCACGCCGTTCATCACCGTGCCCGCGGGAGCGCCCAGCCGGCCTTCCAGAATGGCCCGCGCGTAGGGCCCGGTGACGGCGTGCATGGCATCGAAACACATGCGGAAGTTCCCGGAGCGAAACAGCGCCGCGATCGCTTCGAAGTCGAACAGCGTCTCCATCAGTTCGGCATAGTCGCTGACGGAATCGAAGATCTGCACCGGCATTCCGTCGACGCTGCTGTTGCCGAGCCGGTCCAGGTCGATGTCAGGACTTTCAGCGATGGCGTACGTGTCGATGGATTGGGTCCGGGCGTACACCGCCTCGGTGATACCCTCCGGTGCGGGACCACCATTGGAAATATTATACTTGACGCCGAAGTCCGCGTCCGGCCCGCCGGGGTTGTGGCTGGCCGAGAGGATGATGCCGCCGATCGCCTTGTTCTTGCGGATGACACACGAGGTTGCCGGCGTCGACAGGATGCCGCCCTGTCCGACCAGAGCGCGGCCGAAGCCATTCGCCGCAGCCATCTTCAGAATGATCTGGATCGCCTGCCGGTTGTAGTATCGGCCATCACCGCCGACAACCAGCGTCGCCCCTTCCTTCCCATCGATACTGTCGAATGTGGCCTGGACGAAGTTTTCCAGGTAGTGCGGTTGCCGGAACTCCGACACCTTCTTGCGCAGCCCCGATGTGCCCGGGCGCTGTCCGTCAAAGGGCGTCGTCGGCACTTTTTTCTTGGTCATGGGTCCCCTTCCCGCTCGCAGGACGAATCGCTGTGAATTTTGGTGAACCTAGCAGGTCGCCCGGAGGGCGCCAACCGGCAAGCACTACTTGCTAGCAGATGGAATTTCTTGACAGTCTGTTCATTGCCACAGTGTGGCTTGCATCACCCCCGTGATCTTTGACATGACGTTAACGTCCCGTTAATCACTGAACCTAGAAAATTGAACCACGGGGACGCAGCCTTAAACGACGTGTACGCGCCGCGACCTTCGTTCTGGTGGGTGCTGCGCGCACTGAGCAGAAGGCCAAAGTTTGTTATAGTTGGGAAAGCTAAGCCTTCAACTCTCGGCACGGAACGACCGATGCAGAACGCCGCTGAAGCAGACTTTACCAATCGTCTGTCGCTGTGGAAAGTTTCCCTTATTTTTGCGGTCCTATCGATATCGTTGGTGGGTATCCGCCCGGCGAAGGCTAGCTTTGCGTCATTATTGATGGATGCGTCGACTGGTCAAGTGCTCTACTCTGCTAATGCAGACCTGCCGCGCTATCCTGCCTCACTCACCAAGATGATGACGCTCTACCTGGTGTTTGAGGCCCTCAATCAGGGTACTTTAAACCTTGGCCAGCCGCTTTATGCGTCCACACACGCGTCGCTTCAGGCACCCACCAAGCTTGGGCTGCGACCGGGCCAGTCAATTTCCGTCGAAGATGCCATCCTGGGTTTGGTCACCAAATCGGCGAACGATGCCGCGGCCGTGGTCGCCGAGGCTCTGGGCGGTTCTGAGGAACACTTCGCCTGGAAGATGACCCTGAAGGCGCGCGAGCTGGGCATGAGCAGCACCACGTTCGCCAACGCCTCCGGTTTGCCCGACGTCAGCCAGGTGACGACGGCTCGCGACATGGCGATCCTGGCGCTGGCGCTGCTTCACGATTATCCGGAGTATTACCAGTATTTTTCAACACGGTACTTTTACTGGGGCGGCGCCTATCATCCGAACCACAACCGAATGCTCGGAGCCTACCCTGGCGTCGACGGCATCAAGACCGGGTACACCCACGCATCCGGCTTCAACCTGGTTGCTTCGGCGGAGCGCAACGGACGGCGGCTGATTGGCGTGGTCATGGGCGCCCGGTCTCCGGGCAACCGCACCGCCATTATGACCAGTCTTCTTGATCAGGCCTTCGTCGGCGGTCAGATCTATGTGGCGCAGGATCAGGACGACGCGCAGCAGCCCCCGTCGCGGAGCCCGGCGTCCGCCTTGGCGGCACTGATGCCGGTGAGAGCGGCCGCGGCGGCCGAACCGACGCCGACACGCGTGACCCGCGCCGGGCGGGTCTCCTCACGGGAGGTGACGCGGAAGACGCGGTCGGTGGCTGCAAGCCAAGCCGCGGGCCGCCGCGCCAAGCCCTCGTCGACCAGAGCCAGTGTTGCCCGACGGGATGCTGTCACCGCCGCTCGAACCTCCGCCGGCACCAAAGCGTCAGCTGGCGCCAAAGCGTCCAGCACGAAAGCCGTTGCACAAGTCTCGGCAAGGCAGAAGGCTCAGAGCCGTTCAGCCCCTGCCACGGTGCGCTCGACTCCCGCAGCCAGACCAAAATCGATGGTTGCGGCCGCGCAAGCGAAGCCCACGGTCGCAAAGCCTGCGAAGGCGGCAAAGGCGTCGGGTAATTCAAAGCGGCGGGTGGCATCCAACGGCGACCGCAACTCGCGCTCCTAGGAGCCTGCTGCGGCCGTCGCCCTGAAGGTCTGCCGGTCAGCGGTATCTGCCGTGCGATGCCGGCAGATACCCTGAAGAAAGCGGGCACGAAAGCGGCGACGCCATCCTACGAATTGCCAGGGAACCGACGAGGCCATCCCGTCCGTGTCCGGCAAGAAGATGCAGGCCAGGGTTGCCTGGCCGCCCGCCAGCTGAACAGCCCATTTCGAAAGCCGATATCCGGCGCCTTCATACCTGACCAAGCGCGCCACATCGTGGAGCGACAGACCGAAGGCGACAATGCCGTCCACCCGTCCACCGGCGTCGCTGACCAGCACGGGATAAGTCGCACCACGGCGGAAGACGCGGCGGAATCCCGGCAACACCGCCCGCTGCAGCCGACTCCGATCGACTGATCGGCCCAATACCGCCCGGCGGACAAGCGGGTCCATTAAGGTGCCGTAGAAGAAAAAGCGGCGACCTCTCACCGGATTTCGGAGGCAAGCACCGCACCCCGCGATGCCATCAGCCAGAGCCCGAGATGGTGCGCTTCGGCTTGAGGATGGGCCGCCGTCGGCGGCAGGCCGAGCGCGCCGGCCTTCGCCCGGGGAAGATCGTAGGTCGCACAGCCGGGCTCGTAGACGACAATGTCGCGCAGCGGCGGCATCAGCGCGTGGTTGCGCGCCGACAGCATGGTCGCCACGAACTCGGCGACGCAGATATCCGTGCAGATTCCGACAACGATCAGCGTGTCGAGACTCTCGCCGATGACCCATCTGACGATGGCGTTGTCCCCTGTTGCGGGATCGATGGAGCCAACGAAGTCATTGATACAGTCGGCGCGCAGCAGGGTTGCGGCCGGACTGTCCTCAAGCCAGGACAGCTCCGGCACCAGCTCCGCCTCGGCCGTTCCGGCGAGACAGTGGAGGGGGTATGGTGGTTCCGGCCGGTCGGTCGCATGCCAATCGAGAAACACCGCGATCGGCAGGCCGCGCTCAACAAAGACACGCGCCAGCCGGTCGGTCTCGGCGATCATGCGGCTAATCTGCGCGTTCGCCTCCGAAGGCGCGAGAGGGCCGGCGCCGACGGTGGCAAAGCCGTTCTGCTCGTCGATCACGACGAGCCCGCAGCGCCGCCCCTCGAGGGAAACTGTCTCCGTCGCCACCGGCAATTCGGCCCGCAGCAGGTCTATCAGGTCTGCCGAGTTGTTGCGCATGTCGTTCAAATCTCGTGATCCGTCCGCATCCCTTTCGAGATGGGCGTTTTCACCCGAGGCTCCCAACCCTCAGTGACTTCCGCAGAGATCGCGCGCCTCAATTCCGCTCAACGAGAGCTGACGGACCAGTTCCGTCGTCAGCTTGTCCAGTTTCTTATCGTCGGAGGCCTCGCACCGGCCGACCAGGACCGGCTGCGTATTCGAAGCGCGCAGCAGCCACCAGCCATCGTCCGTGTTGACACGCACGCCATCGATTTCTTGCACAGAGATACCCGCGACGCCGCGCAACCTTCCCCGAACCTCCTCGATGACCGAAAATTTGCGCTCGTCCGGGCAGTCGATCCGCAGTTCGGGCGTATTCACCATTTTCGGCAACGCACTCAGCATCTGGGCAATGGTGCGATCGTCCGTCATGAGAACCGCGAGCAACCTCACCGCAGCGTAGAGGGCATCATCGAAGCCAAAATATCGATGCGCGAAAAAGATATGTCCGCTCATTTCGCCTGCGAGCGGCGCGCCCGTCTTGGCCAACAGTGTCTTGATCAAGGAGTGACCGGTACGGCTCATCAACGGCTTGCCGCCGAGCCGTTCGATTTCGTCGAAGAACACCTGGCTCGACTTAACGTCGGCAATAATCGTTGCACCGGGAATTTCTTTGAGGATCGGCTGCGCAAGGATGGTCAGAAGCTGGTCGCCCCAGACCACCCGGCCTTTGCCGTCGATCACGCCGATACGGTCGCCGTCGCCGTCGAAACCGATGCCAAGATCGCAGGCATGCTGGGCGACGCTCGCCTTCAGGTCGGCCAGATTGGCCTCCACGGTCGGATCCGGATGATGCGACGGAAAGGTCCCGTCCACCGGCTCATTGATCAGGTGGTGGCGCCCCGGCAGGCGGTCGCAAAGCTGCCGCAGCACCGCGCCCGCGGCCCCGTTGCCCGGGTCCCATGCCACGGACAAGGCCCGGCCGGACGGCAGGTCCTGAACCAGCCGATCCAGGTAGGCATCAGTCACATCAACAGTTTCGACTGTTCCTTCGCCGTCCACAAAATCGCCGGCCGACACCATTCGGCCGAGCTCCTGGATCGAATCGCCATAAAACGCCTTTCCCGCCAGCACCATTTTGATGCCGTTGTACTCGGGAGGATTGTGGGATCCGGTGATCATCATCCCGCCGCCGGCGCGCAGGTGATGCGCCGCGAAGTACAACATCGGCGTCGGGCCGAGCCCGATGCGGTGAACGGTGACTCCAGTCGATGAAAGACCTTCGACCAGCGCCGCTTCCAACGCCGGCGAACTCAGACGGCCATCGTAGCCAACCGCGACCGAGTGGCCGCCGTTGCGGGTCACCATCGTTCCGAACGCGCGGCCGGCGCCCCTCACGCCGTCGATGGTGAGCGTGACGCCGACAATCCCCCGAATGTCGTATTCTCGCAGGACGCTAGGATCGAGCATGCAGCCTCTCATCAGGGTCTTCCTGGTCGGATGCGGGCGCCGAGCGGACAGCGGGCCTGCCGATCGACGTGTAATCGAACCCCGCTACCGTCATTTCCGTGGGGTTATAGATATTGCGCAGGTCACAGATGATGGGTGTGCGCATCAGCGACTTGAGGCGGGAGAGGTCAAGCGCGCGAAACTCGTTCCATTCGGTCAGGATGGCAAGTGCGTCTGCGGTCTCCACCGCGTCGTAGGCGCCGGTGCACCAGGTCACGCCGTCAAGGAGCTTCCGGGCTTCTGCCATCCCCTCGGGGTCATAGACCCGGACCCGCGCACCAGCATGCAGCAGGGCCGGAATGATCACCAGGCTGGGCGCCTCCCGCATGTCGTCGGTGTTCGGCTTGAACGTCAGGCCCAGAACTGCGACCGTCCGCCCCTGCACGGACCCTCCGCAAGCGGCGATGATGCGTTCTGCCATCCGCGCCTTACGTGCGTCATTGATGGCAATCACAGTATCCACGAGCCGCAGGGGAGTGCCGGCCTGTTCAGCCGTCCGCGCCAGCGCCAGCGTGTCCTTGGGAAAGCACGAGCCGCCGTATCCCGGGCCAGGGTGCAGAAATTTGCGGCCAATCCGTCCATCCAACCCGATCCCGCGGGCCACATCGTGGACATCCGCGTCCAGGCTCTCGCAGAGGTCGGCAATCTCATTGATGTAGGTGATCTTCATCGCCAGATAGGCGTTTGCCGCATACTTGATGACTTCGGCCGTCCTCCGCGAGGTAAAAACGATCGGTGTTTCAATAAGATAGAGGACGCGGTAAAGCTGGCGCATCACCTCGCGCGCCCGCCGGCTGTCGGTACCGATGATGATCCGGTCCGGTCGCATGAAATCGTTGATCGCCGACCCTTCCCTCAGGAACTCCGGGTTGGACACCACATCGAAACTGCCTTGCGGCAGGTGTGCCTGCAAGATCCGCTCGATCTCGTCACCGGTGCCGACAGGAACCGTCGATTTGGTGACGACGACACAATAGCCCGTGATGGCTTTTGCAACTTCCTCTGCGGCAGCATAGACGAACGACAGGTCGGCGTGGCCGTCGCCGCGGCGGCTGGGGGTTCCGACGGCAATAAACACCGCGTCCGCCCCCGCCACCGAGGCTGGCAAATCCACCGAGAACGCGAGCCGGCCGGCGACCGCATTTGAAGCCACCAGGGCGTCCAGTCCCGGTTCAAAGATCGGAATTTCACCCTGGCGAAGGCGTTCGATCTTTGCGGGGTCGTTATCGACGCACACAACGTCGATGCCAAACTCCGAGAAGCACGCCGCTGAGACGAGCCCGACGTAGCCTGCGCCGATCATCGCGATCCGCATCTCGACACCTCCTCCGCTGAAGCTTGGCCAGTGGTGTCAGTTGAACCGGGTCAGCATTTCACGGACGTGTTCGGCCATCTCCGGCCGTTCGAGCGCGAAGGCCAGATTGGCTTCCAGATAGCCCACCTTGCTGCCGCAATCAAAGCGACGCCCCTCGAAGCGAAAGCCGTTAAAGGGAACGAGCCCGATCGTCTTCGCCATCGCATCGGTCAACTGGATCTCGTTGCCGGTGCCGCGTTCCTGGTGTTCCAGAATGGTCAGGACGATCGGCTCAAGGATATAGCGCCCGATGATCGCCAAGGCTGAGGGGGCCACCTCCGGCTTGGGCTTCTCGACAACCCCTTTTGCCGGAACCAGCTGCCCGTTCTGCTTCGCCGCGTCGATGATCCCGTACTGGTCCGTCATCGATTCCGGCACCTCTTCAACGGCCACCAGGTTGCCGCCGACCTTGCGGTGGGCATCGACCATCTGCTTCAGGCAGCCGGGCTGGGACAAGATCAGATCATCGGCGAGAAGAACGGCGAACGGCTCGTCGCTGATAAAATTCCGCGCGCACCAGACAGCGTGACCGAGACCCAGCGGCTCCTGCTGCCGCGTATAGGAGATGTGCCCCGGCGCCGGCATCCAGTCCAACACCGAGCGCAACGCCTCCTGCTTGCCGCGCTCACGCAGCACCGTCTCCAGTTCGATACTGTGATCAAAATGATCTTCGATCGCGCTCTTGGCCCGGCCGGTGACGAAGATGAACTCTTCGATCCCGGCTTCCTGGGCTTCTTCGACCGCGTACTGGATCAATGGCTTGTCGACGATCGGCAGCATTTCCTTCGGCATCGCCTTCGTCGCGGGCAAAAAACGGGTACCGAGACCAGCGACCGGAAACACCGCCTTGCGAACCGGTTTGGGCATTCATCAACCTCTATGTGAAAGAAGGACCGAGAACCGCGGGCGCCGGATGCGTTTTAGCCACTCGCCGTGATGTGTTCATCCGCCACTCCGAATGATCAAGGCGATTTGGCGGGAGGCGAATACCACACCTCGCGATCTTGGGCCACCGAAACACGCGTCCCGCGTGACCGATCACCCTTTTCCGGCCTCCAGCGCCGCGTCAGCGCCATCACGCGCGCCATTCAGACGAATATCCATGACGGGGTCGTAGCCGTCGACCGGCACGGCCGCACGCTGCAAGAATGTCCGTGCACTCATACAGGGCCGCTTGCTGCTCGGTGCATCAAGCGCTTCGACCTCTCCTCGCCCGCTTCGCCGAACTGCCCGCTGATGCCCTGTATCAAAGCATCTGGGGAAATTGATGCTGGTGATTTATGCACTGCGGCGGTAGACTATTCGGCTAAAGAGTGCCCGTTATATAAGCACTCGCAGCCGCACTAAAAATTAGACAGTGCGCAGGGAGCAGGTAACGTTTGGCTTCGGTGATTGCTGTGAACATGGTATCGCTCGATAGCAGCGCGCGGCGGGCTAGTGCCTTATTGAAAGCCATGGGCAACCCGCATCGGCTGACCATACTTTGTCATCTTATTCATTCCGAAAGATCCGTGGGAGAACTTGAACGCATCGTCGGCTTAAGTCAGTCCGCGCTGTCGCAGCATCTCGCCCGTTTGCGCAGGGATCATCTGGTAAAGACACGCCGCTGCGCGCAGACCATCTACTATTCCCTCGCGGGAAACGAGGCGGCCAGCGTTCTGTCCGCCTTGTATCGACTCTACTGCTGCGATCATTCCGTCGTGTTGAATCCTCCCGAAGAGTTTATCTCTCCCAAATTGACGGAACTGACAGTCCGTTAGCGAACGTCCGGGGGACAGGGACCTTACTTTACTTTTATGGATGGGCCGTCGCAAAGTCGGCGCATGCGTATCGGCATCGACGTCGGGGGAAGCAAAATCGAAGGCGTGGCGCTGACGAACCGCGGCAAAGAGCGGGCCCGGATCCGTGTTCCGACCCCTGTCGGGGACTATAGCGCGACCCTCGCTGCCATTGGGGCGCTGGTAGACCGGCTGGAGCGCGAAACGGAACCTGCGGCCAGCGTCGGCATCGGCATCCCGGGAGCCATTTCGCCCGCCACTGGGATGGTCAAGAACGCCAACGCCACCTGGCTGATCGGACGTACGCTCGATCGCGACCTGGCAGCACTTCTTGGCCGGCCTGTTCGCGTCGCCAATGACGCCGACTGCTTTGCCACCTCGGAAGCAGCCGACGGCGCTGCGCGCGGCCTCGCCATCGTATTCGGGGTCATCCTTGGAACCGGTGTCGGCGGCGGCATCGTCGTTCAGGGGGCACCTCTTGCCGGGGCCAACGCCATTGCCGGAGAATGGGGGCACAACCCCCTCCCCTGGCCCGAGGACGACGAACGGCCCGGCCCGCTCTGCTATTGCGGTAAACGCGGCTGTATCGAAACCTTTCTTTCCGGACCGGGCCTGGCCCTGGACCATTCAGCGGCCGGGGGCCAGAACATTCCGGCGAGCGAAGTCGTCCGCCTTGCGGGCGAAGGAGATGCCCGCGCCGAAGCGACACTCCAACGCTACGAAAAGCGTCTCGCCCGCGCCCTGGCGCATGTGGTGAACATTCTCGACCCCAACGCGATCGTGCTGGGCGGAGGGCTTTCGAACATCCAGCGGCTGTATGCGCGCGTGCCTCAGCTCTGGAGCGCGTGGATCTTCTCGGATCACGTGGCAACGTGCCTTCTCCGCAACCGGCACGGCGATTCGGGCGGTGTCCGCGGCGCCGCTTGCCTCTGGCCGCCGCCGGACGCGTAGCTTTGGGAGACGCGCCCGGTCCTAGAGAGTGGCGTCCTCTGTCGCGGACAGGAGCTTCGCCACCTCGGCACGCAAACCTTCGGTAATCGCCGATTCCACCGAACCCGCGAACTCCGCCGGCACGAGTCCGAGGGGATCGACCGGCCTGCCGAACACGATGCGAACCGGGTACGGCCGCGGCCACCGCCGCTCCCGGGGCATGGCCTCGAAGGTGCCGCGGATGACGCAGGGCACCGCGGGTACGGGACACGTTTTCAGCAGCCAGCCGATCCCCGGAAGGAAGCGCTGCAGTTCTCCGTCCGGCGAGCGCCAGGATTCGGGAAACCAGATCAAGGCGTTGTTGCGACCCAGCGCCCGTTCCGCCATCGCCAGCGTTGTCCCGGGTGCCCGCTCGTCCACGGGAAAGATGTGGGCAGCGCGGCAGAATGCCCGCGAGAACACGCTGCCGAAAAGCCGCCCGCGATCCGCACTCCAGTAGAGTTTTCGCATTGTCGGCAACGGCAGCGCCGCGCCGATCAGCGGGGGATCCAGGTCGCTCAGGTGGTTGGCGACGATCACATACGGCGGCTTTGGCGGCAGGTGATCGAGCCCTTCGACCCGCAGCCGGAAGAAGACGTGGGCGAGCAGCCTGTTAACGCCATACAGCAGGGTGCCGGCGAAATCCTCGACAGGCGAGGTTGGCGCCAGCCAGCGTGCCTCGTCCTCAGCAATCGATCCAGAGGAAGACCCGGTCGGCTGCGCCGCACCTGCCGCCCGCTCCGCGAGCAGCCGCAGGAGATCGCGCACCTGGGCCACCTCGACGAAGCTCTGCTCGGGCAGACTCACGCCGGTAGCGGCCTCCAGTTCCAGTCCCAGGCTGAGCCATTCCAGGGAATCGACGCCGAGATCGAGCTGCGGGTCCGAGTCCAGCGAGACACCCCGGTTCGCGTAGCGGTCCTGGAATACCTTCCACGCGCTGGCGGCCGCCGGCTGTTGCAGCAGCTGGCGATCTTCTTCGGTCAGAGGCTTCTCTTCCGCCGGCCCGCCGCCCGCCAAAGTCTGCCCGTACAGCGCCGGTAGCGCAAAGCGCCGATACTTGCCAAGCCGGGTACGGGGAAGCGGCTTCTTGACGACCGCAAAACCGGAGAGGCGTTCGTGGCTTGGCAAAGTCTTCGCTACGGAGGCCAACGCAACCCGGATAACATCCTCGACGCTGGTGTTGGCGGATTTCCGGATTTCGTTCAGGTCCGGATACACCAGCGCCACCAGGGCCCCCTGTCGCTCCAGCACCGCCAGCTCGCGAACGGCGGGATCGGCCCCGTAACGCGCTTCCAGGTCTTCCGGAAACACATTCTTGCCGCCACCCAGAACGATCAGCTCTTTGAGGCGACCGCTGACGGTGACGTAGCCATCCTGATCGACGCGGCCGAGATCGCCGGTGCGGAACCAGCCATCCCCGGTAAAGGCTTCGTGGTTGGCCTCCTCGTCGCCGATGTAGCCGTCGAAGACGCTGGCGCCTTTGAGCTGGATTTCACCGAGGCCGCTCTCGTCCGGGTCGGCGATGCGCACCTTGCCGTCGGGGAGAAGCGGCCGACCCTCGCTGCCGATCCTCTGCGCTCCCGGCACATTGCCGGTGAAGGCCGAGGCCGTTTCCGCCAGGCCGTAGCCGGAAAGGGCGACGAAACCCAGCCCTTCCAGCTTCCAAATGAATTCGGGCGCGAGCTTGGCACCGGCCGAGATCAACAGCCGCAGGCGGGGGCCGAGCCGCGCGCGCACCGGCCGGAACAGCACCCGTCCCAGATGGAGGTTGAAGTTCTTCCGGACGGTGACGGAAAGCGCCAACAGGGCTCCGAACAAGCGCCCGAAAAGCCAGCCGCGCGCCCCGGCCTGTCGTTCCAGTCCTTCGACGATCGCCTCGTAAAGTCGGGGAACGCCAATCATGGTGCTCACTCCGGCCAGAGAGAGCGCACGCAGGATCTTCGGCCCGGTGGCCGCTTCCGGAAAGACCACGGTGGCCCCCATGGACAGCGGCGTCAGCAGCCCCACGACGAACGGATAAACATGATGCAGCGGCAGCGGCAGCAGCACGCGATCGGCCGCGCCGATCAGCCCGAAGTCCTGGATCGCCCGGACGTTCGCCTCCAAATGGCGGTTGCGCAGGACGAATGGCTTCGGCCTGCCCGTGGTGCCCGAAGTGTAGACCAGCATGGTCGCGGTGTCGGCCGAGAGCACAGGCAAGGCCGAGCCCGCCTCGACGAACAGCGTCAACCAGGAATTCTGGCCAGCCGCATCGCCATCAACGACATACCGCTCGAGGCCTTCAAACGGGGGAGCACCGTTTTCCAGCTCCTCCAGATGCGCAACCGTCGCGAACAGTCGGCGCAAGCCACTCGACCGGATGATCGCTTGCGCTTCGGCCGCGTCGGCCAGATCATCGATGGCAACCGCCACGCCCCCCGCTGCGGCAACCGCCAGCCGGATGATGACCCACGACGCTCCGTTGGGAGCCCAAAGGCCTACCGGGTCTCCGGTGGCGAGCCCGTCGGCGCGCAATCCGCACGCGAGCGCCCGGGCACGGCCGGCAATTGCAGCGAAGCTGTGGACGGTCAGCGTGTCCCCTTGCAGCTCGATGACGGCCGGGGCGTCGCCTCTTTTCTGCAGGCTATCCAACAAGGATTCGAAAGCGAACACGGCTCTGCTTCCCCTTATTCGGGCCTTCTGCGGCCGCGTCGTTCTCCAATGACCGGGATTCCCTAATGCCTGGCCAGCCGGTGGGCAAGCCGCGACAAGTCCTTTCGCGTCCGATGCAAGGAGGAGTGTTGCCGGTCTTGTAGAAGTGCGACGAGGGCATCGGCCGGCGGCAGATAATCTGCTGACCGCCGACGCGCGGCTACCCCTGCCGGTGCGGCAATCAAGGAAAGCTTACGCTGCGGCGGTCCTGGAGGCGGGGGCCAAGCCTCGCGCCTGTTGCGGCCGTTGAAGTCACACCCGACTAACGCCTGAGGCGAAAAAATTGGCCGGGCCCCTCGGGGGGGCGGAGGCCCGGCCAGTGTCTTCGATGGCATTAGTTGCCGCTCAAGTCACGCGGCAGCGTGCTGCGGACCCCAATTCTTAATGTTTACAGACCGGGAGCGAAGTGACCCCGGTCACCCCCTTGATATTTCGCCTCTTCTGCGGACGGGACCGATGGCACTGGCCGGGAGGCGATCGCGACCGGCAAGCCGCTAATCCCTCTCTTCGACACTGGCGCCGAGCACTTCGCGGAGCAGGGGGACGGTGACCTTGCGCCGCCGGCCCAGAGCAGTGGCATCCAGGTCCGCGACCAGCCGGCGGGCGGCCGCAAACGACCGCTCTATCCGAGGCAGCGCGTAGAGGATGACCTCGTCCTCGACCGTCAGCCGACGGTCGGCAAAGAGCTTTATCAGCACACCGGCGATGAGTTGGTCATCCGGGCTGCCGATGCCCACTACGTCAGCGGCAAGCAGTCGCGACCGCAGGTCGGCAAGACTCATCTGCCAGCGGACCGGTGGCGTCTCGGCCGTCAGCAACAGATGACCGCCCCGTTCCGCCAGCGTGTTGTGCAGGTGAAGCAAGGGTTTCTCAAATCCCTGGGCCACTGCCTGCTCGGCATCGTCGACGATGCAGGCCGTCGCCCGCGCCGCAACGTCGATGGCCTGATCAAAGGCAAGGGCCTGATGGCTCACCAGCATGCCCTGGGAGCGGGCCAGAAAGACATGCGACAGGTGGGTCTTGCCGCAGCCCGTCGGCCCCCACATGGTGAGCGCTGTCGATCGCCAGGCCGGCCAGCATTCCAGCCGCCGGACCGCATCGACGTTCGGCGCGGCGACGAGAAAATCCTCACCCGTCAAAGATGCGGGTGCGGCAAACGGCAGGACGAGTTGCCGAGCGGGGATCATTCCTTTTTCGCTACCTCTGGCCCGGAAGGGGTAATCACCCGCTGCTTGGGCTCGGCATACAACGGACTGGCAAGGTAGCGCTGCACTGCGTGACGAACCACGACCCCGAGCGCGGCAGCAGTCGGCACGGCCAGCAAAGCGCCGGTGATACCGAGGAGCGCGCCACCCGCCGTAACGGCGAACAGCAGCCAGACGGGGTGCAGACCGACGCGGTCGCCGACAATCTTCGGCGTAACAAAATTCCCTTCCAGGACCTGTCCGGAGACGAAGACGCCCGCGACCAGGGCAACCGGCAACCACCCATCGAACTGCGCCATCGCCAGCAGCAGACTGGTGCCGAGCCCCACGATGTTTCCAAGATAAGGAATGATGGACAAAAATCCGGCCGCGGTCCCCAGCAGCAACCCGAAATCGAGGCCGACAAGAGTCAAGCCCGCCGCGTACCACGCCCCAAGGAGCAGACAGACCAGCGCCTGTCCCCGGACAAATCCGCTCAGCCGGTCATCGATCTCCCGGGCGAGCTGGCGGATGGTGTCGGCGCTCTGGCGCGGCAACAGGGAGTCCATGTGCGCGATGAGGTGGTCCCAGTCGCGGATCATGTAAAAGGCCACCACCGGCATGATGAACATCAGACCGAGCACACCCAGCAGCGCCGCACCACCCGACAGGATGCCGGTCAGGATCTGACCGACCCAGCCGAGGATGTCGCCCGCGTGAGATTTGATTGCCTCGTCAACCTGTGCTGCCTGCCCCGCCGTGAGGCTCGACCGCAGCTTGCGAAGCATCGGCTGCGCCTCGCGGCGCAACTCGTCGATATAACCAGGTGCGCGCGCCACCAGATCCGATACCTGATCGGTCAGAACCGGCACGATAATCAGGAACGCCGCCACGATGATCAGCAGGAAGCCGAAGATAATCACCAATGACGCGACCGTCCGTGGCAACCCCAGCCGCTCCAGCCGGTCCGCGACCGGATCGAGCAGGTAGGCAACCCCCATTCCGGCAACGAACGGCAGCAGAGCCCCGCGCAACAGATAGAGGCTGGTCCCGATCGCCAGAAAAACCAGCACCCAGAGGAGGACACGCCGCTCCGGGCTCATCGTCCGGCGTCTTCCTGTCCCGACGGCGCAGGCTCCGCACTGTCGTCCGGAGGCGGCAAGGCCGATGCATCGGAAACAACCCAGCGACCTTCGTCGTTGCGCATTGCCAGCCGCTGGCGGGCGAGAGCCGCGACAAGGTCCTCGGGCCCGCCAGGATACGCAATCTGTACCGTTGCGTAATCGCGACCGACCGACAGGATCTCCACACTCTTCGCTTGCGGCAACTCAAGCAGCCGGCGGCGCATCTCCGTCCAGTCCTGAAGCGTCCCCGTCTGCGCGCGCACCGTGGTTCGCGTCACCGGCTTCAGCGAGACAGCGCTCCCCCGGCGCCAATTGTTCTCCACCTCCTGGGCAACTGCCGTAGCTGCCACGCCGAGCGCCGAAGCGTCGTTCTCCGGGGCCGTCAGAGGATAGCTCTTGTCCGGCAGAACCTGCGCGGCACCGGCGGACGGGTAACGGGTCGAGGAGATTTTCAAGAGCCGTCCGGAAGCATCGGCGCCCGTAACGATCGTTGCGACCGACACAAGCACATCGTCCGCCTCATACCGGCGCGCCAGCTCGGCGAGCCTGCCACGATCCACCGGAGCGGCCGGCCCGAGGCCAACGGAACCGATATCAGCCGGATAAGCCGCCAACCGCATCGGCATCAGGCCTTTCTGCCGGGCGACACCAGCCCACGCCTCCCGCCAAGCGACCGCCATCGCCTCCGACTGCGCTTCAGCGCCTGCATTGAACACCGGAACGATGAGGATCGGTTTCGATCGCGTGGTGGAAAAGCGAGCGCCACGCCCCATCAGCAGCCGCTTCACGGCCTCTGGGCTGAAGTTGTAGTTGAGCGTGGCGATATACCGCACGGGCGAGGTCTTCTCGTCCGTGACCCAGAAGTCCTTCACGGCGTCCCCAATCTGCGGGATCGCTGTCATTTTTGCCCGTTGCGCCGGATCCACAAGTCGCTCAACCAGAATTTCCCATGCCCGGCGCTCGCCGGTCGCGAGCGCCTTGGTCCGGGCGGCCGCCGCCGTCTGATCCGTCTCATCCACGTGAATGCCGAGCACCTGAAAGAGATCGTCATCCTCCGCCGCAGCCTGGCTCGCCGATGCCAGCACACACACGAAAAGCAGGACGGTGCGAAATAACCAAGCGCCCGCGTTCCTCGAGCAGACGGTGATTGCGAAACGAACCCTATCCATTATGCTTTCTCACAAGCACCGTCGTTCACCGACGGGACCCTAACACGTTGCACGGGGAAAACCATCAGCGGCCTCACTTACAAGGACGCGGGCGTCGACATCAGCGCGGGCGAGCGGCTGGTGGAAGCGATCCGGCCGCTGGCGAGGACAACCCGGCGGAGTGGCGTTGTCGACGAACTCGGCGGCTTCGGCGCGCTGTTCGATCTGCGGGCGGCTGGTTTCGTCGATCCCCTGCTCGTCGCATCGACCGACGGCGTCGGCACCAAGCTGAAGCTGGCCATCGCCTGCAATCGGCATGACACGGTCGGCATCGATCTGGTTGCCATGTGCGTCAACGACCTGGTGGTCCAGGGCGCTCAGCCCTTGTTCTTTCTGGATTACTACGCCTCCCCCCGGCTCTCCGTGGAACAGGCCCGTGCCGTCATCAGCGGTATTGCCGCCGGATGCCGGGAGGCCGGGTGTGCGCTGATCGGCGGCGAAACCGCGGAAATGCCGGGACTTTATGCCGACGGGGATTATGATCTCGCCGGCTTCGCGGTCGGAGCGGTGGAGCGGGGCCGCGTTCTGACGGGGGAGTCCATTGCCGCAGGTGATGTCGTCCTCGGGCTGGCGTCTAACGGCATTCATTCAAACGGCTTCTCTCTCGTTCGGAAAATCATCGCACTGAACAATCTGGAATTGCCGGCGCCGGCGCCGTTCGATGACGCGCGCCCGCTTGGCGAGGCGCTGCTAACCCCCACCCGTATTTATGTTGCGTCCTGCCTTGCCGCTAACGCGGCGGGTGGGCTGAAGGGTCTCGCCCACATAACCGGCGGCGGGCTCCTGGAAAACATCCCCCGGATCCTTCCTGAAGGCGTGACGTGCGTCGTGGACGCAGCCGGCTGGACGCTGCCGCCCGTCTTCGCCTGGCTGGCGCGGACCGGTGGCCTCGCCAGCACGGAGCTGGCACGCACGTTCAACTGTGGCATCGGCATGGTCGCAGCGGTATCGGCTGAGCGCGCGGCGGCCCTCCGCGGGGTCTTTGAAGCCGGCGGCGAACGGGTCTTCGAAATCGGGCGGATCGTGGCCAGCACCGGCAGCGATCCCAAGGTGGTGCTGGAAAACGCGGAGCGCGCGTGGCCAAGCTGACGGTGGCGGTGCTGATTTCCGGTCGCGGCAGCAATCTCCAGGCTCTGATCGATGCCTGCGCGGCGCCCGGGTTTCCGGCACGGATCGGCCTCGTCCTTTCCAACGTGGCCGGGGTCTACGGACTGGAGCGGGCGGCGGCGGCAGGCATCCCAACGCTCGTTCTCGAGCATAAGACTTTCGGCACCCGCGAACTCTTTGAGGAGGCCCTGCACGGGACGCTTGCCGCTGCGGGCATGGAGCTGGTTTGCCTTGCCGGGTTCATGCGGTTGCTGACGGACAGCTTCGTCCAGCGTTGGCGGGACCGGTTGATCAATATTCATCCGTCCCTGCTGCCATCGTTCCGCGGCCTGCATGTGCATGAGCGGGTGCTTGCCGCCGGCGCACGGTTTTCCGGCTGCACGGTGCATTTCGTCCGGCCGGCCATGGATGACGGGCCGATCATCGTCCAGGCGGCGGTGCCGGTTCATGCCG
>WBZV01000123.1_pt1 | contig 52911 bp, 46 predicted proteins | sample 5204221 | NCBI WGS metagenome assembly WBZV01 (sample SAMN12344360, study PRJNA552823) | activated sludge metagenome | biome: Activated sludge suspended growth; feature: Nitrification reactor; material: Wastewater; isolation source: activated sludge from nitrification reactor of wastewater... | reverse complement strand
GGTCGGTCGTGCCCTTGAAGATGTCGTTGCCTTCCACGTTGCCCTGGAAGTTCAGGTGGCCGCTGGCCGCCGCGGCGCGCAGCAGTTCGCCGGCGCGCTTGATGGTCTCGCTACCCTTGATCGCCTCTTCGCCGATGTTGAGCAGGCCGACGCTGGGCTCGTCCTTGCCTTCGACGGCCGCCACCAGGGCGCTGCCCATCACGGCGAACTGCAGCAGGTGCTCGGCCGTGCAGTCGACGTTGGCGCCGAGGTCGAGCACGGTGGTGTAGCCGTCGCGCTCGTTGGGCATCACGCTGGCGATGGCCGGGCGGTCGATGCCTTCGAGCGTCTTGAGCACGTAGCGCGAGACGGCCATCAGCGCGCCGGTGTTGCCGGCGGAGACGCAAGCCTGCGCGGCGGCGATGCCATCCTCGCCGGCCTTGACCTGCGAGACGGCGACGCGCAGCGACGAATCCTTCTTGCGGCGCAGCGCCACCTCGACCGGATCGTCCATCTCGACGACCTCGCTCGCCGCCACGACGCTGCAGCGCGGCCAGCCGGCGGCGGAGGCCAGCGCGTCGGGCTTGCCGACGAGGATCAGGTGGGCTTCGGGGTGCGCCTCGAGGAAGGCGCGGCAGGCCGGCAGGGTGACCGACGGCCCGTGGTCGCCGCCCATGCAGTCGACGGCGAGCGTCACCCGCGTGAGGGCGGATGGAGTCATGTCAGCACGTTTCGCGGGCGACGCGGCGCGTGCCCATCACGAGACCTCAGGCGTCGGCCTTGGTCTTCAGGACCTTGCGGCCGCGGTAGAAGCCGGTCGGGCTGATGTGGTGGCGCAGGTGCACCTCGCCAGTGGTCGGCTCGATCGCGGTGCCAGGGGCAGCCACTGCGTTGTGCGAACGGTGCATGCCGCGCTTGGACGGCGACTTCTTGTTCTGTTGAACAGCCATGGGAATCTCCTGCAGGAGGGCATCCGGTGAAAAGCCGGCGATTCTAGCACGGCACCCGATCTCGGCCTGGGCAAGCCGGTCAGTGTGGCTCGCCGCGCTTGAGCGCAGCCAGCGCCGCGAAGGGGTTGGGCCGCTCGGCCAGGGGCTCCTCGGCAGCGGCCGGCGCGGCCAGCGGCTGCGGGCAGGCCTCGTGGCGCGGCACCAGCGGCAGCGCCAGGATCAGTTCGTCCTCCACAAGCTCGTGGAGATCCAGTGCGCGAGTGAGCACCAACACGTCGTCCTCGCTGTCGGCGTCGATCTCGGCGGCGGTGGCCTCGTCCGGCGCGAAGCGGAAGCTGCGCTGCACGGCCAGCGGCGTGGGTACCGGCTGCAGGCAGCGCTGGCATTCGAGGTTCACCGACGCGTCGGCGCTGACGTGCAACCAGAGCTCGGGTGCACCGCCGCGCACCGGGCGCGCCTCGCCTGCGACCGCCCAGGCGACCTCATCCGCGGCGCCCGGGCGCGCCTCCGCATGGGCCGACTCGGCCAGGCGCTCGAAGCCGGCGAGCGGCCAGCGGCCTTCGAGCCGGCCGCCCTCCTTGGCGAAGGCCGCGACATCGAGGCGCAGCGGATCGTGCACGCGGGGTTTCATCGCGGCGAGTGTAAGAGGCGCACGCGGCGCGATGGGACAATCCGCCGCATGACCCCGCGCCCACCGCTGATCCTCGCCTCCACCTCGCGCTACCGGCGCGAACTGCTGGAGCGGCTGCGCCTGCCGTTCGAGGTGGTTTCGCCGCGGGTCGACGAGACGCCCCAGCCCGGCGAGACGCCGGCGGCACTCGCCACGCGCCTGGCCGCGGCCAAGGCGGCGGCGGTGGCGGCGCTGCGCCCCGAGGCGGTGGTGATCGGCTCCGACCAGGTCGCCGAACTCGACGGCGTGGCGATCGGCAAGCCCGGCACGCACGAGCGCGCGGTGGCGCAGCTGCGTGCGATGCGCGGGCGCAGCGTGGTCTTTCACACCGCCGTGGCGGTGCAGCGCGCCGCCAGCGGCTATGCCGGCGCGGCGCTCGCGCCGGTGACGGTGCGCTTTCGCGATCTGCGCGACGACGAGATCGAGCATTACCTGCGCACCGAGCAGCCCTACGACTGTGCCGGCAGCGCCAAGTGCGAGACGCTGGGCATTGCGCTGCTCGAGGCGATCGAGTCGGACGACCCGACCGCGCTGGTCGGCCTGCCGCTGATCCGCACCAGTGCGCTGCTGCGCGCGGCGGGCCTCGACCCGCTGATTCCATGAGCGGCAAGCGCGGCACGCTCTATCTCGTGCCGAACGCGCTCGACTTCGGCATCGCCGGTGCCGACGAGGCCGTGTCGCTCGACGAGGTGCTGCCGCTGGGCGTGCTGCGCATCGCGGCGCGGCTCGAGCACTGGGTGGCGGAGAACGCACGCAGCACGCGCGCCTTCCTCAAGCGCGTCGAACGCGTCGTTCCGCTGGCGCATGCACTGCAGCAGATCGGAATCGTCGAACTGCCGCGTCCGCCCAAGGGCGGCCACAAGAGCGTTGCCGCGCCCGATCTGGCACCGCTGCTCGCGCCACTGCTCGCCGGCCACGACCTCGGGTTGATCTCGGAAGCCGGCCTGCCCGCCGTGGCCGACCCCGGCGCCGCGCTGGTGCAGGCGGCGCACGCCGCCGGCATCGAGGTGGTCGCCCTGCCCGGCCCGAGTTCGCTGCTGCTCGCGCTGGCCGCCAGCGGGCTGAACGGCCAGAGCTTCGCCTTCGTCGGCTACCTGCCGGTGGACGCGCCCGCGCGCGCCGCGCGCCTGCGCGAACTGGAAGCGCTGTCGCGCAAGGCGCAGCAGACGCAGTTGCTGATCGAGACGCCCTACCGCAACGGCGCGATGCTGGACGCCATGCTCGCGCACCTGCAGCCCGGCACGCGCATCGCGGTGAGCTGCGGCCTGACGGCGCCCGGTGCCTTCACGCGCAGCGACACGGTGGCGCGCTGGCGCGCACAGCCTTCAGCCCTGCCGGCCGACCGCCCGACGGTATTCGCCCTGCTGGCCGATTGATCGACGCCTGAGCGCCGCGCCGATCAGGACGAGGACACTTCCTCGTCGGGCGTCTTCTTGGCGCCGAACAGCGCCGCCACCTTCTTCTTCGCCTTGATGTAGGGCGAATGGCCGCGCGGCGCGGGCGTGGCGGCCTTCTGGTCCCAGGCCGGCTTCACCTCGGGGGCGCTGGGCACGTAGGGCTGGTCGAACAGCGGGTCGGCCGGCCGGGCCGGCGCGCTGGTCCGCGCAGGCGCGGCCCGCGCCGGGCGCTCGTCGTCGCGGTCCCGTTCGCGTTCGCGGTAGCGCTCGCGCCGCGGCGGCGCCTCGTCGAGCTCGAAGGGCTCGATCTCGATCTTCTTCTTGATCAGCTTCTCGATGTCGCCGACGTTGCGCATGTCCTCGCGCGCCACCAGCGTGAACGCCAGGCCCGAGGCGCCGGCACGGCCGGTGCGGCCGATGCGGTGCACATAGTCCTCGGCGTTGAAGGGCACGTCGAAGTTGAAGACCGCCGGCAGGTCGGCGATGTCCAGCCCGCGCGCCGCCACGTCGGTGGCCACCAGCACGTCGACCTCGCCGCGCTTGAAGGCGTCGAGCGCCTTGAGCCGCTCGTCCTGGCTCTTGTCGCCGTGCAGCGCGTTGGTGCGCAGGCCATCACGCTCGAAGGAACGCGCCAGGCGCGCGCAGCCGAGCTTGGAGTTGACGAACACGATCGCCTGCGAGATCGAACGATCCTTGAGCAGCTTGAGCACGGCGCGGCGTTTGTCGTCGGAGGCGACGCTGAAGAAGCGCTGCTCCACCGTCGAGGCGGTGGCGTTGGGCCGCGCCACCTCGACCAGCACCGGATCCTGCAGGTAGCTCTCGGCCAGGCGCTTGATCTCGTTGGAGAAGGTGGCCGAGAACAGCAGCGTCTGGCGCTGCTTGGGCAGGTAGCTGAGGATGCGCTGCAGGTCGGGCAGGAAGCCGATGTCGAGCATGCGGTCGGCTTCGTCGAGCACCACATACTCGACCTGGTTCAGCACCGCGTTCTTCGCCTCGATGTGGTCGAGCAACCGGCCCGGCGTGGCGATCAGCACCTCGACGCCGGCCTTCAGCTCGAGCGTCTGCGGCTTCATGTCGATGCCGCCGAACACCACGGCGGCGCGCAGCTTGGTGAACTTGGAATACTGCTTGACGTTGTTGGCCACCTGGTCGGCCAGCTCGCGCGTGGGCGCCAGCACCAGCGCGCGCACCGGGTGGCGCGCCGGCGACATGCTGGGGTTCTCGTGCCTGAGCATCTTCTGCAGCAGCGGGATCGAGAACGCGGCGGTCTTGCCGGTGCCGGTCTGCGCCGCGCCCATCACGTCGCGCCCGGCCAGCACGATCGGAATCGCCTTGGCCTGGATGGGCGTCATGGTCTGGTAGCCGGAATCGGCCACCGCGCGCAGCAGCTTCTCGTCCAGCGGCAGGGTGTCGAAACGGGCCGGCGCGGGGGTCGCGACGTCGGGGGCGGCGTCGCCGGGGGTGGGGTCACTCATTTGCGAATTATCGCCCCTGGGCCTGACAACCCCCGGGAACACCCGAAGCGCCACCTAGAATCATCGGTTCCCTGCCACCCACGCGGACCCGTTTCATGATCCTCGTCACCGGCGGCGCCGGCTTCATCGGTGCCAACTTCGTGCTCGACTGGATCGCCGCCACCGGCGAACCGGTGCTCAACCTCGACGCCCTCACCTACGCCGGCAACCTCGAGAGCCTGAAGTCGCTGCAGGGCGACGCGCGCCACGTCTTCGTCAAGGGCGACATCTGCGACCGCGCCCTGCTCGACCGCCTGCTCGCCGAGCACCGCCCGCGCGCGGTGATCCACTTCGCCGCCGAGAGCCACGTCGACCGCAGCATCCACGGCCCCGGCGCCTTCATCAAGACGAACATCGAAGGCAGCTACACGCTGCTCGAAGCGGTGCGGGCGCACTGGTCGGCGCTGCCGGCCGGGGAGAAGGAAGCGTTCCGCTTCCACCACGTCTCCACCGACGAGGTCTACGGTTCGCTCAAAGCCGGCGACCCCGCCTTCACCGAGACCAACCCCTACGAGCCCAACAGCCCCTACTCGGCCAGCAAGGCGGCCAGCGACCACCTCGTGCGCGCCTGGCACCACACCTACGGCCTGCCGGTGCTGACCACCAACTGCTCGAACAACTACGGGCCCTATCACTTCCCCGAGAAGCTGATCCCGCTGATGATCGTCAACGCGCTGGCGGGCAAGCCGCTGCCGGTCTACGGCGACGGCATGCAGGTGCGCGACTGGCTCTACGTGAAGGACCACGCCGCGGCGATCCGCGCCGTGCTGGCCAAGGGCCGCGTCGGCGAGACCTACAACGTCGGCGGCTGGAACGAGCGCCCCAACATCGAGATCGTGCGCAGCATCTGCGCGCTGCTCGACGAGATGCGCCCCGATGCGGCCGGCTCCTACACGCGCCTGATCACCCACGTCAGCGACCGCCCCGGCCACGACCGCCGCTACGCCATCGACGCACGCAAGATCGAACGCGAACTCGGCTGGCGCCCGGCCGAGACCTTCGAGAGCGGCATCCGCAAGACGGTACGCTGGTACCTGGACAACGCCGACTGGGTGGCTCACGTGCAGAGCGGCAGCTACCGCGACTGGGTGGCGACCAACTACGCCGCGCGCTGAGCGTCGCATGAGCCGCATGAAGATCCTGCTGCTGGGCAAGAACGGCCAGGTCGGCTGGGAGTTGCAGCGCTCGCTGGCGCCGCTGGGCGAAGTGGTCGCGCTCGACTTCGACAGCCCCGGGCCGCTGACCGCCGATTTCTCGAAGCCCGAATCGCTCGCCGCCACCGTGCGTGCCGTGGCGCCCGACGTGATCGTCAATGCCGCCGCGCACACCGCCGTCGACAAGGCCGAGAGCGAGCCCGAGCTGGCGCGCGCCCTCAACGCCACCAGCCCGGCCGTGCTGGCACGCGAGGCCGCGGCGCGCGGCGCCTGGCTGCTGCACTACAGCACCGACTACGTGTTCGACGGCAGCGGCAGCACGCCGCGCGACGAAGACGCGCCCACCGGCCCGCTCAACGTCTACGGCCAGACCAAGCTCGAAGGCGAAGAGGCCATCCGCGCGAGCGGCTGCCGCCACCTGATCCTGCGCACCAGCTGGGTCTACGGCGCGCGCGGCGGCAACTTCGCGCGCACCATGCTCAAGCTGGCGCAGGAGCGCGAGGCGCTGAAGGTGATAGCCGACCAGATCGGCGCGCCCACCGGCGCCGACCTGCTCGCCGACCTGAGCGCACACATGATCCGCGCCGCGCGCACCGATGCGTCGCTGGCCGGCAGCTATCACGCGGTCGCCGCCGGCGAGACGAGCTGGCACGGCTATGCCAGCCACGTGATCGCATTCGCGCGCACCGCGGGTGTGCCCTTGAAAGTAGCCGAAGGTGCGATCGAGGCGGTGCCGACCAGCGCCTTCCCCACGCCGGCGCGCCGGCCGCTCAACTCGCGGCTGAGCAGCGCCAAGCTGCGCGAGCACTTCGGCCTGGTGTTGCCCGATTGGCGCGCCGGTGTGGAGCGCATGCTCACAGAGGTGCTGGGGCGTTGAGGCCCCCGACTAGAATCCGCGCTTTGCTCGGTGACTGCCGCCGACCCGGCTCGCGGCATCGTCTCGCTCAGACCTGAAGGCACTCGCACACCATGCGTCACATCATCTGGATGCTGCTGCTCGCGGCAAGCGCTGCGCAGGCGCAGGTCGACCCGCTGCAGGTCGGCAACGAAGCTGCTGGCACCACGACCGGCTCGCCGATCCGCCTGCGACAGGGGATGCCTGCTTCAGCCCAGATCGAACGCGATACCGGCGTCGTGGCCCAGCCGGGCTCGCAACAGCTGTATCGCGTTCCGCCCGAGCCGGCCCCCTACGTGCCGGACGATTTCGAACGCTACGTGCGCAAGCTCGCCGGCATCGAGGAGTCGCGCACCGTCGCGAGCCAGACCGCCCTGCGCGATGGTACCCGGCCGCCTGCTGCCGACAGCACCCAGCCGGACATCCGCCGCTTCGGCGCCGACGTGATCCTCGGCGGCCAGTCGATGGCGACTCCCGACAACGCCGCGCTCGTTCCGGCCGACTACATCATCGCCCCCGGCGACGAACTGCAGATCACGCTGTGGGGTAGCGTCGATGCCGACGTGCGCACCGCCGTCGACCGCTCCGGCCGCATCAGCCTGCCGCGCGTCGGCAGCTTCATGGTGGCCGGCACGCGCTATGCCGATCTGCCCGACGTCGTCGGCCGCCGCGTCGGCCAGGTGTTCAAGAACTTCCAGCTCAGCGTCGGCCTCGGCCAGCTGCGCAGCGTGCGTGTCTACGTGACCGGCTTCGCCAAGCGGCCCGGCGCGCACCACGTGACGAGCCTGTCGACCATCGTCAACGTGCTGATGCGCTCGGGTGGGCCATCCTCGGCCGGCAGCTACCGCAAGATCGAGCTGCGCCGCGGCGGCCAGACGGTCGCCAGCTTCGACCTCTACGACCTGCTGCTCAAGGGCGACAAGTCGGCCGACCGCATCGTGCAGGCCGAGGACGTGATCTACATCGGAGCGGTGGGCCCGCAGGTCGGCCTGATCGGCAGCGTCAACAAGCCGGCCGTGTTCGAGCTCAAGGCGGGCGACACCGCGCAGGACGTGCTGGCCATGGCCGGCGGCTTCACCGCCGTGGCGGATCGCTCGCGCCTGACGATCGAGAGCCTCGCCGATCGCGACGGCCAGCGCATCGCCCAACTGCGCTGGCCCGACGAAGGCAAGCGCAGCCTCGAGAGCGGCGACGTCTTGCGCGCCTTCAGCCAGGTCGACGCGCGCCTGTCGACTCAGCTGCAAAACAAGCGCATCCGCGTGGAAGGCGAAGTCGTGCGGCCCGGCGAGTACGTGCTGCCGCCCGAGAGCACGCTGGCCGATGCCTTGCGCGCCGCCGGCGGCCTGACGCCGCTGGCCTACCTCTTCGGTACGGAGTTCGCCCGCGAGAGCGTGCGCAACACCCAGCAGGAAAACTACGAGCGCGCGCTGCGCGACCTCGAAGTCGAGTTCGCCAAGGCGGCCTACACCCGCAAGGCCTTGACTGCCGACGAAGCCGCCGCGCAAGCCGCCGTCGGCAGCGGCTCGTCGGTGCTCATCCAGCGGCTGCGCGAGGTGAAGCCCACCGGCCGCGTGGTGCTGCAGCTCAACCCTGCTGCCCCCGAACTGCCCGCGCTGGCTCTCGAAGACGGCGACAGCCTCTACGTGCCGGCGCGCCCCAACACCGTGGGCGTATTCGGCAGCGTCTTCAACGGCGGCAGCTACCTCTACGCACAGGGCAAGAGTATCGACGACTTCCTCAAGCTCGCCGGCGGCCCGACGCGCGGCGCCGACGCCGAGAGCGTGTTCGTGCTGCGCGCCAACGGCAGCGTGGTCAGCGCCCGCCAGGACAGCGGCTGGTTCGGGGGCGGTTCCCTCGGTGGCGTCGCGGCGCAGCCGGGCGACACGATCTTCGTGCCCGAGGAAGTCGGCAAAACGACCTGGGTTCAGAATGCCAAGGAATGGACGCAGATCCTCGCGCAGTTCGGCCTGGGCGCGGCGGCCATCAAGACGCTGAAGTGACCAATCCATGACCGACAAGGTGCGTGCGTCCGTGCAGGACGACTGGAGCGACGGCGAGGATGAAGGCATCTCTCTCGTCGAGCTCATCTCGATGCTGGCGGCGCGCAAGAAGCTGATCGCCGCTGCCACCGTGGCCGCCGGCGTGCTGGCTTTCGGCGTGGCCAGCCTGCTGCCCAAGTGGTACACGGCCAGCGCGGTGATCCTGCCGCCGCAGCAACAGCAGAGCTCCGCCGCGGCAGCCATCTCGCAACTCGGCGCACTGGCCGGGCTCGCGGGCGGCCTCGCCAACGTGAAGAGCCCGGCCGACCAGTACGTGGCGCTGATGCAGAGCACGACGGTGAGTGACCGCATCATCGACCAGTTCAAGCTGCAATTGGTCTACGAGAAGGAGTACCGGCAGGACACGCGCAAGAAGCTGCGCGACAACGTGCGCATCAACGTCGGCAAGAAGGACGGCCTGATCACGGTGGATGTGGACGACCGCGAGTCGCAACGCGCGGCGGCCATGGCCAACGCCTACGTCGACCAGTTGCGCCAGATGACGAACTCGCTGGCCGTCTCGGAGGCCCAGCAGCGCCGCATGTTCTTCGAGCAGCAACTCGCGCAGACCAAGGAGCGTCTGGCCAAGGCGCAGAACGCGCTCGAAGAGAGCGGCATCAGCCAGGGCGCGCTGAAGGTCGAGCCCAAGACGGCCGCCGAGAGCTACGCGCGGCTGCGCGCCCAGGCCACGGCGGCCGAGGTGAAGCTGCAGACGCTGCGCCGCATGCTGGCGGAGCACACGCCCGAGGTGATGCAGCAGCAGGCGGCGCTCGCCGCCTTGCGCGAGCAGGTGGCGCGCGCCGAGCGGCAGGACGACGGCCGCGGCGGCTCCGACTACATCGACAGGTACCGCGAGTTCAAGTACCAGGAAGCCCTGTTCGACATCTTCGTCAAGCAGTACGAACTGGCGAAGGTCGACGAGAGCCGCGAGGGCGCACTGATCCAGGTGGTCGATGCGGCGCAGCCGCCCGAGCTCAAGGCGGGGCCGAAGCGCGGCCTGATCACCGTGGCGGCAGCCTTGCTGGCCCTGCTCGCATCCTGCGTGGTCGTCGTCATCGCTGGTCTTCGTCGCCTGAGCCTCGAACCGCGCGCCGTCGCTTGACGAGAACGCGATCATGAGCAAGCGCAAGGGCATCATCCTCGCTGGAGGCTCCGGCACTCGGCTGCACCCCGCCACGCTGGCGATGAGCAAGCAACTGCTGCCGGTGTACGACAAGCCGATGGTGTACTACCCGCTGGCAACGCTGATGCTCGCGGGCATCCGCGAGATCCTGCTGATCAGCACGCCGCAGGACACGCCGCGCTTCGAGGCCCTGCTCGGCGACGGCTCGCAATGGGGCCTGGCGATCCGCTACTGCGTGCAGCCCAGCCCCGACGGACTGGCGCAAGCCTTCATCCTCGGCCGCGAGTTCGTCGACGGGCACCCGAGCGCACTGGTTCTGGGCGACAACATCTTCTACGGCCACGACTTCCAGCGCCTGCTCACCAACGCAGCCCAGCGCAGCGCCGGCGCGACCGTGTTCGCCTACCACGTGACCGACCCCGAGCGCTACGGCGTGGTCGAGTTCGGGCCGGACAAGCGCGCGCTGAGCATCGAGGAGAAGCCCAAGGCGCCCAAGAGCAACTACGCCGTCACCGGCCTGTACTTCTACGACGACCAGGTCTGCGACATCGCCGCCAGCATCAAACCCTCGGCGCGCGGCGAGCTCGAGATCACCGACGTCAATGCGCGCTACCTCGCGCAGGGCCAGCTCGACGTCGAGATCATGGGCCGCGGCTACGCCTGGCTGGACACGGGCACGCACGACAGCCTGATGGAAGCCGGCCAGTTCATCGCCACGCTGGAGAAACGCCAGGGCCTGAAGGTGGCCTGCCCCGAGGAGATCGCCTGGCGTGCGGGCTGGATCGATGCGCAGCAGTTGCAGAAGCTCGCGCAGCCGATGCTCAAGAACGGCTACGGGCAGTACCTCGCGCGGCTGCTGAAGGAACGGGTGTACTGATGAAGGTGACGCCCACCGCCATTGCCGGCGTGCTGATCCTCGAGCCCAAGGTGTTCGGCGACGAGCGCGGCTTCTTCATGGAGAGCTTCAACCAGAAGGCCTTCGACGAAGCGGTCGGCCGCCATGTCGAGTTCGTGCAGGACAACCACTCGCGTTCGGCCAAAGGCGTGCTGCGCGGCCTGCACTACCAGTTGCCACCGCACGCGCAGGGCAAGCTGGTGCGCGTGACCAGCGGGCGGGTGTTCGACGTGGCAGTGGACGTGCGCCGCGGCAGCCCGAGCTTCGGGAAGTGGGTCGGCGTCGAGCTCAGTGCGGAGAACCATCGGCAGCTGTGGCTGCCAGAGGGCATCGCACACGGCTTCATCGTGCTCAGCGACTCGGCCGACTTCCTCTACAAGACGACCAACTACTACACGCCAGCAGCCGAGCGCTGCATCCGCTGGGATGACCCGGCGCTGGGCATCGCCTGGCCCGCCGCGGCGGCGCCCACACTGTCGGCCAAGGACATGCAGGGTCTGCTCCTCACCGCAGCGCAGGTCTTCGACTGACGAAGCTGCGGCGCTGCCTCGCGCGAAGCACAATAGCCGCGATGGAACGACTCCTAGCTCTCGCCGGCCGCGTCCTCGACACCGAGGCGGAGGCCATCGTCGCCGCACGCCGGCGGCTCGACCGACGCTTCACCGAGGTGCTCGACATCCTGCTCGGCATGAGCCGGTCGGGGCGCGTGGTGATGATGGGCATGGGCAAGTCCGGCCACATCGGCCGCAAGATCGCCGCGACGCTGGCCAGCACCGGCACGCCGGCGCACTTCGTCCACCCTGGCGAAGCGGGCCACGGCGATCTCGGCATGATCACTGCCGACGACGTGGTGATCGCGATCTCCCAATCGGGCAAGAGCGACGAACTGCTGCGCGTGATGCCCTACATGAAGCGCAACGGCATCCGCGTGATCGCGATGACCGGCGTTGCCGACTCGCCGCTGGCGCAGCATGCCGACGCGCTGATCGACACCGCGGTGGAGCGAGAAGCCTGCCCGCTGGGCCTCGCCCCGACCGCCAGCACCACGCTGACGCTGGCACTCGGCGACGCAGTCGCGCTGTGCCTGCTCGAAGCGCGCGGGTTCACGGCCGACATGTTCGCGGCCACGCATCCGCACGGCACGCTCGGGCGCAAGCTGCTGGTGACGATCGGCGACATCATGGCCACGGGCGAGGACATTCCGCGCAGCAACACCGGCACCACCGTCCGCGAGGCGCTCGTGGCGATGTCGCGCGGCGCCATGGGTTTCGTCACCGTGCTCGATGCGTCGGGGCAGCTCGTCGGCGTCTACACCGACGGCGACCTGCGGCGCACGCTCGATCGCGACCTCGACATCCGCGCCACGCCGCTCGAGGCCGTGATGACGCGCCGCTTCACCTCCGTGCGGCCCGAGCAGCTTGCCGTGGAGGCCGTCGAGCTGATGGAGCACAAGCACGTCTCGGCGGTGCCAGTGGTCGACGCCTCCGGCGCGCTCGTCGGCGCCGTGAACATGCGCATGCTGCTCGACGCCGGCGTGGTCTGAGATTCCGGCCTCAGACCTTCCAGGGCTTGTACTCGGGCAGCAGGTCCGCCATCTGGCGGCGCACTGCGTCGTCGTCGAAGCAGCCCTCCGAACCGATCCACTCCTGCAGGGTGGCCCAGCGCGGCGCGTCGACGTAGGCCACCCGGGCGATGCGGATCTTCGGGTGGTGCGTGGGCCGCGTGAACTCGCTGTCGGCGAGCAGTTCCTCGTAGAGCTTCTCGCCCGGGCGCAGGCCGGTGAACTCGATGCCGATCTGCTCTTCGCTGAAGCCGGAGAGTCGGATCATGTTGCGCGCGAGGTCGACGATCCTGACCGGCTCGCCCATCTCCAGCACGAACACCTCGCCGCCCTGGCCCATGCAGGCGGCTTGCAGCACCAGTTGCGCAGCCTCCGGGATCGACATGAAGTAGCGCACGATGTCCGGGTGCGTCACCGTTACCGGCCCGCCGGCCGCGATCTGGTCGCGGAACTTCGGGATGACGCTGCCGCTGCTGCCGAGTACGTTGCCGAAGCGCACCATCTCGAAGTGCGTGCCGCCCTTGGCGTTCAGCGCCTGGCAGACCATCTCCGCGAGGCGCTTGGAGGCGCCCATCACGTTGGTCGGGTTGACGGCCTTGTCGGTCGAGACGAGCACGAAGCGCTCGACGCCGTTGCGGATCGCCGCCTGCCCGATCACGTGGGTGCCGAGGGTGTTGTTGCGCACCGCCTCCCAGGCGTTGACCTCCTCCATCAGCGGCACGTGCTTGTAGGCGGCGGCGTGGAACACCACCGCCGGCCGGTGCTCGCGCAGCACCGCATCGACGCGGGCGGCGTTCTTCACGTCGCCGATCGCGCTGACCAGCACGATGGATGGCGCCAGCGCGACGAGCTCCTCGCGCAGCGTGTAGAGGCTGGGTTCGCTGATCTCGAACAGCACCAGGCGGCTCGGGCGGTAGTGCAGGATCTGGCGGCACAGTTCGGAGCCGATCGAGCCACCCGCACCCGTCACCATCACGACGCGATCGGCCAGGAAGCGGTGCAGCGCCTGCGTGTCCAGCTGTACCGCGTCACGCCCGAGCAGATCCTCCGGCCGCACCTGCCGGATGTCGGCGAGCCCCGCCTCGTTGCGGATCAGATCGACCATGCCCGGCACGAGGCGCACTTCGAGGTGCAGCGGCTCGAGCCGCCGCAACAGCTCGGCGCGCCGCCCCGGCGTCAGGCTGGGAATCGCCACCACGACGGTGCGGATGCCATGGCGCTCGGCCAGCGGCGGCAGATCCACCAGCGAGCACACGCGCAGGCCCATCACCGTGCGGCCTTGCAGCGCCGTCGAATCGTCGACGAACAGCATCGGCTTGAACTCGCTGCTGGCGCGCAGCGCCTGCATGAGCTGCCGGCCCGCCGAGCCTGCACCGTAGATCGCCACCGGCGCGCGCTCGATGCGCTCGGCACGATCGGCACGATCGGCTGCACCGCGCAGCAGCTGCCGCGCCAGCAGCCGGGCCAGCGCCGCATAGGCGGCCGAGAAGACGGCGTAGATCACCAGCGAGGTGCGCGGCAGGCCCTCGAAGCCCAACGCCAGCGCGAGCACGGCGAACACCGCAGCCGCCGCGAACGACGCGCCGACTACGAGCAGGAAGGCACGCGTCTCGAGGTAGCGCACCACCGCGCGGTACAGCCCGAGGTGCAGGAAGATCGGCAGCGTGACGACCAGCGTGAGTGCGTAGACCCACCACGTCGGCAGCCCCGCGGGCGGCAGCTCCCCCAGGCGCAGCGCGATGGAGCACCACAGCGCGAACGGCAGCACGACGATGTCGGCTGCGACGATGAGCAGACTCTTCGCAGCTTGCGGGAGTCGGGTGAGCGCGGAAAGCATCGGGTTCAGCGGTTCACGAACGAGGCCGCGATGGTGCGGCCGATGATGCCGATGTCGCCCGCGAAGCTGCGCTCCTGCACGTAGCGTTCGCAATAGGCGAGCTTGGCCGGCATGACCTGCTCGACATAGGTGCGTTCGGGATCCGCGCTGCGCCCGAGCAGCTCGTTCTCGTCGCGGTATTCGATGGAGGCCAGGTCGGTGATGCCGGGGCGCACGCTGAGCACGAGATCGCGCGTGGCCGGCGGATACATCGCCACGTAGCGCGGCACTTCCGGACGCGGGCCCACCACGCTCATGTCGCCCACCAGCACGTTGATGAACTGCGGAAACTCGTCGATCTTGTACTTGCGCAGGAAGTGGCCGGCGCGCGTGATGCGAGGATCGCGGCCGACGGTGATCTGCGGCCCGCGCGCCGGCGCATCGACGTGCATGGTGCGGAACTTGAGGATGCGGAACTCCCGCCCATCGCGCCCGACGCGCAGCTGGCGGAACAGCACCGGCCCGCGCGAATCGAGCCGGATCCATGCCGCCACGCCCAGCAGCAGCGGGCTCAGCAGCAGCAGCACCGCAGCTGCGAACAGCACGTCGAAGGCGCGCTTGAGCATCAGCCGAGCACCTCGCGCAGTGCGTCGATCACGCGCTCCTGGTCGGCGTCGCTCATCTTCGTGAACAGCGGAATGCTGATCATCGAGCGGTAGGCCGCATCGGCCACCGGGAACATCTCCGGCGTCAGGGCGTAGCGGTCGCGCCAGTAGGGCTGGCGGTGCAGCGGCACGTAGTGCACGCTGGTGCCGATGCCGCGCTGCGACAGCGCCTCGATCACCGCGTCGCGGCCCGGCCGCGCACCTTCGGCAAGGCGGATCACATACAGGTGCCAGGCGTGTACGTCGCCCGCCGGAGCGTCCGCGGGAAGCACCAGCGGCAGCCCCGCCAGGCCCTCGTAGTAGCGCGCCGCCAGCTTCTGGCGACGCTCCAGGAAGCGCGGCAGCTTGCGCAGCTGCTCGATGCCCATTGCGGAGGCGATGTCGGTGAGGTTGTACTTGAACCCCGGCGCGACGATCTCGTAGTACCAGGCGGGCGTCTTCGAGACGAAGCGGTCGAAGGCATCGCGGCTCATGCCGTGCAGGCGCATCACGCGCATGCGCCTGGCGAGTTCCGGATCGCGCGTGACGGCCATGCCACCTTCGCCGGTGGTCATCGTCTTGTTGGCGTAGAAGCTGAAGACCGTGATGTCGGAGGCGAGCTGGCCGACCGGCGTGCCCTTCCAGGTGGTCGGCAGCGCATGCGCGGCGTCCTCGACCACCTTCAGGTCGTGTTCCTTCGCGATCGCCAGGATCTCGTCCATGCGGCAGGCCAGGCCGCCGTAGTGCACCGGCATCAGCACCTTGGTGCGCGGCGTGATCGCGGCGCGGATCTTCGCCGGGTCGACGTTGAGCGTCACCGGATCGACGTCGACCATCACCGCATCGGCGCCCAGGTAGCGCGCGACCTCGACGGTGGCGGTGAAGGTCAGCGAGGGCGCGATCACCTCGTCGCCGGGGCCGACGCCGAGCGCCTCCAGCGCCAGGTGCAGGCCGGCAGTGGCCGAGTTCACGGTGATGCTCTCGACGCCGCCGCCCAGGTACTCGCTGAAGGCCTGCTCGAACTGCTTGGTCTTCGGCCCAGTGGTCACCCAGCCCGAGCGTAGCGCCTCGGTGACGGCTGCGATCTCCTCGTCGCCGATGTCGGGTAGCGCGAAGGGCAGGAAGGGCGTGGTCATGGCTTCTCGATCCAGCAAAGCAGGTGCGTTCTCAGGAACGGAAACACGTTGAACACGGTGTACAGCGACGGATGGATGCGGCAGACGCGGCGTGCAATCGGCGGAGCGAGGGTGACGCGGCGCGCATCGACGCGCCCCTCGGGGAACAACTCGCGGATACGCGCGAGCGGCACCCCGCGGACGTCCGGATTGCGAGGATTATCGAACGTGAAGTCGTACCACAGTACCGCGCCGCCCGGCTTGAGCCAGCCCCAGACGACGCCGGCCATGCGCTGCTGGAACGCATCGTCGAGCAGCGACGAGAACACCGTGGAGATCAGCACGACATCCTGCGAAGCGGGTGGAACATCGAGAATCGTTGCATCGCCCTCATGGAGTTCCAGGGCGGCGGGCAAAGCCAAGCGGGCTCGGGCCACGCGCTCAGCCAGCAGTTCCACGCCGGTCAGGCGATCCGCGCGAAAGCCCAGTCGCAGCAACTCGAGCAGATTACCGCCTACGCCGCAGCCCACCTCCAACAGCTTGACTTCGTCCAGCGAATCCAGGCTGTGTCGCGCGAACAGATCTAGCATCACACGCTGACGCTCGTGCACCATTTGCCAGACCTCCGCCCGCAGGAAGCTGTAGCGGTCATCGTTGGCGGTGCGGCGCGCGTAGCGCTCCGCCACCGCGGCAGTTTCGTCGGCGTCCCTGGTCATGCGCTAGCCTCCAGGAATCGTCTCGCCAGCCGGGGATAAGCGTGGTACTTGAGCACGTAAGGGCGTCCTCGTGCGCCCATCTCGCGACGTTGGGCAGGTGCCATGGCTGCCAGTCTGCGCAGCCCTTCGGCCACCGCGCCCGGCGATTCGGGTGCCACGGTCAGACCGCAACCGGCCTCGGCGACAGGGTCATTACCAGCCTCCACCGAGTGAAGGATCGGAACGCCGGCCATCATGTAGTCCATCAGCTTGTTCGGCGCGATGCCGAAACGGTAGAGTGGCTGGCGCTTCCATCCGATGTAGGCGATGTCTGCCAGCGCGAGCAGGCTGGGAATCTGCGCCTTCGGCACAGGCGAGAACATCGCGACGTTGCGCAGTCCCTCATCGGCCACACGTCGAACCAAGCGTTGACGCTCATGACCGTCGCCAACGAGGACGAAGGAAATCGGGGCGCCGTCCGTCAACCGCGCGGCGTCGAGCAGAACATCCAGTGCGTTGGGCTCCCCATGGGAGCCCGCGTACACGACAACGCATCGCCCCGCGGCACGCTCCGAGGCGATATGCGCCGAGAGGTTCGCTGCAAGCGGCGTAGGACACCCATCCCACTCTTCGGGCGAGATCCCGTTGGGCACGACATGCAGTTTCCGCAGGTCAAGACCATGCGCCGCCATGTGTTCGGCCACCATGGGCAACATGGAGACCACCACATCCGCATCGCGATAAGCGTCATTCTCCGCCTTCTGACAGATCAGGATGAACGGATGCCGGGATGACATGCCCGACAACTCGATGGGCGAGGCGGGCCAGAGGTCGTGCACCTCGAACACCAGTCGCGCGTCCGCGCGACGCGCGATGCAGCGCGCCACCCAGATGTCCATCGGATACGTGCTCGAGGCAATCACCACCTGCGGCGAGAACGCCCTCACCGTCCGCCGGGCATCCCAGGCGATCCGGCCGAGAAACTCGGCGATGTTGCGCACGCGCCCGAGGCCGTTGCCCGAATAGGGCCGCGTGCGATACCAGACGTACTCGATGCCGTCGATCCGTTCGAGCCATTGCGCCGGAGCGTCTCCAGCCGGGGGTGTCGGCTGCCGGGCACGCACGTGCGAGTACGAACCGGCGAGCACCCGTACCTTATGGCCGGCACGGACCCACTCCCTGGCCAAATAGTAGGGCCGGTACTCCATACCGTACGCTGGCGCACCGGCGTAGTGGTTAACGTACAGAATATTCATCGCAGTAGCGCGGCGTAAAACTCCAACAAGTTCTGCTCCGCGCGCGGCCAGTTGTACTGCTCCAGTACCGCACACCGCCCCGATCGCCCCATCTGCTCCCCGGTTTGCGGCGCGTCGAGAATGGTGCGAACAGCGTCGGCAATGGCGGCCGGATCGAGAGGATTCACGCATACGCCGCAGCGATTCGGCACAACGATGTCGAACCACAGCGGGAAGTCGGACGCAACGACCGGGAGTCCTGCCGACATGTATTCAAACATCTTGATCGGCAAGGAGTCGAGATAGCTCGGCATGGGCTGGAGCGTGACCAGCCCGACCGATGCTTCACGCATGACTGCGGCAACTCCATCGCGGTCCAAGAAACCACGATATTCGACCTGTCGCCAGCCAGGATGCTTCCTCATTTCGGCCTCGAGCGCCGCATCCTCGAACCCCCCGCACAGGATCAAGCGGACATCCGGGAGCATCGCCATCGCCGCCACCAGTTCCAGCGCGCCACGTGTCCTCGTGATGCTGCCGACATAGCACGCAGCGCGCTGGCGTCCGGAGTGCTCGCCCACTGGCGAACGCGCGAGTTCATCGACGAACGGAAAGTTGCAGACGTCCACGGTTCGCGGTTGGATCAAGAGGAATCTGTTGCGGATGTGCGGGGTGGCCGCCACCACGCCGGTCAGTCGGCGGACGGCTGCATTCTCGAAGACCTCGAATGCCTGCGAGACGAAAGGCCTAACCGACCGCGGCAACCAATGCTTGGTGAGGATTTGCCTAGGAACATCTTCATGCGCGTCATACACCACGCGCGCACCGGTTGCTGCCAGGCGCCAAGCCACCGGCAAGAGTTCCGGGTCGTGCACGTGAACAAGATCGGGGTTCTCCTGCGCAATCCGAGCAAAAACGCGCCTGGGCTGTTCTCTCATGCGCGCGATTCGGCCTGCACTGCTGCGACCGATGTCCACGATGCGAACGCCACTCTTTGCTTCGTCCCCCAGGCCGTCGCCGACCAACAACGTGACCTGATATCCCGCCCGTGCGAGCGATATACATTCCTTGTGAAAGATGCGGATATCAAAACGTCCGTGCACGGTCGTCACGTGCATAACATGCTTCGAATTCATCGCTCATGAATAGACGTTGACGCGGCGGCCGGTGAAACGTTCAATGAAGCGTTGTGCCTGCTTGAGCCTTCGATATTGACCATCCCACGTCGGGAACTCGGTGTGATGGTGGCCTGGCGCGGCGATGAATTCTTCGAACTGGACCCTCGAAATACGGAGCTTCTTGCAGAAGTACGCGATGTCGATTTCGAGCTCTTCCGCGTCATAAAGAGGTTCAGCCAACTTCAACAATGCATCATCACGCGTCATCTGGCCAGAGACGATCAGGCTTGAAAGGTGCGGTTTTCGCTTGTCATATCCAAACTTGATCGGCAGATAGTAGTTTTGGAACAGCTTGGTGAACAGGGATTCACCATGCTTACGCCCGTACGATCGCCAACCGCACGCTTGTTCCAATTCACTGATCGCGATCTCCTTATTGAAAGGCATGTAGTTGAGTGGTCGCACCGCTCTCATCTTCTTCACAAGCGGGTACCAGATGTAGTATTCAAAAAAGCTAACAGTGCGGTATTGCCTCAACGAACGCTCGCCGTAGCGATGGTGAATCGCTTTCAAGTTAATGGCGTCCATTGCAGCACCATGCCACGCCTTGGGGAAGATGGCCTCCGTGGCGATGTTCCCGCCGGAAAGCACGGTGCGGACGCCATTGCTGGTCGCAAAGTGATAGAGATTGGCAAAGAAGGCGTGATCCTGCGGGACGTCTTGGTTTGCGACGCCCGCCCGGAGGTAGGCGAGATGCAGGTCACGCATCTCCTCCCAATCGACCACATGCGTGTGGAGATCGAATCCGCAGTGCTTGACGATCTTCTCGATGTTTCCGACGGCGAGTTCACTGTTCCACCCGGCGTCAACATGAACCACCAGCGGGCGCAGCCCCCACTCTCGTACCTTCAAGGCGAGGTACGAACTGTCGACGCCACCACTGAGCCCCAGGATGCAGTCGTACTCCTTACCTCGTCCGTCCTCACGAACCTGATCGGCGATTGTTCTCCAGCGTTGTGCCCCCTCCTCACCGGGAAACCAGTGCGTCCGCGTGACAGTGTCGAACTCCAAGCAGTGGTTACAGACGCCATTAGCGTCGAACACGATGGCCGGATCTGTCGTATCCATCACGCATCGCGTACAGGTCTTAAGTTGTCTGGCAATCATGTTGCGCGTCTCGTCGAAGTATGCCGATCGGTAGTTCTGGGCGTCGCACTGAAGATGTTCATCAGCAGGAGACAGAGAAGTACCCCCGAACTCACCAACGCGGTGGTGAAAGACTGCTCGACAAGAAGGAGCGCCAGGATTGCACTGATCGCGTACGCGTCGAAGCGGTGCAAGCGATGGGACAAGTGATCCAAGTAGGCAACCAATGCGGCATTGGCTCCGGACACCAACAGGAATCCCAGCACCCCCCCGGCCGCGAGCTCCCTCGTAAATGCATTCGTATTTGCATTGGTGAGCTCGTTTCCAATGTAAGTAGCACCAATGAAATACTCCACGGTTGTGTAGCCACCGTAGTCGATACCCGTCATCCAAGCCATCCGGCCGGAGCCACCGCTCCAAGCGTCAACAAAGTAGACCTGAATCATGGACGTGACCAGAACGACACGGCGCACGACAAACTCGGCAATGAGCGAGACGTCGAAGACAAGCAACTCGACAATCGAGATTGCCATCATTGCCAACACGACCATGCAGACAAACCGCGGGAACATTGCGACCCAGCCCCGCGACACCGCCAACCCCAGACTCGCCAGAAACGCCACCGCGACAAACGGCGACTTGAGTCCCAGCAACCAGAAGCCGAAGATGGCAAATCCGAAAGCGGCTGCGACAGCGAACCAGGATCGCCTTGTCGCGCCTACATACGCTAGGAATGGCGCAAGTCCGTTGGTCGCGATCTGTAGCGCATATGCGGCCAAGGCGTTGCCGGCGAAGCTGTCACGGCCCGACAGACGCCTGTCGTAAACAGCCTCGAAATCAAAGCCGGCGAAGGCTCCCGCGGCGCGATATCCCAACAGCGCTGCAACCAGCAGGAGGGCAATGAGGAATGGTGGAAGGGCCTCTCGATAGATCCGGACGGGGAAGCTCCCACACCGAAGTGTTGACTGCCGGACAACCCAAGCTGCAGTCTTCACAAGCGCAGCGGGCAGCAACAGACCGGACCAAAGCACCACGGCCCCGCCCGTAGCAAGCAACTGGGTTGCGGGCCAATAGCTGGCAGACCAGAGCGCAGTTCCGATCAAGTAGATCGTGAGGAACACATCGGACGGGCTGCGCGCTCGTCCCGGAAGCAGCAGTGCAATCGAAAAGAGCCACGCCGCGCAGCCGAGCCAGTACAACGGATGACCCAAAGCTTCCATGGGAACGATGCCGACGTAGGCGTTTGTCTCCTGGAACTGGTGCACGTAGAGATAGAGCGCGCATACCGTAAGCATGGCGAGCAAGGCCCAACGCCGACCGATCGAAAGCAGCGCGGACTCGAATCGCCTCATACCGATCGCAGCTCTGACTGTTTGGGGTAGTTGATGAGAACGGCACGATGCTTGCCGTGGAAGACGAACATGCTGCCTGCAGCCACGGCAGAGGCCCCTGCATCCTGTACCGCCTGCCGCAGATGTTCCAACGTACCGGCGCCGCCACAGGCCACCACGGGCACATCCACGAGTCGTGTCACCGCGCGAATCAATTCCAGGTCGTAACCTAACATTGTGCCGTCGCGATCGACGTTGTTTAGAAACAGCTCCCCCGCACCGGCTGCCACCACTTTGCGAACATGCTCATCGAGTCTCAACTTCGCCTCCACCGTAGCCGACTTCGCCACGACCTTGTAGCCACCAAGCAGCGGCTTGCGCACGTCGATGGCGGCCACCATGGCCTGGCTACCGAAGACTTCGGCGGCCGCGGTGATGACCTCGGTCGACTCCAGCGCCGCCGAGTTCACGACCACTTTCTCGACGCCCGAGCGGATGAGCTTGCGCACCTGGTCCAGCGTGCGGATGCCGCCACCGTAGGCGACGGGCATGAAGCACTCACCCGCGATCTCGGCGATCAGTTCGTAGTTCGGCTCGCGTCCCTCGCGGGATGCATCGATATCGAGCACGACGAGTTCATCGACCTCCTTCTCGCTGAAGATCCTCACGGCGTTGACCGGATCACCCACGTACACGGGATCCTTGAAGCGCCGGGTCTTCACGAGGCCGTGACCTCGCAGCAGCAGGCAGGGAATGACGCGCGCCCTGAACATCACTGATCTCCACGGGCAAAGTTCGAGAGCAGCCGCTTGCCGAAGCGATGGCTCTTCTCCGGGTGGAACTGCACGCCGGCGATATTCTCGCGTGCCACGCCAGCGGCGAAATCGATGCCGTAGTGGGCACGCAAGAGCACGTCCTCCTCGTGCGCTGGCTCGATGTAGTAGCTGTGCACGAAGTAGAAGCGCGCGTCGGCCTCCAGGTCGCGCACCAGCGGATGCGGCTCGGCAGGCAAGCGCACCTCGTTCCAGCCCATGTGCGGCACGCGCAAGCCAGGCAGCGGCGGGAAGCGACGCACGCGCAACTCGAGCCAGCCAAGCCCCGGCTCCGTCCCCTCTTCGCTGCCGTGGCCGAGCATCTGCGCGCCCACGCAAATGCCCAGCAAGGGCACCCGCTGTCTCAGCACCCTGTCCTCCAGCAGCGGCACGAGCCCGGTGGCACGCAGGTTGCGCATGCAAGCGTCGAAGGCACCGTTGCCCGGCAGGATGATTCTCTCGGCACGCTCGATGCGCGCCGGGTCCGAAGTGATCTCGGCCGCAGCTCCGATGCGCAACAGCATGTTGGCCACGGCGCCGAGGTTGCCGATCTCATAGTCGACGATGGCGATCACGAGTGCGTCCCCTTGCTGAGGCGATACGTCAGGGCGAGATAGATGCAGTAGAGCACGGCGTAGCCCGCCCCGTAGACCTGGACGGCCGTCTCCGGGCTGCGCGGCAGCCACAGGCTGGCCACCGTTGTGGCCAGCAGCGCCAGTTGCCATGCCAGGTCAAGGTGCTGCTTGCCCGCCACGTAGAACATGTAGCTCAGCGGACTGGCCACAAAGCGCAGCGCGAACATCGGCATCAGCCACGCGGCCATGGTGCCCGACATGAGCCACGTGTCGCCGAAGGCGAGCGCAAAGGCCGGTTCGGCGACGAGCGCCAGCGTGACGGCCACGACGCCGCTGCCGAGGGCCAGCATGCGAAAGGTGTCGACGTACTCGGTGCGACACTCTCCGCGTTCGACGTAGCTCGCGGCGCTGCGCCGCCGGAACACGTCGAGGACGGACGCGCCGAGCAGACCGATCGGTGCGCCGACGATGCGAAGCGTGAGCGCGAGCAATCCGGCGACGTCGGCGCCGAAGCGGTGCGCCACGATCACCAGCGGCAGTTGGGCCGCGGCGGTGTTCACCGAGTCGGCCGGCAGGGCCAGCATCGGAAAGCGCCGCTGCCGGCGCAAGAAGTCCAGCGCGCCCGGCACGGCATCATGCGCCGCCGACGCGCGCCCCAATGGCAGCCGCCGCGAGGCCAGCAGGGTGCCGGCCGCCACGCCGCCGAGGTGGGCGAGTGCGAGGCCGGAGGCCGGTGCGTCGAGCAGGCCGGCGAGGATCTGCGCGGCGGTGACGGCCCCCGCCTGCACGATGCGGATGATGCTGAGGTCGCGATAGTTGCCATCGGCCGCCGCCCACGACTGCCAGGTCTGCGACGCGGCAACCGCCGCAGCGGCCGGCCCCGTCGCCCACAGCAGCAGTGGCTCGATGGCACCGGCGATCCCGAGCAGCCCCGCCAGCACCGACGCCACGGTAAGCAGGGCGCCGCCGCACAGCACCACCAGCAGCGTCGCCCGTGCCGCCACACGGCGTGGTTCGCCGTCCCGTTCGATGGCCAGCGTCATCTCGTAGCGGCCTGTGATCACGACGGCACCCACCGCGACCACGCCCAGCCAGGTTGCAAACTGGCCATATTGCGCGGGAGAGAAGAGGCGTGCAATGACCAGCGAGCCCAACAAAGGGATCGCCTGCGCCGCAGCGGAGCCGGTCAGGACGACCAGCACACTGCGCCAGAAGCCCGCTGCAGCCGCGCTCATGTCATTCCCGGCCCCGGGGCCGGGCGACCTCAGCCCCGGCACGCCTCGACCAGCGCCGCGACCACGTGGTCCATCTGGGCATCGGTCAGGTCGGCGCTCATGGGCAGGCTCATCACGCGCTCGCCGGCGGCAACGCTGAGCTCGCCGCCGTGGGTCCGGCACAGGTCAGCGTAGGCCGGCTGCTGATGCATGGGCTTGGGATAGTGCACGGCCGTCGGCACGCCCAGTGCCTGCAGCCTCGGCTGCACCTCCGCGCGCCGCTCGACGAAAGTGGTGAACTGGCCCCAGACGCAGTCGCGGTCTGGGCGCACGCTGATCATCCGGACCGGCCAGCCTGCGGCCTTGAGCTTGGCGTGATAGCGTTCGCCGAGCTCGCGCCGGCGCTCGATCTCCCACTCGAAACGCTCCAGCTTGCCCAGCACCACTGCGCACTGCAGCGTATCCATGCGCCCGCCCACGCCGATGCGCGTGTGGGTGTAGCGCTTGCTCTGGCCGTGCACGCGGATCTCGCGGCAGGCCAGGGCCAGGGCGTCGTCGTTGGTAAAGACCGCACCGCCGTCGCCGTAGCAGCCCAACGGCTTGCTCGGAAAGAAACTGGTGCAGCCGACCGTCGACAGATTGCAACTCTTGCGTCCCTTGTAGGTGGCGCCGAAGCTCTGCGCGGCATCCTCGATCACCGGCAGCTTGCCGTGTCGCGCCGCGATGGCGTTGATCTCGTCCATGTCGGCGCACTGGCCGTACAGACTGACCGGCATGATGGCGCGCGTGCGCGGCGTGATCGCTGCTTCGATGTGCCGCGCGTCGATGTTGCAGGTGTCGGGCTCGATGTCGACGAGTACCGGCACGCCGCCGAGCAACGCGATCACCTCTACCGTCGCGGCGAAGGTGAACGGCGTGGTGATCACTTCGTCGCCGGGCTTGAGGTCAAGTGCCATCAGCGCGATCAGCAGCGCCTCGGTGCCGCTGGCCACCGTCACGCAGTGCTTCGCCCCGGTGTAGGCGGCGAGCCGATCCTCGAGCTCCTTGACCTCAGGGCCCATGATGTACTGGCCATGGTCGAGCACGCGCTGGATGCGCGCATTGATGGTGTCGCGCAACGCGGCGTACTGCGACTTCAGGTCGATGAAGTCCATCGGTTTGATCTTTTCGGGGGCGTTCATAAGATCCTCGGTCAACTCAGGCGGCAACGAGCGTCACACGGCTACCTTCCAGGCGGTAGCGATCGCCGGTGTGCGGGCAGACTGCCTCGCCCTCGCCCTGCAGCGGCAGGTCGAGGCGCTCGCCGAACCGGCTCATCCAGCCGGCTAGGCGCGCAGGAACGCCGACCATCAGCGCAAAGTCGGGTACATCGCGATTGACCACGGCGCCGGCGCCGACGAAGGCGTGACGACCGATCGTCGTGCCGCACACGATGGTGCAGTTCGCCCCCAGCGTCGCCCCCTGACGCACCAGTGTCCGGCGGTACTCGTCCTTGCGCGACACGGCGCTGCGCGGGTTGTAGACGTTCGTGAAGACCATGCTCGGCCCGCAGAACACGTCATCCTCGAGCGTCACGGCGTCGTACACCGACACGTTGTTCTGGATCTTGACGTTGTCGCCGATCGCCACGTCGTTGCCGACGAAGACGTTCTGGCCGAACGAGCATCTCTGCCCGATGCGCGCACGGCCGCTGATGTGCACGAAGTGCCAGACGCGGCAGCCGTCGCCGAGTACGGCGCCCTCGTCGACGATGGCGCTGGGGTGGATCGTGGTCACCATAGGGCGATCAGTAGGCGAGCGGCAGATTGACGCGCTTGCCATCGCGGGCCGACATGTACATCGCGATCAGCAACTCCAGCGACTTCAGGCCCTCACGGCCGTCAGTCTCGGGTGCGGCTTCGCCGCGCAACGTGTTGATGACGTTGTCGTAGTACAGCGGGTGGCCGAAGCCATACACGGAGGTGGTCTGGTAGCTGGCATCGCCGGTATGCGCATCCATCTCGTGCGGCGTGTCGAACTCCCAGTGCTTGATCTCGTTCACGGCCACTCCGCCGATGCGCACCGAGCCCTTCTCGCCGAGGATAGTGATCGAACCTTCCATATTCTTCGGGTAGGTGAGCATGGTCACGTTGATCGAGCCCATCGCGCCGTTGCGCCACTTCAGCGCAGCGACGCCGGTGTCTTCCACCTCGATGTTGCGTGCCAGCGTGCCGGTGTAGGCCATCACGCTCTCCACCGGGCCGCAGATCCAGTCGAGCAGGTCGACATAGTGGCTGGCCTGGTTCATGAAGGCGCCGCCGTCGAACTCCCAGGTGCCGCGCCAGGCGGCGCTGTCGTAATACTCCTGGGGACGCGTCCAGAATACGTTGACGTTGACCATATAGATGCGGCCGAAGCGTCCGCTGTCCACGGCCTGCTTGAGCAACTGCAGCGTGCGGTTACGGCGGTTCTGCTTGACAACGAACAGGCGCACGCCGGCTTCATCGCAGGCGCGCACCATCGCCAGGCCATCGTGCCAGCGCGTGGCCATGGGTTTCTCGGTCATCACGTCGCGGCCGCTGCGCGCCACGTCGATCGCCTGCTGGGGGTGTAGCCCGCTGGGCGTAGTGAGCACGACGCAGTCGGCCTGGGTACTGGCCAGCAGGTCAGTCAGGCTGGCATGACCGCGCGCGCCGGTCTTCTCGACGGCCGCGCGCAGCGCTGCCGGATCGATATCGCATACGTCTACCAATTCACAGCGCTCGGCATGCCGCTTAACGGCCTCGAAATGATTGCTGGCGATGCGGCCGCAGCCGACAAGCGCGAGGCGCACTTTGCGGTCGACAATGGGGGGGCGACGAACATGCATGACGGACGATCCTCGGTCAGGGGCGGACGCAAGGCTGTGCGACGCCCGGCAAAAACTTGAATTATGGCCGGATCGGCGCGGGGCGCTGCGGAACTGAGGCGGCCTGCGGTGCCAGGCTACGGCGCCACAGCGGCCGAAGCTCCGGTGCGAGCGACGCCACGAAGCTCGCTGCGAGGTGGTTGGAATCGCGGTAGACAAACCCGCGCGAGTTCCCCCACAACACCGGGCAGTGGCCGCCGGGGCAGATGAACGGGGTAAGGTCCCACAGCAGCGTGCCGCTGCGTTCGGCGGCCTGGACGTCCAGCGCCGCCGTGGTGGCTTCGGTGACACCCAGCTCACACTTGCGCACGTCTGCGTTCGCGCCGAGGCAATCCATCAGATCCGGCCGGGGACGCGGCGCATCGCGCAGCACGACCACGATGGCACCGCCGCGTTGCAGGCGCTCGATGGTCTGCATCAGCCCGGACAGATAGGCGGCCTGCGCCTCGCGCCCCTTGATCGGCCGGCCGTCGCGGCGCGACACGAGCACAGTAGCGTCCTCGATGAGGTTGGAGACGATCACCAGCCGCGGGCGCAGCGCCTCGACGCGCCGGAACACTTCCTCGCGCCAGAGGTCACATTGCTGATACGGCGCGCGGGCCACTTGGTTCCAGACGGAGACATCCGCGGAGGGGCAACTGGACTTGGTCCACACCAGCAACCGATCGCCCTCTCCACGCGCCACCTCGTCGAGTGCCGGAAACCACTGAGCCGCATGGGAGTCGCCGAACAGGGCTACGGCGGTCGTGCCGTCGCGCTGGCCAAACACACATGCACCCGGGTCGACCTGTTCCAGCGAGAGATGGCAGCCGAGGCGATAGAGGACGGGCAAGTCCTCCGAGGCGCGTTGGATCTCGCGGGCGGATACCGCCCCCGGCACGGCGCCCGGCCGCAAGGCGAGAAGTTCGCGTGCGTTCCCGGCCCCGGCGGCGCGCAAGCCGAAGCCAAGCAGCGCCACGCAGCCTCCCGCCGCCAGGGCCACCGCCAGCACGCGGCGCGATGACCAAGTCCGGCCCCAGCGGAAGCGAGCCGGTGTTTCCACGGCGCGGTAAGCCAGTTCGGCGAGCAGGAGCGAGATGGGCAACAGCAACCAGATGGTCCACGCCGCCGCGCCGGCTAGCAGCGGCCGACCAAGCACCAGTACAGGCCAGTGCCAGAGATAGATCGAGTACGAGCGTGCCCCGACCCAGCGCACGGCTGCGCTGCCGAGCGTACGTCGGGCCAGCGGGCTGGTTGCACCGAAGGCGATCGCGCCGACCGCACCCGCAACGGGGATCAGCGTCGGCAGCCCAGGATGGGCCGTGTCCTCGCCGAACCACAGAGCGGCCAGCGCGAGCACCGTCAGCGACACCGCGAAAAGCGCATCGGCACCAACGGGCGAAAACTGGGCGGAGAGCGAATCGTCCCGGCCCCGCAGGTGCAGGGCGAGCCAAGCCCCCGCGAGAAGTTCCCACGCGCGCGCCGGCGAAGAAAGGAAGCCCAGCGTGCGATTGCCCTGCGCCAGCAAGAGGCAGTAGGCAAACGAGAGGAGAGCCAGCATCAGGGCCAACCCGGCTGCCCGCCTCCACCGCAGACCGGCCAGCAGCAGCGCGGGCCAGACAAGGTAGAACTGTTCCTCGACGGCCAGCGACCAGAAGTTCAGGAGCACGCTGGTCCGGGCGTCGTCCCACTGCAAGTAGTCCAGCGCCCGTAGCACGAATAACCAGTTGACGCTGTAGGTAGCGGACCAGAACACATCGCTGCCGAGTCGCTTGAGCCCGTAGTCCGACAGCACGGCCAGACCGGCTATCGACGCCGCCAGCAGCACCAGCAGCGCGTTGGGCAACAGGCGTCGCGCCCTCCGCGCCCAAAAGGCGAGCATGGCCGACCACGCGCCAGCTGAGCCGTCACGGGCGTGGACCAGGCTCAAGGTGATCAGATAGCCCGAGATCACGAAGAACACGTCGACGCCCACGTAGCCCCCGGGTAGCGCGACCGGCAGATAGTGGTAGGCAACGACGAAGAGTATCGACAGAGCCCTAAGGCCTTCGATGTCGAGGCGGAGCGTCAAGCGTACTTCCGGTCTGGCAGGTTCGGACAACGGCACGGTGGCGCCCGGCCTGTGGCGCCGCGCCGAAGAGCGCAAGGCGCGGCGGATAAAATTCCTATTTTCATCCTTTCAAGGGCCGCCTCGTGGCCCGACGCCATGAGTGACGACCTTCTGCCCCCCGACGACAACCAGCTGATCGCCGAGCGCCGCGAGAAGCTCGCCGCCCTGCGCGCGCAGGCCAAGGCCAAGGGCACGGCGGTATTCCCGAACGACTTCAAGCCGAAGCACCGTGCAGTGGAGCTGCAGCGCAAATACGGCGAGATCGCGAACGAAGAGCTCGAGCCGCAGGCCGTCGCCGTCAGCGTGGCCGGGCGCATGATGCTCAAGCGCATCATGGGCAAGGCCAGCTTCGCCACGCTGCAGGACGCTTCCGGGCGCATCCAGCTGCGCGTGTCGGTCGACGGCGTCGGCGCCGACACCTATGAGCACTTCAAGCACTGGGATCTGGGCGACATCCTCGGCGCCGAGGGCACGCTGATGCGCACGCGCACCGGCGAGCTGACCATCACGGTGAGCTCGCTGCGCCTGCTCACCAAGAGCCTGCGCCCGCTGCCGGACAAGTTCCACGGCATGACCGACCAGGAGCAGAAATACCGCCAGCGCTACGTCGACCTGATGACCGACGAGGACGCGCGCCTGCGCTTCGCCGCGCGCAGCAAGGCGGTCTCGTCGATCCGCAACTTCATGGTCGAGCACGGTTTTCTCGAGGTCGAGACGCCGATGCTGCACCCCATTCCCGGCGGCGCCAACGCCAAGCCCTTCGTCACCCACCACAACGCACTCGACCAGGAGATGTTCCTGCGCATCGCGCCCGAGCTCTACCTCAAGCGCCTGGTGGTGGGCGGCTTCGAGCGCGTGTTCGAGATCAACCGCAACTTCCGCAACGAAGGCATCAGCGTCCGGCACAACCCGGAGTTCACGATGATGGAGTTCTATGCGGCCTACTGGAACCATCACGACCTGATGGACTTCACCGAGCAGGTGCTGCGCCACGCGGCGCGCCAGGCCACCGGCTCGGCGAACCTCAGCTACGCCGGCCGGCCGGTGAACCTCGACGAGCCCTTCGCGCGCCTGACGGTGAAGGACGCGCTGGTGGTGCACGCCGGCCTGAGCCAGGACGACGCCGGCGATGCCAAGGCGCTGCACGAGAAGCTCAAGTCGCTCGGCGAGGAGCCGCCGGCGCACTGGACGCTGGCCGAACTGCAGTTCGGCTTGTTCGAGGCGGTGGTGGAAGAGAAGCTCTGGGATCCGACCTTCATCATCGACTATCCGGTCGAGGTGAGCCCGCTGGCGCGTGCGTCCGACAGCAACCCGGCGATCACCGAGCGCTTCGAGCTCTTCATCACCGGCCGCGAATACGCCAACGGCTTCTCCGAGTTGAACGACGCCGAGGACCAGGCGGCACGCTTCCACGCCCAGGTGGCCAACAAGGAAGCGGGCGACGACGAGGCGATGTTCTACGACGCCGACTTCATCCGCGCGCTCGAGTACGGCATGCCGCCCACCGGCGGCTGCGGCATCGGCATCGACCGGCTCATCATGCTGCTGACCGACAGCCCGAGCATCCGCGACGTGATCCTGTTCCCGTCGTTGCGCAAGGAAGCCTGAGGTGACGGGCCGCCTCGAGACGCTCGACGCCGTCGAGGCAGCCATCTGGGAGCAGCTCGCGCTGTGCGTGGTCGACAAGTCGCACCCCTGGCGCACGCCGGTGCTGGCGACGATCGACGGCGAGCGCGCCGACGCCCGCACCGTGGTGCTGCGCGAGATCGACGAGCGCCAGCACGCGCTGCTGATCTACACCGACGAGCGCGCCGGCAAGGTGCACCAGCTGCTGCGCCAGCCGCACGGCACGCTGGTGATGTGGTCGCCGGCGCTGGGCTGGCAGCTGCGTTGCCGCGTGCGCCTGGTGATCGAGATGTCGGGCCTGGCGGCCTCGTCGCGCTGGGCGCGCGTGCGGCTCTCGCCGGCGGCGCAGGACTACCTCTCGCCGCTGCCGCCCGGCACGACGGTCGGCGCGCCGGCGCCGCCCCCGCCGCCGCACGATCCGGTGGCGCGCGACTACTTCGCCGTCATCGAGGCCGCCATCGACGCCATCGACTGGCTCGATCTGCACCCCGACGGGCACCGCCGCGCCATCTTCGACGCGCGCGGCGCACGCTGGGTGCAGCCCTGATCAGCGCTGCTTGAAGGCCGGCTTGCGCTTCTCGACGAAGGCGGCCATGCCTTCCTTCTGGTCGTCGGTGGCGAACAGCGAATGGAACATGCGCCGCTCGAACAGCATGCCCTCGGCCAGCGGCCCTTCGTAGGCGCGGTTGACGCATTCCTTGGCCATCATCACGCTCGGGCCGCTGAATTCGCAGATGGTCTGCGCGGCGGCCAGCACCACGTCGAGCAGCTCGGCGGCCGGCACCACGCGCGACACCAGGCCGGCGCGCTCGGCCTCGGCGGCGTCCATCATGCGCGAGGTGAGCACCAGGTCCATGGCCTTGGCCTTGGAGATCGCGCGCGGCAGGCGCTGCGTGCCGCCGGCGCCGGGAATGATGCCGAGCTTGATCTCGGGCTGGCCGAACCTGGCCGAGTCGGCGGCGATGATGAAGTCGCACATCATCGCCAGCTCGCAGCCACCGCCCAGCGCGAAGCCCGCCACCGCGGCGATCACCGGCTTGCGCACGCGGCGGATGGCCTCCCAGTTGCGCGTGATGTAGTCGCTCTTGTAGACGTCCATGTAGGTCCAGCTCGCCATCGCGCCGATGTCGGCGCCGGCCGCGAAGGCCTTCTCGCTGCCGGTGATCACGATGCAGCCGATGCCCTCGTCGGCGTCGAAGGCCGTCAGCGCGGCGCCCAGCTCGTCCATCAGCGCATCGTTCAGCGCATTGAGCTGCTTGGGGCGGTTGAGGGTGATCCAGCCGGTGCGGCGCTCGCCGCTGCCGCGCGTCTCGACGAGGATGTTCTGGTAGCTCATGAGGTCTCCTTGGGAACGATCACTATACGGCGCTCACTGCTGCGCCAGCTCGGGCTTGCGCGAGAGCACGAGGTCGATGAAGGTGTCCGCGTCCTGCTCGATGCGGATGCGCGCCGGCAGGTAGCGCAGCGTGGGCGCAAACCAGATCTCGGCCACCAGATCGCCGCCCGGCCGCGAGACGCGGCGCGGCTTGAGGTGGAAGGCGTCGACCGCGCCGAAGTGCGTCGCCACCGGCTCCTCGCCCAGCACGTCGTAGACCCAGCGGTCGACGTTCTTCGGCAGCGCGAGCGCGAAGTCGACGGTGTTGCCGGTGCGCAGCAGTTCGGGCCGGGTGCTGAACAGCCAGCTCAGCTGCACGAACTGGCTGGCCGTGTCCTGCACACCGGCCCAGCGGCGCAGGCGCTGGCCGTCGGGCATCACGATGGCCTCGGGCTCGAACAGCATGGTCACGCGGCGGCGCTCGCGGAACAGCAGCTTGGTGTCCTCGTCGTAGCGGCGCGGGAAGAGGCCCTGCGCGGTGAGCTCGCCATCGCTGCTCATGCGGCGCGTGACCAGCGGCGCGATCGGCAGGCCCACGGTGACGTCCAGGTGCACCTGGTAGTGCTCGCCCTGGCGCACCCACTCCACCTGCGCATCGCCGTGCACCTCGCCGCGCACGTTGCCGACCAGCTTGTAGCTCAGGCGCGTGGAGGCGGGCCACTCGAAAGGCGGCGCGGCCGAGGCCGCGGCACTGGCCGGCGCAGCAGCCATGAGGGGTTCGGGCGCAGGCTCTGATACCGGCTCCGGCGTCGGCATGGCGGCGGGCGGCGGCGGTTCGGGCGCTGGCGCCTCGATCGGCTCGGGCGCCGAGGCCGGTGCGGTGGGTGCATGCGCGCGCCGCACCGGCGCTGCGCGCGGCGGCGGCGGTGGCGCCGCTGCGATGGCTGGCGGCGCAGCCGGCTCCAGCTCGCGCACATAGGCGACTTCGATGCGCGGCGGCATCGCATGCAGCGCCTCGAAAGCACCGAGCTGCTCGCGCAGCGCATCGGCCAGCCAGACATGCACGAGCAGCACGCAAGCCGCCAGCGCGGCGAAGGCAATGCGTCGTCGCGGCGGAACCGTGCGGCTCAGCGGCCCAGCCATGCCTCGCGCAGCGCCTGCGCGGCCTTGCCCGGCTTGGCGTCGGCGGCCAGTTGCACCGGCGCGCCGAGGGCCGCATCGCGCGGCAGCGTCACCGCCAGCGTCAGCACGCGCTGGTCGCGCGCCACCAGCCATTCGCTGCCCTGCCCCGGCGTCATCAGGCGCTGGGCCTCGTCGAGCCGGCGCACGCGCCAGCCGGCCACGGCGAGAATCTCGTCGCCCGCCGCAACGCCGGCTGCCTCGGCCGCGCCGCCGCGCAGCACGTGCGTGGCCTTGATGCCGGTGAGCGCACTCTCGCTGACGCGCAGGCCGAGGCGCTGCGCCAGCGTCGCCGGTTGCGCCTGCCACTCGACGCCAGCGCTGTAGAGCAGGCCCTTGAGCGGCAGTTCGTCGCGGCCGTGCACCCACTCGGCCAGTTCCTTGGCGTAGGAACGGCCGCCGCAGCGCTGCAGCGCCGCGGCGATGTCGGCTTCGGCGATCGGCCCGCCGCCGCTGGCCGCCCACAACGCGCGCATCACCTCGTCGAGCGAGCTGCCGTCGCGGCGCAGGGTGAGATCCAGCGCCAGCGCCACCAGCGAACCCTTGGCGTAGTAGCTGATGGTGGCGTTGGGCGTGTTCTCGTCGCTGCGGTAGTACTTCACCCAGGCATCGAAACTGGCCTGCGCCACGCTCTGCACTTCGCGGCCGGGCGTGGCGGCGACGCCGCTCACCGTGCGCGCCAGCAGCTTCAGGTAGCGCGGCGTGTCGATCAGGCCGCAGCGGCGCAGGATCAGGTCGTCGTAGTAAGAGGTGAAGCCCTCGAAGAACCACAGCAGCTGCGTGTAGTTCTCATGCGTGTAGTCATAGCTTGCAAACTCGGCCGGACGCAGGCGCTTGACGTTCCAGGTGTGGAAATACTCGTGGCTGATCAGGCCGAGCAGCTCGACGTAGCCGTCGCTGGTCTCGCTGCGGCCGCGCTGCGGCAGGTTGCGGCGCGCCGACAGCAGCGCCGTGCTGGCGCGGTGCTCGAGGCCGCCGTGGCCGTCTTCGCAGGTGTTGAGCAGGAAGACGTAGCGCTCGAACGGCGCAGGCGCTGCCTTGGGCTTGCGCGCGCCGTGCCAGAAGGCGATCTGCGCCTCGCAGATGCGGCGCGCGTCGGCGAGCAGGCGTTCGCCGTCGAAGTCGGGCAGCGCGCCCGCCACCACGAACTCGTGCGGCACGCCGTGCGCCTCGAAGCGGCCGCGCCAGAAGCTGCCGAGCTCGAACGGGTGGTCGACCAGCTCGTCATAGTCAGCCGCCTCGTAGACGCCGCGCCCCGCCGCGTCGACCTTGACGGCGCGCATCGCCGTGGCCGCCTGCCAGCCGCGCGGCAGCGTGCCGAGCTGCAGGCGCTGCGGCTCGGCCTCGCGGCCTTCGACGCGCAGGCACAGCCCGGTGCCGTTGAAGAAGCCGCGCTGCGCGTCGAGGAAGGCGCAACGCACCGAGGTGTCGAAGGCGTAGACACGCGCCGTCACCGTCAGCTCGCCGCGGCCGCGGCAGCTCGCCAGCCACGTGGCCTTGTCGATCTGCGCGAGCGGCACCGGCTGGCCGCCCTGCTCCGCCTTCAGGTCGGAAAGGTGGCGCGCGAACTCGCGCACCAGGTAGCTGCCGGGAATCCACACTGGCAGCGACAGGCGCTGCTCGGCCGCCGGCCGCGGCACGCGCAGCGTCACGCGGAAGAGGTGGGCGTGAGCGTCCTCGACGTCGACGCGGTACGTGATGGTCATTCGCTCAGCTCCCGGCCGCGCCGATGAAGCAGCTCAGCGCGGCCACCGCCGTGAGGCGGAAGCGCAGCGTCAGCCAGGCCGCCGCACCCTGCACCGGGTAGACGCGCCGGTCGACGAGGTAGCACACGATCAGCATCACGCCGTGCACCACCAGGGCCGCATAGGCGGGCATCAGCACGGCCACCGAGGCCAGCACCGCGCAGGCCGCGCCCCACAGCGGCAGCGAGCCGGGCGGGTCGCTCTGGCGCATCGCGAAGCCCCAGTGGATGCCGCCGAGCAGGGCCACGATCACCGCCGCGTAGGCCGACAGCGCGGCGGTCACGAAGGGCAAGGCCTCGGGGCGCACCAGCCAGGTGAACAAGGCGCCGGCCACGAAGGGCAGCAAGCCGGCGTAGGCGAGGCGGCGCGCCTGCGGCGGCGGCAGGTGGGCGGCGGGCGTCACTTGGCAGCGGCGCGGCTCGCGAGCAGCTGCTTCTCGATCTGCTCGGTGTTCATCGCCCCGGGCGAACGCTTGCCGTCCTCGAAGACGATGCCCGGCGTGCCGTTGATGCGGTATTTGCGGCCGAACTCGGCGTTGCGCTGCAGCGCCGTCATGTCGCACTGGCCCATGGCCTTGGCCGGCGGCGCGCCTTCGAGCATCCACTCACGCCAGCTCGCGCTGCGGTCCTTCGCGCACCAGATGTTCTTCGACTTCTCGATCGAATCCGGGCCGAGGATGGGGTAGAGGAAGGTATAGACGGTGACGTTCTTGACCTCGTTGAGGTCACGCTCGAAGCGCTTGCAGTAGCCGCAGTTCGGGTCGGCGAATACGGCCATCTTGCGCTCGCCCGTGCCCTGCTTCCAGACGATGGCGTCCTTGAAGGGCAGCTTGGCGAAGTCGATGGCGGTGAGCTTGTCGATGCGCTCCTGCGTGAGGTTGGCGCGCGTGCGCGTGTCGATCAGCTGGCCGTCGACGATGTAGTTGCCCTGCTCGTCGGTATAGAAGATCTCGTTGCCGCTGCGCACCTCGTAGAGGCCGGGGATCGGGCTCTTGACGACCTCGTCGATCTTCGGAAAGTTGGGCAGGCGCTCCGCGAGGTTCTTGCGGATGGCCGCCTCCTGCGCGAAGGCCGGGGCGGCCAGCGCGAGGGCGATGGAAAGGGCGGCGAGGCGGCGCATGGGCAAGGCTTTCAGCTGTCGAGCGCGCGGGCGGTGAGCCAGCGCTTGATGGGGGTGAGACGGTTCACGAGACCCAGCCCGCGGTTGCGGAGTTCCCGCGCTGCCGGGGCCTCGTGCGAAAAGATCTGCAGCAGCCCGTCGGTGACGCGGCCCATCGCCCAGGTGGGCAGGGCGCGGGCACGCACGTAGCGGCGCAGCAGCTTCTCGTCGGACAGGGGCCGCCAGGGCTCGCGCGACTCGATCACGCGCGTCAGCGCCACCACGTCGGCCAGGCCCAGGTTGAGGCCCTGGCCGGCCAGCGGATGCACGAGGTGCGCGGCGTCGCCGAGCAGCACCCAGCCCGGGCCGCTCCAGGCGCTCGCCTGCGCGATCGCCAGCGGCCATTCGGCGCGCGCGGAAGCCAGCAACAGATCGCCGGCCTCGCCGCGCGTGGCAGCCATCAGGGCGGCGGCGAAGTCGTCTTCATTCAGCGCCATCAGCTCGGCGCAACGCTCGCGCGGCAGCGACCACACCAGCGCATACGAACGCTGCGGCTCGGGCGCATCGAAAGGCAGCAGCGCCAGCACGTCGGGCGAGCGGAACCATTGCCGCGCCGTGCCCTGGTGCGGCGTCGAGGCGACGAGCCGCGCGGCGATGGCGCTGTGGCCGTAGTCGTGGCGCTCGAAGCGCACGCCCAAAGCGGCGCGCGTCGCCGAGGCCTTGCCCTCGCACAGCGCCACCAGGTCGGCCTTGACGTGATCGGCCTGCGCCGCGCTTAAGCGATGCACATGCGGCGAGAAGCGCAGCGCCGCGCCGAGTTCGCGCTCGAGCACCGGCGCATCGACGATCCAGGCCAGCTCGCCGCTGCGCTGTTCCCAGGCGGAAAAGGCGATGGCCGCACCTTCGGCATCGCCCTGCACGTGCATGTCGTAGACCGGCGTGGCGGCATGCGCCGGCAGCGCGTCCCAGACCTTGAGCGATTTCAGCAGCGCCACCGAGGACGCGTTGAGCGCATAGGCGCGCACGTCGGGCGTGGCAGGGTCAGCCTTCGCGCGCGGCTCGTCGGGCCGCAGGCCGACCTGCAGGCCGAGCCGGGCCAGCGACAGCGCCAGGCTCTGCCCGACGATGCCCGCGCCCCGCACCAGCACATCCACGTGTTTCATCGCCTTGCATTGTAGGCAGGGGGTCGGTTCGCCGCAGGAAGCCCGGGGTGCACAATCCGCGCTCCCGTTTTCCGGCTTCCGCTCCCGCTGCCATGAACGTCTGGATCAAGCGCATCGTCATCGCGCTCGCGGTGCTGCTCCTGCTGGCCGTTGCGGCCGCGGCCTGGCTGATCGCCAGCTTCGACCCGAACCGCTACAAGGGCGTGGCGGTCGAGTGGATGAAGACGAACCGCAACCGCACGCTGGCCATCAACGGGCCGATCGAGCTCTCGGTCTTTCCGCGCGTGGCGGTGAAGCTGAGCCAGCTGAGCCTCTCCGAGGCCGGCCGCAGCGAGCCATTCGCGGCGATCGACAAGGCCGCGCTGGCGGTGGACGTGCTGCCCCTGCTCTCCGGCCGCGTGGTGGTGGGCCGCGTGGAGGCGAGCGGCGTGCGCGTGCAGCTGCTGCGCGATGCGCAGGGCAAGCGCAACACGGACGACCTCGCCGGCGCGGGCGCCACCAAGGAAGCCGCCCCGACCACGCCAGCTTCCGAAAGCACCTCGCGCCCGCTCGCCTTCGACATCGACCGCATCACGCTCTCCGACGTGCGCGCGCGCATCAAGGACGACACGGCCAAGCTCGACGGCGAACTGGTGCTGGCCACGCTCGCCACCGGCCGCATCGCCGACGGCGTGGCCGCGCCGGTGGAGCTCTCGGCCAGCGCCGACTTCCGCCAGCCGGTGCTCAAGGGCACGCTCGCCGGCAAGACCACGCTGACGCCCGAGCTCGCCAGCGGCTCGCTGAAGCTGGCCGACATGAACCTCGCCTGGAAGGGCGACCTGCCGGGCGCGAGCGGCGTCGATGCCCAGCTGCGCGGCGCACTGGCCTGGGACGGCGCCAAGGGCTCGGTGGAGGCGCGCAAGCTCGATCTCACGCTGGGCGCGCGTGCCGGCGCGATCCAGATCGCCGGCAGCACGCTGGCCATCGCCGCCTTCGCCTACGACCCGGCCAAGCAGGCCTTGCGCGTCGAGGCGCTGCAGTTGCGCGTCAAGGGCCAGCGCGGCAAGGATGCGCTCGCGCTCGATCTCGACTGGCCGCAGCTCGACGTGGCCGGCACCAAGCTCGCCGGCAGCCCGCTGAAGGGCAGGCTGGCGCTGGGCGGCGAACTGCCAATCGACGCCAGCTTCAAGAGCGGCGCGCCGAGCGGCAGCTTCGAGGCCATCGCCCTGCCCGGCTTCGAGGCCACGCTCAAGAGCAGCGGTTCGGGCCGTGCGCTGGACGGCACGCTGCGCGCCGACCTCGGCCTGCAGCCGGCGAAATCGGCGCTCAGCCTCGCTGCGCTCGTGCTCGAGGCCAAGCTGCAGGACAAGCAGCTCAAGCCGCTGGCGCTGGCCGTGCGCGGCAGCGCCCACGCCTCGCCGGAGGCGGCGAAGTGGTCGCTGGCCGGATCGCTGAATGCCAACAGCTTCGCGCTCGACGGCAGCGCCAACCTGTCGGCACAGCCGGTCTTCGTCAAGGCCAACGGCAAGTTCGATTCGCTCGACCTCAACAGCCTGCTGCCCGAGGCCGCTTCGGCCGACACCGCGCCCGAGGGCGGCAAGCCGGCGCCGGCCGATGCGCCGGTGGATCTCGCCGCGCTGCGCGCGCTCGACGCCGAGATCGCGCTGCGCGCCGGCAGCCTCGCATTCCGCCAGTACCGCATCGCCGATGCGCGCATCGAGGCCAGGCTCGACAAGGGCATGCTCAAGGTACCGGTGCTGCAGGCCAAGGCCTGGGGCGGCGCGCTCGACGCCAACGCCCTGGCCGACGCGCGCGCCAGCCGCATCGCGGTGAAGGCGGTGGCGACCGGCGTGAACGTCAATGCGCTGCTCAAGGACGTGGCGGCCAAGGACATCCTCGAAGGCACGGGCCGCGTCAACCTCGACGTCGACACCACCGGCCACAGCGTCGGCGAACTGCGCTCGCACCTGCGCGGCAGCGCGGCGCTGAACCTGCGCGACGGCGCGATCAAGGGCATCAACCTGGCCAAGACGCTGCGCCAGGCCAAGGCGGCGCTGTCCTTGAAGCAGGACGCGGTGGAGCAGGCCAAGCAGACCGAGAAGACCGATTTCTCCGAGCTCAACGCCAGCTTCCAGATCGCCGACGGCGTGGCGCGCAACAACGACCTCGACGTCAAGAGCCCCTTCCTGCGCCTGGGCGGCGACGGCGCCATCGACATCGGCAAGGGCCGCATCGACTACACCGCGCGCGCCACGGTGACGAGCACGACGGCCGGCCAGGGCGGCGCCGAACTCGCGGCCTTGAAGGGCCTGACCGTGCCAGTGCACTTGACCGGGCCGTTCGAGGCGATAGCCTGGAAAGTGCAGTGGTCGGCGGTGGCTGCCGGCGCGCTGCAGAACAAGGTCGAGGACAAGCTCAAGGAAAAGCTCGGCGACAAGCTGGGCCTCAAGCCCGCCGAGCCGGGCGCCTCGGCGCCGAAGCCCAAGGACGTCTTGAAGGAGAAGCTCTTGAAGGGGTTGTTCAAGTGAGCGACACGGGAGATGTAGAAGTCAGGATCGCCTCGCTGCACGTGCATCCGGTCAAGTCCTGCGCCGGCATCGCGGTCGACGAGGCGCTGGTGATCGAGACCGGGTTCGAGTTCGATCGCGCCTGGATGCTGGTCGACGAGCGCGGCATCTTCGTCAGCCAGCGCGATCTGCCGCGCATGGCGCTGATCCAGCCCACGCTCAAGCATGTCGACATGGTGCTGCGCGCCCCCGGCATGCTGGCGCTGCACGTGGCGCTGGACGCGGTGGAAGCGCCGGTGCAGGCCACGGTGTGGAACGACAGCGTGAAGGCCTACGACATGGGCGACCTGGCCGCGCAGTGGTTCAGCGATTTTCTCGGACGCAAGCTGCGCCTGGTGCGCTTCGACCCCGAGCAGCGCCGCCTGGCGGATCGGCGCTGGACCGGCCCGCTCGAGGCCGAGGCGGCCTTCGCCGACGCCTTCCCGCTGCTGGTGGCGAGCAGCGCCGGCCTGGCCGAACTGAACCGCCGCCTCGCCGCGGCCGGCCACGCGCCGGTGACGATGCAGCGCTTCCGCCCCAACCTCGTGCTCGACGGGCTGGATGCGAACGGCGAGGACCATCTCGACGAGATCGTCTTCGGCGCGCCCGAAGGCCCGGTGCGGCTCAAGCTGGTCAAGCCCTGCGCGCGCTGCCCCATCCCCGACGTCGACCCGGCCACCGGCGAGCGCGGCCATGCGGTCGGCGATGCGCTCGCCGCCTACCGCGCCGATGCGCGCCTGGACGGCGCGATCACCTTCGGCATGAACGCGGTGATCGTCGAAGGCGTCGAGGCGACGCTGCACACCGGCATGGTCGGGCAGGCCACGTTCGCTTTCGCGTGAACCGGCTCGCGACCTGGCAGCTGTTCGCGCTCTGCGTGCTCGTGTGGGGCACGACCTGGTACGCCATCACCTGGCAGATCGCCGAGCTCGCGCCGGAGTTCGGCGTGGCGCTGCGCTTCGCGCTGGCCGGCGCGACCATCCTCGCCTTCGCGGCCTGGCGCGGCGAGCGGCTGCGCTTCGGCGCCCGTGAGCACGCGCGCTTCGCGCTGCAGGGCGCGTTCATGTACGGCGTGTCCTACGTCTGCGTCTACCACGCCGAGCAGCACGTGGTGTCGGGGCTGGTGGCGGTGGGCTACTCGGCCTCGCCGCTGATCGTCTCGCTGGGCGCGCGCGCGGCCTTCGGCTCGCCGCTCTCGGCTCGCTTTCTCGCCGGCGGGCTGATCGGCCTGCTCGGCGTCACGCTGATCTTCTGGCCCGAGATCGCCCGTGCACCGGCCGGCGGCGGCACGGCGCTGGGCGCGCTGTTCACCATCGGCGCGGTGCTGCTGTCGGCGGTGGGCAGCCTCTCGGCGAGCCGCAACCGCCACCACGGCCTGCCCTTCTGGCCGGCGCTGGGCCTGGGCATGCTGTGGGGCGCGCTGGCCAGCACGCTGCTCGCGCTGGCGCTGGGCCGCGCCTTCGTGCTGCCGGGCAACGCGGCCTGGTGGCTCTCGCTGCTGTACCTGGCGCTGGCCGGCTCGGTGCTGACCTTCGCCTGCTACCTGACGCTGCAGGACCGCCTCGGCCCCGGCCCGGCCGGCACCATCGGCGTGATGACGCCGCTGCTGGCGCTGCTGGTGTCGCTGCTGTTCGAGGGCTACCGGCCCGAGCCGCTCACCTTCGCCGGTGCCGCGCTCGCGCTGGCGGGCAACGTGGCGATGCTCAGGCCGGCGAAGCCCGCCGCCTAGAATTCGCGCTTCCCCGCGGAACCACCGAAAGTCCCCCATGAGCCTCAAGTGCGGCATCGTGGGCCTGCCCAACGTCGGCAAGTCCACCCTCTTCAACGCCCTCACCAAAGCCGGCATCGCCGCCGAGAACTACCCGTTCTGCACCATCGAACCCAACGTCGGCGTGGTCGAGCTGCCCGACCCGCGCCTCGATGCGCTGTCGGCCATCGTCAAGCCCGAGCGCGTGGTGCCGGCGATCGTCGAATTCGTCGACATCGCGGGCCTGGTGGCCGGCGCGAGCAAGGGCGAAGGCCTGGGCAACCAGTTTCTCGCCCACATCCGCGAGACCGATGCGATCGTCAACGTGGTGCGCTGCTTCGAGGACGAGAACGTCATCCACGTGGCCGGCAAGGTCGACCCGATCGCCGACATCGAGGTGATCCAGACCGAGCTGTGCCTGGCCGACATGACCACGGTGGAGAAATCGCTGGCGCGCTACACCAAGGTCGCCAAGGCGGGCGGCGACAAGGAGGCGCAGCGCCTGGTCGACGTGCTCACCAAGTGCCAGGCGGCGCTCAACGAGGGCAAGCCGGTGCGCAGCCTGGACTTCAGCAAGGAGGAGCAGGCGGTGCTCAAGCCGCTGTGCCTGATCACCGCCAAGCCGGCGATGTTCGTCGGCAACGTCGACGAGCACGGCTTCGAGGCCAACCCGCTGCTCGACAAGCTGCGCGCCTACGCGGCCGCGCAGAAGGCGCCGGTGGTGGCGATCTGCGCCAAGACCGAGGCCGAGCTGGCCGACATGAGCGACGAGGACAAGCAGATGTTCCTCGCCGAGATGGGCCAGACCGAGCCGGGCCTGAACCGGCTGATCCGCGCGGCCTTCACGCTGCTCGGCCTGCAGACCTACTTCACCGCCGGCGTGAAGGAAGTGCGCGCCTGGACCATCCACATCGGCGACACCGCGCCGCAGGCGGCCGGCGTGATCCACACCGATTTCGAGCGCGGCTTCATCCGCGCCCAGACCATCGCCTTCGACGACTTCATCGCCTTCAAGGGCGAACAGGGCGCGAAGGACGCGGGCAAGATGCGCGCCGAAGGCAAGGAGTACGTCGTCAAGGATGGCGACGTGATGAACTTCCTCTTCAACGTCTGACTCGAGCCAGCCAGGGCAACCCCTGCCGAGAGAGAGCCGCTCGATGGAAGGCCGAATGAGCGACAAGCCCGTCAAGCTGACACCGCCGCCGCAGGGGTACGCCGAGTGGTTGGCGGAACTGAAGAGCCGCATCCACACGGCGCAGCAGCGCGCTACGCGGGCCGTCAACCGCGAACTGGTGCTGCTGTACTGGCAGATCGGCCGCGACATCCTGGCGCGGCAGGCCGAACAAGGCTGGGGCGCGAAAGTCATCGAGCGCCTGGCGCAGGATCTGCGAGTGGCCTTTCCCGACATGAAGGGCTTCTCGCCGCGCAATCTGAAGTACATGCGCGCCTTCGCCGACGCCTGGCCGGACGGAGAATTTGTGCATGGGGTGCTTGCACAATTGCCCTGGTACCACCAGCTGGCGCTGCTGGACAGGCTGCCTGGCCCCGAAACGCGGAAGTGGTACGCCGCCAAGGCGATCGAGCACAACTGGTCGCGCAACGTGCTGGTGATGCAGATCGAAGCCCGCCTGCTGGAGCGCGCCGGCCAAGCCGTCACCAACTTTCCGGCCACGTTGCCCGCCGCGCAGTCCGACCTGGCGCGTGAGTCCATCAAAGACCCTTACCGCTTCGACTTCCTGGGCCTGGGCGATGAGGCGCAGGAGCGCGACATCGAACACGCGCTGGTGCGCCACGTCACCGAGTTCCTGCTGGAACTCGGGGCAGGCTTCGCGTTCGTCGGCCGGCAGGTGCTGCTGGACGTGGGCGGAGACGAGTTCTTCATCGACCTGCTCTTCTATCACCTCAAGCTGCGCTGCTACGTGGTGATCGAGCTCAAGGGCGGGAAGTTCAAGCCCGAACATCTGGGCCAGCTGGGCTTCTACCTGACCGCGGTGGATCGCCAGGTCAAGAGCGAGCACGACAACCCCACCATCGGTCTGCTGCTGTGCAAGAGCAAGAACGAGGTCGTCGCCGAATACGCCCTGGGCGACAGGACGCAGCCGATGGGTGTGGCCGAGTACAAGCTGCTGCAGTCGCTGCCGCCGGAGCTGCAGACCGGTCTGCCGAGCATCGAGCTGATCGAGCGTGAACTGGGTCGTGCCGACGACTCCGATAGCAACGTGTGACTCTTCCGCTTCAACATCCGAGAACCACTGCCATGCGCATGCCACTTCGCCGCCTCGCCCTCGCCGCTGCCACCTTTGCCACGCTCGCGCTCGCCACCGGCGCGGCGCTCGCCGACAGCGGCAAGACCATCCGCATCCTGGTCGGCTTCCCGGCCGGCGGCGGCACCGACGCGATCGCGCGCACGCTGGCCGACAAGCTGCGCGGCGAGCTGAATACCAACGTGATCGTCGAGAACAAGCCGGGCGCCGGCGGCCAGCTCGCGGCGCAGGCGCTCAAGGCCGCGCCGGCCGACGGGACGACGCTGTTCCTCAGCCACGACCACACCATCAGCATCCTGCCGCTGGTGGTGAAGAACCCCGGCTACGAACCGCACAAGGACTTCGTGCCGGTGGCCGGCTTCGCCACCTTCGTCAACGCGCTGGCCGTCTCGGGCGGCACGCCGGCCAGGAGCGTCGACGAGTACGTGAGCTGGGTGAAGAGCCAGGGCGGCGGCAAGGGCGCGGTGGGCGTGCCGGCGCCGGCCTCGGTGCCGGAGTTTCTCGTCAAGGTGATCGCCCAGCGCTACCAGCTCGATCTGGTGGCCGCGCCCTACCGCGGCAGCGCGCCGATGATCGGCGACATGCTGGGCAACCAGATCGCCGCCGGCGTGGGCTCCATCCCCGACTTCATCGACCAGCACAAGGCCGGCAAGCTGCGCGTGGTGGCGGTGCTGGGCGGCGCGCGCCAGGCCGCCTTGCCCGAGGTGCCGACCTTCGCCGAGCTGGGCTTGAAGGGCTTCGAGGACGTGCCCTACTACGGCGTCTTCGCGCCGGCCGGCACGCCGCGTGCCACGCTCGACGAATTCAGCGCCGCGCTGCAGCGCGTGATCGCGATGCCGGAGGTGCGCGAGCGCCTCACCGGCCTGGGCCTCGCAGTCGGCCATTCGAGCGGCGAGCAGCTCGCCGCGCGCGAGCGCGCCTACAGCGCCACCTGGGCGAAGATCATCAAGGACAGCGGCTTCCAGCCGCAGTAAGCAGCGATCCGGCCACGGCCGGACGGCGCTTGCGCAAGCGCCTGTCATTCGTCAACACGGGGGTATTCGCGCGGGATCAAGATGCGCTCATGAACGAGCCGCACGAAGAATCCCCCACCGAACGCCTGGACCGCCTGCTGCACGTGGCGGCCGCGCCGCTCACCGGCGGGCTCTCGCCGGTGTCGCTGTCGCTGGCCTGGGCCGACTGGGCCTGGCACCTGGGCGTGTCGCCCGGGCGGCAGATGGAGCTGGCAGCACTGGCGGCGCAACTCGGCGCCGATACGCTGCTGGGCAACGGCAACCCGGCCGGCGCGGCCGACGAGGATCCGCGCTTCCGCCACCCCGACTGGGAGGCCTGGCCCTTCCACCTGATGCGCGTGGGCTTCCGCAACGCCGAGGCCTGGTGGCAGGCAGCAGCCAGGCTGCCCGGCATGACGCCGCACCACGCCGAGCTGACGCACTTCATGGCCCAGCAGTGGCTGGGCGCGCTCACGCCGGCCAACTGGCTGCCCGGCAATCCGGTGGTGCTGCACGCCAACCTCGACAAGCTCGGCAGCCCGCTGCGCCAGGGCTGGCTGAACTGGCTGGAAGACATGGCCACGCCGGCCGGCGAGCGCGCCGCCGCCGAGCGCGAGGCGCATTTCAAGGTCGGCCGCGACGTGGCCGTGACGCCGGGCGAGGTGGTGATGCGCAACGGCCTGGCCGAGCTGATCCGCTACACGCCGCAGACCAAGACGGTGCATCCCGAGCCGGTGCTGATCGTGCCCTCGTGGATCATGAAGTACTACATCCTCGATCTCTCGCCGCACAACTCGCTGGTGCGCTGGCTGGTGTCACAGGGGCACGTGGTCTACATGCTGTCGTGGAAGAACCCCGACGCGGCCGACCACGAGCTGACCATGGACGACTACCTGCAGCGCGGCCCGCTCGATGCCCTGCGCGCCATCGCCAAGCTGGAGCCCAGGCAGCCGGTGCACGCGATGGGCTACTGCCTGGGCGGCACGCTGATGGCGATCGCCGCGGCGGCGCTGGCCGGCGAAGGCGCGATCGCCGACCGCAAGCGCCTCGCCACGCTCGAGACGCTCACGCTGCTGGCCGCGCAGGTCGACTTCTCCGAGCCGGGCGAGCTGGGCCTGTTCATCGACGAGAGCCAGGTCGCTTACCTGCAGGAGCAGAACCGCGAGCGCGGCTACTTCCCCGGCGAGGCGATGGCCGGCTCGTTCCAGTTCCTGCACTCGCGCGACTTGGTGTGGACGCGGCGCATGCGCGAATACCTGATGGGCGAGCGCGAGCAGCCGAGCGACCTGATGGCCTGGAACAGCGACACCACGCGCATGCCGGCGCGCATGCACCACGAGTACCTCGTCTCGCTGTACCTGCACAACGCGCTGGCGATGGGCACCTACCGTGTCGGCGGGCACGAGGGCCGCGCGCTCTCGCTGGCCGATCTGCACCTGCCGGTGTTCATGGTCGGCACCACGCGCGACCACGTCTCGCCCTGGCGCTCGGTCTACAAGCTGCACCACCTGTGCGACGCGGAGATCAGCTTCGCGCTGGTCAGCGGCGGGCACAACGCCGGCATCGTCTCCGAGCCCGGCCACGCGCACCGCAGCTACCGCCTCGCCACGCGGCCGGCGCGCGGCGCCTGGATCGCGGCCGACGACTGGGAGCGCCAGGCCACCGAGCACGAGGGCTCCTGGTGGCCCGCCTGGCAGCAGTGGCTTGCCGGGCATTCGTCACGCCGGCGTGCACCGGCGCGGCTGCCGCGCGGCGCTTCTCTCGGTGCGGCGCCGGGCGAGTACGTATTGAAGTGTTTTCCCGACTGAGAAGGCGCTGCCGGCAAAGATAATGCGCCCTCCATGCCGCTGCCCCTGACCTCGCTCGCCGCCGACGGCCCCCGGCTCTCGCCCATCGTGGCCGGCGCCTGGCGCATGGCCGACTGGGGCTGGAATGCGCAGCAGCGGCTGCGCTGGATCGAGCAATGCGCGGAGCTCGGCGTGACCAGCTTCGATCACGCCGACATCTACGGCGGCTACAGCGTCGAGGCCTTGTTCGGCGAGGCACTGGCGCTCGCCCCTAGCTCGCTGCGCGAGCGGCTGCAGATCGTCTCCAAGTGCGGCATCAAGCTGGTGGCCACGGCGCGGCCGCAACACCGCATCAAGCACTACGACAGCTCGGCGGCGCACATCGTCGCCAGCGCCGAGGCCTCGCTGCGCGCGCTGCGCGTCGAACGGCTGGAGCTGCTGCTGATCCACCGCCCCGACGCGCTGATGGATGCCGACGAGGTGGCGCTCGCCTTCGAGGCGCTGCGCGCGGCCGGCAAGGTGGCGCACTTCGGCGTCTCCAACTTCACGCCGGCGCAGTTCGAGCTGCTGGCCAGCCGCACGCCGCTCGTCACCAACCAGATCGAACTGCACCCGCTGCAGCGCGCGCCGCTGGCCGACGGCACGCTGGATCAGCTGCAGCGGCTGCGCATTCGCCCGATGATCTGGTCGCCGCTGGCCGGCGGTGCGCTGCTGACGGGCCAGGGCGAAGCCGAGCGGCGTGTGCAGGCGGCGCTGGCGCGCATCGCGCAGCGCCACGGTTGCGCGAGCGCGACCATCGCTTTCGCCTGGCTGCTGCGCCTGCCCAGCCGCCCCGTGCCGGTGTCCGGCTCGCATCGCATCGAGGCGCTGCGCGAAGCGCTGGACGCGCTGCGCATCACGCTGGACGCGCAGGACTGGACCGAGGTCTGGCAGGCGGCCACTGGCCGTGAAGTACCCTGAGACCCGTGTCCTCCACAGCACCGCCCACTCTTTCCGCCGACACGCCGGTGCAGCCGCATGCGCTGTGGGTGATCGCCGGCACCGCGCTCGCCTACGTGCTGGTGGCGCTGCCCGCGCTGCAGATCGCCATCCCCCCGAGCTATGCCTCGCCGCTCTATCCGTCTGCGGGCATCGCGCTGGCGGCGGTGCTGGTCTACGGGCGTGTCGCGATGGTCGGCGCCGCGCTGGGCGGCTTCCTCGCCAATGTGTCGCTGATCGCGCTGCGCGGCAACGTCGATCTGATCGGCGCGCTGGTGCCCGCGGCCCCCGCCATCGGCTCCGCGCTGCAGGCCGGCGCGGGCGCCTGGCTGGTGCAGCGCTACGCGCGCCATCCGCGCGCCCTCGACGAGCCGCGCGACGTGGCGATGCTGTTCGGCCTGGGCGGCGCGCTGGCCTGCGTGGTCGCGCCCAGCGTGGCGACGCTGGTGCTGACGGCCACCGGCATCGTGCCGCGCGCCGGAGCGCTCGAGACCTGGCTGACCTGGTGGGTCGGCGACACCTTCGGCGCGATGATCTGCACGCCGATCGCGCTGACGCTGATCGGCCGCCCGCGCGCCGACTGGGCGGCGCGGCGCGCCATCGTCGGCCTGACGCTGGCGCTCGTCACGCTGGTCATGGCGCTGGGCATCGCGCAGGTGGTGCGCTGGGATGCCGAGCGCCTGCGCAATGCCTTCATCCGCGATGCCAGCCTGGCGGCCACCGTGCTCGACACGCGCTTGCGCGAGCCGCTGATGGCCATCGAGGCGATGCGCGGCGTGTTCATCGCCTCGGAGGACGTCAGCCGCGACGAGATGCGCCGCGCCAGCGAGGCCTGGCTGTCGACCGGCCGGCTGGCGGCGATCGGCTGGTACGAGGCCATGGAGCGTGGCCAGGTGCCGGCCTTCGAGGCCACCGTGCGCAACGAGGGCCTGACGCAGTTCCGCTTCTTCGAGCGCAGCGAGAACGCGGCGAGCACGCCGCGCGAGCCGGTGATCGTGATGCGCTTCGTCGAGCCGATGCGCGGCAACGCCTCGGCGCTGGGCCTGAACGTGCTGTCGATTCCCGCCGCTCGCGCCGCCATCGAGCGCAGCCGGGCCGAGGCGGTCTCGGTGGCCAGCGCGCCCTTCGCGCTGACGCAGATTCCCGAAGGGCAGGATCGCACCGGCGTGGTGGTCTACCGCGCGGTGGCCTTCGGCGAAGGCATCGGCGACGCGCGCGCGCGCGGCCCGCTGCGCGGCGTGCTGTTCGTGACGCTGCGCCCCGGCCCGCTGCTCGCCGCGATGGCCGGCGATCTGCCGGCACACCTCAGCCTGTGCCTGGTCGACAGCGACCCGAACGCGGCCATCCGCCGCTTGGCCGGTGCCGCCGGCTGCGAGGCACGCACGGGCGGCGGCCTGCATCACATGCGCGAGATCGCCTTCGCCGGCCGGCGCTGGGAGCTGCGCGTCAGTGCCCGCGAGGCCGATCTGCCCGAGGGCCGCGCCGGCAACGCCTGGCTGTTCTCGGTGGTGGGGCTGCTCGGCGCGGCCATGCTGGGCGCGCTGCTGCTGGTGGTGACCGGCCGCGCGCGCCGCATCGAGACCGCCGTGCGCGAGCGCACCGCGGCGCTGCAGGCCGAGGTGCACGAGCGCGAGCGCGCGCAGGCGGCGCTGCGCGACAGCGAGCAGCGCTTCCGCAACATCCTCAATACCGCGCCGATCGGCATCCTCTATACCGATCTGCGCGGCTACGTGAAGCAGGCCAATCCGCGCTTCTGCGAGCTGACCGGCTATGCCGAGGACGAGCTGCAGCTGATGACGGTGGCGCAGTACACCCACCCCGACGACGTGGAGGCCGACCAGGACCTGTCGCGCCGGCTGGTGCTCGGCGAGCTGCCGATGTACCGGCGCCAGAAGCGCTACATCACCAAGGACGGGCGCACGCTGTGGGTGCAGTCGACCGTGACCCTGCTGCGCGACGAACTCGGCCAGGCGCGCCGCATCGTCGGCGTGGTGGAAGACATCACCGAGCACCTGCGCCTGCAGGACGCCGAGACGGCACGCGAGCGCGCCGAGGCGGCGAACCGCGCCAAGAGCGAGTTCCTCTCGCGCATGAGCCACGAGCTGCGCACGCCGCTGAATGCGATGCTGGGCTTCGCGCAGCTGCTCGAGCTGGACCGGCGCCACCCGCTCTCGGCCGACCAGCAGCCCTGGGTGGCGCAGATCCAGCAGGCCGGCTGGCACCTGCTGGACATGATCAACGACGTGCTCGACCTCTCGCGCATCGAGTCGGGCAACCTCAAGCTGCAGATCGAGCCGATCGGCCTGCCGGATCTGCTCTCGGCCAGCCTGGCGATGGTCGACACCGAGGCCAGGCGCCGCGGCCTGAACATCAGCACCGACCTCGCCGACGGCACCGGCGTGCTGATGGGCGACGCCACGCGCGTCAAGCAGATCCTCGTGAACCTGCTCAGCAACGCCGTCAAGTACAACAGCGAGGGCGGCCGCATCCACGTGGCCAGCCGCATGCGGCCGCACGACATGGTCGAGATCGCGGTCACCGACACCGGCCTGGGCATGACGGCCGAGCAGCTCGCGGAACTGTTCCAGCCCTTCAACCGGCTGGGCCGCGAGCGCTCCTCGCAGGAAGGCACGGGCATCGGCCTGGTCATCAGCCAGCGGCTGGCCGAGCTGATGGGCGGCTCGCTGCGCGCGCGCAGCATCGCCGGCGAGGGCTCGTCCTTCATCCTGACCCTGCCCGGCGCGATCGAGCCCGACACCGTGCCCTCCAACCTCGACCCGCTGGTGACGGCCAGCGCCGAGTACCACCGGCGCATCGTGCACTACGTCGAGGACAACGAGACCAACGTCGAGGTGATGCGCGGCATCCTCTCGCAGCGCCCGCAGGTGCTGATGGAGGTCTCGGGCAACGGCGCCGAGGCGCTGCGCACGATCCGCGCGCGCCAGCCCGACCTGATCCTGCTCGACATGCACCTGCCCGACATGAGCGGGCTGGAACTGCTCGAGCAGCTCAAGTCCGACGAGGCCACCGCCGACGTGCCGGTGGTGGTGGTGTCGGCCGATGCGACGGCGCGCCAGATCGAGGCCGCGATGGCGGCCGGCGCCCACCTCTACCTCACCAAGCCCGTGAGCGTGGCGGAACTGCTCGCCGCCGTGGACGAAGTGCTCGAAAGCCTGTCGACGCGCTTCGGCTGAAGCGGGCTGAAGCTACCAGCGCGCGCCGAAGGCCTGGCGCAGCTCGTCGATCTGCGCCGGCGTCAACGGCGTGGCGCTGCGGCCGCCGAGCAGCCACAGCTTCGCCGTCTCCTCGAGTTCCTCGAGCACCGCCGAGGCCGCGGCCGGCGATTCGTGCCAGACGTTGGGGCCGAGCCGATCGAGCATCACCGCGCGGAGGGCCGCGCCGGCCGAGCGCGCGGCGGCGATGCGCTGCGCGACGAGTTCGCCCACCGCGGCGTCGCCCGGGCGCCGATACGGAATCAGCGGCACATGGCCGACCTTCATGACGTAGTAGGGCGTGATCGGCGGCACGATGTCGTCGTTCGACCAGACGCCTTGCAGCGTCAGCGCGACCAGGTGCGTGGAGTGCGTGTGGATCACGCAGCGCGCCGCGGCGTCGGCAGCGTAGATGTGGCGGTGCAGCGCCAGCGTCTTGCTGGCGCGGTCGCCGCCCGTCTGCTGGCCCTGGGCATCGAGCCGCGCCAGGCGCGCCGGGTCGAGCGTGCCCAGGCAGGCATCGGTGGGCGAGATCAGGAAGCCGTCGTCCAGGCGCACGCTGATGTTGCCGGCCGTGGCATGCACGTAGCCGCGCGCGTAAAGGCTCGCGCCGACGCGGCAGATCTCTTCGCGCAGCGTCGATTCCTCGCTCATGGCAGCACCTCGAAGGCCTTGTCGAAAAAGTCTGCGCCGCCGAAGTTGCCGGATTTCAGCGCCAGGTGCAGCGGCTTGCCCTCGCCCGTGAAGGCCTGGCACCAGGGCACGCCGGGGTCGATCTGCGTGCCGATGCGCAGTTGCTTCACGCCCAGCGCCTGCACGCAGGCGCCGGAAGTCTCGCCGCCGGCCACCACCAGCCGCAGCGCACCACGCCCGACCAGGCCCTCGGCCACGCGCGCCAGCGTGCGCTCGACCAGCGCGCCGGCCGCTTCGACACCGAGCGCGGCCTGCACCGCCTTGACGGCCTCCGGCTGCGCGGTGGCGTAGACCAGCAAGGGCTCCTCGCCCAGCCTGGTTCCGGCCCAGGCGAGCGCGGCGGCGGCCAGGTCTTCGCCGGCAGCCAGAAGCAGCGGGTCGACGGCGAAGCCGCGGCCGGGGTGGCGGTTGAGGAAGGCCGCCACCTGCGCGTTCGAGGCCGCCGAACAGCTGCCCGAGACGATCGCCCGTGCGCCGCTCGAGGGCGGCAATTCGGCCGCGGCGGCGCTGGGCGCGAGGCCGAAGTTGGCTGGCAGGCCGATCGCCACGCCCGAGCCCGCGGTGAGCAGCGGCAGCGCGGCGAAGGCGTGGCCCATGGCGTGCAGGTCGGCGTCGTCCAGCGCATCGACGATCGCGATGCCTATGCCTTCGGCGCGCAGGGCCGCCATGCGCGCGGCGATCGCCTCGCTGCCGCGCCGCACCACGGCGTGCTCGATGAGACCGACACGGCGACGGCACTGGCGCTGCATCACCCGCACCAGGCTGGGGTCGGTCATCGGCGTCAGCGGGTGCTCGCGCATGCTGCCCTCGCTGAGCAGCACCTCGCCGGTGAAGAGGTAGCCCTTGTAGACGGTGCGGCCGTTGGCCGGGAAGGCCGGGCAGGCGATCGTGAAATCGCAGCCCAGCGCGTCCATCAGCGCCTCGGTGACCGGGCCGATGTTGCCGCGATCCGTGGAGTCGAAGGTCGAGCAGACCTTGAAGTAGATCTGCTGCGCGCCGTGCTCGCGCAGCCAGCGCAGCGCCGCCAGCGACTGCGCCACCGCCTCGGCGGCCGGGATGGTGCGCGACTTGAGCGCCACCACCACCGCTTCGGCGCCCGCCGGCGGTGGCCCGTCCGGCACACCGATGGTCTGCACGCTGCGCATGCCGGCGCGCACCAGGTTGTTGGCGAGGTCGGTCGCGCCGGTGAAATCGTCGGCGATGCAGCCCAGCTTCATGCGTCTCCTCCTGGGCCGCGAGTCTGGCACAGGCGCCGCACCGGAACAGCGCCATCAGGGTTGATCACGAATGCAAGCATGCGCACACATTACTTTGCGAATTCCTTACCGGATCATCGTCAGCACTCTCGGTCGTCGAGTGCTAATATGAGTGGAACGAAAGGAGCCGCAGCGTGTCTGACGCTTCCATGAACATGACCCCGTCCAACGCCCTCGCCGTCCGTGATCCCTGGGCCCTGGTGCCTTCGCTGGGCAACCTCGACGCCTACATCAGCGCCGTGAACCGCCTGCCGCTGCTGACGCAGGAGGAGGAGGTGACGCTCGCCCGCCGGTTGCAGGCCAGCGGCGATCTGCAGGCCGCCGGCCAGCTGGTGCTGTCGCACCTGCGCTTGGTGGTGTCGATCTCGCGCCAGTACCTCGGCTACGGCCTGCCGCACGGCGACCTGATCCAGGAAGGCAACGTCGGCCTGATGAAGGCGGTCAAGCGCTTCGACCCCGAGCAGGGCGTGCGCCTGG
>WBZV01000120.1_pt1 | contig 53723 bp, 45 predicted proteins | sample 5204221 | NCBI WGS metagenome assembly WBZV01 (sample SAMN12344360, study PRJNA552823) | activated sludge metagenome | biome: Activated sludge suspended growth; feature: Nitrification reactor; material: Wastewater; isolation source: activated sludge from nitrification reactor of wastewater... | reverse complement strand
GGACTACCAGCCCAACACCCACCACAGCGGCCTCTACCTGGCCCAGGAGCGCGGCTACTTCCGCGCGGCCGGGCTGGACCTGCGCATCATCGAGCCCGGCGAGGTCTACCCCGAGCAGGCCCTGATCGGCGGCGCCGCCGACTTCGGGATCAGCTTCCAGGAATCGCTGACCCTGGCCCGGGCCCAGGGGGCGCCGCTCGTCAGCCTGGCCGCCATCGTCCAGCACAACCAGTCCGCCTTCGCCTCGCCCAAGGCCCTCGGCCTCAAGGGCGCCCTGGACTATGCCGGCAAGCGCTACGGCGGCTTCGGCTCCCCCTTCGAGGCCCCCACCCTGAAGGCCCTCATGGCCTGCGCCGCCCAGGAGGCCGGCGTCCCCCCGCCCCCAGCCGTCACCGAGATCAACCTCGGCCTCTCGGACCCCCTCGTGCTCCTGGGCAGCGGGGCCATCGACCTCGCCTGGATCTTCGAGGGCTGGCAGGGGGTGCAGGCCCGCCGCCAGGGCCTGGAGCTGGACCTCGTCCGCCTGGCCGACCACCGCGACTGCATCCCCGACTACTACACCCCCATCCTGATCGGCCGCGAGGCCGACATCGCAGGGCGCCCCGACGCGGTCCGGGCCTTCGTCGGCGCCGCCGCCCGCGGCTACGCCGCCGCCATCGCCGACCCGCCGGCCGCCGCCGCCGCCCTCCTCGCGGCCGCCCCCGCCCTGGACGCCGACCTCGTGCAGGAGAGCCAGGCCTGGCTCTCGCCCCGCTACCAGGACGACGCCCCGCGCTGGGGCGAGCAGCGGGCGGAGGTCTGGCAGGCCTACGCGGACTGGCTGCAGCGGCAGGGCGTCCTGGAGGCACCCCTGGACCTGGGCGGGGCCTTCGACAACCGCTTCCTGCCGTGACCACGGCGCCGCGGCCGGAGGACCCGGCTGCCCTGCAGACGGCCATGGAGGGACCCGACGAGGGCCTTGCCGTCCCGCGGCTGACTCTGGAGGGCCTCGTCGCCCGCTTCGGCCAGCTGGCCGTGCTGGACCGCCTCTCCCTGGCCCTCGCGCCCGGCGAATGCCTGGCCCTCCTGGGCCCCTCCGGCTGCGGCAAGAGCACCGCCCTGGCCCTGGCCGCCGGCCTGCGCCGCCCCGACGCCGGCCGCGTCCTTCTCGACGGACGCCCCCTCTCCGGCCCCGGCCGGGTGGGCCTGATGCCACAGCGGGACCTGCTGCTCCCCTGGCGGCGCCTGCTGGACAACCTGCTCCTCGGTCCCCAGCTCCAGGGCCGCCCCTTGGCCGAGGCGCGGCGCGAGGCCCTGGCCCTCCTGCCCGCCTTCGGCCTGGAGGGCTTCGACCAGGCCTACCCGGCAGGGCTCTCCGGGGGCATGCGCCAGCGGGCCGCCCTCCTGCGCACCGTCCTGGCCGGGCACCGGACCCTGCTCCTGGACGAGCCCTTCGGCGCCCTGGACGCCCTGACCCGCCTCGCCCTGCAATCCTGGCTGGCGGCGATGCGCGAACGCTTCGGCTGGACGGTGCTCCTGGTCACCCACAGCCCCGAGGAGGCGCTCTTCCTGGCCGACCGCATCGCCATCCTCGGCCCGCGGCCGGCGCGGGTCGTCGCCGAGTTCCATCCGCGCCTGCCCCGCCCGCGCATCCCCTCTCTGCGCGCCGACCCAGCCTTCGCCGCGGAGTTGGGGCGCCTGCTGCCGCTGATCCTTGGCCCGGACGGGGGCTTTGGGATACCCTTCGGCCATGAATGACGCGGGGATGAAGACGTCGGCGATCGACGCCGGAACCGAGGCCGGAGCGACGGACTCAGGCGCCGAACTGCGCGACTTCTATGCCGGGCGCTCGGTCCTGGTCACCGGCGGCCTGGGCTTCGTGGGCAGCAACCTGGCCCGTGCCCTGGCGGACCTGGGCGCGCGGGTGGTGGTGGTGGACTCCCTGATCCCGGATTACGGCGGCAACCTCTTCAACCTGGACGGCTACGAGGACCGCCTGCGCGTCAACATCGCCGACGTGCGGGGCCACGGCATCGAGTACCTGGTGCGGGGGCAGGACATCATCTTCAACCTGGCGGGCCAGGTCAGCCACATCAACTCGATGCGCGACCCCTTCACGGACCTGGACATCAACTGCCGGGCGCAGCTCTCCATCCTGGAGGCCTGCCGGCACGGCAACCCGGGCACCAAGGTGGTCTTCGCCGGCACCCGGCAGATCTACGGCGCGCCCCAGTACCTGCCCCTGGACGAGCGGCATCCGGTGCATCCGGCGGACGTCAACGGCATCAACAAGATGGCGGGGGAGTGGTACCACATCCTCTACAACAACGTCTACGGCATCCGCGCCTGCTCCCTGCGCCTGACCAACACCTACGGGCCGCGCATGCTGGTCAAGCACAGCCGCCAGACGGCCCTGGGCTGGTTCATCCGCAAGGCCCTGGACAACGAGGAGATCGAGATCTGGGGCGACGGGCGCCAGCTCCGCGACTACACCTACGTGGACGACGTGGTGGACGCCTTCTTGCGCGCGGGGATGACGGACGCGGTCAACGGGCGCGTGGTCAACCTGGGCGGCCGCACGCCGGTCAGCCACCTGGAGCTGATCAGCACCCTGGTGGAGGTGGCGGGCACGGGCTCCTACCGCCTGGTCCCCTTCCCCCCTGAGCGCAAGGCCATCGACATCGGCGACGCCTACTCCAGCCACGCCCTGGCCCAGGAGCTGCTGGGCTGGGAGCCCACCGTCGGCCTGCGCCAGGGGCTGGCGGAGACGACGGCCTTCTACCGGCGGCACCGGGAGGCGTACTGGTAGCGGGGTGCCGGGAGGGCGGACGCAGAGGGTGCTGTTCAGAACGGGGTACGGCGACCTGCTCACCTAGGCCGGAGGGTCGGCGCGCTCACGCTGACAGCGGAACATGCGGTCGAATCGACCTCAGGGCTTCCTGCTCGCTTTGCTCGGCATGGTACAGATCCCACCTCAGTTGCAGGTTCATCCAGAACTCGGCCGACGTCCCAAAGAACCTCGCCAAGCGGAGGGCCGTGCCCGGGGTGACCCCGCGCTTGCCGTGCACGAGCTCATTGATCCGCTGGTAGGGTACCTGGAGGGCATCTGCCAGTTGGCGCTGGGTCAGGCCCATCGGATCGAGGAACTCTTCCAGGAGAATCTCGCCAGCGTGGGTCGGTGAACGATGGGTGGGGATGCGGACCATGGTGACACCTTGCGGATGCTGCGGCTAGTGGTAGTCGACGATATCGACCTGATCAGGGCCATCGCCGATCCATTGGAAGCAGATGCGATACTGGTCGTTGATCCGGATGCTGTGCTGCCCCTTGCGATCACCGACGAGGGCTTCAAGGCGATTGCCCGGCGGGATGCGGAGTTCGTCCAAGGTCAATGCAGAGTCAAGCAGATCAAGCTTGCGCCTGGCGATCGGCCAGATGCGATCGGGACAGGTCTTGCGCGCCGCTTTGGAGTTCACGCCATTGAAGATGTCTTCCGTGCCGTGACTCCGAAACGAGGCGATCATGTTGACATGATAGCACGGCTATCGTGCTATGGCCGCCCCGAGGCCGGCCCCCACCTCCGTTCCACCTCTGCTACCCATCCCTAGTACACTCTGCCCCCGTTCCCGCCTCCGCCCTCGGCCCCGCCTGGGGCGCCGGCCACACCATGGCCCCCCGGTGCTCGCCGGGGCCGCCGGACCGATCCATGCCAGGAAGGTTCACCGTGAACGCAGCCGCCAGCCCTATCGCCTCGTCCCCGGTCCTCGACCCCGCTGCCGTCGCGACGCTTCCCCCCGTCCCGGTCGGCGACCTCGCGCGCGCCTATGCGCGCCTGCGGCCGGAGATCGACGCGGCCGTGGCGCGGGTGCTGGGGAGCGGCTGGTTCATCCTGGGCCGGGAGGTGGCCGCCTTCGAGGAGGCCTTTGCCGCCTACCTGGAGCTGGGCCAGACCGTGGGGGTGGGCAACGGGACCGATGCCATCGCCCTGGGGCTCAGGGCCCTGGGGGTGGGGCCGGGAGACGAGGTCATCACCAGCCCGCTCTCGGCCGCCTTCTCGGCCCTGGCCATCTCCCAGATCGGGGCCACGCCCTGCTTCGTGGACATCGAGCCGCGGCGGATGACCCTGGACCCCGCGGCCCTGGAGGCCGCCATCGGCCCGCGGACCAAGGCCGTGGTCCCCGTGCACCTCTATGGCCAGGCCGCCGACCTGGACCCCATCCTGGCCATCGCCCGGCGCCACGGCCTGGCGGTGCTGGAGGACTGCGCCCAGGCGCATGGCGCCCGTTACCGCGGCCGGCGGCTGGGCAGCCTGGGGGATGCCGGGGCCTTCAGCTTCTACCCCAGCAAGAACCTGGGCGCCTTCGGCGACGGCGGCGCGATCAGCACGTCGCAGGACGACGTCGCCGCGCGCCTGCGCCAGCTGCGCAACGGTGGCCAGAGCGCGCGCTACGTCCACGAAACCCTGGGGGTCAACAGCCGGCTGGACGAACTGCAGGCCGCCATCCTGTCGGTGCGCCTGGCCCACCTGGAGGCCGACAATGCCCGGCGCCGGGCCATCGCCGCCCGCTACGACGCTGCCCTGGCCGGCTCGTCCAGGCTGACCGCGCCCTGGGTGGCCCCTGACGCCGAGCCCGTCTACCACCTCTACGTCCTGCGCACGGCCGACCGCGCCGGCCTGCAGGCCCGCCTGGCCGCCGCCGGCGTCGCCTCCGACGTGCATTACCCCACGGCCATCCACCGCCAGCCGGCCTACGCCCACCGCTTCGGCGCCGGCCAGTTCCCCGAGGCCGAGCGGGCCGCCGCCGAGGTGCTCAGCCTGCCCATCTTCCCGGAGCTGACGGACGAGGAGGTGGAGCGGGTGGCCGCCGCCCTCGAGCGCGAGGCGTGAGCCGGGACCCTGTCGCCGGCCGCGATGCCGGCCTCGGCGATCCTGCCGACCCGGCGGCTCTCCCCCTGCCCGATCGCGAGCGAGGGGCCGGGCCGGGGCAGGCTCGCGCGGAGGCGTCGGACCAGGGCTCGAGTCGGGAGGGGGCGCCGGACCTGCTTCCGGACAGGGCCGTCACCCGCGCGGAGCTGGCCGCCCTGGGCCTGCTGGTCCTGCTCGGCGCCTTCCTGCGCAGCTACCGTCTGGGCGACTGGCCGCCCGGCTTCCACGTCGACGAGGCCTTCAACCTGCTCGATGCCCGGGCCATGATCCAGACGGGTTGGCGGCCCGTCTTCCTGCCGGCCAACGCCGGCCGCGACGTCCTCTACAGCTACCTGCAGGCCCCGCTCCTGTGGATCCTGGGCGAATCGGTGGCCCACGCCCGCCTGGCCTCGGCCTGGATCGGCACGCTCACCATCCCCCTCTTCTGGCTGACCGCCCGCCGCCTCCTGGCGAGCGACCGCACCCTCCCCCCGGAGCGCCTGCGCCGCCTGGCGCTCTTGGCGGCGGGCTTCGCCTCGCTCTCGCTCTGGCACCTGCACTTCAGCCGCTTCGGCATCCGCGCTGTCCTCTTCCCGGCGGTGGTCTGCGGCGTGGTGCTGGCCTGGTGGCGGGTGGTGCAGCCCTTCCTGCCGGCTGGCGATCCACGATCCTCGGATGCCTCGCCTGGTCCAGGCGGCCCGCCAGATCCCGGCGAGCCACGCGATCCGAGCGATCCGCCTCGCCTGGCCGCTGCGCGCGATCCCCAGGACCTCTCGGCCGCCACCCTGGCGCACGACAAGGCCGGCCGGCGCCCCCTGGTCGCCCTGGCCCTGCTCCTGGGCCTCGCCTTCTACACCCATCCCGCCGGGCGGGCCCTGGTGGCCCTGCCGGCCGCCCACGCGCTCGTCCTGGCCTGGCGGGGGCGGGACGCAGGGCCCTTGCGCCTCCTGGCCAAGGCCTTCGGCGGGGCCCTCCTGGTGGCCGCGCCCCTGCTGGCCTTCTGGTGGCGCCACCCGGCCGCCTTCAGCAGCCACGCGGGCGAAGTCAGCATCCTGGGCCAGGGCTGGCAGGCGCTCTGGGACAACCTGCTGCGGGTGGCGGGGATGTTCACGGTGGCCGGCGACGGCAAGCCCTGGCGCAACCTGGTGACGCCTGCGGGCCTGGGGCGGCCGGTCTTCGGCTGGGGGCCGGGCTCGGCGGCGGCAGGCGGCGTGGACCTCTTCTTCGGCCTCCTCCTGCCCCTCACCGGGCTGGTGGTCTGGCTGGCTGCCGCCCGGCAGGGTCGGCCCTGGGCGGTGATGGGCGGCCTCTGGCTCCTGGTGCTCCTCCTCCCCTCCGCCTCCACGGACCAGGCGCCCAACCTCTCGCGCAGCATCGGCGCCCTGCCGCCGGCCTTCCTGCTCCTGGCCTGCGGCCTGGAATGGTTCCCCGGCGGCCTGCGCGGTCGCCTGGACCTCAGGGCCCAGGACGGCCTGGAGGCGGGCCTGTGGAACCTGGCGGCGGCCCTCTTCCTGGGCCTCTTCGGCCTCCAGAGCTGGCGCGACTACCGCGGCTGGATGGCGGCGCCCCAGACGCCGCTGGCCTTTGATGCGGACAAGGTGGCCCTGGCGGAGCACATCGACGCCGAGCGCGCGGCCGGCGGCGAGGTCTACCTGACCCCGGCGATGGCCGCCCACCCGACCGTGCGCAGCCTGGTGCGGGCGCCGGTGCGGGGCTTCGATGGCCGCTTCGGCTTCGTCCTCCCCGCACCGGAAGTCGCCCGGGTCAGCTACCTGAGCCTGGCTTCCGAGGGCGATGCCGGTGCGGACTTTGCCTGCGACAAGGTCGCCCGGGCCTTTGCCTTGGCCGGCCGGCCGCCGGAGGTCGCGCGGGCCCGGCCCAGCTCGGGCGATGCCCCTTGGCCCGTCGACCCCATGGCCGCCCAGGGGCTGCGGGGATGCACGGTCGATCAGTTCCCGGCCGCCTCCTCAGGCGAGGGCCTGCCGACCGTCGCAGAGGATGCTGTCTTGGGGGGACGGGTGGGTCTGGCCGCCCTGAGCCTGACCGGCGATGGACTTGCCGTCGCCGGCCGTCCCCGCGATTTCCTGGGCAGCGGCAGTCAAGCACCGCCGGCCGTACCCTTGCAGCCGGGTGCGGACCTGACCCTGCGCGTGATCTGGCAAACCCTGACCCGGCTCCCGCCGGATCTCAACATCGCCATTCAAGTGGTCGATGCGAATGACCAAGGCCTCGCCCAGGCCGACGGTCCGCCCTTGGCGGCGATCGGCGGCAGCTCCAGCTACCCCAGCGAGCTGTGGCAGCCGGGCGAGACGGTGATCACCTACCACCCGCTCAGGATCCCCGCCGACACCCCGCCGGGCATGGCCACCCTGCGGATCGGCCTCTACGACTGGCGCGCGGGCACGCCCCTGCTGACGAAGGCGGGCGAGAGCGTGCTGCCGGTGCTGCGCTGGCGGGTGGGGGGAGAGGGCGTGCCCGCGGATGCGGCGACGCCGGCGGCCGTGCCGCCCCCCCGGTGACCAGGCGGGCTCTCAAGGCGGCTCCGGGGCAGGGGCGGCACGGTTCCCGGTCCGGGCGCGCGGCCGCCGGCCCCCCTCATCCACCCACCCGGCGCCAGAAGCTGGACGCGAAGGCCGGGTCCACCTGGGTCCGGAACTCGGCCAGGCGGGGGAAGGAGGCACGGAAGGTGGCGGGGCTCATGCGGGCGTCCTTGGCCGGGTAGATCGCGCCGCCGGCCTGGACGACCAGGCCGTCCAGCGCTTCGAGGAGGCTGAGCAATCGCCCGCCGACGTTGGGCAGGTCCACCGCCAGGGTGATGCCGGGGCGGGGGAAGGAGAGCAGGCCCGGGGAGGGTCGGTCGCCGAAGACCTTGCCCACGACGAAGTAGGCCAGTCGGCTGGCGGCCAGGCGGTCCAGGATGGCCTCGGCAGCGGCGCCGCCGTCTGTGTGAGGCACGACGCATTGCCATTGCAGGAAGCCGCGCCGGCCATAGGCCCGGTTCCAGTTGTGCACGATGTCCAGGGGGTAGAAGAAGGCGTCGTAGTCGGCGAAGGCCCGCCGCTCACGCCTTGCCTGCGCGGCGTAGTAGAGGCCGTTGAACGCCCGCACGGCGGCCGGGACGATGGCCCCGCTCGGCAGGTCCAGGGGCAGGCGCAGCGGGGAGGCGCCGGCGCCCTTCCAGCGCCCGTCGCCGCGGGCGTGGCGCCCGAAGAGAAAGACGCCTCGGCCCAGCTTTCGCCCCCGGCTCATGCCGTCGATCCAGGCGGCCGTGTAGGGATCGGCGGCGTCGGTGCCTAGCGAGAGGTCCAAGAACTCCCGCATGCCGTGGAAACGCCGGGCCTCCAGCTCGATCTGCGGCCCGGGGATGGGGATGAGCTGCAGCTCGGCCCAGGTGATGAGGCCGGTCAGGCCGAGGCCGCCGACGGTGGCCGCGAAGAGCTCGGTGTTCTCCCCGGGCGAGCAGGTCCGGCAGCTCCCGTCCGAGCGTCTCAGCTCCAGCTGCGTCACGTGGCAGCCGAAGGTGCCGGCCAGGTGGTGGTTCTTGCCGTGCACGTCGTTGGCGATGGCCCCGCCCAGGCTGACGAACTTGGTGCCGGGCGTCACCGGCAGGAACCAGCCCGCCGGGACCACCAGGTCCAGGATCTGGGCCAAGGTCACGCCCGCTTCGGCGGCCAGGAGGCCCGTGGCGGCATCGAAGCGGACAAAGCGGTCCAGGGGCAGGGTGTCCAGCAGGACCCCGCCGCCATTGAGGCAGACGTCGCCGTAGCTGCGCCCCATGGCGAAGGGAAGGTAGGGGCCGCCGCCGGGGTCGGCCGGCAGGGGGGCATCGCGCCAGCGCAGGGGGAGGACGGCGCGGGGAGCGGCCGTTGGATAGCCCCCCCAGGAACGAAAGCGGGTCATGGGAGGCGATTATACGGCAAGGCGGCGGGGCGGCAGGACAGAGGGCCGCGAGGGAGTGGATCGGGTCCGCGAGGAGGCGGGGGCGTCACACGGTGGACGAGCCCTGCTCTATGATTCCGGCGGAACCCAACGATCCCCGTTGCCCAGCGCCCAGCTTCGGAGCCTCCCATGTGCCGCAGCATCAAGCTCCTCCACAACCTCGCGCCGCCCGCTTCCGAGCAGGAGCTGCGCGAGGCAGCCCTGCAGTACGTGCGCAAGATCAGCGGCAGCCGCCGCCCCTCTCAGGCCAACGCCGCGGCCTTCGAGCAGGCGGTGGAGGAGGTGACGGCGGCCTCGGCGCGCCTCCTGGCGGCCCTGGTCACCCCGGCGCCACCCCGTGACCGCGCCCTCCTGGCGGCCCAGGCCAAGGCGCGCGGCCAGGCGCGCCGTGCCGCCGGAGCCTGAAAGAGGGAGCGGCCTCCCGCAGTTGGCGCCGACGCCGTTGCCTGTCATCATTCGTGTGAGTGACCGCAACGACTCGGAACTGCTAGGAGAGGATCGATGGAGATGCAGCAAGTGGCCCGCCGCTGGTTCTGGGCCACGACCAAGGGCTGGTGGCTGGGAATTCCGGTGGTGGTGCTCCTGGCCCTGGCCAGCGACGCCGTGGGCATCGAGGGCGGGCAGGCCATCGTGGGCCTGGGGATGGGCGGGGCGGTGGGCTGGCTGCAGCGGGGGCTCCTGCGGGACCGCCTGCCGGGCTGGCGCCGCTGGGCCTGGGCCTCCGCCCTGGGGCTCGGCCTGCCCTTTGCCGCCGCCGACCTCCTGGGCGCCCTGGGCCTGGGCGTCTACTCCCTGCCCCTGGCCGCCGCCTTGGGCGCCCTGGTCCTGGGGGCCTGGCAGGCCCGGCTCCTCCGCCCCTGGCTGGGTGATCGGGGCACGGGGGGCTGGGTCCTGGCCTGCCTGCTGGGTTGGACGCTGGCCACCGTCGCTGCCGCCGAGGCCGACCAACTCGTGCGGTCCCTGGGGCTGAGAGGCCTGCCCGGGGCCCTGGCCTTCCTGGCCCTGGCGGCCGGCGGCGGGCCGCTGCTGGGCTGGATCACCGGGGGCTGGCTGCGCCGGGGGCCGGCGGACGGGCCGCCAGCGCGCGTCGCGCTGGCGGGGTGAAGATGGCGAGGGTCGGGCGACGGTTCGCGACCGCCCGACCCTCGCCACTCGGATCTTTCGTGCGCCGCTACTGCCCCTGCGCCAGCGAGTAGCCGGGCTGGCCGTCGTAGTTGCAGAGCGTCTCCACCTTCTCGAAGCCCAGGCCGGACCAAGCCAGGCGGCCCAGGAGGGCGGCCATCTCGTCGTAGCCCAGGTGGCGATCGGTGGGCTGGGTGACGAAGCGGCAGCGGAACTCGTCCACGCAGAAGGTCTCCTTGTGGCCGCCGGGCCACACCTTGATGCCGCGGTTGCTCATCATCAGGAGCGGCAGGCGCTCGTCGGTCACCTGCTGGATGCGGGCGGCCAGCTCCTCGCGGTCCCCGGTCCAGCCGATGTAGACGTCGACGCCGATCATCTCGCGGTTGCTGCGCGTCCCGCGCACGTACTCGAAGGGCACGGCGGCCTTGGGCGCGTTGGCGTAGGAGGCCGGCTTCAGGCGCTCGGGCATCTGCCCCAGGCGGGCCACCACGGCCTGGGCGAACTCCTTGGTGCCCACCTTCTGCTTGCTGACGCCCTCCTCGTAGATGTCGTAGGTGTGGATGCCGTCCTCGAGGGTGCGCAGCCAGGCGTTGTGCGCCCGCTCGGCGGCCTCGGTCTGGCCGATGTGCACCAGCATCATCACCCCGCCCAGGAAGAGGCCGGAGGGGTTGGCCAGGTTCTGGCCGGCGCGCCGCGGGGCGGAGCCGTGGATGGCCTCGAACATCGAGCAGGCGGTGCCGATGTTGGCCGAGCCGGCCAGGCCCACGGAGCCGGCGATCTGCGCCGCCACGTCGGAGAGGATGTCGCCGTAGAGGTTGGGCATCACCACCACGTCAAAGACCTCGGGGGTGTCGGCCAGCTTGGCGGCGCCGATGTCGACGATCCAATGCTCCTTCTCGATGCCCGCGTACTCCGGCAGGGCGCTGACCTCGTCGAAGACCTTGTGGAAGAGGCCGTCGGTCAGCTTCATGATGTTGTCCTTGGTGAAGCAGGTCACCTTGCGGCGCCCGTTGGCCAAGGCATAGTCGAAGGCGTAGCGGACGATGCGCTCGCAGCCGGGCCGGGTGATCAGCTTCAGGCACTGGTAGACCTCGTCGGTCAGCCGGTACTCGATGCCGGCGTAGAGGTCCTCCTCGTTCTCGCGCACCACCACCACGTCCATGACCGGGTGCTTGGTGGCCACGAAGGGCGCGTAGGACACGCAGGGCCGCACGTTGGCGAAGAGGCCCAGGGTCTTGCGCGTGGTGACGTTGAGCGACTTGTAGCCGCCGCCCTGAGGGGTGGTGATGGGCGCCTTGAGGAAGACCTTGGTGCGCTTCAGCGATTCCCAGGCCGCGTCGTCGATGCCGGCGGTGTTGCCGGACAGGTAGACCTTCTCGCCCACCTCGATGACCTCGGGCGCCAGGCTGGCGCCGGCCTCGGTGAGGATGTGCAGCGTGGCCGCCATGATCTCGGGGCCGATACCGTCGCCGTGGGCGACCGTGATGGGCGTGGGGCTGGACATAAGACGCGGGGCTCCTTGGAAGGGATGGGTGCAGAGGTCAACTGGAAAAGTCTACACCATGTGTGCGCTATCGCTGAGCGCCTGAGATAAGGAACTCCGAGGCGCTTCCACGCGTCCTCGGCTAACATGCCCCCCCTCAGCGGCCGGCACACCGGCGGGCCGTCCCGTGTCCCGATCGGATCCTGCGATGCAGCACATGACGCCTTGGCCCCAGGTGGCGTGGGCCTTGTTCCTCTACCTCTTCGTCTACGGGGGATTCCTCGTGGCGCTCGTCTATGCCCTCTGGCTTCTCAAGCGGCTGGTCGTGGCCGTCGAGCAGCTGGCTGAGCGGAGCGAGAACCGCGGGCTGGGCAGAGGTGGGGAAGAGTAAGGGCGAACGTCCACACGCCAAAGCGCCCCTCCCAGCCCCGTCGGGGTCCCGGGAGGGGCGCCGGATCAGTACCACATCCACCCTACGGCGCCAGGGCCGCCTCCACCGCCGCCGTCAAGGCCACCGGGTCGTACTCGCGGCCCACGTAGACCACCTTGCCGTCGCGGCCCACCACCAGGTCCAGCGGGTAGGGGTTGAGGCCGCGGTAGTTCTGGATCAGGGCCTTGTAGGTCTGGGTGGCTGGATCCTCCAGGCCGATGGGGTAGGTGGCGCCGCTGTTCTTGACGAAATCGCGCACGCCGGCCGGGTCGTCGCCGTTGGGGTCCACGGCGGCCACGACCAGGCCCTGGTCGCCGTACTTCTCGTGAAAGCGCTGCTGCAGGTCTGGCAACTCCAGACTGCAGACCGGTCAGAAGGTGGCGAAGTAGGCCAGGAGCAAGACCTTGTCCTGGCTCTCCGCGGTGGACCAGGCGCCGCCGTCCAGGAGGGCCACCTTGGTCTCCGGCAAGGGCTTGCCGATGCCCAGGCCGGGGCGGTTGGCGGCCAGGAAGGCCGTGCGCACGGGGTAGTCCGGGTCGTCGGACCAGATCTGCAGGGTGCCGGAGGCAGGGGGCTGCTCGGCGCCCGCGCCAGCGGCCGCCGCGGCGCGGTAGCGCACCGTCAGCTGGGTGGTCTCACCCGGCGGCACCTGCACCTGGCGCGGCTCCACCTGGAAGCCCTCGCTGTCCACCCAGTTGTTGAACAGGGTGAGCGGGGCGGTCCCCTGGTTGCTGATGGGGAGCTGGAGGGCCTCTTCCTCCCCGGCCGCCACGGGCCCGAAGTCCAGGGTGTTGGCGTCCTCGGGGATGAGGATGTTGGGCGCCTGGCGGTCGGCGCGCAGGCGGTAGCTGTAGAGCACCCACCAGTTGCCCACGAAGACGAAGTCCTCGTGGGCGGCGATGCCCAGGGTGCGCGAGGTGACCGGCGGCCGGCCCACCTCCTGGTCCCCGGCGAAGGCGCCGAAGGTGGCCTGCTGGGTCAGCCGGGCCGCGCCCACCAGGCGGGGCTGGGCGGGGTCGCTGACGTCGTAGGCCCGGGCGTCGTTCCAGGCGGCCACGAAGGCGTGCCCCTTGGCGTAGTCCACCCGGATGGCCGTGCCCGGCGTGGGAGCCTGGCCCAGCAGCTTGGGGGCTGCCGGATCGCTGAGGTCCGCCACCACCAGCCCGCCGCTGCCGGCGGCCACGTAGGCCGTGGTCCCGTCCAGGGCCAGCCCGCGGGGGACGCCCCCGATGTCCAGGCTGCCCAGGAGCTTGGGGGCGGCGGGGTCCTTGACGTCCACGGTCACCAGGCGGCCGCCGAGGTCGGTCAGCACGGCCAGGCCGCTCTGGACCCGGATGCCCCAGGTGCTCCCCAGGTCGCCCAGGCTGGCCACCCTGGTGAGCTGCTGGCTGGCCGGATCACGTCGGTACACGCCCAGGCCGTCCCCGGCGATGGCCACGAAGACATGGCCGTCCGCCACGTCCACGCCCTCGTAGCTGACGCCCGGCTCCTGCAGGACGGGCAGCTGCTGGGGCAGGAGCTTCTTGCCGCTGGCATCCGCGGGGTCGGTCTTGCCGATGTCCCAGCCGCTTAGGAAGGCGGGGTTGCTCAGGTTGCCGCGGTGCGTGGTGTAGACGATGTCTCCGTCCCAGGCCAGGTGGATGCAGCCGGGGCTCCGCTCGTCGCCGGGCACCGTGTGCTTCAGGCCCTCGACCAGGTAGGAGATGTTGGCAGGGTCCTTGGCGTTCAGGACGCCGAAGGTATAGGAGCATTGGAAGAGCTTGGCATCCGAAGCGCGGTAGCGGACCTCGTCCACGTGCAGGTGGGTGATCTTGCCCTCGATGCGCTGGAGGCGGGTCAGGGGCGAGCGGTAGTTGCCGGGTTGGAGGAGGGTCTCGGTCGACGCCTCGGTCTCGCTGCCCGACCCTGCTCCGGCGGCGGCCCCGGGCCCTTCCTGGTTCAGGTCTGCGGCCTCATCGGCCGGGGCCGCGGTGGGGGCGCCGCGGCAGGCGCCCAGTGCGATCAGCAGGATCACGGTCCAGGCGGTCGGGCGGCGTCGCCGACCGGGCGGCCAGAGCGGGCGCAAGCGGTGCATGATGGCTCTCCGTGGATGGGCGCTGCCCAGCGGGCGCCGCAGGGTCGCGAAGACCCGTTGGGGGCCCGGGCGGGCCGGCGCGGACTGGGTCCATCGGAGTGTAGGGGCTGCCCCCGGCCCCGCCCACGGGGGAATCCATCGGTGCTTTCCCGGCCCGGGATGCGGGGATCTACGCCAGGGGCATCAGGGTATTCCCGGCTCGGTGGGCCAGGCGAGGCGGAGAACGATGCACGGTCCCCGGGAGGCGGGAACGGGGACCCCCTCCGCGCCCTTCCTTCCAGCGCCGCGTTCGGCCAGACCGCTCAGGTAGCCCCCTGATCCTGCAGCTCCGCCTCGATTCCCGCCAGGCTGAGTTGCCGCGGCATCGCCCGGCCGTCCAGGAGCAGCCAGGGGAGGGCGCGGGCGGTGTTCACGCCCAGGCGGCCCAGCTGGCCGGCCTCGCGGATGCGCCCCGAACGCCGGGCGCTGAGGATGGCCGACACGGCTTTGGGTCCCAGGCCGGGCACCCGCAGCAGCTCCCCGCGATCGGCGCGGTTCACCTCCAGGGGGAAGCGATCCGGATGGCGCCTCGCGAAGGCCAGCTTGGGGTCCACCTGTCGGCTCAGGTTGCCCCCGGCGTCCAGGGGTATGTCGGCGCGATCGAAGCCGTACTGGCGGAGCAGGAAGTCTGCCTGGTACAGACGGTGCTGGCGGCGGGGGTCCTCGGCGGGGAGGTGATCCAGGGGGGTGTCGGGGACGGGGCGGAAGGCGCTGAAGTAGCTTCTTGCCAGGCCCAGCTCACGGTACAGGCGGTCCGTGCTGTCCAGGATCTCGGCATCGCTCTCGCCGGCCCCGCCCACCACGAACTGGGTCACCATGCTGACCGGCCGGCGCTGGCGGCGGATGACGGCGGCGGCGCGGCGCAGGGGGGCCACCAGGTCCTGGTTGATTTCCTTGGTCCCGGAGAGCCGGGCCAGGCGCGCGGCATTGGGGGCCTCCAGGTTGATGCTGACCCGGTCGGCCAGGCGCACGGCGGCCTCGACGGCGGCCTCGCTGGCCCCGGGCATGAGCTTGAGGTGCAGGAAGCCGCGGAAGGCATGGCGCCGGCGCAGGATCTCGGCGGTGGCGACGATCTGCTCCATGGAGTGGTCCGCCTTGCCCACCACGCCGCTGGAGAGGAAGAGGCCCTGGATCATGCCGGCCTGGTGCAGCTGCTGGGTCAGGCCGGCCAACTCCTCGGGCCGATAGGCCTCGCGGCGGAAACTGCGGCCGGCGCGGAAGGGGCAGTAGAAGCAGTCCTTGGCGCAGGCGTTGGTCTGCAGGACCCGGAGCACGGGGATGGGCCCGCGCTGGGGATGCCGGGCGGTGGTGATGTGGCGGCGAGGGTCGCCATGGCGATAGCGCTGTTCGGGCCGGGCCGGGCCGGCGCCGGCACCCACGCCGTCCGGCATCGGCTCACCGCTCTGGCGGCAGAGGTCGTACTGGGCGTCGGCGCCCAGCAGGTCTAGCTTGGTCTCAGGGCTGCTCGGCATGCGGTCGAGGATAGCGAACACCTGTTCGGATGTCAACCTGCCGACATGGCCGCTGGCTCGCCCTCCCGCGGTTCCCGGCCCATACGCCGTTCTGCCTTGACAAGCGCGCCGACCTGGCTAGAATTGTCCGCCCGAGCTGCGGGCGTAGCTCAGTGGTAGAGCGTCTCCTTGCCAAGGAGAAGGTCGTGAGTTCGAATCTCATCGCCCGCTCAGGACGAGCCGACGGCTAGTCATTCCGAGGATCTCCGGTCTTCGCTGACCCGCCTCCGGCTCGTTTTTCGTCCCCAGGACGTGGACCTCGCCACCCTAGCTCAGCGGTAGAGCAACGCATTCGTAATGCGTCGGTCGTCGGTTCGATTCCGACGGGTGGCTTTCTGAGAAGCCTTATTGCGCTTGGATCGTTGGGTCACTCTTCTCTTCCCCCCCTCGCCACGCCCTGCGACCATTGCCGCGACAATGGGGGCGGGACGCGGTTCAGCCAAGGCTCTGAGGGGTCGATCGGCATATCGCTGGACACCGCGGGGATCAGGCTGCCCGCCTGAGGCGGACGCGAAGGGCCTTCGTTGGTGCTGTGCTGGTTGCGGGTGTATCCTGCTCGTCCACGGTGCGGCTCCCCGCCGGGCAAGTTCGTCACATGCACCATGCCGGCCCTGGCCGTGCTTGTCGATTCCCTCATCCAGCCTCTCCAGCTCGGCCGTGTCCAACGATGTGACGGTCGCCGCTCCACGCCTTTCCGCTCGCCGTTGCTAGGCAGCAGCTTTGCCAGGTAGATCAGGAGGGTGTCATGCCTAGAAGACTCGCTCTCATTACTGTGTGCGGGCTAGCACTGCTAGCGGTGTGTGGTGTGTGGATGGTGGCTGGACAGTCAACCCAAGGGTTGACGACAGTTCAAGGGCTTGCGGAGAGCGAGACACCAGCGCCAACACCGACCTTGACTAACGAAGAATGGGCAGACATCTTGTTTGACCCAGTATACACTGAAGCAGAGGCAATTCAACGAGCCATTGATGAGTATGGGAGGGAAGGTAACCCTCGAAACGGAGTTGCTCGCCTGATGCGCGAGAAGGTAGCTACAACATGGTTGCGCGCATCGCAGAATGAAGCAGCAATGCCAGGGTACCTCTTGTCGCCCGACTTGTGGTCAAGGTATGGCGGGGAGGAGCCTGCAGGGGCAGGGGACCCGGCGTGGCTAGTTGGCATACAAGTTGATCCAGTCACCCAGCGGGCATTCATGCTGCAAAGCATTGTCCCCCTTGATGATGAGGGCAGTCAAAATGCATCAAGCAGTAGTGGTTCCTCACTTGCGAGCAACAGTGATCGGACTGCCATTCACACTGAAGTCGCGTATATCATTCACGCTGGAACAGGCTCAGTAACCAACGCGACGCGATTGGCCCGGATTCGCAAGCCAATCCAGATCACCGTAGCCTTCAGGCCCTGGCGCAGCTTCAATCAGAGAATCTTACGATTGTCGTCTCAACTCCGGTGTTTGCAGACGGTAATTCTCCAACTGCCGAAATCGGTAAGTCGGGTACACCATCCTCTGGTGTTCCTTAACTGCCGGCATCTCCAGTTGTCCTCTCTGGCCAAACAGTCCTTCGCTATCCCTGGGGCATCGCATGAGATGCGAGGATAGTGCATGGGTCTTGGTTAGTTGAACTGAGAGTCAAACTGTCCGACCCAATGCAGCAATAGGAGTCTCGCCATGGCTGAGATCAGCGCGTTCACACAATCACGATTGTACATGTGCAAGGTTGGGGGTATCTCCCTGCGCATACCTCGATCAAGACGGCTCACATCGAGCCCGAGACAGGAGTGAGCGACGTGGATCCTACACGAGCAAACCAGAATCGTGGTGGAAGGCCTGAGGGGGTTCGTTTCAGGTCGCGCTACTTGCTGCTGCCGATGGCCCTATTGGGAGCCATCACTCTGTCGTTCGCGTCAGGGGATGGCTCCGTGACGATCAACGGGCAGAATGCTGGGCCCACTCCGTTCCCAACCGATCCGGACCCTGTAGGCGATGCGCGTGCAGCCGCAGAGTCATTCTTCAGGAATGCCCATCTGGGTGCGCCGACGGCTGTCGTGCCGGTGCTTCGGCAGTACGTCGAGTCCGAGGACATGCTGATCCGCTGGCATGCAATGCTTGTTGTTCAGTTGATCATGCACGACGAGACGTCGATATCGAGTGGGTTGGCTGCGGCGGTGAGTTCTGATCCCGGTATTCAGGACGCACTGTTCGCTGCTATCGAGTACTACGGCCCAGGGCAGTACGGGACTGAGGCGAGGGTGGCGGCAATCCTTGCCCTATCGGTGGTGATGCCAAATCCGAGCAACGAAGTCGAGGAGGCACTGACAAGGCAGTATTGGCGCGAGTTCACCGAAGACGGGCTATACGTCATCGTGGGGACACTGGCTGTGCGGAGGTGCGCATCTCCTGAGGCGATTCGCGTTTATCAGGATGCTGCAGCGGATCGCTTTATTCCCGAATTGGCAGAACTAGCGCAAAAGACCCTCGATAGCATGAATGCATGGTGATGTTCTGCATGTACGGCACCATGCACGATGACCCATTGGTTGCGCCTTCGATGAAAGTGGTGCCAGGTGGTCGGCGACCTCCTACCCTTGTGGGCTGGAATGCCGACGCCCACCGCCCTGATCCCAGCACCCATGCTCGACACCGAACCATCGTGTCGACCTCGATCCAAAGGACCGGCCGTCCATGACCCGAGCAGAGATCGCAGAGCAGCGTGCCTTCGAGAGCTGGCTGGATTACCAGGAGGCCCTCAAGCGCGCCATCGCGCCGCTGACCCCGGACCAGTTGAGCCGGCGGCCCCTGCCGGGCCTGCGCACGCCCGGCGAGATCGCGGAGCACATCGTCTTCGGGCGGGCGCTGCACGTGCACCGTAGCCTCGGAGAACAGGCTGCGGCCTTGATCCCGCTGCATCGCTGGGACCTTCCGGCGGACCCGGCGCGCAGCGCCGCCGAGATCGTGGAGGGACTGGCGTTGACCTGGGATCACATCAGAGGCTGCCTGATGCGCGGCTCAGGCGGCCAGTCGCTGCCGGAGGAAGAGGCCCTGATCGTCCAGGCCATCTGGGGCCTCATGGACCATGACCTGCCTCATGCCGGGGAACTTTCGCTGCTCCTGGGTGCGCAGGGTCTGCCCGGCGTCGAGATCTAGGGAGCCCCACGCTCGCGCAGGATCGGGGCCCGAGCACCGGGCGACGGGAGCCGCGGGTTCGCTGGCCGGCGCCCCCGGCCCCGCCTTGGAAGCCGCCTCAGTCAGATGCCGGCGCGACGGTCTTCCGTCGCGAAGACCCCCACCAACCCCAGGCCCCCACCGCCAAGGCCGCCAGCCCCAGCGCCCATTGCCAGGCCCGGTGGTCCGCCACGGTCACCTCGATGGCGTCCGGCAGCAGCCGACCCTGGCCTTGGTCGTTCAGCTCCTCGATGCGGTAGCGGTAGCGGTCGCCCCGTGCCACGGCCGCGTCGCGGAAGGCGTAGCGCGCGCCTTGGGAGGCGTGGCCCTTGGCCGGGATCGGCGCCTCGTTGATCGGCTTGCCGAGGGCGATGTGCAGTGCAACGGCGACCGCACCGTCGTCCGACTTCTCGTCAGACGCTGCGCGCGCCTCATCGCCCGCTCCGTCCCCTCGCGCCCCGCTCGCTCCTTCGCCCGGATCCTCGTCCGACCCTGCGCCCGGTCCCAGCCGTTCGCGGTACAGGTTGTAGGCCGCCACGTCCTGCTCGCTGCCGCTCTCCCAGCGCAGGGCCACCGCCGGCGGGCGCAGGGCCGTCGCCAGGAGGGACAGGCCCGCTGCCAGCAGGAGCAGGGCCAGCAGCCGATCGAACAGGCCGATGCCGGCATCCGCTGCGCCACCCATCAGGCATCCTCCAGGCCGTAGAGGCGGCGATGCCGCTCGGCGATCGCCGCCCAGCCGAAGGCCGCGGCCAGCCGCCGGGCCTCGGCCCCCAAGCGCTCGCGCTGCCCCGCGTCCGCGGCCAGGCGCAGGACCGCCGCCGCCAGCGCCGCGCCGTCCTCCGGCGGGCAGAGGAGGGCGTGGAGGCCGTCGACCAAGGGGGGCGGGATGGCATCGTCCGGTCCCAGGAACGGTCCGACCGGCCTACCGCCCTCGGCCGACGGGACCTCGGCCGCGCCGCCGTCGCCCCCCCCGTCCCCGGCCGCCATCGCCCCTTCCGCCGGCCGGGTGGTGACCACCGCGCAGCCGTGGCTGAGCGCCGCCAGCAGGCTGCCGCGGCGGTAGGAGGCGCCGTCCGTGTAGGGCAGGAGGGCCATGTCCAGGGCCTGCAGCCAGGCCGAGACCTGGGCGGGCGGCAGGAAGCCCGTCCAGACCAAGGCCTCCTCCAGACCCATCGCCGCTGCCTGGGAGCGGAAGGCCGCCAGGGTGCCCGCGTTGCTGTCGTCTGAGGCCCCCGCCGTGCCGCCGATCAGCACCAGGCGCCCGTCCCGGCCCGTCGCCCTGAGGGCCGCGAGGGCCTCCAGGAGTTCCCGGCCCCCCTTGCTGGCGTTGAGGAAGCCGAAGCTGCCCAGGAGGACCGTGTCCGTGTCGATGCGCTGCGACGTGCGGAACGCTGCACGGTCGTAGCCGGGCGGCGGGGCGTCCGGCAGGTTGCTGCCGATGGGCACCAGGGCCTGGCGGGGCAGGGTCGCGGGGCTGCGCCCCGCCAGCGCTTGCGCCAGCTCGTACCGGTCGGCCGGGTTCGTCGTCAGCGCCAGGTGGCTGCGGCCCGCCAGGCCCAGGACCGCCCGCCGCCGCAGGGCGCCCGCCTTGGGGAAGAGGTAGGGCGGGCGCAGGTCGTGGTAGGTCACCGCCAGGCGCAGGCCCGGCAGGCGCCAGCGCAGGTAGGCCGGCAGCAGGTGGATGGGCAGGCCCAGGCCGAAGGCCGCCGCCTGGTACTGCAGGTGGACCCAGTCGGCCCGCCAGGCCCGGGCCAGGGCCGCCGTCTGCCGCAGGCTGCTCCAGGGCCAGCCGGGCGCGACCAGGCGGTGCACATCGACAGCGGGGTGCTCGTGGGCCGTCGCGACGCCCTCTCGCCGCGTGCTGAGCACCCCCACCGTCAGCCCTGCCGCGTGCAGGGCCTCGGCCAGGCAGCGGCTGTAGTCCGCCACGCCGCCCTCGTCCGGCGGGTACTCGCCCGTGACCAGGAGGATGCGCCCGCTCATCGCAGGCCGTCCCTGAGCAGCTCGGCGTAGGCTGCCACCCGGGCGCGGCGCAGCTCCCGCTTGTGGCCCAGCAGGCCCTTGGCCGCCTCCAGCAGCAGCTCCACCGCGTACTGCGCCAGGATGCCCCGGCGCAGCCAGGCCGCCGCCCGAGCCCCCTGGTGTTTGGCGACATAACGAATGCGCGAGCGCATGAAGATCCGGTGCCGCAGCCCCGAGACCTGGCCCGAGGACTGCCCCTCGTGGTGCAGGATGCGGGCGTCGGGGCAGTACCAGGTCTCCCAGCCCAGGTCCGCCAGGCGCCGGCAGAGGTCCAGCTCCTCCGAGTACATGAAGAAGCCCTCGTCCAGGCCGCCCGCCGCCTCCAGGGCCTCGCGGCGGCAGAGGAGGGCCGCGCCCACCAGCCAGTCCACCCGCTCATCGCCCGCCTCCGGACGGTCGGCCATGTGGAAGCGGGCGATGGCCCGCAGCCCCGGCAGGTGCCAGCCGATGGGCGTGCTCTCCACCCAGGCCGTCAGCAGGGTGGGGAAGCGGCGCCGCGAGGGCTGGGGGCGGCCGTCGCCGTAGAAGAGGCCCGGCCCCGCCACCCCCGCCCGGGGATGCGCCGCCAGGCAGGCCAGGAGCCGGGCTGGGGCCGCGGGGTCCACCTCGGTGTCCGGGTTGAGCAGGAGGACGAAGGCCGGGGGGGCGTCTGGTGGGCTGGTGGGTGGGGTGGCGGTTGACGTGTCAGTCCTATCTGTCGCATGAGTCCCATTGGTCCCATAGGACTCATGGGACTCATGAATCCCACAGACCCCATCCGCCCCCCCCAGCCGCAGCCCCAGGGCCCGCAGGCCCTGGTTGTTGGCCGCGGTGAAGCCGCGGTTGCCGTCGTTGACGATCAGCAGCACCCCCGGATGGCGCTCGCGGACCATGGCCGCCGTCGCGTCCCCCGAGGCGTTGTCCACCACCACCGTGCGCAGGGGCAGGCCGCAGGCCGCCAGGGAGGCCAGGCAGCGGTCCAGGAGCTGGGGCACCTTCCAACTGACGATGACGACGCCGAGGGTCGGCGGCTCGGCCATCGGGTTCAGCGGTCGCGGTCGACGGCGTAGCGGGCGATGGCGGCCAGCAGGTCCAGGTCAGGGCCTGGGGCGAAGCCCTGCAGGCAGGCCAGGGCCGTGTCCAGGTGGGTCCGGGCCGCGGCGCGGCTGCCGGCGATGGCCGCCTCGTCCGCGCGCACGGCGGCGATCAGGTCCTCGACCGCCGCCCCGTCCGCCTGGCCCCGGGCCCAGAGGTCGGAGGCCGGATGCCGCTCCAGGTGCAGGAGGGCCGGCAGCGTGATCTGGCCGGAGCGCAGGTCCGAGCCCACCGGCTTGCCCAGCGTTTCCTCGTCGGCGGTGAAGTCCAGGAGGTCGTCGATGATCTGGAAGCCCATGCCCAGAGAGCGGCCGAAGCGGCTGAGCGCCGCCACCTGGTCCGGTTCGGCGCCGATCAGCACCGCCGCGCTCTCGGTGGCCGTCTCGAACAGCGAGGCCGTCTTGCCGTAGATGCGCAGCTCGTACTCTTCGGTGGTCGGCCGGCCGCGGCGACCGAAGAGCTGGCGCAGCTCGCCGTCCGTCAGTGCCTCCAGGGTCTGGGCGAAGAGCTGGACCACGCGCACTGCGCCGGTCCCCGCCGAGAAGGCCGAGGCGCGGGCGAAGAGCCAGTCGCCGGCCAGGATGGTGGCCCCGGCGCCCCACTGGCCGTGCAGGGTGGGCCGTCCTCGCCGAGTGGCCGCCCCGTCCACCAGGTCGTCGTGGACCAGGGTGGCCGTGTGCAAGGTCTCGATGGCCGCCGCCAGGCGCAGGATGGCGTCCGGCGGGTAGGCCGCGCGGCGTGCCTCGGCTCCCGCGCCCATGGTCCCCGCCAGGCGTCCGACCGCGAAGACCAGGGCGGGCCGGATCCGCTTGCCCCCGGCGCCGAAGACCGCCTCCAAGAGACCTGCCAGGAGGTCGAAGCCGATGCCGCTGCGGTTGCGGAGGAAGCCCTCCAGGTCCGCCAGGTCGGCTGCGAAGGGGGCGATGGCCTCGGGCAGCTCCGGCGGGGCGGGGCGGGCGCCCAGGGCGGCACCCAGGAGGGCCAGGCCCTTCATGCGGCCTCCACGTGGCCGAAGCCGCCCGCGGCCTCGGCCAGGAGGGCCGGGCCGAAGAGCCGGGCGGCGTTGGCCGTGGTCGCCTCCGCCAGCGCGGCCGGATCCAGGCCGCGGAGGGCGGCGACGGCGCGGGCCGTGTGCGCCAGGAAGGCGGGTTCGTTGCGCTGGCCGCGCTCGGGAACCGGGGCCAGGTAGGGGGCGTCCGTCTCCAGGAGCAGGGCCGAGAGGGGCAGGCCGGCGGCCACCTCGCGGGTCTTCTCCGCGTTCTTGTAGGTCACCGGCCCGGCGATGGAGATCAGGAATCCCGCCGCGTGCAGGCGCCCCGCCTCCGCCAGGTCTCCGGAGTAACAGTGCATGATGCCCACCGGCCGCTCCGCGGGCCAGCCCGCCTGCCGCCGCGCCGCCGCCCAGGCCGTCAGCAGGCGCTCGGTGTCGGCGTGGGCATCCCGGCAGTGGATGACCACCGGCAGCTCCAGGGCGGCGGCCAGGTCCAACTGGTCCAGGAAGACGGCTTGCTGGCGTTCGGGCGGGCTCACCATCCAATGGTAGTCCAAGCCGATCTCGCCGATGGCCAGCACCTTGGGATGCTCGGCCAGCCGGGCCAGGGCCGCGCGCGCCGCAGCGTCGTAGCCGGCGGCCTCGCCCGGGTCCACGCCCACGGTGGCGAAGACCGGCCCGTGCGCCGTCGCCAAGGCCACCGCGGCCCGGCTGCTGGCCAGGTTCGTGCCGATGCTCACGCAGCGCTCCACCCCCGCCGCCCGGGCCCGCGCCAGGACCGGCGCCGCGCCCTCGCCGCCGAAGGGCTCGGCGTCCAGGTGGCAGTGGCTGTCGACCAGGAAGGGGGAGGGCATGGCGCGCCTCAGGCCTCCACGCCCGCCAGGCGCAGGCCGGCGTCCAGGAAGGCCGCCACCGACGCCTCGCGCGGGGTCTCGGTGTAGACCCGCATCAAGGGCTCGGTGCCGGAGAAGCGGATGAGCAGCCAGCCCTGGTCCGGGAACCAGAACTTGTAGCCGTCGCGGCGATCGATGCGGCTGACCGGCACGCCGGCCAGTTCGGCGGGCTCCGCCTGGTCCAGGCGGGCCCGCACCGCCGCGCGGTCGGCCTCCTTGAAGCGGACGTCGCGGCGCTGGTAATGCCAGACCCCGCCCACCTCGGCGTAGTAGTCCGCCAGGAGCTGGGAGGGGCGGCGGCCGGTCCGGATCATCAGGTCCAGGAGGGCCAGGGCCACCAGGAGGCCGTCGCGTTCGGGCAGGCCGCGGAAGGCGAAGCCGCCCGACTCCTCGCCGCCCAGCATGGCGTCCGTCTCCAGCATCTTGGGCCCCACGTACTTGAAGCCCACGCCGGTCTCGTGCACGGGCACGCCGAAGCGCTGCCCCAGGATCTCCAAGGTGGAGGTGGTGGAGAGGGTCTTGACGATGGCCCCCCGCTCGCCGCGCACCTTGAGCAGGTAGTAGGCCAGGAGGCCGTAGACCTGGAGCTGGTTGACGAAGCAGCCCGCCTCGTCCATGACCCCGATGCGGTCCGCGTCGCCGTCGTTGGCGATGCCGATGTCGGCGCCGGTGGCCAGGACCTGGCGGGCCAGGGCGTCGGTGTTGGGGGGGATGGGCTCGGGCCGGCTCATCTCGGGAAAGCTGGGGTTGCGCTCGCCGTGGATGGTCAGGAAGCGGGTCCGGGCCCCAGGCCCCAGCAGCCATTCCAGCCAGCCGATGCCGGCCCCCCACATGGGGTCGTAGGCCACGCGGATGCCCGCGGCGGCGATGCGGTCCAGGTCCACCCGCTCGGCCACGTAGGCCCGGTAGTCCGGCGCCGGGTCGAAGAGGCGGACCTGGCCGCCGCGCAGGGCTTCGGCCAGCTCCAGGCGGGGAACCTCCGCGCCGGGGGCGGGGATGCGCGCCTCCAGGAGGGCCAGGGCCGCGGGGGCCAGGGCGCCGCCCGAGGCGTCGCGCACCTTGAAGCCCAGGTCCTCGGGCGGGTTGTGGCTGGCGGTCAGGTTGATGGCCCCCGCCGCGCCCCGCGCCAGCACGGCCTGGCTGATGACCGGCGTGGGCGTGGCGCCCTTGGTCAGGTGGACGGGCACGCCGTGGGCGGCCACCACCTCGGCCGCGGCCTCGGCCATCTCCCGAGCCAGGAAGCGCTGGTCGTGGCCGATGACCAGGCCGCGGGCTGCCCCGTCGGCCTGGTCGCGGTAGTAGAGGGCGGCGGCCGCCGCCACCCGCCGGAGGTTGGCGAAGGTGTAGCCGTCGGCGATGCGCGCCCGCCAGCCGTCGGTCCCGAACTGGATCGTGTCGGCGCTCATGCCAGCCCCCGCTCCTCGCGCAGCAGGCGGAGGTCGTTGTCCACCATGCGCTGCACCATCTCCGGGAAGCTGACCGTGGGGGTCCAGCCCAATCGCTCCCGCGCCTTGGTCGGGTCGCCGATCAGGAGGTCCACCTCGGCCGGGCGGACGAAGCGCTCGTCCAGCTTCACGTGGCGCTCCCAGTCCAGGCCCACGTGGGCGAAGGCGATCTGGCAGAACTCGCGCACCGAATGGGTCTCGCCGGTGGCGATGACGTAGTCGTCCGGCTCCGGCTGCTGGAGCATCAGCCACATCGCCCGCACGTAGTCCGGCGCCCAGCCCCAGTCGCGCTGCGCGTCCAGGTTGCCCAGGCGCAGCTCCTCCTGCAGGCCCAGGTGGATGCGGGCCACGGCGTCGGTGATCTTGCGGGTGACGAACTCGACGCCCCGCCGGGGGCCTTCATGGTTGAAGAGGATGCCGCTGGCGGCGTAGAGGCCGTAGCTCTCGCGGTAGTTGACGGTGATCCAGTGGCCGTAGACCTTGGCCACGCCGTAGGGGCTGCGCGGGTAGAAGGGCGTGCTCTCGCGCTGCGGCACCTCCTGCACCTTGCCGAACATCTCGGAGGAGGAGGCCTGGTAGAAGCGGATGGCAGGGTCGACGATGCGGATGGCGTCCAGCAGCCGGGTCACGCCCAGGGCGGTGACCTCGCCGGTGAAGACCGGTTGGGTCCAGGAGGTCTGCACGAAGCTCTGGGCGGCCAGGTTGTAGACCTCCTGCGGGCGGTGCTCCCGCAGCAGGTGGATGAGCGACACCTCGTCCAGCAGGTCTCCCGGCACCAGGGTCAGACGGTCCTGGATGGCCCGGATGCGGTCGAAGCGGACGGTGCTGGTGCGCCGCACCATGCCGATCACGCGGTAGCCCTTCTCCAGGAGCAGCTCCGCCAGGTGCGAGCCGTCCTGCCCGGTGATGCCGGTGATCAAGGCGGTCTTGGTCATGGGTTCAGCCTGTCCTTGTCAGGCGCTCCCCGGCAGGGGGAGGCGCCGCGGCGACGCGGGCGCGCCAGTCGTCCAGCACCGCGTCCAGGGTCTCTGTCAGGGTGAAGCGGGGCCGCCAGCCCAACTCGGCGGCCGCCAAGGAGGCATCGCAGAGGGTGAGGGGCAGGTCGGCCGGCCGCAATCGCTCCGGATCCACCTCGATGGCGAGGGGCCGGTGGGACCGGGCGGCGAAATGCTGCAGGAGATCGGCCACCGCGACGGCCTCGCCCCGGCCTAGATTGTAGACCCTGCCGGCCCGGCCGTGCTCGGCCGCCAAGCGGTAGCCGCGCACGATGTCGCGCACGTCGCTGAAGTCGCGCCGCGCCGAGAGGTCCCCCACCCGCACCACCGGCTCGCGCAGGCCGGCCTCGACCTCGGCCACCTGGCGGGCGAAGGAGGCGGCCACGAAGCGCGCGTCCTGCCCCGGCCCGATGTGGCTGAAGGGGCGGACGCGGACCAGGTCCAGGCCCCAGGCCCGGGCGCATTGATCGGCCAACAGCTCCTGGGCCAGCTTGCTGACCGCGTAGGGGTTGCGGGGGGCCAGGGGCGCCCCTTCGTCCGTGGGGGTGGGAGCCAGGCCGTAGACCTCGTTGCTGCTGGCGATGACGAGGCGCGGCCCGCCGGCGCGATCCGATGCCGCGGTCCCCAGGTCTCGCAGGGCCTCCAGCAGGCTGAGCTGCATGCGGACGTTGGCCTCCAGGGTGGGCCAGGGCTCCTGCCAGGACTGGGCCACCGAGCTCTGGGCGGCCAGGTGGAAGATCCAGTCCGGCCGCACCTCGCGCAGCAAGGACAGGCAGTCCTCGGGCCGGCGCAGGTCCACGGCACGCAGCCGACAGCCAAAGGCCGCCGCCCGTGCCCGGCTGCCCTCGTCCTCCTGGTATACTGTGCCCCAGAGTTCGCAGCCGCCTTCCGCCCGCAGCTCTGCGGCCAGATGGGGCCCGACGAAGCCGCCGAAGCCGGTGATGAGCGCGCGCAAGGGTCTCTGATCACTCCCTGCTCGGGTCGCCCCCCCGGACTGCCGCGCCCGTGTTCGGCGACCGCCGACCGTCGGCACCGCCAGGGCGCCCGGTCCGCTTTGGATCGACCGGCCATTGTAGCCATGCATCCTGCAAAAGCAACGTCGTTCGCGCCGCCCCGGCCCCTGCGCCGGCCCGCCCGGTGAGCCTGGAGCAGGAGGGCCGGGCGCTCCTCGCCGCCTGCCTGTCGCCCGAGCGCGCGCGCCGCGAGGAGGCCTACCAGGCCCTGGGGCGCCGCCTGCAGGCCATGCTCTGGCCCCGGGTGGCGCGGGATCCGCGCCTCGAGCCCCTGGCGGCGGACTGCGCCCAGGAGGCGCTCTTCAAGATCCACCAGCAGCTTGCCGCCGGCCGCGGGCCGGAAGACCCGGACCGCTTCCTGGCCTGGGCGGCCCGCATCGCCGCCAACCGCCTGCTGGACCACCTGCGTCAGCTCGAGCCGGGCACGGCGGCAGGCCGGGCGCGGCGGGTGGCCCTGAGCCGACAGGACTCCCTGGACCAAGATGGCGACGGCCCCGCCCTGGCCGATCGCCTGGCCGATCCGGGCGCCCCGCCGCCGCCCCAGGCCGTCGAAGCACGGGCCCTGGTCGAACTCCTCGGCCGCATCCGGAGCATCGCCGCGGTGAGCGAGCGCTCGCGGACGGTGCTCCTGCGCGGCTACCTGGAGGAGTGGGACGACGAGGAGCTGGCCCAAGCCCTGGGAACCAGCCGGGGCAACGTGCACGTGATCCGCTGCCGGGACCTGGAGAAGCTGCGGCGCGACCCGGCCTTCATGGCCGAGCTGCGGCGCTGGCGGGAGGCCCTGCCCTGATGCAAGCGCCGCCCTGCTTCCGCGTCTATCTGTCCATGAGGCATCGATGAACTGCCTGGAAGCCCGCCGCCTGATCGGCGGCCTGGGCGCTACGCCGCCGCTGGATCTCCTGGGCCCTGCCCTGGACCACGCGGCGACCTGCCCCCGCTGCCGCTCCCTGGCGCTGGGCCTGGCGGACGCCGTCCTGGCGGCCGCCGGCGACGAGCTGAGCTGCGCCGAGGCCCGCCGCCGCCTGCCCCTCCTGGTCGGCCGCCCGGCGGCCGCGGCATCCAAGCCCGCACCCGACCTCCTCTCCCTCCGGGTCCACCTCTCCACCTGCGCCGACTGTCGGGCCGAGCAGGCCCTGCTGGAGGCCATGCTCCAGGTGGACCCGTTGAGCATCGCCCTGCCCGAGCGGCGCTGGGACCTGGGCTTTGCGGCCGAGCCGCCCCATCGGAGGGCCCCGACTCCCGCGGCTCCTGGCGCCTGGCTCCCAAAGGCGAGCGAGGCAGGCAGGCGCCTGCTGACCTGGATCCGCGGGATCGCCGCCGGTCGGCCGGCCGAGGCGGAGCGCCGCCCGGCCTGGGCCCTGGCGGCCCTGACCGTCGTCCTCCTGGCCGTGCTGGTGCGGGTGCTGCTGCAGGATCCCCAGGTGCAGCGATCGATTGAGCGCCTGCTCCCGGCTCTTTCCGACCCCCGCCCGACGGCCGACCTGGCCGCCCTGCGGGCCACGGCCACCGCCGCGGCCGCCGGCTCGGCGAGCCCCACGCAGACCCTGTCGCCCGGCCGCACGGCGACACTGCCCTCGCCGGCCCCGTCGCAGACCGCCTCCACCGCCACGCCAGGCGCAACGGCCGCCGAGACCAAGGAACGGGCCCGGCCGACCGCCGCCGGCGGCCCTCCGCCGGACGCACCCGCCACCGCGGCCCCCGGCGAGCCCACGGTCCCGCCCTCCCCCGCCCCCACCGAGGCGCCCTACCCGCCGCCGGACCCGGCGGACGAGCCCCCCAACCCCTACCCGGACCCGCCCACCTCCAGCCCGGTCGAGCCGCCCGCCCCGACGCTGGAGCCCTGAGCGTGGGTCCTCGCATCCACCTGGCCGCCCAGGGCTGTCGCCTGAACCAGGCCGAGATGGAGGACCTGGGCGGCAGCCTGGCCGGCCGCGGCCTGACCCTCGCCGACCGGGCCGAGACCGCCGACCTCCTGGTCCTCAACACCTGCGCGGTGACCGCCGAGGCCGCCCGGGATGCCCGCCGCCTGGTCCGCCGCTGGGGCCGCCTCAGGCCCGAGGCGCCCATCTTGCTCACCGGCTGCCTGGCCACCCTCGAGCCGGCCGGTCTCAGCGCGCTGCCCGGCGTCGCCGCCGTCCTCGACAATCCCCGCAAGCTCCGGCTGGCCGACCAGATCCTCGCTTGGGCGGAGGGATCGGCCGATCCATCCTCCGCCGGCTCGCCCCCCGCCGGGCCCTCCGTCCTCCCCCCCGCGCCGGGACGCAGCCGGGCCTTCCTGGCCGCCCAGGACGGCTGCGACCAGAGCTGCGCCTTCTGCGCCAGCAGCCTGGCCCGCGGCGCGGCGCGCAGCCGCCGGCCGGGCGAAGTCCTGGGCCGGCTGCGGGCCCTGGAGGCGGCGGGCTACCAGGAGGTGGTGCTGACGGGCCTGCAGCTGGGCGCCTGGGGCCGCGACCTGGCTCCGGAACGCAGCGACCTGGCCGCCCTGGTCCGCCAGCTCCTGGCGGGCAGCGCTCTGCCCCGCCTGCGCCTCTCCTCGCTGGAGCCCTGGTCCTTGGGCCGCGACCTTCCCGAGCTCTGGCGCGACCCGCGCCTCCAGCCGCAGCTCCACCTGCCCATCCAGACCGGCAGCGACCGCCTGCTGAAGGCCATGCGGCGGCGCGGCAGCGCGGCGGCCCTCCGCCGCCTGGTGGCGGCCCTCCGCACCGCCTCCCCCCACCTGGCCCTGGGCACGGACCTGGTGGCCGGCCTGCCCGGCGAGACCGCGGCGGACCACGCCGCCACCCTGGCCCTGGTCCGGGAACTGGGCTTCTGCCGCCTGCACGTCTTCCCCTTCAGCCCCCGCCCCGGCACGGCGGCCGCCGCCTTGCCCGACCAGGTCCCCCCGGCCCTGCGCCGCGAGCGGGCCGCGGAACTCCTCGCCCTCGGCGAGCAGCTGGCAGCCGCCCACCACCAAAGCCTCGCCGGCCGCCCCCTCCCCGTCCTCTGGGAAGCCCCCGGCCCGCCCGACCCCCAGGGCCGCCGCCTCTGGCGCGGCCTGGCCCCCGACGGCAGCCGCCTGCGCGCCTGGAGCGCCGCCGACCTCTGGAACCGCATCGTCCCGGCCCAGGTCCCAGGCCCAGGACCTGCCCCGGCCGGCGCCACCCTGGCGGCGGAGTGGGATGACTAGGGCGATGATCGAAGGGGTGTGGCAAGCCGCGGGTCCTGTGCTCCCCGGCGACCGAAGTCGCGGGCACCTTGAGACCAAGTCCACTGTGAAGTCGAGGACATGACCAAGGACACCTCGGCCCCAAAGCCATCGCGTGGTGTCCTGATGGGCAACGGAGGGTGTGGGACGACGCAGAGAAGTATCAGACCCGGGGCACCAGGGCGCCATCCCACCAACCTGCCCCCTGCCTGATCCTCGCCCCGTTTTTGGGGGTCTGGGGGCAGTCGCCCCCAGCGGCGGGGTGCAGGGGGGCGCTGTTAGCCCCCTTGCGAAAGACCCCCCGATCCGCTGACATCTCCAACTCCGCCTGACCCGAAGCCACCCGACGACCGACAGCGCCTGCTCGCTGCACGGTCCGACTTCGTGACGCCGCCGGACATGGCGATGCCGCCGGACATGGCGATGCCGCCGGACATGGCGATGCCGTCACGCCGAGCCCATCCGCCCGAGGAGTGGGCTGCCATGAAGATGCGCCGCGCTCCAGCCGCATCTACATGGGCTGGCGGGTGTGCGTGCCGCACATGCGCGACTATGCTTGCCACCCATGCCCGTCCCCCCCCTGGGCCCCGCGCCCGTCTTCCCCTCGCCAGCGCGGGCGCAGCCCGACGGCCTCCTGGCCTACGGCGGCGACCTGCGACCCGAGCGGCTGTTGGCCGCCTACGGTCAGGGCATCTTCCCCTGGCCGCATCGCGGATTGCCCATGCTCTGGTTCTCGCCGGACCCGCGCTGGGTCTGCCCGCTCGACCAGCTCCACGTGCCGCGCCGGCTGGAGCGTCGCCTGCGGCAGGGCGCCTTCCGCTTTTCCCTGGACCTCGCCTTCGACCAGGTGATCGCCGCCTGTGCCGCCGCCCCCCGCCCCGGCCAGGCGGGCACCTGGATCACCCCCGCCATGCGCGCCGCCTACCGCCGGCTGCATGCCCTTGGCTGGGCCCATTCCGCGGAGGTCTGGCAGGTATCGGCAGCCGACGGGCTCACAGGACCGCCCGATCCGTTCCCCGCCTCCACCGTCCAAGCTCGCCCGAACCAACCCCACACGCCCTCCCCCGGCCCAAGCCTACCCGGCGCGATCCCGCCGAACGCGAGCCCCCCCGGCAAGGCTCGACCGAGCGCGACCCATCCCGGCGGCCTCCCCCCCGGCGTCCGGCTGGTCGGCGGCCTCTACGGCGTGGCCATCCGCGGCGTGTTCACCGGCGAGTCGATGTTCACCCTGGCGCCGGACGCCTCCAAGGCCGCCTTCGTCATCCTGGTGCGCCAACTGCAGCGCTGGGGCTTCAGCCTCCTCGACACCCAGGTGCAGACCCCGCACGTGGAGCGCCTGGGCGCCCGGCCCATGGCGCGGCGCGACTTCCTGGCCCTCCTGGCCTCCCGCCCCCCCGAGGACGGCCGGCCCGGCCCCTGGCGGCTGGACGCGGACCTGGCCCTGGGGCGTGACGGGGACGCCGATGGGTGACGCACGCACCGCTCTCCTGCTGACGTCGCGTCGGAGCCTCGTGGACAGGACCTCAAGGGCGCAGCCGATCGCCTGAGCCCGTCCGAGTCCCGGCCGGCCTTGAGCCCATCGCCCCCGCACCGTATACTCCCCCGCCCATGAGCCAGGATCTGCCGCCCCCCGACCTGCCCTTCGTCCTCAGCCAGGAGGGGCAGCTCCTCAAGCGCTCGATGATGCGCGAGCTGATCGCCGTCACCGCGCGGCCCGGCATCATCTCCTTCGCCGGCGGCCTGCCGGCCCCCGAATGCCTGCCCGTGGAAGCCTGGGGCGAGGCCTGCGCCCGGACCCTGGCCGAGGACGGGCCGCTCGCCCTCCAGTACGGGCCGCCCTACCCGCCCTTGCAGGAAGCCATCGCCGGCTTGATGGCCGAACGGGGCGTGCAGGTGGCCCCGGAGGATGTGTTCATCACCAGCGGCTGCCAGCAGGGACTGCACGTCGCCGGCCGCCTGCTCCTGGACCCCGGCTCCACCGCCGTCATCGACCAGGCCGTGTTCCCCGGGGTGCGCCAGGCCTTCGGCGGCCCAGGGCGCCTGCCGCGCAGCGTGGCCAGCGACGTGGAGCGCGGCCTGGACCTCGGCGAACTCGCCGCCGCCCTGCGCCAGGAGCCCCATCCGCGCGCCCTGGTGGTGGTGCCGGACTTCCATAACCCCTTGGGCCGCAGCCTGGACGATGCCACCCGTGACGCCATCGTGGCCCTGGCCCGCGAGACCGGCATCGCCCTGGTGGAGGACGACCCCTACGGCCTCCTTCGCTTCCAGGGCCGGAGCCCGGCCCCCCTCCTGGCCCGCGCGCCGGAGCGGACCATCTACCTGGGCTCCTTCTCCAAGCTGGTGGCTCCGGCGCTGCGTGCCGGCTGGCTGATCGCCCCGCCCGGGCTCACCGACAAGCTGCGGGTGATCAAGGAGAGCGTGGACCTGGAGACCTCGGCCTTCATCCAGCGCGCCCTGGCCCGCTTCCTGTCCGCCGGCCGGCTGGGCGAGCACCTGGCCATGGTGCGCCGAACCTACCAGGAGCGCTGCACCGTGATGCTGCAGGCCCTGGCCGAGCACTTCCCCGCCGGCAGCCGCTGGACCCAGCCCGTGGGGGGCATGTTCATCTGGGCCGAACTGCCCGCCGCCGGCGGCGTGGACACCCTGGCCCTCCTGCCGCGCATGGTGGAGCAGGGCGTGGCCTACATCCCGGGCGCAGCCTTCGCACCCCAGGGGGCCGAGCGGGCCATGCGCCTCAACTTCTCGAACGCCCAGCCGGAGAAGATCCGCCAGGGGATCGCCTTGCTGGGGGCGGCCCTGCGGGAGGCGGTGGGGGGCTGAAGGCCGGCTGCCCGAGGCCGCCGGCACGTCAGGCGCCGCCCGATGTCGTCGGGCCCGGCGCGCGACCCAAACGGCCCATCCGACCCGGCCCAACTGCCGATGGCGAGCGAACGGCGACGGCCCCGGTAGCGGGAGTCCACCACCGGGGCCGCCCTCCTCGACCGACGCAGGCCGACGGGATTCGTTGATCCACCTCAGGACTCGGGCGGGCTTGCCGGGCCTTCCTCTACCGTGGACTTCTTGAGGAAGAAGCCCAACAGCACCGCGGTCAGCATCGGGAAGAACCAGGCCGCAAAGGTCAGCCCCAGCCCGAGCCCCGCACCCAGCATCGTGCCCACCGCCTCGGCATCCGACTGCACCTCCGCCATCTGGGAGCCGGCGCTGCCCATGAAGGCGAAGGCGATCACCAGCATGAAGACCGTCCAGGTGAGGGCGAAGTTCTTGAGCAGGTTCCAGGCCTGGCCGCCTTCACGCCGCTCGCCGGCCAGGAGGGGCCGCCGAGCCAGCCAGAGCGGGAGCGTGACGACCCAGAGCAGCAAGGCCGCGAAGGTCCAGAGCAGCCAGCTTGCACCGCGGCGCCGGGCGTCGCGCGCCACCCAGGCGGCGATCAGGAGCGAGAGCAGGACGCCTGCGTTCATCGGAGGGTCCTCTCACGAACCGGCGTGGAAGCGCTCACGGAGCCACCTCCCAGATGACCCGCCGATCGTCCAGGAGGCCCGGGGTGTAGTGGATGCGTACGCCGTCGCCCAAGCCCGACCAGGCCACATGGCCGCGCAGCTTGTCCCCGGGCAGGACCGTACCGTCCAGGCCGCCGGTGTCGGTCTCGACGAAGATGTCGGACTGACCCTTGTTGCCGTCCTGGTCCTTGGCCTCGAAGCTCATGAGGCTGGAGATGCTGATGTCCTTGCTGCCCGTGTTCTCCACCACGAAGACAGCCAGCAGCTTGTCGCCGTTCCGCGAAGCGCTCTCAAGGGTGATCTGGTGGTCGGACAAAGCGACTGTGTCCCCCACGGCGAAGGTCTCGGGCCGGGCGGCGGTGGCTTCGCCGGCGCCGGCATCCTCCGCCGGCGCCGAGGCCGCATCAGGCTCCACCTTGCGCGGCACTTCGGTCTGGGCGCTGTTGCCGCAGGCCATCGTGGCCAGGACCAGCATCCCGATCCCAAGGGTCAACTTCGTACTCCGCATCGTCTCTCTCCTCTTGGAAGACCCGGCAGGAAGGCCGGTGCCGCGGAGTACGATACGGAGCCTCTGTTGCAGTTTCGGCAACAGCTTCGGAGTGGACAGCCGTCGCGTGCGATCTCGTCGCCGCCTCGGGGGGACCGGCTCCGCGCTTCAGGGCCTGCGGTCGGGCAGCAGCCCGTAGCGCAAGGCCAGTTCCGCCACGGTGGCCCGGACCTGCTCGCGCAGGCCCGGCGGGTCCAGCACCTCCACCAGGGCGCCCCAGCCCTGGACCCAGGGGATCATCTCCGTCCAGTCGGCGACCGTGGCCTGCCACTCCACCGCGCCGTCCGGCAGCGCCGTCAGCCGCTCGGTCGGATGCCAGCGGGTCTCGCGCAGCCGATGCCCGGCCTCCGGACTGAAGCGCAGGCGCACCTCCACCGGCTCGTCAGCGGTCAGCCAGATGCCCCATCCGGCCCGCAGTACCGCCTCGGCATCGAAGTCGGCGGGCAGTTCGTAGGTCTGGTCGGGCAGGATCTCCAGGCTGCGGATCCGCTCCACCTTGAGCACCCGCATCGCCCCCGGCGGCTCCAGCCAGCCGATGACGTAGGTGGTCATCCCCAGGGCATAGGGCTCGATCAGCCACGTGGACAGGGTGCGCTCCGTCGTCCGGCCGGGATGGCTCTGGTAGCGCAGGCGCACCTTGCGGCTCTGGGCCCAGGCCCGGGCCAGGGTGGACAGGCTGGCGAGGTATTGCGGGTCGACGCGTCGATCCGGACCGTCCACCGCATCCGCCGACCGGTGGATGTGCCGACCGATGAAGGGTGCCAGAGGCTCCAGGGCCGCCCCCAGCTTGCGCAGCGCAGCGGCGGCGGGCGGGTTGTGGCGATCGCTGCGCGCGGTATACAGGCGCGCCGCCAGGTGGAGGGCCAGGCATTCGTCCAGGCTCAGGCGCAGGCGGGACAGGCAGTGGGCGGGGTCGACCCACAGGCGGCCGTCGTCCTCCTCCACCACGGGCAGGGCGTCGCTCAGGTCGCGGATGTCGCGGGTGACCGTCGAGCGGTTGACGCCCAGCCGGCGCGCCAGCTCCGTGCGCCGGAGGCCCTGAGGGTGGGCCAACAGCAACTGCTCCAACTGCAGGAGGCGGTCCGACCTCTTCGTCCATCGCATGGCATGCTCCTCGGTCCGGAGGCATCAGCTTGCGCGCACCGCGTTGCCGAACGTGCAACCCGCTCCATGGCAGGAGCCTGTTCTCCTGTCCGCTGACAAGCTTCAGGTGCGCTTTGTGCCGCGATGATAGACACGCACCAGGCAGGTTGTCGCTTGGGGATGACGGTCGCCGACCGCACAGCGCATCCCCTGGCCCGCGACGTCTACCTGCGGACCAGGGGAAGGCTGATACGATACGGGAAGGGCGGACGGCCGGCAGGTGCAAGGGCCGGGCTGCGTTGGGCCGGTCCCTCGTCCATCAGGAACTGCAGGGCGTAGCGATGGCCCGCTGCGGCTGCAGGGTCATCGAAGAGGTAGGGGTTGCTGCGGCCGTCCAGCGGGATGGCCCTGCTGGTCAGGACCGCTTCCCGGCCCTGACCGTCCAGGCGCAGGACGTGGACGGCCAAGGCGTCGCTGGGTCCGGCCTGCGTCCAGGCCACCCGAACGCCGCCGCCGGGTAGCCAGGTCACCTGCGGCCCGAGGATGCCCAGGCCGGTGGGGGTCTGGCGCTTCAGGAAGCCGAAGCCCAGGGTCTGGTTGCCATCGCTGCCATCCCCGTCCACGACAGCCGGCGGCTCCTGGCCCAAGGCCAGGCCGATGGCCCGGGCGGCCACGGCGCCGTCCGGCCGCAGGCTGCCGTTGTCGTCGTCCGGCTGGTCGTCATCGGGGTCGGGCGCCTGCCCGGCCTGGTCGTTCCCGCTGCTGCTCTGCAGGTCCCGGAGCGTGCCGTCCGTCGCGAAGTTCACCGCCCCCACCACCACCAGGTAGTCACCGGCAAGCAGGCCGTCGAAGCGGTAGCGGCCCGCCGTGGCGCTCTGGGTCTCGGCCAGGAGAAGGTCGGCCGCCGTCAGGTCGCCGCTGCCGTCGCTGTCCTGGTAGAGGGTCATGAGCACCTGGTTCAAGCCGAACTCACCCGCCTCGGGCTCGAAGCTGCCGTCGTTGTCGAGATCCAGGAAGGCCCGGCCGCCGAGGCTGAGCCGGGCAGGATCCTCGGTGGGTTTCGGGGATGCGGTGGCTGTCGGCGTGACGGTGGGGAGGTCGGTGGCCGCGACGGTGGGGCGCGCGGTCCGGGTCGCCGTCGGGGATGCGGTGGCGGTGGGCAGGTCGGTGGGCGTCGAGGATGGCGTGGGCGTCAGCGTCGGCGAGGCCGTGGGCACATCGGTCGCTGTGGCCGTGGGGCTCGCGGTCCGGGTCGCCGTCGGGGATGCGGTGGCGGTGGGCAGGTCGGTGGGCGTCGAGGATGGCGTGGGCGTCAGCGTCGGCGAGGCCGTGGGCACATCGGTCGCTGTGGCCGTGGGGCTCGCGGTCCGGGTCGCCGTCGGGGATGCGGTGGCGGTGGGCAGGTCGGTGGGCGTCGAGGATGGCGTGGGCGTCGCCGAGGTGGTTGGCGTGGCGGTTGCCGACGGGGAATCCGTGGCGGTGGCGGTCGGCGTGCGGGTGGCCGTGGGCGAGGGCGTCGGGCTGGCTGTCGCCATCGCGGTGGCCGTGGCGGTCGGCGACGCTGTCAGGGTTGCCGTTGCTGTGGCCGTCCTTGTCACGGTTGCCGTCGAAGTCGAGGTCGCCGTCGGAGTGAAGGTTGCTGTCGGCGAAGGCGTTGCGGTCGGCAAGTCGGTCGCCGTTGGTGTCGGCAGGTCGGTCTCAGTGGCCGTCGGCGAGGCTGTCGCGGTGCGGGTGGCCGTCGCCGTCAGCGTCGGGCTGGGGGTGGCCGTCGGGGTGATCGACGCGGTGGCTGTGGCGGTCGGCGTGGCCGTCGCGGTCTTCGTGGGTGTCTCAGTGGCCGTGGGTGTCGCAGTGCCCGTGGCGGAGGCGGTTGCCGTGGCGGAGGCGGTGGCCGTGGCCGTGTGCGTCGGGGTTGGCGAGGCCGTCGCGGTCGCAGTGTTCGTGGCGGTGGCTGTCACGGTCGCAGTGTTCGTGGCGGTGGCCGTCGCGGTCGCCGTGGCAGTGGCAGTTGCCGTGGCCGTTGCCGTGGGGATCGATGTTGCAGTCGCGCTCGGGGTGAACGTGGGGGTGAACGTCGACGTGGAGGTTGGGGTGGAGGTTGGCGTCGTCGTCGCCGAGGCCGTCGGCGTGGACGTTGCCGTGGCGGTGGGGGAGGCCGTGGCGGTGGCCGTCGGCGTCAGCGTGGCCGTCGGCGTGGGGGTGGGTGTGGGCGGGAAGTCGGGCCAATAGCCCGGCGAGCCGCCCGTCCGTGAGCTGGCGCGCCAATGGGTCGCGTCGTCGCCCCAGGCAGCGGGGGCCAGGCGGTCGAGAGCGGGGCCGCCGCCGTCGGGGGCGGTGGGCCAGGGGGCCGCGTCGTCGTAGCGGAGGCTGTCCTCCGGCAGCAGGGGGTAGTAGGCAGGGCCCACCGGCGGTGTGACCAGGGCGCCGGCGCGGCTGAGGACGAGGGTGCCGCCGCCGTTGTCCAGGAGCGCGCCGGTCAGGCCCAGGTCGCTCAGCCAGGGGCCGTAGAGACGCACCGCGGCATCGATGCCGTAGCGGCTGCGGAAGGCGCCGGCCAGGGCGCTGTCGGCCGGATCGAAGCCCACCACCACCAGGGCCTCACCCGGGGCCAAGGGGACCGGGCCGGCGCCGAAATCCAGCAGGACATCGCCCGAGAGGCGCCAATGGGCCAGGTCCTCGGCGACGGTCCCGCCGTTGTAGAGCTCGATGTACTCCACGTTGTTGTCCGTGCCCGACGGGTTGTAGTTCAGCTCTGAGATCACCACCGGGCCGCTGCGGACCCCGTTGCCGGCGGACAGATTGGTGGCCCCGAAGGTCCGCTGCAGCATCGGGTAGAGCCGCGGACCTCCGTCCGGCCAGAGGCCCAGGCTCTCGCCGGCCGCCGTGGCGCCGAAGTCCACCTTGTCCACGAAGTTGAGGAGGTTGCCCGCAGCGTCCGCCTCCAGCAGGTAGAGGTCCTGCTCCGGCAGGCTGGGGTCCAGGGTGAAGGGGATGGGGTTGTCCGGGCTTGCGGCGTTGTAGAAGTCGCCCTCGTCGAAGGCCAGGAAGCCCGCCGCGCCCAGGACCGTGCCCGTCGGAATGCGGTACTTCTTGTAGTTGCCGCTCTCGTTGGAGAGGTACCAGCCGCCCAGCGCCTGGCTCTGGGCCTGAGGGTTGTAAAGCTCGACGGCATCCGACTGGCCGCCCTGGGGGTTGGCGAGCAACTCGTTGAGGCGCACCCTTCCGTCCACCGCCAGCCCGCGTCGGCCCGGCGATCCGTGGTAGGCCAGGCTGGAGCGCCAGTTCCCGCCGTCGGCCAGGAAGGCATCCCGGGCCAGTTGGGTGGTCGGCGCCGCTGCTTCGTCCTCCAGCTCCAGGCTGCTGCCCTTGCCGTCCGGCCGGCCCGGCCAGGGATCGGCATCGTCGTAGCTGAAGCTGCTGATCGTCGAGCCGTCCGCCGCCCGGACCAGGATGGCCTCGCCCCCGTTGGAGAGCGCTCCCAGCCACTGGCCCGCCACCTGGATGCCCGGCGCGTACCAGGGCGACGAAGGCGTGCGGTAGCGGGCGTCGAACTGGGCCTGGTTGCGCACCACGACGGTACGCTCGCCCGGCCCCAGGAGGGTGCCCGGCGGGAAGCTGAAGTCCAGGGCCGTGGCGATGACCACGCCGCTCAGGTCCACCGGACCCGTACTGCCGTTCAGGAATTCCAGGTATTCGAACTCGTCGCTGACCGCGTCCTGGTAGTGGATCTCCGCCAAGAGCAGGTTGGCCGCCGAGGCCACCGTCGCCGTGCCCACCGTGAAGTCCGCCTCGGCCAGCGCCGACCATACGCCACCCGACAGCACGCGGGCCTTGACCGTCCGGTCCGTGGTCAGGACGATCGGGGTGGTGTAGGACACGGCCCCGGGCGCCACCGCGCCGCCCACCGCCCGCGGGTCTGAGCCGTCCAGGCTGTAGTAGATGCTGCCGGCCGGCGTGCTGAGGCCCAGGCTGTAGCCCGCCGGCACCGTGCCGCCGTACTGGCTGTAGGCCGGCGGCTCCACCGTCGGGTACAGCCCGGCGTTGCGGAGCTGGGTCAGGACGATGGTGCGCCGCTGGTCCAGGCAGCCGGTCTGGATGGCGTTGACCTCCGTCTGCCAATGGCTCACCGTGCGCGGCGGCTCGATCTTGGCATCGCCCCAGCGGGCCGACTCCGCCAGGATGGCCCCCGCCACCTGGTCCTTGCGGGCGGCGAAACGGGCCTGGATCCTGGCCGCCGAGAGGGCCCCGTTGTTGAAGAAGTGGCGGTAGACCCGGTCCGCGAAGTGCAGGCGGTACTCGGCCGTGCCCGCCAGGTCCTGGTGGGTGAACTGGGGGTTGGAGCGGTTGAAGGTCCCCTGCTGGTCCGTGTTGAGCGGCCCCACCCGGTCGATGTTCAGGCTGCCGTTGACACAGAGCGAGTGTTCGAAGTCGTGGACGAAATAGGCGAAGCCCCGGTCATCCGTCACGCGGTTGCGCACCGCGAACCAGTTGTTCGAGGCGCCGATGAAGCTGGACAGCGGAGCGTCGAAGCTGCCCGTGTAGAAGACCGACAGCATGTAGTCCACCAGGTTGTTCACGTCCAGCAGGACCGGGTAGGCCGGGTTGCGGGCGCCGTCGGGGTTCAGGCCGCGCATCTGCTGGTAACGGGCCAGGGTGGGGTTGGCCGCCTGGGCCCGGCCGAGGTCCCAGAGCAGGCGCCAGTCGCCGTTCAGGTCCCCGTCCGTGGCCTCCGTGGTGTAGCTCGCATCGTTGCCGGCCGACTTGATCGTGTCGTAGTCCTGGTCGGTGCCGCCGAAGTAGCTCTCGCCGTAGTTGGCCTCGGCCCGCTCCATGCTGAAGTGCAGGCCCCAGTACTGGCCGTTCAGGTAGACGTGGTAGTAGCGGCTGCGGGTGTAGGGCTGGCCCATGTCCCGCTGCGTGTCGCGGCCCAGGATCTCGCGCAGGAAGGTGTTGCGGTTGTCGCCGCCGAAGGACCAGCTGTAGTTCTGAGCCGTGGCCAGGTCCAGCTTGTCGAAGCTCTGGACCCCCTCGGTGCCGAAGAGCGGGAAGTCCAGCTTGGACTGCCCGTAGTCGCCGCGGAAGAAGAGGCGCCAGGCATGCTTCGGGTTGTTGTCCGAGCGGCTGTAGCCGCCCCGGATCCGCAGGCCCAGGGGCGCCGCGAAGCTCGCGCTGCCGTCCGGGTTGAGCAGCTCGATCGAAGCCGGTCGCTCCCATTCGGGCCCCCGCTCGAAGGCGTTGACGTAGATGCCGGTGCCCGGGTCGAACAGGTTGGGCAGGTCGGTGACCAGGGAGATGGAGGGGATGGACTGGAGCGCGGTCTTGACCGCCGCCGCCCCGGCCGGGCCGACGATGTTGGGATCCATCCCGTAGTCCAGCAGCTGCCCGTTGATCGGCCCGGCCGGCCAGCCCCCGGGGGGCGTGCCGCCGCTGCTCTGGTTCACGACGTCGTCGAGGAAGAGGTAGCTCTGTGTCGCCACCGGGCTGGGGATATAGCCCGCGCGCGTGGCGATGGCCCGCACCACCCGCGTGCCGCCGATGCTGAAGGGCGCGCCGTAGAGCGTCCCCTGGGTGGCCGACGGCGTCGACCCGTCGAGGGTGTAGCGGATGCCGGCGCCGGCGGTGGGGCTGCTCAGGCCGAGGTTGAAGGAGGCGCTGAAGTAGCCGTGCGTCTGGCTGAAGACCACCGGGGCCACCACCCCCAGGTAAGCGGTCTGGACGTTGGGGGCGCCCGGCGTGGCCACGGCGAAGTAGGCCGCCGGTCCGCCGGCCGCCGGCAGGCCGTAGCTCACGTCCACGGACTGGGCCGGGAAGCTGGGGGCGTAGGCGTGGGCCACCGTCTGCCCGTCCGGCGCGACCAGGGCCAGGTACTCGCCGCCGGCCGACAGGCGGAAGTTGCTGTGCAGCTCGCCCGCCGGATCGCGCCGGTCCTTGCCCGAGGCGAAGACCAGGAGGAAGCCGTTGCCCGGAAGGGTGACCGCGGGCAGGGTCCAGGCGGTCAGATCGGCCGCGTTGTCCGTGAGGTGGTAACCCGCCAGGTCCAGGGGCTCGGCGTTGGGGTTGTGGATCTCCAGCCAGTCCGATGCCTCGCCGTCCGCGTCGCTCAAGGTCTCGGCGTTGGAGGCCATGAACTCGGTGATCAGGGGGGCCAGCCCGGCGGCGGGCGCCAGCGGCGCGGCCGGGCTCATTGCCCGCGGCGCGCCGCTCCCCGACGCCCGCCATCCGGCATCCGGCGGCAGCAGCGATGGCCCCGCGCCCCTGCGGCTTCCGGCACCGCTGTCCGATCCACCGGCGGCATCCGCACCACCCCCCAGCCTCAGCCCGGCCAGCCTCCCCGCCAGCCAGAAGCGTCCGCCGCAGCCCCCGTCGCCGCCCAGCTGGACCGTGCCCTCCTGCGGGACCGCGCCCTCGGCCGCGGCCCGCGAGAGGAGCCGCCCGTCCTGCCAGATACCGAGCCCATCCCGGTCGCGGCGGACCTCGATCCAGAGCCAGCGGTGCAGGGGCGGCGCCTCCGGCGCGGCCACCTGGCGGAGCGCGGCACCAGGCCCTGGCCGGAAGCCGAAGCTCAAGCGGCCGCTTCCCTCCAGGGCATCGTCCATGGCCCCACCGAGGGCCAGGTACCAGCGGAAGGGCGCCGGGCAGCCCTCGCCGGCGCTGATCGCCAGGGCGTCGTCCCGGTCGTCCAGCCAGAGCCAGGTGCCCAGGTAGAAGTCCTCGCCGGGGATTCCTCCCAGCGCCTCGGCCGCCAGGGTGGCCCGCCCGCTGCCGCCGTCGAAGGCCAGGGCGGGCAGCGCCGGGCTGGGCCCGGCGGCCGGCAGCCAGGCCGCGCCGCCGCTCAGGCGGGGGTCGGCTGCCTGGGAGGGGGTGGCGACGGCGTCGTTCCCGGCCGGCTGCGCCTGCACCGAGGCCGTGGCCGTCGCCCCGAGGGCGATGGCCAGCAGGGCGCCGAGGCAGCGGCGGGACCGGGCGCCGAGGTGATGGGGCTGGGACATGACGGTGGCCTCGATCGGGACACAGCGGACGCCGACGGGAGGTGCAGGACCGATCGGCCCGCGACGCGACAGATCGGCCCGACCCGGTGGTCGGCGGCTCCTGGCTGGAGGTATGCGTGTGGACGCTCGGAGTTCGGCAGGAACTCGGGTTGCCACGGCGAACTTGCGGCGACGTCCCCTGGGAATAGGTTTCCTGCACTAAGCGTCCGAAGGCTAAGCCAGGCGGAGGCAGGGTCCGGTATCCATCCGGTGACAGAGCGGGCGGTGAGGGTCGGATCGGAAACAAGGGCGCGCGGAACGCAGGATCGACGGGGCGTCGGGTGGGGCGGCCGGCCTGCGCCTGGTGGGCAGCTTGCGGGCGTACTCAGGGGCTTGGACTTGGAAGGTGACCCGGATTTCATCTCGCGTGGAGGAAGCCCAGGTGGAGATGCATGCCGCGACACCTATCGCTGTCGATGTCCTGACGGAATGCCTGCGAGGAGCGCGGGAGCGAGAAGCGGCGAGACAGGCCGGATTGGCTGATCGCCGCGCGGCAGCCCGGAAGGCGGCAGAGGCCGTTGCGGCCTTGCTCAAGGAGCAGTTCGGCGCCACCCGGGTGGTCGTGTTCGGCTCCCTGGTGAGTGGTGTCTTCGACGAAGCGTCAGACATCGATCTGGTGGTGCAAGGGGTTCCGCCGGGTCGCTTCTACCGTGGATGGACCGAGGCAGCGCGGCTTGCCAGGGGCTTTGAGTTGGACCTGGTAGCCATGGAAGAGGCCCGCCCTTGGCTGTCGGATCTGCTGGCTGTCGGCGGAGTGGACCTATGATCGGACGCTACCTGGTGCGGGCAGACCTGTTGCGCTACTGCGACGTGCTCGACCACCTGGTCCAGGCGGACCGTACGGAGAGCTGAGCCCAAGTCCGGCCACCCTCCGCCTGCTAGAATCGCCCCCATGAGCGACGCCCGCCTGCTGGCCTCCGCCAGCCCCCCCCTCAGCGGCGTCGCCCGCCTGCCCGGCGACAAGAGCATCGGTCACCGCGCCCTGATCGGCGCGGCCCTGGCGGAGGGGGAGACGCGCATCCTCGGGCTGTCAGGGGCGGTGGACGTGGGGCGCACCCTCAGCTGCCTGCGGGCCCTGGGCGTGCCCATCGTCGACGAGGGGGCGGCGGGGCTGCGGGTCACCGGGCAGGGACCGCGCGGCCTGGGCGGCCCGCCCGTCCGCCTGGCCTGCGGCGACTCCGGGACCACCATGCGCCTCCTGGCCGGCGTCCTGGCCGGCCAGGACCGGGCCTTCAGCCTGGAGGCCGACCCCGGCCTGGCCGCCCGCCCCATGGCCCGGGTCGTCGAGCCCTTGCAGGCCATGGGCGCCCGCATCGCCTGCCGGGACGGCCGGCCGCCCATCGCGGGGGAGGGCGGCGGTCTGGCGGGGCACGAGCATCGCCTGGCCCAGGCCTCGGCCCAGGTGGGCTCGGCCCTCCTCCTGGCCGGCCTGAACGCCGCCGGCCCCACCACGGTGCGCTACCCCGCGCCCGTCCGCGACCACACCGAGCGCCTGCTGGCGGCCATGGGCGCCCCCCTGCGCTGGGACGGCACGATCAGCCGCCTGGAGGGCCCCGTCGGAGGCCTGTTCCCCCCCGAAGGCGGCCTGCTCCGGGTGCCGGGGGACCTCTCCGGAGCGGCCTTTCTCCTGGCGGCCGCGGCCCTCCTGCCCGGATCGGTCATCCGGCTGGAGGGCGTCGGGCTGAACCCCGGCCGGACCGGCCTGCTGGACATCCTGGAGGCCATGGGCGCGCCCGTCCGCATCGAAGCCTGGCGCGTGGAAGGGGGCGAGCCGGTGGGGGACCTGGTGATGGCCGCGCCCACCGCGGGCCTGCGCGCGGTCACGGTGGGCGGCGCACTGGTGCCGCGGGCCATCGACGAGCTGCCCCTCCTGGCCGTCCTGGCCACGCAGGCCGCGGGAACCACGCGCCTGACCGATGCCGCCGAGCTGCGGGTCAAGGAGACCGACCGCCTGCAGGTGATGGCCGAGAACCTCCGGCGCCTGGGCGCCGACATCCGGGTGCTGCCGGACGGCTGGGAGATCCGCGGCCCCACGCCCCTGAGCGGCGCCCTGCTGGACGGCGAGGGCGACCATCGCATGGTCATGGCCCTGGCGGTGGCCGGGCTCGTGGCCCGCGGCAGCACCGTGGTGCCGGGGGCGGAGCGGGTGGCGGACTCCTTCCCCGGATTCGCCGAGACCCTGGCGGGTCTGGGGGCGGCGATCAGCTGTTGCTGACCGCGGTGACGAAGTGAATCCCGCTGATGACCTGCCGCAGCCGGCCCGGAGGCAGGGACCCGATCCACTCGACCAAGGCCGCCTTGTCGACGGTGAACACCTGGATGACCAGGGCGACGCTGTCCTGCGGCAAGCCCCCCTCGCCACCCGGTATCAACACGTTGCCGGGCGCGGCGGCGTGACGCAGGTTGCCGGTCAGGGCGCAGACCAGGGAGGTGGCCAGGCGGCTCTCGTTGAACAGGTCGCTCTGCACCACCAGCACCGGTCGGCGGAAGCCCGGCCCGGAACCTGCGGGATCCGGCAGGTCCAACCAGTACAGGTCGCCCTGACGGATCACTCGGCGGACTCCATGATCCGCCGTTGTTCGGGGGCCAGATGGCGCAGGAGTTCACGCTGCTCGTCGTCCGGACCGTCGCCGTACACGGCGTTGATCTGCTGGAGCAGGCGCTGCCGCTGCCGCCGCTGCAGGTACTCGGTCAGTGCGAGCACGAAGAGCCGGCTGCGCGGTAGCTGAAGCTCGCGCGCGGCGGCGCTGGCCTCTTGGAACAGACGCTCGTCGAGTGAGATCGCGGTCTTGACGGTAGCCATCGTGCCTTCCCTTCAGCCCTTGCGTACCTGCAGGTGGAACACAAGTATAACCCGATGGAATACCGCCGGCAATACCAGGCACCCGCATCAGGGTCGCGGGGCAGGGTCGAGCCACGGTGGCGATGGCGCAGCGACGCTCCCTCAGCCCCAGGCCCCCACCGCCCGCCTGCTAGAATCGCCCCCATGTTCAACGGCATCCGTCCCACCCCGGCCTGGCCTGCGTTGCCCGGCGCCACCACCGGCGGCCCCGCGTGATCCGCCTGCGCCGCCTGGTGGCCGCCCGCTTCAAGCAGCTCGACCACGTGGACCTGGAGCTGCCGGAGCGGGCGCGCATCCTGGTCAAGGGTCTGAACGAGGCCGGTAAGTCCACGCTCTTCGAAGCGGTCTTCTTCGGGCTCTTCGGCCAGGGACTGGGGGGCCAGGGCGCCCGCAACCTGGACGAGCTGATCCGCTACGGCGCCGACGACGCCCAGGTGGACCTATGGGTGGGCCTCACGGACGGCCGGAGCCTGGAGATCCGCCGCCGGCTGCGGCGGGGCAAGCCCAACCTCTGGGAGTTGGACCTGCTGGCCGCCGATGGCAGCGTGGAGGAGACCATCCGCGGCAACCGCGAGGTCAACCAGCGCATCGCCGCGGAGCTGGGCTTTGACGCCGAAGCCCTGCTCAACACCTGCTTCGTGGAGCAGAAGAAGCTGGACAAGCTGGAGGGCATGAACCGCGCCGAGCGGGAGCAGAGCCTGATGCGCCTCCTGAACCTGGACCGCCTCCTGGACCTGGCCGACCAGCTCAAGGTGCGCCTGGCCGATCGCCAGGAGCTGGCCCGGCTGGCGGACCGCCGCCAGCTGGCGCTCTGCCAGGAGGAGCTGCCGGACGCCCAGGCCCGGACGCAGGCCCTGGCCGGGAGCCTAGCCCGCCTGGAGGCCTGGGAGGCCTTGGAGGGTCAGCGGGTGCAGGCCGAGCGCCTGCGCGGCCTGGGCGGGGACCTCGTCGAAGCGCGGAAGACCGAGGCCTCCCTGGCCGAGCAGGCCCGCCGCGCCCAGGCCCTGGCCGAGGCCCGCGCCGCCCTGGCCGAGGCGCGGCAGGCCGCAAGGCAGGCCGCCGAGCTGCGCGCCCAGGCGGCCAGGGTCCGCTCGGCGGCGGAGCGCGCTCGGCAGGCCGGGGAGGTGGAGATCCCCGCGGTCACCGCCCGCGGCCTGGGCCTCAGGCGCCTGGCGCGGCGCCGCCAGGCGCTGTCCGCCTGGAGCGCCGAGGCCGAGCGCCTGGCGGCCGACATCGCCCGGCGGGACGCCGAGCTGGCGTCCTTGGCGGAGGACCTGGCCGTCCTCAACCGCGTCCGCCAGGACTGGGTGGAGGCCCGCGCCGAGGCCCGCGAGGCCCTGGGCGTGAGCGCGGCCCTGGAGCAGGACCGGCGGGCCTTCGAGGTCCGCCAGGCGCTGGGGGACTGGCTGGAGGCGGGGGAGGCCCTGGACCGGGCGGCGCCGCGAGCCCCCGACGGCGCCTTGGCGGCCCTTCTGACGGAGGCCGAGGACCTCGGGCGGCGCCAGGCGCGGCTGCGCGGCCTGGCGGCGGCGGCCGGCGTCCTGGCCGCGCTCGGCGGCGGCCTGCTGGCCTTCGGCCCGGGCGGCGCCCTGGCCTGGACCCCCCTGCTCCTGGGCGCCCTCCTCCTCCTGGGCCTGGGCCTGGCCTGGGCCTCCGGCCAGGGCCGGCGGACGACCCTGGCCCTGGAGCAGGGCCGCCTGGAGGGGGAGGCCGCGGTGCACCGCCAGGCCCTCGAGCAGCGCCGCGCCGCCCTGGCCACGGCCGAGGCCAGGCTGCAGGCGGCCCAGGCGGTGAGGCCGGCGACGCCGGAGCGGGGGCGCCAGGCCATGGCGGAGATCGAGGCCCGGCTGGGCGAGCGCACGCGGGAGGCGGTGGAGGCGGCCCTGGCCGAGGCCGGGCGGCGCCAGGCCCGGGCCCAGGAGGCCGGCGCCCGCCTGGAGGCCCGCGAGGCCGAGCTGAAGGCCCGCGTCCAAGGGCGGGACGGGGCGACGCTGGGGGCGGAGCGCGACGCCTGGGAGCGCCGGCTGGCCCGGCTGCGGGCGGCCCTAGCGCGCCGCCTCCCGCGGCTGGCGGCCCAGGCGGCGGCCCTGGGCCTGGCGGACGAGGGCGATCCCCTGGCGGCGGCGGGCCTGGACGAGGAGCTGGGCGCCCTGCGCGCCCGCCTGGCCGAGCTGCGCCGCCTGGCGGCCGAACGGGGGCCGCTGGAGGCCGAGGCCGGGGGCATCGAGGAGCGGGCGGCGGGCCTGGCGGCGGCGAGCGCGGCGGCTTGGAGGCGAGCGGGGGGGGCGGGAGCGGACCTGGCGAGCCCGATGGATTTCGGGAGTCAGGCGGATCGATCGAGCCCTGAGGACAGAGCGGGCCCTGAGGATCGGGCGACCCTGGCGGACGCGGCAGGCTCGGACGATACGACCGACGGAGCGAGCCCGCGGCAGGGCTCGACCGCGCCTCCTCCCGCTGACGATCCCGCCTGGGACCGGGCGGCGACGGCCCTGGCCGCGGCTTACGAGGCGGCCGGCGGCGATGCCCTGCGCGAGCGCCTGCAGGCGGCCGCGCGCGTGAGCGCGACGGCCCTGGGCCAGCTCCAAGCCGAGGAGCGGGGCTTCCTGGACGCCTGGACGCGGCTGGGCGGTGTTCTGAAGGCGGCGGGGCTGCCGCCGGCGCCCGCGCTGACGCCGGAACCAACGCCCGGGGTCGGCCGGGGGGCAGGTGCCGAGGCTGCCGGTGGCGCCCGCCTGGCCCCCGAGGCCATCGAAGCGGCCTTGGCAGCGGTGGCCACCACCCTGCCGCCGCCGGAGGGGCGCGACCGGACGGGCCTGCAGGCGGACCTCGAGGCCGCCCGCGGCCGCCTGCAGGTGCTGCGCCACGACCGCGCCCGCCTGGAGGCCGAGCTGGGCCTGGCGGGCCAGACCCTGGACCGCGCGGAGGCCGAGGCGCGCCTGGCGGAGGCCGAGGAGTCCCTGGCTCTCCGGGACCGGGCGGCGCGCATGGTCGAGCAGGCGGGGCGGCGGGTGATGCAGGGCATCCTGCCGGGGACCCTCCTGCACATGCAGCGCATCCTGCCGGTGCTGACCGAGCAGCGCTACCTGGAGGCGCGCCTGACCGAGGACCTGCAGATCGAGGTCTACGACGAGCGGGCCGCCAACTGGCGCAAGAAGCCGATCTTCTCGGGCGGCGCCAAGGACCAGTTCAGCCTGGCCCTGCGCCTGGCCTTCGCCATGGCCACCCTGCCGGAGGAACGCGGCGCGGCCCCCGGCTTCCTCTTCCTGGACGAACCCCTGGGCGCCTTCGACAGCCGCCGCGCCGAGGCCCTGATCGACCTGCTCTGCCAGGGCGAGGTGGCGGGGGCCTTCGACCAGATCTTCCTCATCAGCCATATCCCGGTGGACGAGGACCGCTTCGACCGCACGGTGGCCCTGGAAGGGGGGCGGGTGGTGAAAGGGGCGGTCGGGTCGAGCGCGGACCTCGGCGCGGACGACCTGACCTGACCCCCGCCCCCTCACCCCCCCGCCGCCGTGTAGCGCCGCACCCCGCGCCGCCAGAGCAGCCGCAGCATCACCGCGCCCACCAGGGCCCAGGCCCCCTGCAGGGCGAAGCCGCGCAGGGCCGTGGCCCCGTCCAGCCGGCCCAGGGCCAGCTCGATGGGGAAGCCGTAGGCGTAGTACCAGGGAAGCGCCAGGGCTGCCGAGCGCAGCGGGCCGGGCAGGAGGTCGATGGGCACCAGGCGGCCGCTGAGGATCATCTCCACCGCGAAGTAGAGGTCGAAGAGGGCCGAGACGCGCAGCAGCCAGAAGCAGGTCAGGCCCAGGGCCCAGACCCAGATGAAGCGCAGGACGAAGCCTGTCCAGATGGCTAGCAGGAAGCCGGCCAGGCGCAGGGGCGTGAGGGCTGAGAAGTCCGGGCGGAAGAGCAGGCCCAGGCCCAGGAGGATGGGCAGGAGGATGGCCAGGCTGACCAGCTTCATGGCCGCGAAGTCCGCCAGGTCCATATGGAAGGGGTGGACCGGCCGGAGGAGCTGGGGTGAGAGGCCGCCCTGGCGGATGCGCTGCTCGAAGGCCCAGGGCGTCAGGGCGATGTTCATCGTGCGCACCACCACCCAGAGCAGGTAGTAGGCCGCGAAGCCCGCCGCGCTGTAGCCGGCCACGTCGTTGCCCGAGGCCCGCGCCACCGCACCCCAGACCACCAGTTGGACCACCGGCTCGGCCGCCATGCCCAGCATCCAGAAGGCCAGGCCCACCCGGTACTGGAACTGCTCCTGCAGGGCCAGGGCCATCTGGATGCGGTAGATCGCAAGGAGCCGACTCATCGTGGTGGCCACGCGTGCTTCGTCATGCCCGGCTTCTCCGCCTCGTCACGCCCCGCCCTCGCGGAAGGCCGCCTGGATCACGTCCTCGATCGAGGCCTCGGTCAGGCTGAGGTCGACCACCGCCTGCTCCGCCAGCACCTGGGCCAGGACCGTCGTCACCTGGTCTCGGGTCACCGCCAGGACAGCGCTGCTGGCGTCGTGCTCCAGCAGCCTGCCGTAGGCCGCCAGGGCCTCCGGCGGCGGGGCCGCGCCCTCCTGGAAGCTCAAGGAAAGGCGTTTGTGCGGCGCAAAGCGGGCCACCAGCTGGGCCAGGGCCCCGTCGAAGCGGATGCGGCCCTGGTCGATGAGGATGACCCGGTCGCAGAGGGCCTCCACGTCGGCCATGTAATGGCTGGTGAGGAGCACGGTGGCCCCTTCCCGCTGGTTGTAGGCCTTGACGAAGGCGCGGATACGGCGCTGCATCTCCAGGTCCAGCCCCAGGGTGGGCTCGTCCAGGAAGAGCACCCGCGGACGGTGCAGGAGGGCTGCGGCGATCTCCACCTTCATCCGCTCGCCCAGGCTGAGGTTGCGCACCGGCTTGACCAGCAGCGCGTCCAGGCCCAGCAGCTCGGTGAAGGCCGTGCGGGTGGCCCGGAAGTCGGCTTCGGGGAGGCCGTAGAGCGCCTGCTGCAGGAGGAAGCTGTCGCCCGCCGGCAGGTCCCAGGACAGCTGGTTGCGGTTGCCCATGACCAGGGCCATCTGTTTGAGGTAGGCCGGATCCCGGTCGGCCGGTCGGAAGCCCAGCACCTCCGCCCGCCCGGCCGTGGGATGCACCAGCCCGGCCAGCATCTTGAGGGTGCTGGTCTTGCCCGCCCCGTTGGGCCCCAGGAAGCCCACCACCTCGCCCGGAGCGATCGTGAAGCTGATCCCGTCCACCGCTTTCACCTCCCGCTCCCGCCGCCGGAAGAGGCTGCGCGCGGCGGCCGCCAGGCCCGGCTCGCGCTCGGGCACGCGGTAGACCCGCGTCAGGCCTTCGGCGACGATGCTGGGGGGCATGGTGGGGTCCTTGGGGGGGGGCGACCGGGGCGACCGGGGCGACCGCCGGTCGCCCGTACGGGCGGCGGGGGCCGAGGGAGCGGCGAGGGCCGAGGCAGCGGCCAGGGCCGAGGGAGCGGCCAGGGCTCACGCCAGCCCCCTCAGCCCAGGCGGGCCCGGCCGTCCAAGGCCAGCACGCCCTGGCCCTCGGGCAGGACCAGGAGGGGGTTGATCTCCAGCTCGCTCAGCTCCGGCAGGGCCTCGACCAGGGCGGCGAAGCGCAGGACCGCGTCGCGCAGGGCTGCCAGGTCGGCCGGCGGCCAGCCGCGCCAGGGGCCGAGGATGGCCCGGCCCTTGAGCTGGTCCAGCATCAGCTCCGGGTCCGTGTCCAGGAGGGGCGGCAGGGCGAAGGCGACGTCGCGCAGCAGCTCCACCTGCACGCCGCCCAGGCCCAGCATGATCACCGGCCCGAACTGCGGGTCCCGGCTCATGCCCAGGATGAACTCGCGCGCCCCCGGCGGGCTGAGCATGGGCTGAAGGATCGCGCCCTCCATGGCCGCCACTTGGCCGCGCGCCTCCAGGCCGGCGACAAGATCGCGGTAAGCGGCTGCCACCGCCTCCGCCGTCTCCAGGCCCAGGCGCACGCCACCCACGTCGCTCTTGTGGGTGAGGCTGCGCGAGCGCAGCTTGAGGGCCGCGGGCAGGCCCAGTTCCGTGGCGACGGCGGCGGCTTCCGCCGGATCCTCGGCCACCCGCGTGGGAACGGCGGCGATGCCGGCGGCGGCCACCAGGCTGAGGGCCTCGTCGGGGGTCAGCCACGCTTCGCCCCCGCGCTCGGTCGCGGCGAGCAGGGCTCGGGCGGCGTCCAGGTCCAGGTCCGCCAGCCGCGGCAGCTCGCCCTGCGGCCGCCGGCGGCGCTCGCCGTACTCGGTGGCCAGGGCCAGGGCCCGCACGGCGTCCTCCGGGAAGACGAAGGAGGGGACGCGGCGCCCGGGCTCCACGCGCAGCAGCTCGGGGGCGCCGCGGGACATCATGAAGCAGGCCAGGACGGTCTTGTCGGTGCCGGCCACGGCCTGGCGGATGGCCGCGGCCACCGGCTCCGGCTGGGTGACCAGGGGCTCGATGAAGATCATCAGCACCGCGTCCACCCCAGGGTCCGCCAGCACGGCCTCCACCGCCTGGCGGTAGGACTCCGGTGTGGCCGAGGCGATCATGTCCACGGGGTTCTGGACGCTGGCCTCGGGGGGCAGGAAGGCGGCCAGGCGCTCGCGGGTGGCCGCGCTGAGCGAAGCCAGGCGCAGGCCCTGGGCGGCGCAGGCGTCGGCGGCCAGGATGCCGGGGCCGCCGGCGTTGGTGACGATGGCCAGGCGGCGCCCCCGCGGCAGGGGCTGGTAGGCCAGCATCTGGGCCACGCCGAAGAGGTCCTCGATGCTGTCCACCTGCAGGACGCCGGTCTGGCGCAAGAGGGCGTCCAGGCCGGCCGAGGGCCCGGCCAGGGAGCCGGTGTGCGAAGCCGCCGCCCGCGCCCCGGCCACCGAGCGCCCGCCCCGGAGGGCCACCACGGGCTTGCGGCGGCTGACGGCCCGGGCGATCCGCCCGAAGTTGCGGGGGTTGCCGAAGGATTCCAGGTAGAGCAGGATGACGTCGGTGTGCGGATCCTCGGCCCAGTAGGCCAGGAGGTCGTTCGACGAGAGGTCGGCGCGGTTGCCCAGGCTGACGAACTGCGACACGCCCAGGCCGATGGCCTTGGCCTGGTCCAGGAGGGCCACCCCCAGGGCGCCGCTCTGCGAGGCCATGGCGATGCGGCCGGCCAGGGGCGCCCGGGCGGCGAAGCTGGCGTTGAGGCCCACCGCCGGGTCGGTGTTCAGGATGCCCACGCAGTTGGGCCCCACCATCCGCATCCCGCCAGCGCGCACCTGGGCCAGGAGCTGGTCCTGCAGGGCCCGTCCGGCCTCGCCGGTCTCGCCGAAGCCGGCGCTGATCACCACGACGGCGTGCACGCCCTTGGCCCGGCATTCCTCCACCACCCGCGCCACGGCTGCCGCCGGCACCACGATCACCGCCAGGTCCAGCTCGCCGGGCACCTCGGCCACCGACGGGTAGGCCAGCACCCCGGCCACGGCCTCGGCCTTGGGGTTGACGGGGAAGACGGCCCCGGTGAAGCCGCATTCCAGCAGGTTGTGGAAGATGGCCCCCCCGATCTTGTGCCGCTCGCGCGACGCGCCGATCACGGCCACCCGGCGGGGGGCCATGAGGCGCCGCAGCTCGGCGGCGGTGGCGAGGGGGGCGGAGGGGTCGGGGGTGGGGTGGGGCAAGGGAACATCTCCCGGGGGAAGGGGGTGGGTGGGGCTATGGGTCTTGCATGTCCTATGTGTCCCATAGGTCTCTTAGGTCCTATAGGTCTCATCGGTCCTATGGGACTCATAGGACCGATGGGACTCATAGGACTCATTGCACTCATAGGACCCATGACCCTTCAGCGTTCTCCGGGCCAGTCCCGTAAGACCCTGTGGTCCTGCTGGCCGCACGCAGCCTGGGGGCTCGCCAGGCTGGCTATCATAGCCCCTTGCCGGCGCCCCTTCTAAGCAAGGCGGCCCTTTCGGCATCCTTAAGCGGTGCAGGGTCTGGACTTCCTGCCCCCTAGCGCGGCGCGATGCCGCTCGCCGCGGCCGTTCCACCGCCCAACCGCCAGCCCCCCCGAGGATACCGCCATGCCCCGCCTGCCTTGGCCCCGCCCCGCCGCCGCGGCCCTTGTCGCCGCCCTCGGCCTGGCCGCCGCGCTCCTGCCGGGCGCACCCGCCGCCACCGCCCGCCCCTGGGACGGCCCGACTCCGGCCGAGGCTGGGAGCGCCCCCGCCGCCCCCCTGCGCACCCTCTGCAGCTGCCCCGTGCGCAGCCTGCGCGAGCGCCTGGACGCGGCCGATGCGGTCTTCCACGGTTGGGCGGTGGCCAAGGACGACCTGCGGGTGGAGGACCAGCCCTGGTGGGTGGTGGCCTTCGAGGTGGAGCGCATGTTCAAGGGCGAGGGGCGGGACCGGATCAACGTCCGGACGCCCTACGACTCGGCGGCCTGCGGCTGCGAGTTCACCCTGGACCGGGCCTACCTGGTCTTCGCCCGGCGGGAGGGCGAGGGGGAGGACGCCTACTGG